>Ga0247740_1000156_pt1 | contig 35786 bp, 35 predicted proteins | sample UWRJL148409B2_FD_180942 | JGI IMG/M metagenome (GOLD analysis project Ga0247740, IMG submission 180942) | Plant litter microbial communities from Arlington Agricultural Research Station in Wisconsin, United States - UWRJ-L148-409B-2 | ecosystem: Environmental > Terrestrial > Plant litter >...
TTTACGAGTACAAATATATGACCGATTGGTCATATCTGCAAATCTTTTTACTTTTTTGTGATAAGTTTCACATTTTGACCTGGCTTGAAATTTGCCACAAAGGCACTAAGGCACAAAGTTTTTTTTTCGTTTCACACAGATTTGGCAGATTCGAGCTGATTGTAAAAAGATTTTTAAATTAGTCAAAGCAAAAAAATAATCTGTAAAATCTGCTTAAATATTTCCTGAATCTGGTTGAAATAAAAACTTTGCAACTCTGCGCCTTTGCGCGAATATTTCACATCAATAAATAAAAAACTCAATCAAATATTTTTATTTATGTATTTAACTACGTAGTTTTGTGTTTTAAATTTTACAAATATGATACCACAAATTATTCCCATAGAAAACAAATTCTCAAATGAGGTAGTAGATTTAATTTTAAACATTCAGCAAAAAGAATTTAACGTTGCTATTACTATTGAGGATCAGCCTGATCTTTTAAATATAAAAAACTTCTATTACACAAGCGGAGGTCATTTCTGGGGCGCTTTTGTAAATGATGAACTGGTAGGAACAATTGCTTTAATAAAATTTAACGATTCTGAAGCTGCGATCAGAAAAATGTTTGTAAAGAAAGAATATCGTGGAAAAGAGTTTTCGATTGCCCAGAAATTATTAGACACTTTACTGGATTATTGCAGCGAAAATGAAATTGATGATTTATATTTGGGAACCATAACAGTCTTAGAAGCTGCTTTGCGTTTTTATGAAAGAAATCATTTTGTACGAATCGAAAAAGCATCGCTTCCCGACACGTTTCCTGTTATGAGTGCCGACAATGTTTTTTGTCATTTAAAACTAAAAAAGTAACGATGAATATAATTGATGAATCTGGGATTTTAGCCATTTCGACACGATTGCAAAGACTTAGTGAGCAGTTGCGAAAAGACGGTGCTTTATTTTATAAATCATACGGAATCGACTTTGAACCTAAATGGTTTCCTGTCGTGTATACTTTGCATCATAAAGAAGTTTTGAGTGTGGTCGAAATTGCAAACGAAATTGGTTACACACATCCTTCGACCATTAGTTTATTAAAAGAACTTGAAAAACAAAAGTTAATCCGTTCAAAAAAAGACAAAGTCGACGAACGAAAAAGATTGATATCACTTACCCCAAAAGGACAGGAATTAATCCTGAAAATGAAACCCGTTTGGGATGTCATGTCAAGCGTACTTAAAGAAATTGCGGACAATCAAAACAATCTGCTCCAGGCGATTAACGAAGCCGAAAGCAAATTAACACATCAGAGTTTTTTACAAAGAGCGTTGCAGTTAAAAAGTCTGGAATAGGGGGCAAAGGTTCAGAGTAATAAAGTTTCAAAGGTTTTTTTCTATTGTGACCCTGAGCGAAGTCGAAGGGCTTCCCAATTGGAATTTGGAATTTATTTTTTGGAATTTTAATTTTAAATTTATTTTTCAACTTTATTTTTAATGTGTTTCCTATGCGCTATTCCCCAATTGATCATTTCGGTTATAATAGGCCCAAAAGATTGGCAATAAGGTGTTGATTCATAAAGAATAGCCACTTTTGCATCACGGTCTTCAGTTCTTTTTACGAGATTGTTCAGTTCCATATCCTTCAATTCTTTCGAAAGCATGCGCGAAGTAATCCCCGGAATACTTTGCTGAATTTCCTTAAATCGATGGTTTCCGTTACAGATAGAATTGATGATCGGCAATTTCCATTTCCCTCCCAAAACATATATAGTATCCTGAAGCGCCTGAACTTCTTCTTTCTGATTTCTTTCCATAACAATTTTTAGACGAATATATAAAAACATTTTTTTTCACCATATAAGTGATATAAGAAATTATAAGAGAATCGTGGATTGTTTTTAAACCATATAAGTAATGTAAGAAAGTGTGAATTTGAATGTTTTTAAACAATATAAATGATATAAGAAATTATAAGCACTTACTTTTTTAACGTTCCAAATTTAAATGAACTTACATTACTTATATGGTGGAAAAAAGATAAAAAACACATCTAGGTATACTCCATGATACCACTGAAAAAGCAATATGTTTTCCCCTTTAAATTTGTACCATTAATTTAAACAAATAAAAAAATGGACGATTTAAAAAATAAAGTAGCCGTAATTACAGGCGGAAACAGCGGTATAGGTTATGCAACAGCCAAACAATTAAAAGAACAGGGCGCAACGGTAATCATTACAGGAAGAAGAAAAGAAGCAATCGAAAAAGCAGCTTTAGATTTGGGAGTAACCGCTATTGTTGCGGATCAATCCAATATTTTGGATATTGAAAAACTGGCATCAAAAGTAAAAGAAGATTTCGGACAAGTGGATATTCTTTTTATCAATGCCGGAATTGCAGGATTAGGAAATATAGAACAAGCTACAGAAACCTTATTCGACAGTATTATCAATGTCAACTTCAAAGGAGCGTATTTTACCTTAAGCAGATTTATTCCAATCCTTAATGACAATGCATCGGTTGTATTTCTTTCTTCGAACACAGCTAGTATGCCAGGTCCGGGATCATCGATTTATTCTTCAAGTAAAACCGCTGTGAATTCGGTTATGAAATCAGCAGCTTTAGAATTGGCACCAAGAAAAATCAGGGTAAATTCCGTTAGTCCCGGTCCAACAGAAACCGAGGTGATGAACAAAGTCGGGCTGGATAAAACAACCGTAAAATCAATTATGGATGTTGTGATCGAAAAAGTTCCGTTAAAACAAATGGGAGCCTCAGAAGATGTTGCCAAAATGGTGGCATATCTAAGCAGCGACGCAGCAAAATTCATTACCGGAGCCGATTTTATTATGGATGGCGGGATGGTTTTAGCTTAAGAAAGGTTCAGAGAGGCAAAGGCACAAATTTTTTAGAAAGGAACTGTCCCGATAACTATCGGGGCTAAGTTTTCTTTTGTAATTCTGAGCGAATTCAAAGGGATTTCTAATTGGAGTTTGGAATTTATTTTTTGAAATTTAAAATTTTATTACCTTTTTTGGTTTCAAGTTACAATTTGAAACAAAGGAAAAGCCTGATTATTAGATTTATATTGTCCGTAAACTTAATTTTATACATCACAATTTTTAAGGGATATATAAAAATGATTTTTCAATAAATAGTAATTTAAATTTTTTAATTTATGAAAAAGGCTTTTCTAATAATTGTACTTTGTATTAGTTCAATTTTTTTCTCATGCAAGAAAGATAAGGATAAGAATCAGGCAGCTTCAAAAACAGTTCAATCCGCTGTTTCTGATTCAATTACAGATGATGGGTGGCCGCGTGAAACAGCAAACAATGGCACAAAACTGGTTTATTACCAGCCACAGGTCGACGATTGGAAAGACTATAAAGAAATTACGGCAAGACTTGCCTTCTCACTGACTCCAAAAGACGGCAAACAAGTACTGGGTGTAGCTTCTTTAAAGGCAGAGACATTAGTCGACAAAGATAACCGCAACGTATTATTTAAAAATGTTCAGGTAACCGATGTGCGATTTCCGGCACTTGATGAAAAAAAAGTTCCAGAAATGGAAAAACTTTTCAAAGAAACATTCCCTAAAGGTGGTGATCCTATTTCGGTAGATCGTATTCTGGCCGATTTAAACCAGACCAAAAGCCCTTCAAAAGGCATTGCAGGCAAGAACGATCCGCCCGTTATTTTTTACAGTACAAATCCGGCAGTTTTGCTTATTGTACAAGGAGAGCCGGTTTTAGTTCCGGTAGAAAAAACAGATATTCAATACGTAGTCAATACTAATTGGGATTTGTTTTTTGATAAAACAACAAAAGACTATTTTTTGCTGGCAGATAATGTTTGGGTTACTTCGAAAACACTTGACGGAAAATGGGTAAAAACCACACAACTGCCTTCCGGTTTAAGTAATCTTCCGTCCGGTCAAAATTTTGATGATGTAAAAAAAGCTATTCCGCCGCCATCTGGAGGTACCGCCCCACAGATTTTCTACAGCAGCAAACCGGCAGAATTAATTGCCATAAACGGAACCCCAAAATTTATTAAAATAGACGGAACCAAACTTTTATACATCGACAATACCGAAAATGATATTTTTGCCAACGAAGGCGACGGACAATATTATGTTTTGTTATCCGGAAGATGGTTTAAGTCTGCAGCACTAACAGGGCCGTGGACATATGGCGGAAATAACCTGCCGGCTGATTTTGCCAAAATTCCTAAAGATTCGCCAAGGGCAAACGTATTAGCATCTGTACCGGGAACGCAGGAAGCCAAAGATGCCGTAATGCTGGCTCAGGTTCCTACAACAGCCATTATAAACAAAGCCGATGCCGAAGCAAAAGCCAAAGTAACCTACGACGGAACGCCTCAGTTTAAACCTATCGAAGGTACCAAAATGCAATATGCAAGCAATACTCAGGATAAGGTCATAAAAGTAGGCGATTTGTATTATTTGTGTTTTCAGGCAGTTTGGTTCATGTCGACAAGCCCAAACGGACCTTGGAAAACAGCAGATTCTGTTCCTAAAGAAATTTATACCATTCCGCCAAGTTCACCTGTTTACAATGTGACCTATGTTACCCAAACAACAACCGATACCACGGTAGAAAGCAGCACAACAGCCGGTTATTTGGGCGCTTTTATTATTGGAGCTACAGTAGGTGCTATATTAACTTATGGCACAGGATATTACTATCCGCCATATGTATATTACGGAGGTTTATACCCAATTTATCGTCCTTGGCCTTATACGTATGGAGGCGGTGCAGTCTACAATCCCTGGACAGGTGGCTGGGCTGCCGGAAGAAGCGTTTACGGACCTTATGGTGCGGCAGGAACTTCAGCATGGTACAATCCGGCAACAGGAAGATATGGACGTTCGGCAAGTGTCCAAGGCTGGTACGGAGGTCGTACAGCAGCAAGTACCTATAATCCCTGGACAGGAAATTACGCCAGAACCAATCAGGGACATAATGCCTATGCACAATGGGGACACTCTGCTGCCACAAATGGGCGTCAGTGGGTAGAATCAGGACATGTTACTACAAGGCGTGGTACTGCAATTGGTTACGAAACCTCCGGAGGTCAAAAAGGCGTAATTACACATCACAGAGGCGGAGGGACAACCATTCATACTAACAATAATGTGTATGCCGGACACGACGGACATGTCTATAAAAAAGACGCTAACGGAAACTGGAGTCACTATAACAATGGCAACGGAGGCTGGACACAAGCCGGAAAACTTGGTTCATCAAAAAATCCGGGTTCAGCTATAGAGCGCAATAAACCGAATGAGAATATTGGCGGAGCAACGCGAGCCGGTGATAGAATTCAAAATAAAAATTTACCTAAACAAGACCAAAATCTGGGCGGTGGAAATCGTTTAGGCGATGGAGTCCAGCATGATAATTTTCCAAAAGCCAATCAAACTCTTGGCCAACGAGACAAACCACTGGGAGAACCAGGTCGTTCTGATATTACAAATGATCTCGATCGCTCAGCATTATCCAGAGATCGTGGAGAATCGCAAACCCGTAATTTTCAAAATTTCCAAAGAGAAGGAAACCGTCTAGGCGGTGGTAATTTAAGAGGCGGAGGCGGATTTAGAGGCAGAAGATAATTTTGCTAAAAGCTACTAATAAAAAAACAGGAACGATATTTAATACTACTCGTTCCTGTTTTTATTTAAAACAAAAAGATAATCATCGTTAAAAAAAAACTTAGTATCTCTCAATCTTAGCGCCTTAGCAACTAATTTTATTAGGAGCTATTTCCTGCTTTCCGTTTCAATCTTTTTATTTTCTAAAGAAAAAAATAAAAAGGATTTCCACTTCAATCAGGGCTAGGCATCCGTTTTCATTAGAAATTATAGACGACTCTGATTTTAAAAGAAAAAAAACTCAGAACCTTAGTACCTCAGAACCTTAGCAACTTTAAAGAAAATCCTTTGTACCTTTGTCACTCTGAACCTTTGCCACTTTTTTATGGAATCCAAAGAAATCCTCCAACAACACATTGCCAAAACCGCTTCGCTAACAGACGAAGAATTCGATTATTTCTTTTCGCATTTTAAACCGTTATCATTCAAAAAAGGACAAACTATTATTAGTGCCGGAGACAAAGTTGATTGCGAGTATTTTGTAATTTCAGGTTGTTTGAAAGCTTTTTTTATCAATGATGAAATCAAAATGTATATACTCCAATTCGCCATGCCCACTTGGTGGACATCAGATTATAGTGCGTTATACAATCAAACTCCTGCAACCATAAATGTAGATTGTATCTCTGATGTAGAATTGCTTTGCCTTTCCAACAGCGACCGCGAAAAATTGTGTGCTGAATTTCATCAAATCGAACATTTTTTCCGTTGGAGAACCAACAAAGGATATATCGCTTCGCAAAAACGACTTTTATCTTTTATGAATAACAATGTCAAAACCCGTTACGAAGAACTTCTGGCATTATATCCACAACTTTATAATTTAGTTCCTAAGCATTTAATTGCGGCTTATCTGGGAGTTTCAAGAGAAACCCTAAGTAGATTATATAATTCATAAAGTTTTTTTGCCACAGATTATAAGGATCAAATTGATTTTTTAATTTCCAATTTTCCTCATAGTTGTCATCTTGACCGAAGAGAGAGATCACACTAGAGATTCCACAATCAAAATCGCAATCTTAGTCGATCTTCTCGCGTGTCCTTCTACTTCGCTCAGGATGACAAAAATGAGAATAAAAAAAACTTAGAAACAAAAAAAATTGCGTCTCTGCTCCCGATAACCATCGGGATTGCGAGATTAAAAAATATTCACCTGCTTTTATCCGCCCAAATCTTTTTAAATCATCGCGAAACAAAACCTTTGCACCTCTGAACCTTTGCCTCTTTGCACCTCAAAAAAAAGATTGTGATCTACATCACGTAACCAATTTCCATACTCGCCGTTCCTTTGTACTGTACTTTTAAATACAATAAAAATGGAAACAACAAATTTTAATATCGTAAGCGCAAACAGCAACATCGATTGGACCGGCAGAAAAGTTACCGGTGCACATAATGGTACAATTGGTATCAAAGAAGGTCATTTTATTTTGAATGGCGGAAAAATAAACGGCGGAAATATTGTCATCAATACAGCCTCAATAAAAATTCTGGATGTTACAGATCCGGATACAAATGCACAATTTGCAGGGCATCTGGCTTCGGATGATTTTTTCTCTATCGAAAAATTTCCAACTGCAAGATTTGAGATTCTTTCTGTAAAAGAAATTTCAAATGGTAAATATTATCTTGAAGGGAATCTTACGATAAAAGACATCACACATCGTACAGGTTTTGAAACCGAAGTAGAAAGCACTAACAATGCACTTTCACTTACAGGTAAATTGGTTATTGATCGTACCAAATACGATATCAGATTCCGTTCAGGAAACTTCTTCAAAGATTTAGGCGATACATTAATCTACAACGACTTTGATTTAGATTTTACTATTACAGCCGAAGTATCTAAAAACTAAGACGATGCCTTACGTAAAAATCGAATTGACCCGCGAAGGTGTTACCCGCGAGCAAAAACAGGAATTAATAAGCGGAATCACCAACCTGATTACCGATGTATTAAACAAAGATCCGCATTTAACTCACGTTGTTATTCAGGAAATCGAACTCGACGATTGGGGTTACGCAGGAGATCAGGTATCTGTATTAAGAGAAAAAGGCATAACAGCCAATAAAAAATAAATATCATGAAAAAACAAACGATAATCGTTACCGGAGCAGCTTCCGGTATCGGAAAAGGAATCGCTAAATACTTTTTGGACAGAGGCGATAATGTTGTCATCAATTCGTTAACACCATCGGCATTAGAAAATGCTTACAACGAATTTGGAGCAGGAGACAATCTGGCAATGTTTGCCGGAGATGTTAGCAAAAAACAAACCGGAGAACAATTGGTAAAAATTGCTTTAGAAAAATTTGGTTCTGTCGATGTATTGGTAAACAACGCGGGAATCTTCGACAGCAAACCATTCTTAGAAGTTGACGAAGCTTATCTGGATAAATTTTTGACCACCAACCTAAAAGGAACTTATTTCACCACACAATCGGTAATTTCGCAAATGCTGAAAAAACAAGATGGAGTTGTAATCAACATCGGAACTCCTTTGGTCAACCACGGATTAGGCGGATGGCCGGCTTCGGCTCCCGTATCAAGCAAAGGTGCCATTCATGCCTTGACGATTCAGTTAGCAGCCGAATTTGGCAAGCAAAACATTCGTGTAAATACGATTGCACCAGGTGTTATCCGTACGCCAATGCACGGAGACAAATCAGATCAAAGTGCAGGATTGCATCTTTTAAACCGAGTAGGAGAAGTCGATGACGTAGCCGAAATGGTCTATACCGTTGCAAAAAGCAGTTTTATTACCGGTGCAATCATCAATGTTGACGGAGGTAAAGGGGCAGGACACAACTTATAATTAAATGAAAACTATTTTATTAATTGCTTTTATGCTCTGTACTTTGCAGGGCATAAAAGCTCAAAATAACATTAAAATGGAAAATCAGGCCGAAGTATCAGTGATTACTGATGCATTAGAAAATTATTATTTTAAAGGAATTTACGAAGGCGACGAAAGACGTTTAGGAAGTATCTTTCATGAAAGCGCTCTACTTTTTGGAGATATAAAAGGGCAGCCTTATTTTAAAACGGTAGATCTTTATCTTGATGGCGTAAAAAACAGACAAAGTCCTAAAGATTCAGGAAAACCTTTCAAAGGAGAAATCTTGAAGATTAATGTAGTAAATTCAATAGCTACAGCTGAAATTAATGTTAAAATGTACGACTTTAATTATCGCGATTTTTTATCTTTCCATAAGATTAACGGAAAATGGCTTATCGTCAATAAAATGTTGACTGATACAAGCGAATAACTTTAAATAAAATAGCAATGTGGTACAATACAAAAGCTACGGAATTATTAGGGATTGATTATCCTATAATGCAGGGACCATTTGGCGGAAATTTATCAACTGTAGCATTAACCGCTGCGGTATCAAATGCCGGCGGACTTGGCGGATATGGTGCTTATACAATGTCGCCTCAGGAAATTTTTGAGGCCGATAAACAATTAAAAGCAGCAACCAGTAAACCATATAACATTAATCTTTGGGTTTCGGATCATGATATTCCGCAATCTGGTTTAACAGACGATCAATACGATAAAACAGCAGCATTATTTAAGCCTTATTTGGATGAAGTTGGCATTCCGTTACCGGAAAAGCCGGCTCCGTTTCAGTCCAGGTTTGAAAATCAGCTGGAAGTAATTTTAGATATAAAACCAAAAGTTTTCAGTTTTATGTTTGGAGCACTTTCTGCCGATGTTTTAGAACAATGCAAAAGATCAGGAATCGTAACCATTGGGGCGGCAACGACTTTAGACGAAGCTATTTTTCTAGAAAGTACCGGTGTAGATATGATTATTGCCTCAGGTTTTGAAGCAGGCGGACACCGACCTTCGTTTTTGGCTTCCGCCGAATCATCTCTAACAGGGACTTTTGTGTTATTACAACTCATTCGCGAAAAAGTAAAAACTCCCATTATCGCTGCAGGAGGAATTGCAAACGGAAAAGGAGTAGCTGCAGCATTAGCCTTAGGAGCAAGTGCCGCTCAGATAGGAACCGCGTTTCTGGCCTGTGACGAATCGAATGCATTACCCATTCATAGAGAAATGTTATTCTCTGATGCAGCAAAATACACTACTTTATCACGTGCGTACACAGGACGTTTAGGCCGCGGATTAACCAGCAGGATTGCCAAAGAAATTTCAGGCAAAGAAAAAGATGTGCTGCCGTTCCCGTTACAAACGACATTAATATCACCCTTACGAAAAGCAGCGCTTGATCAGCAAAAATGGGACATGATTTTATTTTGGGGCGGACAAATCGCACCAATCTTAAAACATACCAAAGCGAAAGAACTGATGCATGCTCTTATAGAAGAAACGAACGCTTATTTTAATGATTTAAAAGGATAATCATTAAGTGTATATTGACCAAAGCCTGATTTTATAGATTGGGCTTTTTTTATGCGTTATTGCTTTTTAAACACATAGAAACATAGTTTTGGTATGCGTAAAAAAGGGCGTTTCACTTTTAATAGTATCGCATAGTTTGCCCAAGAGTTTGTCATTTCGATCGAAGGGAGAAATCACACTAGAAACTCGCCAAAGATTGGTGACATAGTAAAACAGAAAATCTATGTGTTTAAATGAATTACATAATGCAATAAATCCCATAGGTCTTTAAAGCCTGTGGGATTTAGAAATGATGTAAATACAAAGTTGTCAGACATAGCCCGTGGTTTCAACCACGGGGTACAATATTATCACGCCTCGTATGGAGTTCTCGTGGTTGAAACCACGGGCTATGTTGGAAGAAAGAAATTAAATTAGGTTACAATTGCTCCTAAAAAATATCATCGAATTCAATTTGATAATATCAACTTAAAACCTTCAACTTCCTCAATGTCCGTTTCGGGTTCTACTTCGTCCGTTTAGACTATTTACTGATTTTAAATCGCTTGTTATCGAGATACTTTTGACAAAGAAATTAATCACAATAACAAAATTTATAATCAAAATGGAAACAATTAAAACAAACAAACGCAGCTTCCTAAACGCCATTGCAACAGGAACATTTATGTTGATTGCAGCAACAAGCTTTGGACAAAAAAAGCAAACTAAAGTAGTTTCAGAAGCAATTCGTCCGTATCATATTAGTATTTCGAAAGAGGCTTTGACAGATCTTCGTAATCGTGTAAACGCTACAAGATGGCCGGATAAAGAAACCGTTACAGATCAGTCACAAGGCGTTAAATTACAACAAATTCAAGGTCTGGTAAAATATTGGGGAACTACTTACGACTGGCGTAAAACAGAAGCGAAACTAAATGCATTGCCTCAATTTGTCACCAATATCAACGGATTAGACATTCAGTTCATTCACATTAAATCCAAACATAAAAATGCATTGCCATTGGTAATTACGCACGGTTGGCCGGGATCTTTCTTCGAACTTTTGAAAGTAATTGGCCCCTTAACAGATCCTACCGCTTACGGAGGAAAAGCTGAAGATGCTTTTGATGTTGTAATTCCGTCAATGCCGGGTTACGGTTTTTCTGAAAAGCCAACAGGAACAGGTTGGGGACCGGAAAAAATAGGTAATGCCTGGGATATTTTAATGAAGCGTTTGGGTTATAAAAATTATGTATCACAAGGCGGTGATTGGGGTTCTGTAATTGCCGATGCGATGGCACGACAGGCTCCAGAAGGATTATTGGGAATTCACGTAAATATGCCTGCAACAGTTCCTGCAGATATTGCGAAAGCTTTAAAAGACGGGGATCCCGCTCCTGCAGGATTATCGGTTAAAGAAAATGCAGCTTTTGTATCTCTTAATAAATTATATACAAGAGGTGGCGGATATGCGGGAATGATGGTAACACGACCTCAGACTTTAGGTTACGGACTTACAGATTCTCCTGTTGGATTAGCTTCTTTTTTCTTAGATAAATTCAACGAATGGACGTATAGCGGAGGAAATGCTGAAAAATCACTTACAAAAGATGAAATGCTGGATGATATCACTTTGTATTGGTTGACAAACACAGCAAACTCATCGGCTCAATTGTATTGGGAAAATAATACGAACAACTTTAATGTGGTTGAACAGAAAACAAACGACATAAAAATTCCGGTTGCTGTAACTGTTTTCCCGGGAGAAATCTATCAGGCACCTAAAAGCTGGACAGAGAAAAGTTATAAAAACCTGATTTACTTTAATGAAGTATCAAAAGGAGGTCATTTTGCTTCCTGGGAAGAGCCACAACTTTTTACGGAAGAACTTCGTGCGGCTTTTAAATCATTAAGAAAATAACTAGAAATCGTTGTGTAGATTATTTAAACATATAGAAACATAGATTTTATAATTTACATAAAGTTCTTTCTAAAAAATCAAGATTTTTAAACATAGTACGACTATGCGGTACTATTTAAAGTGAAACGCCCTTTCTTGATTCAGTAAAACTATGTTCCTATGTGTTTAAATCAAAAGCAAAGAATTATAAAGATTAAAAAATAAAATCTGCTCAATCTGCCAAATCTGCGAGAAAAATTATTTAACACACAATCTAAAAAAACAAACAAAATGAAAACAAATAAAATATACGCAATTATGATCGTAGGTCTTATTGCACTATTCACTCCATCAAATGCTCAGGCACAACAAAGTGGCATAAAAAGAACCGATTTACAAAAACACGATCTAAGTATTCCGGGAAAAGAAATGGTTCAGGCCCGAATTGATTTTGATGCTCATACTTCGTTTGGCAAACACGCGCATCCGGGAGAAGAAATTATTTATGTGATAGAAGGTTCGCTGGAATATCAGATTGAAGATGAAACGCCGGTAACCTTAAAAGCTGGAGAAGTTCTTTTTATTCCGGCAGGAAAGTTTCACTCGGCAAAAAATCATACTAATGCCAAAGCGTCTGAGTTAGCTACTTATATCGTCGAGAAAGGGAAACCAATTTTAGTGATGAAAAAATAAAATCTCAGGTTTAGGTTTGTCCGTTTCAGGTTTTACTTCGTCCGTTTCAACTATTTTCTGATTGTACAAGAATGGTTATCAGAATACTTTTGACGAAGAAATTAACTCATAATCAAAATATTAAAAAATAATAATCATGAAAACATTATACAACAAAAGCAGTTTCACGAATAGTGTAGCTTCTAAAATGCTTTTAATAGCAGCTTTATTTTTTACAATGACATTTGTAAATGCGCAATCAGAAAAACAAAAAAAGGCAAGTTCTCTTGGAACCTTAAAACAAATTAATGCCGGATTATTAAACGTAGGATATACAGAAGCAGGACCTTCAAACGGAACTCCGGTAATTTTGCTTCACGGATGGCCTTACGACATTCATAGTTACAATGAAGTGGTGCCTATTTTAGTTGCAAAAGGATACAGAGTTCTTACGCCTTATTTAAGAGGATCAGGAACAACAACTTTTCTTTCTAAAGATACTTTTAGAAACGGACAACAAGCAGCATTAGCAAGCGATATTATTGCTTTTATGGATGCACTAAAAATTGATAAAGCCACTATTGGCGGATTCGATTGGGGAGCAAGAACAGCGGTCGTGATGGCAGCACTTTGGCCGGAACGCCTAAACGGATTGGTTTCTGTAAGCGGTTACCTTGTTGTAAATCTGGAAGCGAATTTAAAACCGTTACCTCCTCAAGCCGAATTAGGATGGTGGTACCAATACTATTTTGCTACCGAAAGAGGAAAACTCGGCTACAGCCAAAATACTTATGAGTTTAATAAACTGATCTGGAAAATTGCTTCTCCGTTATGGAATTTCGACAAAGCAACTTACGATCAAACCGCACAATCTTTTAATAATCCGGATCACGTAGCAATTGTTATTCATAATTACAGATGGAGACAATCTCTGGAACCTGGAGAATCTAAATACGATAGTTTGGAAAATAAATTGGCCACAAGACCAGCAATTAAAGTTCCGACTATTACGATAGGAAGCGATTTCGACGGTGCTAACATAGACGGAAAAGCGTACGCCAATAAATTCATCGGTAAATACGAACACAGAATCTTAAAAGGAATAGGACACAATGTTCCGCAAGAAGATCCAAAAGCATTTGCTCAGGCGATTATTGATGTGGCTAAGTAAAGTTATTTAACCGCAAAAAGTTTTACCGCAAAGGGCGCAAGGATTTACGCAAAGTTCGCTAAGGTTTATTTTTAAATTAATGTTTAACCGCAAAGAGCGCAAGGATTTACGCAAAGTTCGCTAAGGTTTATTTTAAAGTAATGTTTAACCGCAAAGACCGAGAGGATTTACGCAAAGTTCTCTAAGGTTTATTTTTAAAGCACACAAACTTTGCGCGCTTTGCGGTTAAAATTACCACAGAGAACACAAAGAGTCACACAAAGTTACACAAAGCTTTGCGCTCTTAGCATTTTTTATAAAACCTTCAATATCAAAAAAAACTTTGCGCGCTTTGCGGTTAAATCATAAGGCATTCAAATTAAAATTTCAAATAATCTAAAGTCTAAAATCTTAAATCTAAAATTATGAAAAAAGTATTATACACAGGAAAAACACACACAACAGGCGGTCGTGAAGGAGCATCTCAAAGTTCAGATGATCAATTGAATATAAAACTGAGTTCGCCTGGAACATCTCGTCCGGGAACAAATCCGGAGCAACTTTTTGCGGCGGGATGGTCGGCTTGTTTTATTGGGGCAATGGGAATCGCAGCTTCAAAATTAGCGATTAAGCTTCCGGCAGCAACTGCTGTAGACGCCGAAGTAGATTTATGCGTAACAGAAGGAGAATATTCTTTGCAAGCACGTCTTAATGTGAACCTTCCGGGAATTGATCCTGAAGTTGCAAAAGAACTGACAGCAATGGCGCACCAAACTTGTCCTTATTCTAAAGCGACAAGAGGAAATATTGATGTGACAATTAATATTATATAATCAGTCAAACGAAAACCTCTTCTTCCGGAGAGGTTTTTTATTAGTAATCTTTAAAACAGAAATCATGAAAAAAATAAAATTAATACCCGTTTTTATTACTTTGATGCTTCTTATTGGAATGACTTCTTCTGCACAAAATGCTGCAGATAAAAAAGAGCGAAAAGGTTTTGCCCTTTTAGAATTGTTTACATCCGAAGGCTGCTCGAGTTGTCCTCCGGCGGATGAATTGCTGGGAAAAATTCAGAATGAGTACAAAGACAATAATTTATACGTTCTTGCCTATCATGTTGATTATTGGGACAAACAAGGCTGGAAAGATGTTTTTAGTAATTCGGATTATACCCAAAGACAATACGAGTATGCTAAATTTCTGGGTAAAGAACCAATCTACACGCCACAAGTAATCGTTAACGGAAAAGCAGATTATATTGGCTCGCAGCAAACGGTTGTGAGAAATGGTATTAAAACAGCATTGTCTAAGCGCGCAGTTGCTGATTTGACATTAAAAGCAAGTGAAATTAAAAATACTCTTTCTGTCAATTATACTGTAGACGGAACATCAAAAAACAGTCGGTTATTGATTGCCGTTGTTCAAAAATCTGCCAAAAGTAATGTAAAAAGAGGGGAGAATGCCCATCGTATTTTATCGCACTATCAAATTGTACATCATTTACATACCGTAAATTTAAACAGAGACAGATCCGGAATTGCTATTATTCATTTGCCAAAAGACTTTAATACGAATGAATGGGAAGTAATAGGTTTTGTTCAGGACAAAAACGACGGAATCATTTTAGGTGCCAATAAAGCAGCTTTTCAGGAGCCTTTATTATAAAGAAGAAAAAAATTACGAAGAAGCTCCAGTGGAGCGTCATATTTATAGAAAATAAAGGCATTTACTGTATATAAAAGCTCCATCGGAGCGACATACTTGATTTGATTAAAAACCAGCCGGGAGATTTCTTCCGGTTTTGTTTTACACAAAGCAGATTTAATTTCGCGCAGAGACGCAGAGGCGCAAAGAAAAATAAGTAAAGAATAAAACTTTGCGACTTGGCTCCCGATAGCTATCGGGATTGCGCGATTATTTTAAAGACTACAATTCAAAAATAAAATAGATAAACGTCTTCAAATTGCGACTTGTCCAATTCAGGTTTTAAGTTGTCCGTTTGACCTTTTTTTGACTTCGTGTTTCAAGGGTTACAATATAAATTTGTTTAAAATTAAAACACTTTTTAACTCTTAAATACTATCCTTATGAAACCAATATTTTCTTTTTTAGCCGTTTCTTTTTTCTTTTTTTCTGTTGAATCTCATGCTCAAAAATATTCTAGTAATAGTTTAGATGAAGTGATACATTTTCAAAATAATCAAATATTTGAAGGATTTATATTTAATAAATCTATCACGGATGAGAATGACAGTATTTCAATGCTAAATAAATTTTCAAAAGATCTTCGTTCTGAATTGTCCAGTCAAAAGTGGAATACGGTTTTAAACGAAAATAATCGTGTTTCTGCCGATAATCTTGCGATGATTAAAGTGGTTGATAAAGACAAGATAAATCTCTTTGGAAATCCTTTAATGGGATTTACAGAGAAAAAAATAGTTTTTGATGAGCCTGCTTTATTTAGCGATACTTTGTTGGTTTACAGTTTTTAAAGTTTGTTAAGATGAACATTTATATTTTTGATTTTCGACTCTTTTCAGGGGATTAAAATCCGTTTTTAGTATTGATAACTGTCATTCCGAGGAACAGGACACGAGCGATAGCGAACTGGCGAAGCAATTTCCACTAGAAGCACGACAAAGATTGCACTTTCGATGCGGAGTTATATTGCGAAGTTACTTGCGAAGATTCTCGTTCCTCGGAATGACAAAAAATGCGCAGAGCAACTTTAAACTTAAATATTAAATAAATAAAATTACTAATTCATTTAATTTAAAATCAGATACTTTTAATGTATTATATAAAGTATTTGATTAATATAAATTAATAGAAAAAAGCATAGTTTTCTAAATAATAAGGACACTATTTTTCGATATAGAATACTTCTAAAATATATTATCTTTGAAAAGCAAGACTAAAAAAACAAACACAAATATGGAAAAAGTAAAACGCTTTGAGGTTTCCCCTAAAGTCATTTGGGGAAGTTCTATAGCACTCGCAATTCTTGCTTCGATACCCAAATTATTTGATGGAGATTCGACACCCGGAGACATCATTATAAACTCTTCGATTACGTTGTTGTTTTCTGTTTTTATATGGTATTATAACATGTACAGTTTACCCAAATTTTCCTCGCAGCGCACCCATCAAAGTTTGTTCAACTGGAAACTTTTACTGAGTGTTGTAATGGGGATTGTGGTCATGGTGATTTTGGTAATCGGGCATCAGGAACTTTTTCAAATATCAAAAATGGACGCTCCCATAATGTTTGAGTTGCGTGGGGTTTTAATCAATTTGATTGTGTATATGTTCTTGCATTTGCTTTTTCAAAATTATCAAACCCAACAAATGGGCGTAGAGTTAGAACGTACTAAAGCCGTTAATCTGGGCGCACAGTATGAACTTTTAAAACAACAGGTCAATCCACATTTTTTGTTTAATAGTCTGAATACTTTAAAATCGATGGTTGATATTCAGGATCCACAGAGTTCTGATTTTATCCTGAAATTATCAGATTTTTATCGTTTTACGCTTGAAAGCAGAAAAATGGATTTGATTCCCTTACGAGAAGAACTTCAGATTCTGGATTCGTATGTTTATCTCTTAAAAGCCCGTTTCGAGGACGGATTTGTTTTAGAAAATAAAGTAGATCAAAGACAATATGCTGCTGCTGTTCCGCCTTTTACGTTGCAATTATTAATAGAAAACTGTATCAAACACAATGTGGTTTCATTAGATAAACCTTTACACATTAAATTATATACCGAAGGAGATTTCCTGGTGATCGAAAATCAGATTCAGCTAAAAAGAGGCGTATTATCTACCGGAGTCGGACTGGATAATATCAATCAGCGGTTTTCGCATTTGATTCACAAAGAAATTGAAATTGATAAAAACGAAACTACTTTTAAAGTAAAAATACCCATGATTTATGACTATCGTAATAATTGAAGATGAAGTAAAAACGGCCAAAGCACTTGGCCAGCTTATATTGAGTATCAGGCCAGATGCTCAAATTTTGTCGTATATTCAAAGTATAGACGGTGCTGTGAGTTATTTATCAGAGAACGATCAGCCTGATCTTATTTTTATGGATATTCAACTGGCTGACGGATTGTGTTTTGAGATTTTTAAAAATGTCGAAGTTTTATCGCCTGTAATTTTCTGTACGGCATTTGATGATTATGCGATTGAAGCATTCAAATCAAACGGAATAGATTATGTATTGAAGCCATTCTCGAGAGAAAGCATCGCTCAGGCGATTAAGAAAGCAGGAGAATTAAAGAATTTCTTTCAAAGAAATAAAAAAGCAATGCCTGATTTTGAGTACTTATTAACCAGAACAGGCGAGAATACTGGAAAGAGTAGTTTTTTGGTTTTTAAAAACAATAAATATCAAACCGTTCTTACAGAGAATATTGCGTTTTTTTATATTAAAAACGAAACGCCAACGATTATGACTTTCGATAAGGCTGAATATCAAATTACACAATCTCTTGATGAGGTTCATAAGCTTTTATCGCCAACGCAATTCTTTAGAACTAACAGACAATATTTGGTTAACTTTTCTGCCATTAGAGAAGCAGAACATTATTTTTCACGTAAATTAATCCTGAAATTAACTATTCCAACAGAAGAAAAATTACTGGTTGGTAAAGATAAAGCCACTGCATTTTTGAGTTGGTTAGAGAATAGGTAATCTATAATTTAAAACGCCACAGATTACACAGATTAAAGTGATTAATCTTTTTAATTTGTGTAATCTGTGGCATAAAAAAATTCACTGGTCATAAAAATAGATCAGTGAATATCTATTTAAATCCGTGCAATCCGTGGGCAATCCCTATTTCAAGTTAACTTTCGCTGTAGCGGAAATTTTTCCATTCGAAGTATTTTGAATAAAACCTATTGATTCCCAGTCTTTGGTGTTGAAATTTGCAGGTTTTTCAATTACAATATTTCCTTCTTTTTCATTTAAAACAAAACTTTTAAGCTGTCTCACAATCTGAACGTTATGTAAAGTATTTCCTTTATTTTCGCCACGTGCCACTTTCGAAATGGCTTCTTTTTGAATTGTGGCTATAAACAAATTGGTATTTTGCTCTAATAGATTAGTTTTAAAATGAATTGCTACAGAATCTTTCTCAGAACGAATATTAAGTGCCAGATTTGAAGTTTGCTGTATCGCTAAAGCATCAGAAATCTTTTTGGAAAGTGTTGCTTCATTATAACCCGCAAATTCTGTAGTTCCGTTTATGATAAATTGTGGCGTGTACATGACATAAAGATTCAGCCATTTTTGATATTGTTGCTGACGAACGGTAAATTCGTTTGAACTGAATTGATCTTTCCAGCCCAAACGATTCCAATAATCAACATGGTAAGCCAGGAAATAAATGTTTTTGTCTGTATTTTCGATTTGTAGTTTCGCCATCAACTCATCTGCAGGAGGACAGCTCGAACATCCTTCGGAAGTAAAAAGCTCTACAACAGCAAATCCTTTATTATTAGAAGTTTGTATTTCGATTTTCTCTGATTTTAATTTTCCGGTTAGTTCTTCGTAACTATCAGGAAACATGAAACAGTTAAGAGAAAAGAGTACGGAAAGCGCAATTAGGGCGCTTATTAAAAGTGTATTTTTCATATGGTTTATTTGAGTGATTGTAAAAAGTAATCCCAAGACTTCGGGAGCAAGGTTTCTAGTTGAAAAACTTTGAAACTTAGCTCCCGATAGCTATCGGAATTTTGAGATTAAAACAGAAAAACTTTAAAGCTTAATTGGGTAACGTATAAGTTGCTGTATACAATTTTCTAAACATAATATAAGTCACACTCACCATTATAAAAGCAATAATAGCATCAGTAGTCGCGGGAAAACCTAAAACGGCAAGTTTTGAAAAGAAAGCGAAAATGATATCAAAAAAGATTCCGGCAAATACCCATTCTTTCAATCGTAGTAATTTGTTTGGGATTAATAAGGTAATTACTCCGCCAACTTTCATTACGCCAAGTAAATAAATAAAATGTTCGGGATAACCCAATTGTTGTGTGATGCCCCAGACAATAGGATTTGTAGTTAGTTCAAAAAAACCGCTTGCGCCAAACCATAAAGAAGTTAAAATGATTCCTGTCCAGTAAATAATTTTTGTTGTTTTTGTACTCATGATTTCTATTTTTTTAAGTTGATTTATAGGGCAAATTTGCGCCATAAGTCATCAATTTAAAATTGAAATTAGGTTGAAACAGACAATTTAAACTTTGAAACAGACAATCTATAAGCTGATTTAATTGAGAAGTTTTAGTATTAAAGAAAATTTAGAAATAAGGATTTATAATCACATTAAAACGTGGTGATTAGATCAAAGTTAATTCACCTTATTTTTTCTAAAAGCAGAGGGAGTAGTACCTCTATGTTTTTTGAATATTTTGTTGAGATGGCTTTCATCATTAAAACCCAATTCGTTTGCAATTTCACCCACACGCAAATCACTATAAAGCAATCGGTTTTCGACCAGTTTTATTCGGTATTTTGAGATGTAATCCTGTAGCGTTTCATTGGCTTGTTTTTTAAAATACCTGCCGAGATACGTTTCTGAAATTCCAAATTTTTGGCTCATAACGGTTACACTCAGTTTTTCAGGTTCATAAATGTGAGTCTGAATGTATTCAAGAAGATGATGCGTTTTTCCGTCAGATTGTTTGTTGATGTTTTCCGGAAGATATTCAGAGATATTTCGGGCAATAATAACAATAAGTGTATTGATTAATAACTGAATCAGTTCTGTATTGTATAAAGTGGGATTGTGATATTCATGCCTGATGGCTTCGATAACAGGATGCACCAGATTTTTGTCGGTAATTCTTTTTAAAATACAGCCCGGCTGATGGTGGGCATGCTGTAATATGTATTCGAGTTTATAAAGATTATTGGATGTAAAAGGTCCGTTTTTAATGTAGATATCCGTAAAACGCAGCTGAAAAATAGTTGTTGGACTTTTAATTTCCAAAGAATGAGCATCCTGAGGCGTGATCAAAAAAAGATGTCCCGGTTCATAGGATAATCGATTTTCGTTGATGATTTGTACACCGGTTCCGGAAACGATATAAAGCAATTCAAAGAAATTGTTACCTACTTCGGTATGCAGGGATTCGTTTATTTCTTTAAAAAGAACTTCGTACGGAAGATATAAATTGGTCTTTATCATAACAACATATTACTAAATTAACGAATGATATTACAATTATAAAATAGTTAAATCAGTATAATTTTGCTCAAAGTTAAATCAAATATTTTAATAATGGACAAAAGCACAGACAAAACCACCCAACAACAGTTTCAAAAACAAAAGATTACATTACCTATTGCGCCCGCATCCTTTTTTGCGATGACTTTAGGATTGGCAGAAACAGGAAACGCCTGGAGAAACGCCACTTCTTTATGGAATTTACCTTCTTATATTGGCGAAGTTTTAGAAGGTTTAGCCATAGTTTCTTTTTTATGGTGGATCTTGCTCTATTGCAACAAATGGATTCAGCATCGAAAACTGGCTCTAAACGAATTCAATGATCCTGTACAATCGTCGTTTCTGGCTTTAATTCCAGAATCAATTATATTAATGTCAGTTGCAATTCATGTTTATAGTTTGTCAATTGCTATTTCATTGTTTTGGATGGGTTCTGTACTAAATCTTATTTACGGGGCTTATAAACTTTCAGGCTTATGGACACAAGAACGTCAAACCGAACAGACAACGCCTTCTTTATTCCTGACTTTTACCGCCAGCATATTGGTTAATGCACTTGCAGCGGGATTATTGGGATATACCAATTACGGCTATGTACTTTTGGGCATTGGAACTATTTCCTGGCTCATTATGGATTCTGTTATTACACAGCAATTAACGATTGGCGGACTTGGCGCCAAAACCAGAAACTTTATGGGAATTTACATGGCACCAGCGGTAATTTTATTCGTAGCCTATCAGGTTTTGGCCGGAAAAAATTTAAGCATTCCAATTGTTTATGGTTTAATGGGATATGCTTTATTTGTATTTGTTGCCATAACTTTTGCTCTAAAATGGCTAAAGGAACAAGCTTTTGCACCGGGATATTGGGCGTACACGTTTGGGATAGCCACCTTATCGCAGGGACTTTCGATTTTTGCTTTAAAAACTACTAATATTACGGTTTCTATATTGGCCATAATAATCTTTTGTATAATGAATATCGTGGTTTTAGGAGTTGCAATAGGATCTGTGAAACTGTTATGGAAAGGCAATTATTTTCCGAAATAAAAGATTTTCCAGTTTTTAAATTAAATTATCATTCAATACCAACTTTGTCAAAGTTTAAAACTTTGACAAAGTTAATCACACAAGGTATTTTAAAAATAAATCAGCGGCAACCCGTATGATCCGTACAATCTGCGGGCGATTTTCTCAAAAATAAAAACCAGATAACTATCTCATAATTAAATAAAAAGTTAAAATATTTGCAAATAAAGACCGAACGGTCTAAATTTGTTCCCTTAAATAAAAAGGCTATGAGTAAAGCAGAAAGAACCAGACAATTTATTATCGAAGCATCGGCTCCTATAATCAACAAAAAGGGGATGGCAGGAACTTCATTAAGCGATATTATGGAAGCTACCAAACTGGCAAAAGGCGGTATTTACGGAAATTTTGAGAACAAAGAAGAAATTTGCAAAGAATCATTTCTTTATCTCAGATCTCAATTGTCTACAAAATTGAATACAGCTGTAGCTGAAGGAAAATCGGCCAAAGAGAAATTGTTTAATTTATTGGATATCTATGCCAATGACATCAATACGGCCGATGGCTGTCCGATTTTGAATTTTGGAACAGAAGCTGACGATACCAATCCTGCTATGAAGGAACAGGTAAAAAAAGCTATTCGTTCTGCTCAAAACAGATTTTTTATTATTGCTGAAGAAGGAATAAAAAATAAAGAATTATCATCAGATATTAATCCGGAACATTTTAGCATAAAAGTTTTTGCCATGATTGAAGGCGCTATTTTATGTAGAAAAATTTTAGGAAATGATGATCAGATGAAAATTATCCTGAACAGCATTAAAACCGAATTTGAAAACTATGTATTGTAGTTTTTTTTTGAACTTTTTTAGACCGATCGGTCTAATTTAATATTAATTAATTTAAAAAAATGAGAACTTTAAAAGAAAATCATAAGGGCTTTAGTACCTTATTAGCCCTGTCCCTTATTCCGTTATCCGGATTTGCCACAGATATTTATTTGCCTTCACTTCCTGCTATGGCAAAAGATTTGCACGTTTCGGCAGGAGCCATTCAGCTTTCGTTAGTCTTCTTTATGTTTAGCCTCGGCGTAAGCCAAATTTTTATAGGAAGTATATTAGACAGTTTCGGACGCTTTAAAATTAATATTGCATCACTTGCCGTATTTTCTGCCACAAGTTTTGTGATTGCGTTAGTACCTGATATTTACGTCATTTATGCGATGCGAATCATTCAGGGAATTGCGATTGCCTTCATTGTCATAGCCAAACGAGCTTATTTCGTCGACCTTTATTCGGGCGAAAAGTTAAAGAGTTATATCAGTTTGTTTTCGATCATTTGGGCTTGTGCGCCTATTATGGCGCCGTTTCTTGGCGGATATTTAGAACATAGTTTTGGCTGGAGATCCAACTTTTATTTTCTTGGCGCATTATCATTGCTTTTTCTGGTTTTAGAACTTTTATATAGCGGAGAATCTCTAAAATATTTTCATCCTTTTAAATTAAAAACCATTGCACAAACCTATTCAGGAATGCTAAGATCAGGCGATTTTACTTTGGGCGTTTTGATTCTCGCAATTTGTTTTGGGCTTGTTGTCGTTTATAGTTTATCAAGTCCATTTATTGTAGAACGCGTATTGGGATATTCGGCCATTACAACCGGTTATAGTTCTTTATTGTCTGGTTTAGCGGTTATGACAGGGGGCATTATTGCCAAATCGCTTATTCATAAACCTTTGGCTAAAAAAGTCACTATAGCAGTTACCGTACAAGTGATTTTGGTATTGTTGATGATTTCTACCGCTTCTGTTACCAGTAATATTTATACACTAATTGGTTTTACAATGGGAATCAACGTTTGTGGTGGATTTATCTTTAACAATATTTACGGCTATTGTTTAAGCCGATTTTCTAAAAATGCCGGAGTAGCCAGCGGACTTACAGGCGGAGGAACTTATATGTTAAGCTCTTTATTCAGTTACGGATTTGTCAATTTATATGCCGTGAAAAGCCAGTTGCTATTAGGATTCGCTAATATTTCGCTAATCTTTATTGTGGTGATTGTTTTCATAATTTTCAACAGATACAGAGTACAGAATTTGGCAGCTGTTCCTGTTAAAATGACTGGAATAAAATAAATATTGCGACAAACGTAATTCCGCTTAATTTAGATTCGGAATATTGAATTGTATTAAAAAGGATTTAAAGCTTAATCGTAAAAGCTTTAAATCCTTTTTTGTTGCGTACCTACGGCACGCTAGCGAACTTGAAATTATATGTTCTACCAACATTTTGTACCTAAAGGCACATTTTTATCTTGAATTATATTGATACAAATTCCATTATTCAAGTTTTTAAGCTTGTATATAGTGCCGTTAGGCACAAAATGTTGGTAGAAAATAAAACAAATATAAAAATTAAGATTTCGCTGTTTTCTTCTTTTTTCCTAACCAGATTAATAATCCTGTAATAGGTAATGTTAAAGCGAAAAGAGAAACTAAAAACGCCAATATTTTGGTGGGTAAACCGTAAATACTTCCGGTATGAATAGGGTAATTCAAGCGTCTTATTTTATCTCCGTTCGAAAAATTCTCATAAGGTCTTGCCTCAATTTCCTTAGCTGTGTATTTGTCAAAATAAGCGGCACTGGATTGATTGGGTATTGTTTTTTCTGAATATTCTTTTAAAACCAAAATACTATTAATACTATCGACCGGCATTCTGATTTGGATGTTTCCGGTATACGGAAAAATGCTGTCTGCTTTATTGTAGATACTTTGATAAAAAGCTGTGTGATTCAGTTTAGGATCTGTTTTTGTTGGGTTTTTTACTTTTGCAGAAGGTTTTTTTGTCGTTCCATCAGCCACAAAATAAACGCCGTTTTGAAACCAGCTAAAAGCAAAATTTAATCCGGTTAGTGAGATAAGTAATAAAATTAGAAAACTGTAAAATCCAAAAGTGGAATGGAAATCCCAATTGACTCTTTTAAAAGACGCGTTCCATTTTACCGTTAATCTTTGTTTTAGGTTTTTTATTTTCTTTGGCCACCATAAAACTAATCCGGAAATAAGCATAAAAACAAATATTAGGCAAGAAGTTCCCATGATTATTTTGCCGGTTTCTCCCAGTAATAATTGTCGGTGTATTTTTAAAACAAAAACAAAAAACCTTTTTTCCTGAGGAGTTGTTGCCAAAACTTTTCCGGTGTACGGATCAATAGAGAAAAATTGGGCTTTTTTATCTGAGTCTTTTCCTAAAATTTGCATCGTACGCGATGGATCATTATAGGTATATATACGTGTAATTTTTTTTATCGAATATTGTTTCTCCAGAATATCCGTGCAATAGTCAATTGTTTTTTTGGTAGTTCCTATTGCAGCAACAGTATAATATTCAGGATGTATTGCTTTGTCAATTTCCTTCTCAAAAACTAAAATACTGCCTGTTAATGCAGCAATAAAAACAATCAAACCAGATCCAAGACCTAGCCATAAATGCAAAAGTCCAATTTTTTTTTTAAATCCTTTTTTCATATATGCTGTTTTACTAATCAGTCTAATAGAATTGATTGGCAAATTTTATTAACGGTGTGTCGAATTGATTTCTAATTCTAAAATTCTCGCACAAATTTATACTTATTTAGACCCAATATATACTATGTTGCAGAAAAATTATTTCTTTTTTTATTTAAAATAAAACAATCAGATTTTTAGTGTTTTTTAATGAAAAATGAGAATTCAATTAGGGAATAAACGTTACGCTTTTTTGAGTTTTGATATTCATAAAAAAATCCCTCAGGTTTTAAAACCGAGGGATTTAGAGTTTATTTAGTAATTACTTTAGTAAAACAATGAAAATTATTTAGTTACTTTTTTGAATCGCATCATTGGTATATCTTTCATAATTAAATTTAGTTTGCCATCTTTATCAATAGCATAACTATCAATTTCTTTAATGGTTTTTGTAAAAACCTGCTCTCCGCCACCTTCGCAGTACATTAAAGTTGCCGGACCTTGCTCTCCAAAAGTAAGTGATTTTCCTTTTAATGTAAATGGAGCGCTGTAACCATTGCAACCTGCATTTCCTGAAACTTGTTTAGTAGCTTCATCAAATTTAATAAACGGTTTTTTATCCGGAAATAAACCTTCAAAAGCAATACGCGGTCCTGAAATATACTCGAGTTCCCAGGTTGTATTATAAAGATCGGCAGTTTTTGAAGTGTCTTTCATCGAGGTACAAGAATTAAAAGATAAGGCTAAAATAGCGACGAATACTAGTACGTAATTTTTCATAAAATAAGATTTTTGAACATAAATTTAAAGATTTTTACCAGAATTCAACCTATAAATCTGACTTATTTTTAGATTCTGATTTTTCAAACAAAGACGATTAAAAAAAGTATTGTGTCATATTGTTAAGGGATAATAGGTTATTACAATAACAGTTTGCCCGTACACATACCGAAATAAAGTTGTGATTTCTCAACACATGTAAATGTTTTTGTATTTTATATGGCTGAATTTTGTTTCATCATTAAAAATAAAAAAGATGAAAACATTATTGACCACTCTGGCATTTTTAGCTGTATCATTATCCATCTCGGCACAACAAATTATTCATAAAAAAATATGGAGCAAAAAAATGAATAAGGAAATCGAAACGGTTATTATTACTCCAAAATTGATAAAAGGGAAAACCTATAAAACCGTTTATATACTGCACGGTTACAGCGGAAATCCTGATAGAACTTACAAACAGGATATTCCTGATCTGGCAGGAAAATCTCAAAATTATAATACGATATATGTTTTGGCAAATGGTAATTTTAATAGTTGGTACGTTGATAGTCCTGTAGATAAATCGTCGCAATATCAAACTTTTATAGGGAAAGAATTAGTCGATTATGTTGATGCAAATTATCCAACATTAAAGGACCGACAGTTTAGGGGAATTCTGGGTTGGAGTATGGGCGGATATGGCGCATTAAATATTGGGATATTTTATTCGGATACTTTTGGTATTGTTGGGAGTTCTTGCGGAGCGCTGGATTTTAACCGTTTTGGAGAAAACTTTCATAATTATCAGGTAGATAAAGTTTTAGGTGATTTTAAAAGTTTACACAAACAGTATTTTACGTTTGAGAAAACCAGGCAAATGTCTTCGGCAAATCAGTTTTATATTTTGGATTGTGGTACTGAGGATCAGCAAATTATCGATATGAACCGCGATTTTCATCATCTTTTAACGAATGAAAAAATAGAACATCTCTATATGGAATCTCCAGGCGAACATGATCCAAAATATTGGAACAAATCTTTGGCAAACCAATTGGCTTTGTTTGAAAATTATTTTAATACTGCAAAGTAAGAAATTCAAAACATCGAATACCTGTTCATCTAGTGAGCAGGTTTTTTTATTTTGAAACAATGAAAATCACTTATATAAATGGGTTCTGCTGCATCTCAAATAATCTTTATTAAATTTGGAGAATAATTGAATCTTACCTGCGACAGAAGCTTAAAAAAGAACTATTGAAAAAGAAACCGAATATAGAACTTCATACAAAAGAATTAGATACTCTTGGTCTCGAAGTGAGAGAAGTAGTGGATAATAACGTTGATTTTAATGGACATTTAACGAAAGCACACAGAGACGATCATTATGTTTTTTATATTCAGGAAAAAGGACTGATAGAATTGATGATTGATTTTAAAAACCATCAGATAAAGGATCAGTCATTGTTTTTTATTGCTCCGGGTCAGGTACATTATTATACAAGACAAGTAGATTCCAAAGGATATTTTATCTTTTTAAATCCATCTTATTTGCAAAATACGTATCGCAGGATTTTTGATTCGCATCAGAACATTTCTCAGGTTGTGCCCATTCAAAATGTGGTTGTATTTAATATTGCACAATTACTATTTAATCAGGTATCTGAAGCGGTGGGAGATATTCAAAAAAACATTATTCGTTCCCTTGCCGATAGTTTGATGGGAATGATAGTTTTGGAATTTTCTAAAAACGAGAACTATCTTAAAAAGGGAATAGATAGAAAAACAGAGCTTACTTTTCAGTTTAGGCAATTGGTTCAGCAGCATTTTTTAGAATTAAAAAGACCCAAAGATTACGCTGCTTTGTTGCATATTTCGGTACCTTATTTAAACGAAATGGTAAAGGAACAAACAGGATGTGCCTCCAGTTACTGGATACAACATGAAATTTTACTTGAAGCCAAACGATTGCTTTTTTATACCCAACTCAATACTAAACAAATTGCTTTTGCATTGCAATACGAAGATCATACTTATTTCTCCCGGTTTTTCAAAAAGAACGAAGGCATTACACCTTTAGAGTTTAGAAAGAATTACTGCGATTTGTCCAATCAAAACTCTTAGTTAGCCATTTCCGTTTTCTGATAAAGCCCATTCCTTTGTACTCATAATTTTAAACAAAAAAACATGAGTAACATTTTACAAAAAGGACAAACAATTGATTTTTACAAAGCTACTATACCCATTATTTTATCGGTATTTGCTATTTACCTCACGATAGGTCTCACATTAGGAATCGTGCCGGGATTTGTACAAAATGATTTAAAATTTAATAGTTTGATTGTTGGTTTGGTAATTGGTTTACAGCCGCTAACGACTCTTTTAACCCGCGCTTATTTCGGAAAAATTACCGATACAAAAGGAGCTAAAAGGTCTAAATTGGGCGGAATACTTTTGGTAATGGCAGCCGGAGTAATTTATTTACTTTCAGCTTCATTTGCTTCACATCCTTTGGTAGCATTATTATTTCTTTTACTTGCAAGAATTGTTCATGGCATTGCTGAAAGTTTGCTGGTTATTGGTGCTTTAACATGGGGAATTGGGTTAGTTGGACATGAAAAATCAGGCAAAGTAATGACCTGGAACGGAATCGCAATGTATGGAGGAATTGCTGTTGGAGCGCCGTTAAGCATCTGGATGGCTAAAGATTTTGGTGTAGTTTACGCTTTAGGAATGATTATGATTTTACCACTTGTAAGCTGGATTTCGACGATTAAACTGCCTGCCATTCCGGTAGACAAAGAACATATCAGAACTCCGTTTTATAAAGTAGTAGGAACCATCGCAAAACAGGGATTAACACTCGCTTTTTCTTCTATGGCATTTGGCTGTATTGCTTCTTTTATAGCTTTGTTTTTTACAGAAAAAAACTGGGGCGACGCTTCTTTAGCCTTTATGATTTTCGGATTATCCTATATCCTGACCAGAGTCTTTTTTGCTTCTTATCCGGACAAGTACGGCGGTTATAAAGTAGCAGTGGTTTCTTTGATTATTGAAGTTATAGGCCAATTTCTTATTTATACTTCTTTTAGCAAAGAAATGGCTTTGATAGGCTGTGCTCTTACCGGAATTGGTTTTTCGCTTGTATTTCCTTCTTTAGGCGTATTAGCAATCAAAAAAGTAAAACCTCAAATGCGCGGAACTGCCTTAGGAGCTTATGCCGCATTTTTTGATCTGTCTCTTGGATTAGCAGGACCTTTGGCAGGATTAATTGCAGGCTGGTTTAGTTATCAGGATATCTATTTATTTGGAAGTATCAGCTGTTTGCTTGCTTTAGGAACTCTGTTGTTGAAACGGGAATAATTGAGAAATAATTATGGAAAATTATCAAAAAAAAATCATTCGTTCTGTGTTTACGGTAAAGCATAAGTTCTTTATAACGCCACATTATATTCGTGTAGTTTTTGACATAAACAATGAACAATTAGATTTGCTGGCTAATGTAAAGCCAGGATCAAATAACAAAATATATATTCCGCCTAAGGGAATGAATGTTATTTACTTTACAAATAAAGAGAGTAGTGCTGTAAAGGAACTTTTGCCTGTAATGAGAACCTACACGACCAGAAATATCGATCTTGACAAAAGAGAATTAAGTATTGATTTTGTCGTGCATGGCGATAATGGCCCTGCATCTGCCTGGGCACAAAAAGCAGAAGCAGGAGACATTTTGGGTATTGCAATGAAAGATAGTGTAAGAGATTTGGTTCCTCCGGCTGATGAATATCTTTTGATAGGAGATGCAACTGCGCTTCCGGTCATTGGAAGTATCTTAGAACAGCTTCCAAAAGATAGTGTGGTAAAAGCAGTATTGGAAGTATACGGAAAAAAGGATAAAATTGATTTCGTTTCCCAAGCCAATGTCATTGTAGAATGGGTGTATAATAAACATCCTGAAAATGGAAGTGAGCTTGCAAAATGGATAAAGAAAATCCCGCTTCCGGACAAAACAACAAAAAGATTTGCCTTTATAGCAGCAGAATATAATACGGTAAAAGCTTTAAGAAGTTATTTTAAAGAAGAAAAAGACTGGGACAGAAGTGAATATAATGCATCGGCTTACTGGAAAGCAGGAAAAACTGAAAACGAATCTAACACAGAACGCAGAGAGGAAAAACTGGATTAAATTTGTAATCAATCAAAAATGTAAAAAGGACCTAAACATTTTTCTTTAGGTCCTTTTTTATTTTAATACGATCTTATTATTTTTTTGGTGAACTAAATGCTGTTTGTAAGTTTGTTGATTTTACAATTTTAGAATATTTCAATTTACAATTTCGTATTAAAAATTTTATGATTTTATAATAAAATGTAAGTATTTTTTTAACTAATTTTATGTTTGATTTTTAAAGTTTAAAGATAACTAATTGTTTTTTAGGTTTTTATAATTCTTAATTCTAATATAAAAATTAAACCCATGAAAAAAGAAACAAATGCAAACAGTGATAAAAAATCATTTGATTTTTTGAAAAACGAGTTTCAAAATGCCGGAGATATTGTGAAACAAATTGAGCAAATCGCAAAGCAAAATCCTGAAAAAACAGCTCTTATTGATGATCTGGAGAAAATCACTTACAAAGAGTTAAATGAAAGAGCCAATAGGCTGGCGCGCTATTTACAAAATAACGGTATTAAACCAGGAGGAAAAGTTGGAGTCTGTCTTCCGCAATCTGTAGATCGTGTTATTGCTTTTTTAGCGATTTTAAAAACAGGTGCCGCTTATTTACCTATCGATGGCGAATTACCGCAAGCCCGAATACAGTTGATGATTAGCGATTCAGACATTGATCTTTTATTAACGGTTCGGGATTATTTGGAGAAGTCGGGCAATGATCAAATTAAAAATATAATATTAAATTCTTTAGTTCAGGACGAAAGTTATAAAACGATCACAAACGATAATCTTTCAATCGAAATTTCTTCTCAAAATCCGGCTTACATTATTTATACTTCCGGAAGTACCGGAATACCAAAAGGCGTTATTATAGGGCATGAGTCCTTTTATAATTTTGTACAAGTGCAGGCAGAAGTTTTAGGTCTGTCACTTGAGAGTATTACCCTGCAATTTGCTTCTCCCAGTTTTGATGCTGCCGTAATAGACATCTGGACACCTTTGATTAAAGGGGCTACAATATATTTATATCCTAATAATAAAATTGTTGGCGAACCACTTTTAGATTTTATTGTCGCCAACAATATCGATACTGTGCCTTTAATGCCTCCAATGGTACTGGCATCCCTTCCTTTAAATAAACCTATAGGAAATCTTAAAACCATTGCGATTGGAGGTGAAGCGTGTAGCGAAAGCACGGTAAAATCGTGGTATAAAAAAATACGACTGATTAATAGTTATGGACCAACAGAAGCCACTGTTGCGGTTAGTAATTATGAGTTTAAGGAAGAAGCAAATCCCAGAATTATAGGAGCCGCTATGCCTGATGTACATTTATTAGTATTAGACGAAAATCTTAAACCAGTAACAATTGGAAGTGTTGGGGAACTTTATATTGGAGGTTCTCAATTGGCACTAGGCTATTTAAAAAGGCCGGAGGATACTAAAAAAGCTTTTATCGAGGCACCGGACTGGCTTTTAAATCAAATAAAAGATTATAGATTTATCTATAAAACCGGAGATATGGTGCTTGAAAGATCTGATGGGAATCTGGAATTTTATGGAAGAAAAGACGATCAGGTAAAAATAAGAGGCTATCGAATAGAACTTGCAGAAATTGAATATAATATGGCAAAATTGCCTCAGATTTCTCAGACAGCAGTTAAAGTGCAAAGGAAAGAAAATGGCTTGCCGGTACTTATTGCTTTTATTCAACTTTTAGATATTCAGGAGGATGAAGCAAAATCATTAAAAAGTATCAAAGCCAAATTACAACAATTAATGCCGCTGTATATGCTTCCTGATAAAATTGTTATTGTCGATAAAATGCCCCTGACACATGCAGGAAAAATTGATAAAAAACTGTTGGAAATACCCGAAAATCAGATTAAAAATACTACTCTGCCCAAATGGAAAGAAGACAATCTTACCGAAATTGTAAAACACATCTGGAAAGAACTTCTTTCGATAGAAGATATTAAAGACGACGATGATTTTTTTAATCTCGGAGGTCATTCTTTACTATTGGCCCAGCTCCATGTGCTTCTTCCTGAACCTGTCAGAAATAGAATTAGCTTACCGGAACTCTATATTTTTACCACTATTTCGGGATTTGTAAAGGAAGTTGAAAAACGCATGCTTGAAACAGAAATTTCACAAAAAACCAAAGCTCAAATAATGGTAAATGAGTTAATTCAGGATTCAGAATTGCATATTGATTTCAGTGTAAACGAATTGCCGGATTCTGAGATATTAAGCAATCCTAAAAATGTTTTTTTAACCGGAGTTACGGGTTTCGTAGGATCGCATTTATTAGAAGAATTGCTGCAAAATACCGCTGCAAAAATATATTGTTTAGTACGGGCATCATCTTCTGAAGAAGGATTAGAACGCATTAAAAGTACTTTTACAAAATTCAAATTACCCTGGTCTGCAAATTATGACAATCGAATTGTGTCTGTGGTTGGAGATTTGTCGTTACCTCGTTTTGGAATGAATGATGAAGCTTACCATTTTATTGCACACCAAATAGAAGTTATTTATCATTCCGGAAGTTCAGTAAGTTATGTGCAGCCCTATCCCTTAATTAAAAAATCGAATATTGATGGTTTACATAATGTTATAGATCTTGCCGTTACTACAAAAATAAAGTTTCTCGTATTATTATCTTCTATGGGAGTTTTTAGCTGGGGAAGGCCTTTTACAAAAAAAACATGGATGTACGAAGATGATTCGATAGACCAAAATATGGCAGCAGTTTCTCGTGACTTGGGGTATATAAAAAGCAAGTGGGTAATGGAGAGTATTACTGAAAAAGCCAGGATAAAAGGACTTCCTGTTATCAATTTCAGATTAGGTTTTGCAGTATGTCACAGTAAATCGGGAGCAACTGTAATGAATCAGTGGTGGGGAGCACTTATCAGAAGTTGTGTTGAACTCAAATCATTTCCGCTGGTAATGGGGCTTAAGGACGAATTGACGACAGTAGATTACATGTGTAAAGCCATTATGCACATTAGTAAAAAGAAAGAAGCAGTTGGATTAAATTTTCATCTCTCGCCATTGGCTGAAAATGATGTTTCACTTACCGATTTTTGTGCTAAAATGAATGAATATTTCAATACAAATTTAGAAGGTATGGAATATCATCAATGGCTCAATCAATGGAAATACGACTCTAATTTACCTATTTATCCTTTGCTTAGTTTATTTACAGAAGATGTGCATGAAGGCAAATCATTGGTAGAAGCTTATGAAAACACGTATTATTACGACAGAAGCAATACAAAGCAATTTTTAGAGGATGCTGATCTAACACCTCCTGTTTTTGATAAAAAACTCATGGCTCCTTATTTAGAATTTATGGGAGTTTTATAAATATTAAGAATTTTATAATTATAAAGGGATGGTGTCTTTTTGCATTGTCCCTTTCAATTTTCGTTTTTTAATTTTCGTTTTTCTCTTTTGCTAATTAATCTAATTCTAAAGACAGCTTGATCTACATTTACTACGCTTTTTTATCAGCAGAAAATCATGAAAATTTATTGAAAAATGAACTGTCAAAATTTTCTGTTGATTTTATACAAAAAATAAAAAAACACAAAAGATGGCAGGATGCACAATTGTCTCTTTTAGGACGGATTTTGCTGTTTAGAGGTGTCAGGGAACAGTTTAATGTAAATATCGAAGAAAAAAGTATAGTTTATAACACAGCTAACAAACCATTTTTTAAAGATAATCCGGTTTATTTTAGTATTTCACATTCAGGAGAAATTGCGATTTGTGCTATAAGTAATTCTACTCAAATTGGTATTGATATTGAAAAACTAACTCCAATTGATATTGATAATTTCAGGCCTTATATGTTGGATGAGGAATGGAACAAAATTAATCTTTCTATGAATAAATATGAAGCTTTCTTTGATTATTGGACTCAAAAAGAAGCCGTTTTAAAAGTTTTTGGATGGGGCCAAATGGAGTTGAAGTCTTTTGAAATTATTGATAATGCGACAACGATTAAAGGGAGTACATTCTATCTGAAAGAAATTAAAATTGACTCAGAATACAAATGCACTCTTTCATATGCTAACAAAATAGATCATAACCAAAAAGAAGATTTTGTTTATCTTTATAAAATAAATTTATAATCATGACCATACAGCAATTAAAATATATTGTAGCATTAGATGAAGAACGTCATTTTGCAAGAGCTGCCGAAGTGTGTATGGTTACGCAACCCGGACTTACGATTCAGTTAAAAAATCTGGAAGAAGAAATTGGCATTAAAATTTTCGATCGAAATAAAGTTCCGTTAACACCTACAACTCTTGGAATCGAGATTATAAACAAAGCAAAAAAGATCCTGCGCGAAGCCGATGAAATTCGTGATTTTGTGGTAAACGAAAAAAACTTGCTTGAAGGTGAAGTGAGGGTAGGAGTAATTTCGACTTTGTCTCCTTATTTGATTCCGCTGTTTATAAAAGCGATGAAAGACGCAACTCCCAAAGTACATTTTATTATAAAAGAAGCCAATACGGGACAATTAATGAAAGAGCTGGAAACGGGATCATTAGATGTTGTTTTGATGGCAACGCCTACCGGAAATCCCAATTTAATTGAGCATCCTGTTTTTAAAGAGCCATTTGTAGCGTACTTAAACGAGCATCACCCCATGGCTAATAATGATTTTTATGAACTTCAGCCGGGTGATAAAACCGAATTGCTGTTACTTCATAGCGAGTTTTGCTACAACGCACAATTGCTAGATATCTGCGGAATCAAAACACCGGGAAAAATAAAGGAGCAATTTACGTATGATATTAGTTCAATCGAAACCCTCAAAAATCTGGTTCGTGCCCAATTAGGATTCGCGATTATACCGGAACTTTCTATTTTAAACGAAAATAATTCGGGACTTTTTAAACCTTTCAAAGAACCAAAACCCGTAAGGGAAATTAGTTTGGTGGTTTCTGATTCCTTTTCGAAAAAACTATTGCTGGAAAAAATGAATGAAGCGATCTGGAATTGTCTTCCTGATTCCTTAAAAAAAGATTTTGCCTATCGAAAAATACGCTGGAATGATTCGCCTTATTTTGCCAAATCTGTTAGTGATTATATAAAATCACATTCAAAAGCTTAAAAATAAATTCCAAATTTTTTAAATTCCAAATTCCAATTTTAAAGAGAAAATCCAAATTCCAACTAGAAAATACAGGTAAATTCCAAATTCCAATTACTTAAATGAGAACATCAATTAAGGTTTGGAATTTGGAATTTTTTTATTGGAATTTGAATCCAACAGATTGGAATTTTATTATTTTTTATTTTTTCAGT
>Ga0247740_1000157_pt1 | contig 35648 bp, 27 predicted proteins | sample UWRJL148409B2_FD_180942 | JGI IMG/M metagenome (GOLD analysis project Ga0247740, IMG submission 180942) | Plant litter microbial communities from Arlington Agricultural Research Station in Wisconsin, United States - UWRJ-L148-409B-2 | ecosystem: Environmental > Terrestrial > Plant litter >...
GCCTGTCACGAACCGTCGCAGTCGGACCTCGACGGGGAAGGTCGAGCCGTCTTTGCGGCGGTGTCGAGATTCGAAGCTGACGACCTCCTCGGCGCCCGTCCAAGCCAATACCTCTGCGACTTGCTCGGGCGTGCGCATTGCGTAAAGCAACGGTGTTTGCCCCAAGAGCTCGTCGCGCGTGTAGCCGAGGCTCTCACAAGCGCGCCGGTTCATGTCCAAAATCACGCCGCGCTGGTCGTGCAGGTAAAACGCATCGAGCGCGTGGTCGACGAACGTACGAAACAGCCGTTCGCTCGCCAGGAGCGCCAACTCCGCCTGCTTGCGGTCCGTGATGTCCACGCTGCTTCCCAGGAAGCGGAGCGGCTTGCCCAGCGTGTCGTACTCGGTGGCACCGCGAGCGAGCAACCAGCGAAAGCTGCCGTTCTGATGCTGAACGCGGCATTCAACGTCCAGATACGGGCTATCACCCCGGAGGTATGCGCGGATCGTCCCCTCCACGCGAGCGCGATCTTCGGCATGGACCGCGTTCAGGCTCACCTCCAGATCCAAGAAGCGTTCCGGGTGGTCGTAGCCGAGTTGCTCCCAAATGTTCGCGTAGCTGGCGCGGGCCCCCAGTCGATCGCGCTCCGAGGGCGCGATCTCCCAGATGCCGATGTTGGAGCGCCGCAACGCCAATTCGAGCCGCGCGTTGGCCTGCTGAAGCGCGGCCGCGTTCTCGGCGAGGCGGCGTTGAGTCACGTCTCGGAAAACCAAGACCACGCCGATGATGGCGCCGCTGTCATCGACGATCGGCGAGCCCGAGTCGTCGATCGCCACTTCTCGACCGTCTCGCGAACGCAGGACGGTGTGGTTGGCGAGCCCGACGACCGTGCCGAGGCGCAGCACTTTGGCCGCCGGGTCTTCGGCCCTCTCGCCCGTCTGCTCGCTGGAGATCCGAAACACCTCGGACAAGGGCCGACCGAGGGCCTGTGTTCGAGAGAACCCGGTGAGCGACTCGGCGACCGAGTTCATGAACGTGATCTGCGCCTTCTCGTCCGTGGCGATTACGGCGTCCCCGATGCTTTCGAGCGTGACGGCGTAGCGGCGCTCACTCTGGCGCAGCTTCTTTTCGGCGGAGTGCTTGTACAGGGCCATCTCGATAGCAGTGCGCAGCTGCGAATCTTCGAACGGCTTCAGGATGTAGCCGAACGGCTCGGTCGAACGCGCCCGGTGCAACGTCTGGTCGTCCGCGTACGCGGTCAGATAGACGACGGGAACTTGCGCCCTGTCGCGAATGCCTTGGGCGGCGTCGATGCCGTCCATTTCGCCGTCGAGACGGATGTCCATCAAGACTAAATCGGGCAGCGTCTCCAGCGCGAGCTGCACGGCGTCCTCCCCGCGAGAGGTGGTGCCGACCACCACGTGGCCGATTCTCGCTAGTTGTTGCGCGATGTCGCGCGCAACGATCAAATCGTCCTCGACGATCAAGATTCTTGCTGGAGTCATGTCGAATTGCGCGGCAGGAGACAAAGTTTCGGCGACGTATCCGCGTCGCTCGGGCCGAGCACTTCTCGTACCATGGGGCTATGCCGGGCGATCGCGTCTTTGCGGCAAGCCCGTGCGCGACGGGCGCGAGCGATGACTGAGCGAAGTTTGGTCAGTGTGGCTAGTTCCAAGCCGTCGTCGTGTCAGTCGGTGCTGCGGTCTCGGTGCGAGTCACGTTGAGGTGACTGCAGCCAACGCCGTGCACCGCCGATGGAACGAAACACGCAAGCGTGTGTCCCCCGCGCCCGCCCTTTTGGTTGTAAGATTGCGCGCGATTCGCTCATGGCCCAGATCCTCCTCATCGATGACGATGCCGCGCTGATTCCAGAGCAGGTTCGGCTTGCATTTCCCGCTCCTTTGCATCGGCTCCGCGTAGCCGTGACGGGAGCTGCAGGCGTCCAGCTGATGACGGAAGAGACTCCGGACGTAGTGATCCTGGACCTGCACCTTCCGGATCAAACTGGGCTCGAGGTGTACGAGCAGCTGCGCGCGCTGAACGCGCGTGTTCCGGTAATCTTCGTCACGCTGGCCAAGACGGCGGACGCCGCAATCGAGGCCATGAAGCAGGGGGCTTTCGACTACCTGTTCAAACCGCTCGATATTGCTCGGCTGAGGCACGTCGTGGCCGAGGCCTTGGAGGTGGCTAGGCGCATGCGTTCGCCCGTGACGCTCGCGGAGCAACCTGCGGATTCGAGCGAAGACGGAGCGTTGTTCGGCGCTTGCCCGGCGATGCTCGAAACGTACAAGGCCGTGGGCCGCGTCGCCGCGCAGGACGTCACCGTGCTCATCACCGGCGAAAGCGGCACCGGAAAAGAACTGGTCGCGCGCGCAATCTACCAGCACAGCGAACGGTCGAGAGCGCCTTTTCTGGCTCTCAACTGCGCGGCCATCCCCGAGAATCTGCTGGAAAGCGAGTTGTTCGGGCACGAGAAGGGCGCGTTCACGGGGGCAGACCGTCGCCGCATCGGGAAGTTCGAGCAGTGCCGCGGCGGGACGATTCTGCTCGATGAAATTGGCGACATGCCGCTCTCGCTGCAAGCCAAGATATTGCGCTTGCTGCAGGAGCAATGCTTCGAGCGGGTGGGGGGCAACGAGCTGATTCGGACGGACGTGCGCATCATCGCTTCGACTCACCGCGACTTGAGGGCGCGCGCGACCGAAGAGAAGTTCCGCCCGGATCTGTATTACCGCCTGAGCGTTTTCTCGATTCATCTCGCCCCGCTCCGCGAGCGCGGTGATGACATCGTGATGCTCGTGCGTCACTACTTGCGCCGCTTCAGTCGAGAGCTCGGCCGAGAAGTTCAAGACATCGCCCCCGAAGCCTTGAAGTCACTGTGCGAGTACGATTGGCCGGGTAACGTGCGTGAGCTGCAGAGCGTGCTGAAGCAAGCGCTGCTCCACGCGAGTGGCAGCGTGCTCTTGCCCGCGTTTCTGCCGCCGCTGGCGAGCCCTTCGAGCCAGCCAACCGGCGTTGCCAACGCCGCCACCACCGGTGAAGGGTTCGACCTGGAGGCCTTCGTCAAGCAGCAGATGACGCCGGGAGCGAACGACGTGTACGCCGAGACCTACCGCAAGGTCGATCGCGTGCTGTTCACGGCTGCGCTCGAGTTCACTCGCGGCAATCTGCGCGACGCGGCCGCGGCTTTGGGCATCTCCAGGCAAACGATGCGGCTCAGGTTGCGGGCGTTGGGCCTGCAGGTTGGGCACACGCTCGAGGGCGGCGAGGAGAGCTGAGAAGCGAGGCACGCGCAGCCGCCTTTGCGCGCCGGCCTCGCTCACTCATTTTCAGCCTTGACTGGTGAGAAACGCCAGCAGCGCCGGCACCACTTGGTCCGTCGCTTCCTCCATCAGCCAATGGCCGGACCCTTTGACGATCGTGGGGCGCACGTCGAGAGCAACCGCGCGCGCTTGCTCGATCAACACCGGGCCCGACGCGCGCTCACCCGTCAACACCAGCATCGGCATCTTCAGCTTGTTGGCAGAGAAGCCCTCGAAGTCGCGAGCGTCTTGGGCAAAGGCTTGGAAGTACTCGAAGCCAGCGCGCATCCCACCCGGTTGCGCGTAGGACGCGGCATAGAACCGACGATCCGCTTCGGGCACGGAGTGGGTTTTATCCGCAGCAAAGTCATTCCAAAAGTGTTCGAAATAGATGCGCTCTCGGCCCGCCACGAGCTGCAGCGGCGTCTCGCCGTGAAAGTGGAAGTGCCACAGATCGCGCATCAGCCAGACGTCCTTCCAATTGCCGATCCCCGGCAAAAAGGCATCCATTAGCGCGATCTTCTCGACCTCGCCCGGATACTGGGCCGCGTACGCGTAGGCCACCATCAAGCCGATGTCGTGGCCGACGACTTTGGCGCTCTTCAGGCCCAAAGACAGCGCGAGCGCGTGCACGTCGGCGGCTAGGGTCTTCTTGTCGTAGCCGCTCTCGGGTTTGTCCGAGAAGCCAGCGCCGCGCAGATCCGGCGCGATCACGCTGTTGGTCTTGGCTAGCTCGGCGATCAAGGGAAGCCACATGCGGCTGGTCTCGGCGTATCCGTGCAGCAGGATCACGGTCGGACCGCTGCCCGCGTACAAGTAGTGCAGCTTCACGCCGTTCACCGTGCCGTAGCGGGATACGGCCCCTACGGCGGCTTCGCGAGCCGCCTCGTCTTTGCTGTCTATCGGCGCCGTCGCGGCGGGCTCGGCGCAACGCGCGGCGGGCACCAAAGTGCCCTCACCGTGCGCGCATGCACTCAAGGCCCAAGCCGTCAGGGCGATTGTCCAAAATTTGTTCATTCTGTAGCCTCCGGCGACGCCTAAGGCACAGGGCATGCCTGGAGCGAACACAAGCGGAGCTGCGGCCTTTGAACGCAATGCGGAGACGCGCATCGTCAGGCGCGCACGACCTTCAGCCCGAGTGGCCAGATCGTGGCCACTCTTGCAAGTGTCGGCAGAAGATCGAAAACTCAGAAGTAAAGTAGCGACGCTTGCACGCCGACGGACAGCGGCGTCAGTCGGTAACCACTGTCTCGTGAGTCGTGTGAGTCGAAGTCGTCCTTCAGCTTGGTGCGCGTGGCACCGCTCGCGGTGAGCTGTAAGCCAAGAGCCCATTTGCGGCCGAGTGCCCAGTCGTAGCCGCCAAACACGCTGCCGGCGAAGTTCAATCCGCCGAGGTCGCTGTCGTCGGCCGTGTTCGTCAGGCCGACCGCGCCCACGCCCGTCGCGAAGCCCGTGTGCCAACCTCCGGCAGGTCGCGGGTACCAATCCACGAGGATGCCGAGCATGCCGAAGCCGCCGTCGGCCTTGCGCGAGGCCGAGCGGGTCTGGCCGTTCGAGCGCACGGTTGCGTCCGTGAGCGGCCCGCCTTTGAAGTCCGCGTTGAAGGCCGTGCCTTGCAGAGTGCCCGCCAACACCAACCCGGGAGCGAGCGCGCCACCGATCGCGATGAAGCCGCTGGTGCCCGAGTCGGTGATCGATGCCGAGCCAGATGGCCCATGTCCGCGCAGCGTCGTGAAGCTCGGCCCGCTGCCGAGGCGCAGGTAGAAGCCCTCGTGGACTCGCCCGTGGGGCCGGTACGGGTGATGGTCGCTCGGCGGGGCAAGTCGCATTGGTGGCGCGGCGGGCAGTACTGCCGGCGCCGCCGGAGTCGCGGGTGCGGGCATGGTGCTCGGTTGATTGGCAACCGGGGGTTGGCTCGGCGCGTCTAGCGGCGGCTGCTCGGCGGTCACGGTCGACCCTTCGCCGGTGGTCGGCTCCTGCGCGTGGGCAAGCGAACAGAGTGAGAGGGTAGCGATGAAGGCAGTGAGCGAGGACGAATGCACCATGGAGCACAGGTACAGCAAGTCGCATGCCGTCTCGGAATCCGTGGAAATTGCGGGCTTTCCGCCCTCGTGAGTGTCCGTATCGTCCTCGTTTGGGCGGACACATGACCGCGGACAGTCGACTGTCCGCGTCGCGTTCGACGTCAGTGCGCGGTCACCGCTCTGCTGGAGCGCTCGCGCATGAAGCGGCGATATGCACGCACCCCGAGTTCGAGCGCGAGCAGCGCCAAGGCCACGAACCCGAGTTCGGGCGAAGCATCGACACTGCCGGCGGCGGCGTTGGCGCGCGCTTGCGTCGCGCTGTCAGGCAGCTTTTGCGGCAAGGTCGTGATCTCGCTCGGGTCCACCGTCACCACGCGCTCTTCCGGTTTGTCGTCGACGCGTAGGGTGTAGCGCCCGGCTACCGTTGGGATGACGGACTTGAGCGCGGCACCCGAGCCCTGCGCGCGTTCGTGCGCGACGAGCGCGCCGCGCGGCCCTTCGATCGTGATGCTCGCGCCATTGGGGAACGACCATTCGCTGCCGGCCACGCTCTGCGTCGCGCCGCGGCGGCGGCGCGCCTCGTGCAGGAAGTGATCGAGCAGCGCCAGAAATGCCGGTCGCAACGGGAAATTTCCGTGCTCTACCGAGGTTGGCAACGCCACCGTGAATAGCGCGCCACGCCCCAGCTCGCGCTCGGTCAAAAACGGCTGACCGTCGGTAAATGTCGCCAAAATGCGGGCCCCGAGCAGGTCGCTCGTGCTCAAACCGGCGCGACCCGATAGCTTCAAATCATGCACGCTGTTGGCTTCCGGCCCGAGCCAGGCCAAGGAGGCTTCGTCGACGTCACCAGTCGGCTTGGCTTCCCAGTGCACGGCGCCGTGCACGAATGGCTCCAGCGTGGCCCCGAGCGGCGTCTGATCCACGCGCGGACCGAGAAACGCGACGGCGACACCGCCTTGCTCCACGAAGCCGTTGAGCGCGCTGCGCGCTTCGGGCGTGATGCCACCAGGGTCGTCGAACAAGAGTAGCGCGTTGTTGCGATACTCGTTCGAGTCGTCGGGTAAGAGCGCGACTGGGTGCAGTGCGGCGTTGCTCTCCAGCGCGCTCAGCGCTTGCTCGAGCACCGGTGGGCCGCCCGTCTCTACCGAGGCGTTGCTCGCGTCCGCGGCGACCATGACTCCGAGCGCGGCCGACTCGGCAGCGAGCGGACAGCGGTCATCGGCTTTCAGCGCGTCGCCGCCATTCAGCTCCAGCTCTGGCCGTTCCAGTTTCGGGTCGAGCTCGAGCCCCAGCTCTTGGATGCCAGCGCGCGCAGCCAGCGCCAGGGGCTTGTTGGTCTTGTCCCCTACGACCGATATCGCACGCCCTGCTGCCGCGGCGGGCGATGTGCACGCGACGTGCGCCGCGATTCGCCGACCCCGCTGCTCCGCCGCAAAAATGGCGCAATTTTCTAGCGGTCTCGCCAGCTCCGGCACGGGCGCCCAGAGCGCGGGCTGGCTCTGGGTCAAGGCCGCACCCGCCAAGTCACTGAGCAAAACCACGCGCTTGTCGAGATGCGGCACACTGGCGATGCTCGTGCGCGCGAGGCCCACGGCGCCCTCCAAGTCGGTGCTGCGATCGCTCTCGGTCAGCTCGGCGAGCGCTCGGCGAGCCGCGTTCAGATCCGTGGTCGCGGCCAACGCCAAGCGCGCCGGTCTACCCGCGAGCACGATCGCAATCGCATCACCCTCGCGCGCTGATGCCAATAATTCACGCGCCGCCCGCAGCGCGCGCTCGAACCGTACGCTGCCGTCGTCGGCCTGCGCGCGCATGCTGTGCGAGTCGTCGACCACGAGCGCGAACGCGACCGAGGCGCCCGCGCTGCGACTCAAGGACAAGCGCGAACACTGGACGAATGGCGTCGCGCCAATCACCGCCAAGCAAGCGATCAGTAACGCGCGGATGGCCAAGAGCACGCGATCTTCGAGCGTGGCCCGCTCACGCGCCACCGAGCGCGCGGCGGGCACCAAGGCGGTCGGTGGGAAATCACGCTCGCGCGCGCGCCCTCGTCGCAGCAAATGCGCGGCGATTGGAATCGCCACGAATAGTCCGACGCCGAGCGCGGCTGCGACCAGGAAGCTCAAGCCAGGCCTCCCACCGAATCGAGCAACTTTCGCACTGCTTTCACCGGGTCTTCGCTGCTATCCAGCCGCACTAGGGACCCACCGCGGCTGAGCAAGCGCGTCGACCAACGGCTCGCCTGAGCCTCGAGCGCGGCCAAGTACTCGGGGCGCGCCGCGGCGGCATCGGTCTCCACGCGCGCTTCACCTTCGAGCGCGCGCAGGTGAAGCGGACCCGTGAACGGAAAGCTGACTTCGGCGGGGTCGAGCACGCGCGCCACCGTCAGCGTTTTACCGCGTGCGCCGAGAGAGCCGAGCGCGACCTCGGCGCCCTCCGGCAGATCGAGCAGATCACTCAGTACGATCACCGTGGAGCCACGCCCCGCGCGTCGCTCCACGCGCGCTACGGCGCGCTCCAGCGCGGCCAAATCCGATTTCAAGTCGGCGCTGGGTTGTGCGGTTTCGAGCGCGCCGACCACGCGTTCGAACGCCTCGCGCCCACCTGCAGTGGCTAGCTCGACGGTTCGCTCACCGCCGAACCAATCGAGTGACACGCGATCCCCGGCCGCCACCGCAATCTTGCACAATGCGGCGGCCATCAGGGCGGCGTATGCGTACTTCGGCCCGGGCGCTTGCTCGCTCCGGTAGCTCATCGACAAACTGGCATCGACCAGCAAACACAGGGTGCGGTCGGTCTCGGTCTCGAACTGTCGTACCAGTAGCGTGCCGTGACGCAAGAGCGCGTGGCGATCGATGAAGCGTAAGTCATCTCCCGGCACATAGCTGCGCTGTCCACCGAACTCGATGCCTGCACCGCGCCGACGGCTGCGATGCCCGCCTGCGTACACGCCGTCGGCGACGGTTTTCGCGCGCAAGCGCAGCGGCGCGAGCTTGCCCCAGTCCAGAGCTCTCCGCAGGGCCGGTGCGGGAGCCGTCAATTGCCACCGCGCGCGCAGGCGGCAATGATCTTGGGGCTCAGCTCGACCGGATCGAGTGCGGCCGTCTTGTCGCGCTTGCGCCACTCGGTGCAGGCTTGCGTCGCGAGGCCCGTTGCATCGAGCGCCACGTACGCTTCGAGCAACTGCCGATTCACGATCGCCTGTTCGTTCTCGGTGAGCGCTCCGGAAGCGAGAAAGCGGCTACCACGAGCCGCCGCGTCCACGTAGCGCCCGCCTTTGACGTCCGCGATCAGCGCCGGGATCTCTTGCGAAATCTTGCGCTGCGCGTCGCGCACGCTGCCCATCGCCTCCGAGCACGTCTGCCCGGCCGACTCTTGCGCGGCCTTCTTGCCCAAGTCACTCAACGGCAAATCGGTGAGCGGCACCAGCACCACGTCGTGCGGCTGGATCTTGTGCCCATTCAAGCCATTGTACCGGTCGAGCACCCAAGCCTTGTTCATGTCGCCGTAGTACTTGAACGCGATCGTGACCAATGTCTCGTTGCTGCCCGAGACCAGCACCCGCAGGTTGTACGGTACGATCAGCTCGGCGCCCTCTTGCGGCGTGAGCCAAGGATTGGACCCGTTGGCCATCGAGAGCACGTCGGAGCGGTTGGCCGCGCCCAGCAGCTGCGCGGCCAGCTGCTCCCACGTCTCGCCCTTCTTCACCGTGCGGTGGCCGAGCGCGGGGATCTCGAGGCGCATGCCTTTGACGATCGGCGAGCCACCCTCGACCGCCAGTAGATTCGCATCGACGAGGAACTTCTCGTACTGGATCTTTCCGTAGTACTTTTCGGCGATCGACGCGAGCGTATCCCCTTGAACGACCACGTGCGTGAACGCGTTGGCGGTGTGCGAGATCGAGCCCGAAGCGAGCGCGGCGAGCAAAGCAAGGGCGGTGCGAGCGGACTTCATGGTGCGGGCGGGGAGCTTAGTGGCGTTGGGCGGCAGCGGCCAGGGTAGGGTCGTTTTCACCGCTTCGCGTCGCGTCTGGCTTCCGGCCACGCTCATCTACGGCGCTCGCCAGCAGCGCGCCGCGCAGTCGATCGGGGCCCGTCACGAACCATCATCCGCGGCTGCGCCTCGGCCGTCTCGTCTCGTCTCGTCGACGTTGCGCTAGGCGATCGTGACCGCCGGTCGTCACCTGGCATCAAAAGTACTGTGCGTGCACAGTGGTTTGAGATGCTCGTGACCGCCCGCCGTCGTCACCTCGCATCAGAAGTACTGTGCGTGCACAGTGGTTTAAAGATGTCGGGAGCGCCCGCGGTCGTCATTCGCGTTACGAGCTCGTGACCGCTGGCGCTCCAAAGGCGGGCAGGCGCACTCCGAGACTTTGACGAATCAGAGGCACGCCCGCCGAGGCCAGAGCTCACGAGCGTTCGGCTCAGTACAGAATGCGCGTGCGCACGTTCGTCGGCAGCTCGCCGATCGCGTGCCGCACCTCGTTCGACACGTCTTGGTCCAAATCCATGATTAGGTAACCGATCTCCGGATCGGTCGCGAGCACCTGGCTCTGGATGTTGGCCTTGAGCTTGCTCACGATGCCGTTGACCTCACCGAGCACGCCCGGGACATTGCGGTGCACGTTGAGGATGCGGTGCTTACCCGGCTGAACCGGTAGCTCGATCTGGGGGAAGTTGACTGCGCCCGTGGTCGCGCCGCCGTTCACGAAACGGATCAGGGCGCTGCCGACCTCGCGCCCGATCGACTCTTGCGCCTCGCTGGTGGAGCCGCCCACGTGCGGCGTCAGGATCACGTTCTTCAAGCCTTGGAGCTCGCTCTTGAACGGGTCGTCGTTCGACTCGGGTTCTTGCGGAAACACGTCGATCGCGGCGCCGCCCAGGTGACCGCTCTTCAGCGCCTGCGCCAAAGCCGGAATGTCGACCACGGTGCCGCGGCTGGCATTCAGCAGATAAGTACCCTTACGCATCACGCTCAGCTCGCGCGCGCCGATCATGTTCTTGGTCTGCGCGGTCGCCGGCACGTGCAGCGACACGAAGTCTGCCTCGGCGAGCAGCTCGTCGAGCGTCGCCACGGTGCGGTTGTTACCCATCGGCAACTTGGCCGATACGTCGAAGAAAATCACGCGGATGCCCATGGCCTCCGCCAGTACGCCCAACTGGCGCCCGATGTGGCCATAGCCGATGATGCCGAGGGTCTTGTTGCGCACCTCGTTGCAGTCGACGGAAGCCTTGTTCCAGACGCCTGCGTGCACCTCGACCGAGCGCTCGGTCATCTTGCGCGAGAGCGCGATGATCTCGCTGATGATCAGCTCCGCGACGCTGCGCGTGTTGGAGAACGGTGCATTGAACACCGGCACGCCCTGACGATTGGCCGCGACCAAGTCGACCTGATTGGTGCCGATGCAAAAGCAACCCACGCTCAGCAAGCGCTTTCCCGCCGCCAGCGCACGCTCACTCACGTGCGTCTTGCTGCGAATGCCGAGCACGTGCACATCGCTGATCTTCTGGATCAGTTCTTCTTCTTTGAGCGCATGCTTCAGCGCTTCGACCTGGAAGTGCTCGGCCGCGAACAGCGCCTGCGCGCTCGCGTGAATGTTCTCGAGCAAGAGAACTTTGATCTGGTCCTTGGGGAACGAAGTGGCTTTGGGCCCAGTCACGGTGGTCATCGGCGAACACCTAGTCCTCTCCAGGCCGGGGCTCAAACGCCTGCGATGGATCTAGACGGTCGACCGATCATTCAGGACCCGCAGCCATCCGTTCAGACTGTAATTTAAAGTTTGAGTGCGCCATTGGCCTGCTGGCCTCGTGAACGTGGCTGGTGGGGATGGGGGTATCTACTGGCCGGCAAAACCATCAGTGCATTCACCACCCGCGCGCACTCGCGCTCTCGGTCGGCTCAGTGCCCGCGCCGGTACGGTGCTTATCTCCTATGCTATCAGCTCGCATGCAATCTGCGATCGAGGCGCCCCAATGGTTCAGCCAAGGCGCAGAGCACGTGTGGCGTCCCTATACGCAAATGAAGACCGCGTCGCCCGCGCTGCCGGTCGTCTCGGCGGAGGGCACGCGGCTGCGCCTCGCGGACGGCCGCGAATTGATCGATGGCGTGGGCGCGTGGTGGACGGTCGTGCACGGCTATCGTCACCCGCACATCGAGGCTGCCATCACCGCCCAGCTGCGTACGCTGCCGCACGTCATGTTCGGCGGCCTCGCCCACGAGTCCGCGTACACGCTGGCGACGCGGCTCGCGGCGCTCTTGCCGGGTGACTTGAATCACGCGTTCTTCAGTGATTCGGGATCGGTCGCGGTCGAAGTCGCGCTGAAAATGGCGGCGCAGTTTTGGTTGAACCAAGGCGTGCGCGGGCGCACGCGCTTCCTCGCATTTCAAGGTGGGTATCACGGTGACACGTTCGCGACGATGGCCGTGTGCGATCCGGAGGAGGGCATGCACGCGCTCTTCCGCGGTATCGTGCGCGAGGAACCCGTCGTTCCGCTGCCCGTGACGAACGAAGACTTCGCGCGGTTCGAAGCCTTTCTCGAGCGCGAGGGTCGAACCGTCGCGGCGCTGCTGATCGAGCCCCTGGTTCAGGGGGCGGGCGGCATGCGCATGCACGCCCCCGAGACGTTGCGCCGCATCAGTGAGCTTGCACGAAGTCATGGCATACTCGTCGTCTTCGACGAAATCTTCGTCGGCTTCGGGCGTTTGGGCAGCTTGTTCGCGATGCAGCAAGCGGCGGTGGTGCCGGACATCGTGTGTTTGGGCAAAGCGCTGACGGGTGGCTTTCTGCCCCTCGCGGTGACCGTTGCCTCGAGCCGGGTCTTCGAAGCGTTCTTGGATGATTCGCCTTCGAAGGCGCTGATGCACGGCCCCACGTTCATGGGCAACGCGCTCGCTTGCGCCGCAGCCAACGCATCTCTCGATCTATTCGAGCGCGAGCCACGCTTGGCTCAGGTGCAGCAAATCGAAACTTGGCTCAGCGCGGGCTTGGCGGCCGCGCGCGGTGCCCCCAACGTGGTCGACGTGCGCGTGAAGGGCGCGCTGGGCGTGATCCAGCTGCGCCAGCTGCCGCCGGCCGCGCGGCTCGAGCGGCAATTTGCCGATGCGGGCGTGTTCCTCCGCCCCTTCGCCAACATTCTGTACACGACGCCCGCCTACGTCAGCGACGAAGCAGAGATAGCGCAGTTGACACGCGCGCTGGTCGCCGCCGCCGAATTGGATCCGAGTCGAGCGTAGTCGTCCGGCTCGACACCGCGTCCGACCCTGCGCAGGTGGTGGCACGCAAGTTGCTCCGGTCTGCTCCGAGTCCACGAATTCGACCCCAGCTCGACTCACGGAGCGCCATGTACAGCAAAGAAACCACCGCGATGATCGCCCTCGTTGCTGCAGTTTTCAGCATCGTGTGCTGCCAACTGCTGGCTCGCGCGCTAGGGCATCACGGTACGCTCAGTGCGGCACAGCTCTCGACCGGTTTGGCAATTTGTCTCGGCGGAGTGGTCGTGGGCTTGTTGCTCGTGCTTGGGGCATCGTTGCTGCAAGAAGCCACATCCGGCTGGCGCCGGTCGCTCGGTACGTTGGGCTTGGCACTCGGTGGCGCGTTACTGATCGCGTTACTCGTTGGGCGTCACGCTCAGCGTGAGCAGCCCGCGCTGCAAGCCGCGCAGGAGCCCGCGAGCCCACAAATCGTCGCGGTCGCTCGGGAGACGGCGTTGCTCGCTCCAGGCCCCTCGCGCTGAGCCGCGCCGGCCCTGAAGATTGCGTCGCGGGCGACGCGAGAGCTCAGCTCAGCGCCTGCTGCGCGATCGATTCCATGGCCTTCTTCGACGTACGGGCCAGGACTTTCACGATGATCACGGTCACGTTGTCTTTGCCGCCACGGTCATTGGCGGCTTCAATCAACGTGTACAGAGCGCTTTCCAGATCTTCGTTCTCGAGCAGCACGTCGCGAAGATTGTCGTCGCTCAGCATCTTCGACAGACCATCGGAGCAGAGCACGTAGACGTCGTCGTCTTGAGGTTTGTCCACGATCAGGTCGATCATCAGGCCTGCGGTGACGCCGATCGCCTGATACAAGTGGTTCCCCTTGGGGCCCTTCATGCCCAAAGAAGCCATGGTGTGATCGGTCGTGAGCTGGCGGAGCTTGCCCTGTCGCAAGCGATAGCAGCGGCTATCCCCCACGTGCCCGACGTATAGGCGCTGTTTGTTCGGGGAAAAGCGGGCCGCGACTAGCGTGGTACCCATATCCGAAAGCTCGCGATCGGCCAGCGCCATCGAACGCACGCATTCGTTCGTCATGTGCACGGCGGCCGCGAGCTCGCGCGCGCGCTTTGGCACGTCCCCTTTGGCGTGCACGCGGCCTTCGAAGGCCGAGCGATCGAAGGCATCTTGCAGAGCGTCGATGGCCAGGCTGCTGGCGACGGCGCCACCGCGATGCCCACCCATGCCGTCGGCGACGGCGAACAGAGAACGTTCGGGCATCACCAACATGCTGTCTTCATTTCTTTGGCGAACCCGCCCTTGATCGCTGTCACCCGCCGCGTACAGCAGGATGCGCGCGGAGGCTGAGGTCACTTCTTCGGCCTCCGCGTCTTCTTCGTAGCTGAGCTCGATGCGCGAGACTCGTTCTTCTTCGCGCTCGCCGTCGCTCGAACCGAGCCCCGCGGAGACCGAGATCTCGGCGCCTCCGTTGTCGAACACGGGGATGGCGTGCAGGATGGTGATGTCGTCGTCGGCCAGCTCGGTGGGCGGCGCTTGCCAGACGATTGCCTTGGGCGGTGGGCGAGTGGGCCTGAGATCAGCGGGCAGTGAAGCGTCGTCTTCGGCGCTCGTGCGCGTGTCTCCTGCGCTTCGGGTCGACGCCGCTGCACGACGCGCTTTCTCGGCCAGGGGTGCGCCATTGGCTTTGCCACGAGCTGCCGCCTCGTGCGGCGTGGCACTCTGCGAGGCGGCTTTCGCGCGGCCCCCTGCGCTCTTTGCGTCGCTCGCGGCCGGCTTGGCCGCGCCCGGCGCGGCCTTCACCGACGCCTTCGTGCGGCCCTTGCCGAGGGCGAGCCAGCCGAGCAAGAGCACGGCCAGGCTACCGGTAACCACTGAACCCAAGTGCTGAGCATCGAACTGCACGGTCTCATCAGCCTAGCATCGAAAGCCCGCGCGGCTCAGGTCGACTGCAAGGCGTGATCGCCATTCGACGCTTGGGATTGCGCGCACGTTGTGACGCATGCTGCGTGGGTGAAGAGAGGTGTAAGTGATCGGCCGACTCGAGGCGCACATTGGTTCACATCGGACAGCGAGCGCGGTTTCGGGAAGAGCCATGCGCGCGGCGCTTGGTTGGTCTGAGAGGTGCGTGGTGGAGCCTCCGGGCGCCCATCTCATCTGTCTCCTCTCGTTCGCACCTCATCGCAACGCCGCGGCTCGAATCACAGACAGCAACCCACGAGCGTAGTGGCAGAGGGATCGGTCGATGTCGGTGAGCCCGTGGTGACGATCACGCTCGAGCCAATGCGAGCGGCGACGGCGCCTTTGCGCTCGACCGGTAGCGCACTCAGCGCGGACCAAAGATTGGCGCGTGGCTCGTACACCAGTACGTCGGGGCTGGGCTTTTTGCCAGGGATCGACCCGCCGACCACGAGCAAGCGGCCGTCGGGGAGCGTGAAGGTGGACGCGCCGATCTCCGAGCGTTCGAGGGGGATCGGCGCGCGCGCCGTCCAAGTGTCGCTGGCCGGGTCGTAGGCTTCGACAGCAGGGTCATCGCCCGAGACTTCGTCCCAACCGTGGCGCCCGGACACCGCGTAGAAGCTGCCGCCCGAGGCCGCGCCGCCGCCGTGATTGCGCGGGTTCGGCAGCGGTGCCGCGCCTTGCCAAGCGCTCATGCCCTCGAGATCCCAAAGCAGGTGTTCGCCGGAATCGAGGTTGCCGTTGGCAGCGAGTCCACCCGCGGCGTGGATGCGAGTGCCGATGATCGCGGCGGCCACCGCTGCGCGCGGCGTGGGCAGATCCGGTCCCGAGCTCCAAGCCGTAGTGGCTCCGTTCCAGCGCCACACGCCGGCCGTGGTGATTCGGTTGAGCACGTTGCCTGCGAAGCCACCGACTAGGACGAAGTCGTCCTCGCCGACGTTGACCACGCCGGCGTGCGTCTCCGCGCCCGGAAGCTCAGGGCCGACGCGCCAGCGGTTCGTGCGCGGATCATAGATGTCCACGCGCTTCGTCACGTCGAGCTTGGTCGACAAGAAACCGCCCATCACCCACAGCTCGTCGTGAATCACGACTCCGAAGGCCTCGAAGCGCGCCACTGGACACGGCGCAGCCTCGCTCCAAGTGAAGGCGCGCCCGGCGTTGGTTGCGTCGTCCGTGCTCGAACAACCGATCGTCAGCGCGAGCACACCGAGAGAGACCCTCCACATCGGGTCAGCATACGTGGGCAGTGCAGGGCACGAGAAAGGAGTTCGTCCCTAAACCACAGCGGGTGTCGACGTATCGAAACTTAACGGCGCGTTGAGGGCGAGTGACCGAAGCCATGCCCGCATCTTTCTGCGGGGAAAAATATGGTTCGACTGAAGTCGGAGCGACTTTCCTCGATCTGTGCGGGCCTAGCCTGCCTACATGGTGTGCTAGTTACAGAGCCAGCCATGCGTACTCATTCTTGGTCGAAGCAAGTCTCTCGAGCTCTTTCTCCAGCGTTGCTGCTTTGGCTCGTTGCCTGTAGCTCGGGCGGCAGCGATTCGCCCGGCACGGGCGGAGCTAGCTCGAGTCCGGGCGGCGCTCCGGCCGCGCAAGCGGGCACGACGAGCACGAGTGGTGCACCCGGCGCGGTGGGCGGCGCGAGCGCTTCGGGGGCCGGAGGCATGAGCGTGGCAACTGGCGGCTCGGGTGCTGTTTCTGGGTCGGGCGTCGGCGGATCGGTCGGAGGGGCGGTCGGCACCTCTGGTGGCACCTCCGTCGGAGGGTCGGTCGGCAGCGCGGGCGGCGGCAACACGGATCCCTGTGCGGGAGTGAGCTGCGGCACCGGTCAAACGTGCAGCAACGGCAGCTGCATGTGCACGTCCGGCTCGCTCTGTACGGACGGCTGCTTCGACTTTCAAAACGACCAAAATCACTGCGGCAACTGCACCACCAAGTGCGCCGCCGATGGCGCCTGCGTGTCTGGCGCGTGCGTGACCCCGATGTGCAAGCCCGATACCGAGCAGCGCAGCGGCAAGATCACGACCTACAACCTGGCCACGTCGATGGTCGCCTGCCACTACCCGACCAGCACGCTGCCTCAGTACTACGGGGCAATGAACGAGTACGACTGGAACAACTCCGGCGTGTGCGGAGCATGCGTCGAAATCACCAATTCGCAGAACCAGAAGAAGCTCGTGGTGCAGATCACCGACGAATGTCCGTTCAAGGGCAACGAGCAATGGTGCAAGCCGGGCAGCCATCACATCGACTTGAATGCGGCCGCCTACAACAATCTCGGTGCCAACAACAACCCGAGCGTAAATTGGAAGTTCGTACCGTGTACCACCACGGGCAACATCAAGTTCTACTTCGACAAGGCCGTGCAACAGTACTACTTGGCCGTCACACCGATGAACGCGCGGAACCTCGTGGCCAAGATGGAAGTCCAAGTGATGGGGGCCTGGAAGGCGCTCACGCACACGAACTACAACACCTATGAGCTGACCACCGGCGCCGGCGTGGGCGCGCTGACCTTCCGGCTCACGGACATCTACAATCACGTGATCACGGACACCGTGAACATGAGCGCCGACAAGGTCGTGGACGGCAGCAAACAGTTCGCCGCTTGCCCTTGACCAGCTCGCGTCGCGTCGCGTCCGCGCTCACCCGGACGCGACGAACGCCCGCGCTTCTTGCGCCAAGCTGAACCAGCGCGCAGGCGCCTCTTCGACCACGAGCCACTCTCTCATGGGCTTGCCTTTACCCGCTTCGAAGGGACGCCCGCGCCCGGCGTTCACCAATTCGGTGACGCGCTCGCGGGGGAGTTTGACGACGAACTCGCGGCGAGCAGTCAGCATCGCGAAAATTTTACCGTCGAGCTTCAGTGCCGTGGCACCGAAGCCCTTGCCGCCGCGCGTCACCCGCGCGTCGCTGGCAAAGCGCGCCTCGAGCTTGGAGAAGGCCAGCGCGTTGTCTTGATTGGGCTTGGTTTGCGCGCCTCGAGCCACCTTGCTCACGCGCTCATCATAAACCGAATCCGTTCGCGCCCCCCTGGGTTGCAACGTATGCTTGCCGGATGCGTCGCTGGTCACTTGGTCTATCTCTCGGGGTGAGTTTGGCGTGTGGGATTGCCGGCTGTAGCGCGGGCAAATCGCCGGGGACGGGCGCGGAGGTTCGTCCGCCTTCGGGCACCGCCGGCAGCGCGCCTGCGGCCGGAGGACAGGGCGGGGGCGTAGTCCCGCCCAATGGCGGCTCTGGCTCCGGCCTCGCCGTGAACCCCAACGACGGCATGGACGCGGGCTCGGACGCGCCCATCGAAGCCGGCGTTTGCGACGACTTGAGCATTCAGACTTATGAAGCCGTCCCCACGGTAATGCTCGTCGTCGATACCTCGGGCAGTATGTTCCAGCCGCGCGATCAACTTTGGGATCCGCTGTTCAAAGCGCTGACGGATCCGACTTCGGGCGTGGTGGCAATGCTCCAGAGCAAGGTTCGCTTCGGCTTCACCAGCTACACGTCGCCCACGGACCTAGCCAAGTGTCCCGTGGTGATCGACACCGAGCTGAAGTTGAACAACTTCGACACCATCACCGCCGAGTACACGAAGGCCGGCGTAAGCCCAGACTTGAACGGGAACACCCCCACCGGGCCGGCGGTCGCGGCGGTAGCCAAGAAGCTGCTCGAGTTCAAACCGGAACCGCCCGGGCCGAAATTCATTCTCTTGGTGACCGACGGAGATCCGGATACCTGCACCGTCGCCAACCCGAATTGCGGGCAAGACGAGTCGATCAAGGCCATTCAAGACGCCTACGCGGCTGGTATTGGCACGTTCGTGATCGGCATCGGCGATATCGTGAACAAGTTCGACGCTTCGATGCGCACGGGGCCGCAGCATCTGCAAGACATCGCCAACGCGGGCGCCGGGCTGCCCGTCGCGCCGAACACTCAGAATTACACTTACTCGAAGTGCATCGCGGACAACGGCTATACCGCGACTTACGCCGCAAGCGTCGCCGAGGGCGGCGCCGCGCCGTACTACACGGTGTCCACGACCAACGGGGCCATGGCGCAGACGCAAATTGCCGCGGCAATCCAGGCGAGCCTCGCGCAGGCCCGCAGTTGCACCTTCAACATGGACGCGCAGGTCAAAGGTGACGCCAGCCTCGGCACGCTCAACTTCAACGGCAGCAAGCTGCCATTCGGTGATGCAAACGGCTGGTCTCTGGGCACCGACCTCACCTCGGTGACCTTGGGCGGCACGGCCTGCGACAGCTGGAAGAAGAGCGGCGGCAAGGTCGACGTCGTTTTCCCGTGCAAGCTCGTGCCGGTAGAGCACGTCGACCCGCCAATCCCCAAGTGACGGTGGCGACCTAGGGCCGGCCAGATCGCTGCAGCTCGTGAGACGCAAAAACGCCGCACGCCAGGCGGGCCGAAATCCTTTAGCGTCCTCCTCGGTTACGAACGTAACCGGGGAAAGGGAACGCTATGTCGGATCGTCATTGGCAGTTCATGCCGTCGTTTGCCGCGTGTCTGGTCTGCGCGTGCGGTGCCACGCCTGAAAACGGCAGCGAAGAGCTGCAGTCGGGAGCGCAAGCCTTGCTCAGCGCAGTGCCGGGACGCATCGAGGCCGAGAATTACCAGCGCGCGTTCGATAGCACGCCGACCAAAAATCACGGCGCCTACATCACCGAGTGCGACCATGCGGATGGAGTGGACCTCGACCGTAGCTACGACACGAACGATCACGGTTGCGTGGTCGGGTGGACGACGGCGGGCGAATGGCTGGAATTCGACATCGAATCGCCGATCGCGCAAAGGGTGGACATCACGGCGCGCGTCGCCAGTGATCTGTTCGACCGTCAATTTCACTTGAGTCTCGACGGCGTAAGCCTCGGGCAGCAGGCCGTACCCTCGACCGGTAGTTGGGCTTACGCGGACGTGACGACCCATTCGGGAATCGCGCTCAGCGCCGGGCCGCACGTGCTGCGCGTTACGTTCGACAGCGATAGCATCAACCTGAACTACCTGGACATCACGAAGGTGAGCGCGCCGCGCGTCGAAACTCTGCTCGAAGCCACCGGCGCCGTTGCTTCTTCGCTGGAGTACTCCATTTACCCGGCTTCGGCTGCGATCGACGGGGATTCGACCACGCGCTGGTCGAGCAGTTTCGCCGATCCGCAGTGGATCACGCTCGATCTCGGCGCCAGAAAGCAGATCAGCCGCGCGATTTTGAATTGGGAGGTGGCCGCGAGCAGCAGCTATCAGATTGGCGTGAGCGACAGCAGCGACGGGCCGTGGACCGTCGTGCACTCCACCACGACGGGAGACGGCGGAGTCGACGATATCTCGTTTTCGCCCGTGGTGGCGCGCTACGTGCGCATGTATTCGAGCGCGCGCTCTACTCCCTGGGGCAACTCACTGTACGACTTCGACGTCTACGGTGAAGTCGCGCCCACGCCGGGCTGTGAGCCGCAGATCTCCGCGGCGCCGAACGACGGCGCGTCGATTCCGACGGGCACTTTGTTGCTCGAGCCGCCTGATGGTCCCCCGCGGCCCGACCCGATCTGGGAGCCCGCGTTCTCACCGCCGACCGCTGGCGTCGGGTGCTTGTTCAATTGCTTCAACGGCTCGGTGCTCGATGGCGACCGCTTGGTCGCCGCCGCGGCACTCGGTGGCACGGTGCACACGTTCGTAAAGAGCGCGGGCGACGGGTGGACGTCGGAAGCGCCGCTGAGCAACCCAGAGCCGCGTCCCAGCGAGCCGCCGAACCTTTTCGATCGCAGCTTCGGCCTGCACCTCGCACTGGAGGGCGATGACCTGCTCGTCTCCGGCACCGCGCTCGATGGAACGCCAAAGGTGTACGTTTACCGCCGTGCCGGGTCGGCCTGGCGCCTTCAGCAAACACTGCCCGTCGCGGCCGACGACCTGGCGCTCGATCACGGCACCGCGCTGATCGCCAATAGCCAAGACGTGCGCGCCTATCGGCGCGCCGACAATGGCAGCTATCGTCTCCAGAGCATCTTCAGCTCCCCCGCCGAGGCACCATTTCCCGACACGGACCCTGGCTTTGGTTCAGAGATCTCCCTCGACGAAAACGTGGCGGTGATTGCCGCGCCTGGTCTCGGCGGCGCTTATGCCTACACGCGCTGCGCTGAACTTTGGAGTTTCGCGCAGAAGCTTTCGCCGTCCGACTCGAGCACGGCGAATGGCTTTGCGACTGCGGTGAGCGTGAGCGGGACTCAGATCGCCGTCGGCGCCAAATTTGCCGATGGTCCGAGTCCGTATCGACCCGGCGCCGTCGTTCTGTTCGAACTGGCAGGCCCGGCGTGGCAACCGACCTCGGTGATCAGAAATCCGATCCCCGAAGACGGCCAATACCGGCAGTTTGGCGTCAGGCTCGCCTTGCGAAACAACCTGCTGCTTGCGACCTACAGCACCTCGTATCCGTACGCAGCGACCGTGCACGACTATCTGTTCGATGTTGGCGGCGCTCCCCGCTTCCTGGCGGCGCTGCACTCGGCAGGCGGCCGAAGCGTGCAGATCTCCGGTCGTCGGGCCCTGGTGGACGTTTCCGGCTGGCGATACGGCACGATCCCCAACGTGTTCGAGCTGTCGCCCGCGAGCGCGCCCTAAGCGCATTTCCGCAGCAAGGCCGCGAAGCCCGTGGGGGGCGAGATATATCTCGCCCCGCGTCGAGCGCGGGGTACACCTATTCTCACCCTCGCTCAGACCCATTAGGTGATGCTCCCATGGCTCATTCGAAGACCGCCGTCGCAAGTTCGCTGATCATCTTGTCGTCATTCGCTGCCCTGCACTGCGGGTCATCGGACGAGAACAGCGGCGGCGCTGCCGGGTCTCCCGCGCAAGCCGGCGCGGCGGTCGGTGGTGGCGCTGGCACGGGCGGCACGGCGAGTGCCGGCGCGCCCGCTGGCGGCAATTCATCCGGCGGGGTCGGCGCGAGTGGCGCCCCCGCGAGCGCTGGGAGCGGTGGTAGCGCGGGCGGCGGGAGTGGTGGGGCCGCGGGTAACGCTGGGGGCAACGCCGGCGCGAATCAAGGTGGTAGCGGGGGTGTTGGCGCAGGTGCGGGTGGGCAGTCCGCTGCTGGCCGTTCTGGCGCGGGGGGCGCCGGCGGCGCCGGGGGCATCGGCGGCTCGAGCGGTTCGGGAGGAAGCGGCGCGTTCGCACTCACGAGCTCGAAGCTGAGCGCTGGCACGGCATTCCCGGCTGACTTCACCTGCGCCGGGGATGACGTCTCGCCGCCCTTTGCCTGGGCAGCTGGCCCGAGCGGCACGATGAGCTATGCGCTCGTCCTGCTGGATACGAACAACAATCTCAATCACTGGGTTCTGTACGACGTCCCCGCTGCGACCACTTCGCTGCCTGAGTCCTTGGCCACCAGCGCGACCCTCACCATGCCCGCGGGCGCCAAACAGAAGGCGTTTCAGGGCAACGGCTACATGGGCCCGTGTCCGAGCGGCATGACCCACACTTACAAGTTCACGCTCTATGCGCTCAGCGTTGCGACCCTTCCTGGTGTGACCGCTTCGAGCTCCACCAACGCCTTGGTCACGGCGATTCAGGCGAACGACTTGGCATCCGCCAGCCTGAGCGCGATGTCCGACGCCACTGCGAAGCCCTGAACCCGCGCTCAACGAGCGGCCCGCTATCGGCGCGCGTTCAGTTGTTCGAGCTCGCCGGGAGCAAAGCTGAAGCGCTCCGTGCTCTCTTCTTTGACGGAGACGCTGAGCTGCAAGAGCAGCGCGGATGCGCCGGCGTCACCGCTTGCTCGGGCCTTCTCGAGGTAGGCTACGGCCGTGCCCAAAGCGGCGCTGGCGCGGCGTGTGCTGCCCGCCGACAAGGCGGTGCCCGCTTCAATCAACTGCTCTGCTACGTGCTGTCGCCAAAGTAAACTTGCCAAGATTTCCACGATGTCCCGATGCGCCGCGCCTCGTGAGCGCGGCGCATCGTTGCTAGTTGCGGCTGATTTCGGTGTGAATGGGGAGGGATAGCGAGGGAGCTCAGAGCGCGAAGCAGGCGCTCAGCGCGTCGTTCTGCGCCTGGCAAGCGTCGCCCGGGAAGACCCCGATGCCGTCCAAGCACACCCAGTTCGCAGGCCCCGCGGGCAAGCCCGCCGTGCACACGTTGAGCGCGGTGTTTTGCTCCAAGCAGTACGGGTAGAGCTCGGTCACGAACTGCGTCGTGCCGAGGCACGAGCTGACGCAGCTCTCGAACGAGGGCGTGTCCGCACAACCCGACTTCGCGGTCGCACGGCAGGCGAGCGCGCACTCGGTCTTGTCGGCTTCGGCCGCACCACAGCGGCGCGATTTGGCATCGACCGTGAGCGTCGTCGAGCCGCTGTCGGGCGACAGCGTCCAGCTCACGCTTTGCTTGCTCGTGAAATCGACGCCGAAGCTGAAGTCGTGGCTACCGGCCAAGAAATGCTTCGGACGCTGGTTCTTCGAGTCGAGCGCGAGCTTGTTCTTGCTGCCGTAGGGCACATCCACGCTCACGCCATTCTGGTTCTTGTAGCCGAAGAACGCGGTCAACGTTCCTTGCGCGTTCGGAGCCACGCAATTGAACACGGGCTTCAGCGACTCTTGTCCGCCCTTCTTTTCGGCCTTGTCTAGGAACGGCAAGAAGGAGCTCGTGCGCATGTACAGGCTGTAGTCTTTGCACGACAGGCCGCCGAAGTAGTCGATGCCCGCGACGTAGGTCTGGCCGCAGTCCTCGACGAGCAGCGGACCACCCGAGTCACCGAAGCAGCCATTGGCGTAGGGCGCGCGGCCGTCGGTCTTGATGATGTTCGCGCGATTGGCCGCGCTGTTCAGACCCGGGTTCGGATCTTCCGGATGATTGTCGGCCAATGTGGGCGAGCCGAGTGTGCGCGTCTTGCCCGTGCGCTGCACGCGGCCGCCCGCGCCCGTCGTCGGCGTGGGCGCGCTGTTGGCGCCCCAACCGGAGATGGTCACGTTCTGGTTGGCGTTGAGCTTTTTGCGCGAGACCGGCATCGGAGCGAACGGCAGTTTGCGGTCCAAGTAAACGACACCCACATCGGGGTAGATCTGGGTCGCGTTCCAATCCGGGTGTTGTTCGAAAGAATCGGCCTGTGCCCACTTCGAGGGCTGGCCGGGCGCGGGTGGCAACATGCCGTTCGGGCCAGAGCCGAGTTGGGCGAAATCAGCCTCGAAATTGTCGCCAAAGTACACGAATAGCTGGTCGGCGAAGACGTTCTGGAGACAGTGCGCGGCGGTCATCACCACGCGCGAAGCGAAGTAGGTACCGGTGCAGGTGCGGGTGCCGAGCGAGCCGTCACTGTTGGTGACACTCGCATACAGCATCACGACTTGATCGGGGCCGTTCGGCTTGGAGGGTCCGATGATCGCGTCGCTCGAAGAGCTGACGTCTTGATCCTCCGCGTCGACGCCGCCGACGCAGGCGGCCGCGATGAACCCACTGATTAGAACCGACCCGAGCGCTCTTAGCTTCATGCGATGTCCTTCCAAAACTTGGCTTGCCAGAAACTCATAAACATAGATCGAAAGAACTCGCTTTCGCCACCGACTTCGCACTTGCACACACGAATGCGCGACATGTGCAATAGAAACTCCACATGTGCACAAGTAGAGCGTGCCGATTTGCACAACGAAAATGCGCGCGCGTGTAGGCGCACATGCCGCGCTCAGCGCGCACGCGCGCACGCGCGCACGCATTGCCGAACGCGAGAAGTGTTGCGGCGTCTTCTTGGTTTCGATTCGGGACTACGCATGCCCGGAGTAAGACGTTCCGGATGGGCCCCATGCGTGCGCGACGTGAAAACCATTGGGTTTTATCGAGAGAACGCGGCGGCGGAAGCTTGGCTGCGCGCTTGCAGAGAGCTCCCTTCGTGAAAGCCCCCGAACTCGATACTGACGCGTTACTCGACCGAATTGCTCACACCGTGGTTGATTGTCTGGCGATCGGCACGTTGAGTCGCAGGACGGGGCATCTCGGTGCGTACCTGCCGTGCAGTGAAGCGTGGGCAGGGTTGTTCTCGGAAGCGGCAACGGGCGAGGCTTCGTTCTTTCCGGGCGTGCGCTTGGGAGCGCTTGCCGCGCTGCTCAACGAGATCTCGGAGGGCAAAGAGAACGCAGCCCACTTCGACAAGATGTCGCTCGCGGCCCACGACGCGCGTATCGTCTTCCAGCGTTGCCCGTGGGACGAGCGTCAGGTCCTATTCGCGGTGTTGCCCGACGATGCGGCGGCCGCGACCAGCTTTTCACTGCTGCGGCTGGTGCTCGAGTCCGTTCGGCGTGACGTCGCCATCGTGCGCGCACCGCGCGTGGAAGAGCGCTGTTTGAATTAGTTGCTTCTGCGGCGTGCGGTGGCAATCCGCAGGGACTAGCGCCCCGTGTTCTTGAATACGACGGGCACGAGCACCGTCGCGCGCCCACCTGCTGGCGGCGCAAAACGTGCGGGAGCCACGGCCGAAAACAGACACCTGAGCGTGGTCTCGTCTACGCCCTGATTTTCGGCGGAAATCGATACCACCTCGCCCCCGCAGCCGAGTTCGAGCACGAAGCGCACGCTGCCCGCCGCATCCACGCGCTCGTTCAGCCAACGCGAAAAGCATTGTCGAAGCGCGGGGCGTAGCTGCGCGACCACGAGCTCGGAACTGACGGGCTGAGTTCGAATCACGGGCTCAGGGACTTGCTCGGGGAGGGAGCCCAGCATGCCGCGCGCGGCCCGAGAGGTGAGCGGACGCTCGCTTTCGGCTTTCACGGGCGAGGATTCCGGCGGGCAATCCGCGCGCGTCTCACTTTGCCAAGAGTACAGAGAAGCGTTGGACGAGCGAACCGGCGTGTACGGGTTGCTCGCGGGCGAGGCCGCACTGTGCAACCTGGCAACGCGCAAATCGGATTCGATGTTGCGAGTTGCCGCGTCGGAGAGTGCCGGTCGAGTGGCGGCGGTTACGGCTCGATGGGCGCAGCCCAGCGCGAGCGCCTGTACGCCAATTAGCAGCAATGAATGATGGGATATCGACATGGGGCTCCGTTAGCCGGCCGTGCCTTGGAGCACACTGAAGCGTTGCCTTCAGTCGTGCGCCAGATGTTTGACACGGGCGTCTTCGACAGAGTGCGACCGACGAAAGCGCGCCCATCTTCGAACTCGCGCTGCGGTGTCGTTGGTTGTACGGCACGCGTCCGATCGCGTTAATAGCGACCACGTCTTTTGACGCATGTCGCCTGCGATGAAACGCAGGCGACACTGTCAACGCTCTGACGGATTTTCGTGTGCGACGTTACGGCTTGGGAGTCTTTACTGGATCGTGCCAGCGGCTGCCCGGCGCGAGCAAGCGGTTCGCGTCACCCGGCCCCCATGTGCCCTTCTCGTATTCGTAGATCGGAGCGGCGTTGCCGAGGATGGGTTCGACGATGCGCCACGCGGCAATTACGCCGTCGGCGCGCGCGAACAAGTTGCCGTCCCCCTTCAGTGCGTCGCCAATCAGACGCTCGTAGGCGCCCATTTCGGTCGCGGTTTGGTTCGACAGGTAGAGCTCGACGTTGTCACCGGACATGGCTTCACCCGGGTGCTTGGCGCGAGCGCCAATCGCGATGGCGAAGTCTGGGCCGAGCCGAAAGCGCACGTAGTTCGCGCGCTCCGCGAGCGGCTCGGAGAACACTTGATGCGGAGGGCGATGGAACTCGACCAGCACCTCGGTGGCCGTCACCGGCAAGTTCTTGCCCGTTCGAACGTAGAATGGCACGCCGGACCAACGCCAAGAGTCGATGTGCAGGCGTAGCGCCGCAAACGTCTCGACGGTCGAATCGCGAGCGACGCCTTCTTCCGCGCGGTAGCCCCGGAATTGACCGCGCACGATGTGGTCGGGCGTGAGCGGGCGAATGGCTTTGAAGATCTTGGTCTTCTCGTCGCGCAATGCTTCACGGTCGCCCGCGGGCGGCGGTTCCATGGACAAGAATGCGACCACCTCGAGCAGGTGATTTTGCACCACGTCGCGGATCGCGCCGGCCTCTTCGTAGAAGCGACCCCGGCCCGAGACGCCGAACGATTCGGCCATCGTCACCTGCACGCTGGCCACGTAGTTGCGATTCCAAATCGGCTCGAACAGCGAGTTGGCGAAGCGGAAGTAGAGCAGATTTTGCACCGGCTCTTTGCCGAGGAAGTGGTCGATGCGAAAGATCGACGTCTCCGGAAACACGCTCTGCAAGGTCTTGTTCAGCGCCTTGGCGGACGCCAGGTCACGTCCGAAAGGTTTCTCGATGACCACCCGCGAGACCTTGGCAAAGCCGGTGGAACCGAGCAATTCGACGACCTCGGGGAACACGCTGGGCGGGATGGACAGATAAAATAGCGGGCGCGTGGCTTGTCCCAGGGCTTCACGGATTTTGCCGAACAACTCTGGCGTGCGGTAGTCGCCGTCCACGTAGCGTAAGCTTTGGCACAGGGTTTGGAACGCGCTCTCGTCCACACCGCCGCCGTACTCTTTGATGCTCTCGCGCACGCGCTCACGCAGCTTCTCCAAGCTCGAGCCACCGCGGGACACCCCCACGATGGTGCCCGGCGAGTTGCCGCGCTTGATCATCGAGTGTAGCGCGGGGAAGATCTTCTTGTAGGCGAGGTCGCCCGTGGCGCCGAATAGAACGAACGCGTCGCTATGTGCTTCGCTCATGATTCAGCCCTTCTTCTGCTCGACGTGACCGCCAAAGCCAAAACGCATGGCTGACAAGATCTTGTTCGAAAAATCCGCTTCACCGCGCGAACTGAAGCGGTCGTACACGGCCGCGGTGAGCACGTGCGCGGGTACGGACTCGTCGACCGCCGCCTGAATCGTCCAGCGCCCTTCACCCGAGTCCGCGACGCGCCCGGAGAATTCCGCGAGGCCCGGGCTCTTGGCGAACGCCGCGGCGGTGAGATCCAAAAGCCAGGAGCTGATCACGCTGCCACGGCGCCACAGCTCGGTGATTTCACCGAGGTCCATGTCGTACTGATAGTGCTCGGGGTGCTTCAGCGGGCTGGTCTCCGCGTCATTGGCGCGCACGCCCTTGCCGGCATTGGCGTGGTGCAAAATATTGAGGCCCTCCGCGTAGGCGGCCATGATGCCGTACTCGATGCCGTTGTGGACCATTTTCACGAAGTGGCCTGCGCCCACCGGCCCGCAATGCAAGTAGCCGTGCTCGGCGGTGCCCTTGCCCTCGGGGCGGCCCGCGGTGCGTCCCGCGCTATCGATGCTCGGCGCCAGAGTACGGAAGATGGGGTCGAGACGCTGCACGACGCCGGGCTCGCCGCCGATCATCATGCAGTAGCCGCGCTCGCGACCCCAAACTCCGCCGCTCGTGCCGACGTCTACGTAGTGCAGTTCCTTCGGCGCAATCTCTTGCGCACGGCGGATATCGTCCTGATAGTGGGAATTGCCACCGTCGATGATGATATCCCCGGGTTCGAGCAGGTCGAGGAGCTGGTTGATTGTCCCGTCGACGTGCGCCGCGGGTACCATCAGCCAGACGGCGCGAGGCTTCTGCAGCTTCTGCACGAAATCCGCCAGGCTGCTGCCTCCGACGGCGCCTTCCGCAGCAAGCTTTGCCACGCTGTCCGCAAACACGTCGAACACGACGCACTGATGGCCATTGTCCATCAAGCGCCGGACCATGTTCCCACCCATCCGACCGAGACCTACCATTCCGAGCTGCATGATCTTCTTTTCCTCGATGACGCGCGAGCCAGGGCAGCTGCGGCCGTGTCGGGAAGACTGTGCTAAAGCCTGGCGCTCGTAAAGCTCCGCGCCCGTTCAGCAAAATGGTGAAACCACCGCCGGCAGCCTTGGCCGCACGGCCGTCGCGGGCCAGACCGCAACAGCGCAGCCGCACGAAAAAAGCGGTTTCGTTCAAGGTATGGGGCTACTGCAGGCAGCTACACTGCCGTTTGTAACCCCACGGGCTGACCCAAACAGCGGCTCCTAGGACTGGGTGTTAAGATCGCTCCACAGCATGCGGCTCGCGCCAAAGATAACGTCCGAGGATCGGGCTTGAGCGGTTCCTCACGGCTGGTTCACGCTCAGCGCACGCTGCCGCCTACGGGCGCGGGGCGCGAAGAGCTGCGCATCACGCTGCTCAAGCCCTACCTGTTGAGACTGCGCGACGAGCGTGGTGACAGCGCTGTGCGTGCCTTGCTCGCAACCGTCGGCGTTCCACCCACCTTGGTGGACGACGACTCGGCTTGGCTGTCGTTGGCGGCCGTGCGGCGCACGCTGGGCGCGCTGGCGACCGCGCTCGGCGACGAAGCGCTGGCCACCCGTGGCAGCTGGATGACCCATCCGGAAACGTTGGGTGGCTACGTCCGGCTCTTGCGCGTCGCGTCCATGCCGGAAGATGCGTATCGCTACCTTGCCGCCAACTCGGCCGAGTCGACGCGCGTCGGCGCCTACGAGCTGGTGCAAATCGAGCGCGGCAAAGCCGAAATCGTGTATCGCCCGCGGCCCGAGCTGGAGGCAGACCAAAGCGATCCGCTCTTGTGCATGACTCGCCGCGCCGAGCTCAGCTCCGTGCCCCGCATTTGGGGCCTGGGTGAAGCCACGATCGAGCACGATTTGTGCTTGGCCAAGGGCGGCAGTGAGTGTCGCTACCGCGTTCGTTGGACCTCGCCGCGTCGCCACCGGGTACCGCTCGGGGCCGCCCTGGGCGGCCTCAGCTGCGGCGCGGCCGTGCTGGCCTCGGGTAGCCAACTGGGCGCTGCCATCGCTACCTTGATCGGCACGGCCGCGGGCGCCGCGATCGGCCGACTCACCGAGCGCGTGGAAGAAGAGCGCGCCTCGCGCGTGTTCGAAAAAAATCGCATCGCGGCGCTCGAGCGCGGGCTCGAGGCGCGCGGTCACTTTCGCGACGCGGCCGGTGATTTGGCGGGCGAAACCCTGGGCGGAAAGTACCGCATCTTGCACCGCATCGGCTCGGGCGGTATCGGCGCCGTGTACGCGGCCGAGCACATGGGTATCGGGGCCAAGGTCGCGATCAAAGTGCTGCGCGGCGCGGCCGCGGTAGATGCCTCCGAGATTGCGCGTTTGCGCCGTGAAGCGCGCGTGCAAGGCTCCATCGAACAGGCCAACGTCGTCAAAACGCTGGATCTCGATCAGATGCCCGACGGCTCGATCTACGTCGTGATGGAGCTGCTGCACGGCATGAGCCTCGCGCAACGCCTGAAGGCTTCCGGACCAGTCGCGCCTGGCTTCGGCATCCCCATGTTCATTCAGGTGTGTCACGCGCTCAGCGCGGCTCATCGCCTGGGTATCGTGCACCGCGACCTGAAGCCGGGAAATATCTTCATCAACGAAGATAGCAGCATCAAGGTGCTCGACTTCGGGATGAGCAAGCTGGGCGAGTCCGAGGGCTTGACCCAAGACGGCTATACTCTCGGCACGCCCGAATACATGGCACCCGAGCAATGCATCGGTGCGCCCGTCGACCCGCGCACCGATCTGTATTCGTTCGGCGTGCTGATGTACGAGGCTTTGACTGGTGACTTGCCGATCCGTGGGCGCAATCGGCGCGAGCTCTTGGAGCTGCATCAACGCGAAATTCCGCGTCCTCTGCGCGCCGCGCGACCGGACCTGCAAATCCCCGAGGCGCTCGATATCGCCGTCATGCTGTGTTTGAAGAAGCGCGCCGCCGAACGCCCGGCTTCGGCCAAAGAGCTCGAACGCATCCTGAACGCGGTGCCCACCGAGGGGCTGCTGCTCGAATATCCGTCGTCGATGACCCGCCAACGACTCTCACAGTCCTCATCGGCCAACATCCGCTTCGGCGATTGATTCGCTAGCGCGCGATTCGCGGTAAAGCGGCGCGGCGTGCGCGCTATGCTGCCGCGCATGAGCCAAACGCTGGCCGAAGTGAGCGCCCTCCTCGAGCGCCTGGCCCCCCTGCACCTGAGCGAAGACTGGGACAACACCGGGCTCTTGCTCGAGCCCTTGAGCGCAGCGGCGCGCCCCATCGAACGCGTGCTCCTGTGCATCGATTTGAGCGAGCGCGTGCTCGACGAAGCGCTCGAATGCAGCGCAGATCTGGTGGTCGCTTACCATCCGCCGTTGTTCCGCGGACTCAAGCGCTTGCGGGCACGCTCCGCGGAGGAGCGAGTGCTACTGCGGGCGCTCGACGCGGGTCTAGCCGTATATTCGCCTCACACGGCGCTCGACGCCGCGAGTGACGGCCTGAATGATTGGCTCGCGCGCGCCTTCGGTGCTGGGCGCTGCACGCCGCTCGTGCCTCGCGAAAGCGCGCGGGTGCCGGCCGAGTTCAAGCTGGTGGTGTTCGTCCCCGCGGAGCACGTCGCCGCCCTGCGCGACGCACTTTCGAGCAAACTCGGCGCGGGCCGCATCGGCAACTACTCCGAATGCGGGTACGAGCTCGAGGGCCGCGGCTCGTTCTTCGGCAATGAAAGCGCGCAGCCGACCGTGGGCGAGCGCGGCACGCTGTCATTCGTGGCCGAGACTCGGCTCGAAATGCGCTGCCCCGCGGCCGCGGTGAAAGACCTGGCCCGCGTGATCGCGGCCCATCATCCGTACGAAGAACCCGCGTGGGATTTGTATCCGCTCGTTGCACCCGCCGCGGGCGAACCCAGCACCGGCGCGGGTCGACTGCTCGTGCTCGATCAGCCCCTCTCCATCACCGACGCCGTGACTCGCTTGAAAACGCACCTCGCGTTGCCGACCCTGCGCGTCGCCACCGCCGGCCCTCACGCCGCCGGCGAGCCCATCACACGCATTGCGGTGTGCGCGGGCGCAGGCGGGAGCGTGTTCGAGAAAGTGAGCGAAGCAGATCTGTTCGTGACGGGAGAGATGCGCCACCACGACGTGCTGGCCAAGTTGCGCGCGGGCTCGAGCGTGATCTTGTCCGAGCATACCCATACCGAGCGCGGCTATTTGCCGGAATTTGGCCGCCGTCTCGAGCGCCTCGCGGAGGGAAGACTGAGCGTGCTGGTGTCGGAGCGAGACGTCGAGCCCTTGCGGACGCTCTAGTGCCGCTTTCGACTGCTCGATGGTCACGCGAGAACGGCGAGCGTCGTCACAGCCTTCGGCGGCACGGTTCGGGAGAAGCGCTAGCGCAGCACCGCTTTCGGGAGGGAGAGCGCGTCGGCGACCGCCGTCAAGCTGGCGGAGAGGGACGCGTCGTTGGCGTCATCGGTCTCGCGCTGGACGATCGTGAACAGATTCCCGAACGGCGTGCCGGCGTGCTCCGGGCGCGGGTCGAGGCTGCTCCAGCCTGCGGGCGGTCGCGGCAAAGCGTCACCCGGCAGCGCATCGTATGCGACACGCAGGCGCTCGAAACCAGCGAGTACGCGGGCGTCCAGCGCCCGCTTGTCCCGCGCGAGCAGCCACGGTTGGAACAGTTGGTACGCCGCCAAGCAGCCCGCGCGGTTGGCGCGCAGATCGCGCAGCGTGGTCTGCGCATAGCGGGACTCTTCACGCCCAGTGGCGGCGCGGTCGACCTTCTCGAGTTGTTCGCGCGTGAGGTCCATCAAACCCCGGAACACGAACGCGATATCGAGTTCGATGGGCGCGAGCTGGGCTTCGAGCGCGGCGACATCCGTCACGAGTCGGTGCGCGAGTCGTGACTTGAAGGCTCGCGCTTCCGCCTCGCTGCTGGGTCGTGCCGCAGGTCGATAGCCGGGGAGTGCCTTTTCGAAGGCGAGCACGTCCGGCGGCACGCGGTCGGCCCAGAGGATCCGCTCGATGGCGTGCATGCCCGTGACACCTTCGGCGTCGAATGGGTCCGGGTCACCCGCGTCGCCGAGCGTCGCCAACGCGTCGTCATAGCGGGCGTCGGTGGCAATGTCGGACTGCGGGAAGAGCGGCGCAAGCGCCCCTTCGACGAGCTCGTAGGCGACGCGTCCGCGCGTCCACGCTTCTTTCATGGCGGTCACGGCTTGTGCGTCTTGGCTCATGTCCCAACCGCGCCCCTGCGGGCGGGGGGCGGCCAGCTCGAGCTCCTCAGCCGCTTTTCTGAAGGCCGTGACCTGCGTTTCCAGCTGTTCTTTCATGCCCAGCTCGACGCGAGCGCGCTGCGCATCGTCACCTTTGCCGCATGCCGCGAGCGCCGATGCCACGGCGATCAGCGTGAGCGCTCGAGGCGTGCTGAACCGTGCGAACCGTGATTGTCTCATGCTCATAGTGCTTCGACGAATTTGACCAACCGCGCGCGGTCCGGCGCGGGCAGCTGCTGGTAGCGCTGCACCGACTCCAGGGCTTCCGAGTCCGGCGCGCCATGGGCTTCTATCGCCTCGACGACGTTGCGCGCGCGCCCATCGTGGAGCAGCGAGCCGAGAAAACGAATACCGAGCAACGGCGCGGTGCGAAATTCGCGCGGCTCGGCCGTCTCTTCGTATTGTCCGTCCGAAAGCGCCTCGCCCATGTCGTGCAACAAGAGATCGCTGTAAATCGCCGCGTCGGTGTCGGCCAAGGCGGGGACGGCGAAGTGGGCATCGGTGCGCAGGCTGGGCACGTGGCAGGTCGCGCAACCGACGGCATCGAACAGCTTCCGGGCTTCGCCGTCTTCGCCCTTGCGCGCGGGGATCTCCAGCAGTCGCACGTAGTCGCTGATGCGAGCAACGCGCTTTTCGTCGAAATCCACGCCCGGCTTGCCGTCGTCTTCGAGCCCTTCGGGACCCGCGGGTTCACGAGGGCGCTGCGGAGTGGTCACTCCCATATCGAGGTTCAGCGCGTCGACCGTGAACTCTGCGAGCGTTGCCAAGCGCGCCTTCACCCCGAAGCGACCGATCACCCCCCTTGGCAAGCGATTCGGGCGGCCGCGCACCGAGCCCGTGCGGGCCGCCGCCAAGCGCGCGACACGTTCCAGTTCGAGCTCGCTGATGGCCTCGATGTAGCCGCGGCCGAAGACCGCGGGCGGCAGCCGGCGCACGCGGCGCAGCGTTGCGACATTGGGAGCTAGCAGCGGTAGCTTTGCTCCGGCGGCGACGAACGGTCGCTCGGTCGACCCAAAGGGCAACAAGTCGCCGAGCGCCGCGCGGGACGTTGCGTCGCTCGGCGCGAGCTTGGTAACGAAGCCTGGTCCGCGCCCGTCTGCCTGATGACAAGCCGCGCACGAGTCCCGCACGTACAGGGGGCCGAGGCCGTCGCTCTCGCGCACGGTTGCCTCGAACAAGGTGTCGCCATCGCGGAAGCGTTGCAACTCTTCGTCGGTTGCGGCCGTCAGCGGGCGCCCAGGTCGATCGACCTGCACGCGCGCATTGCTCTTGCTCTCTTCGCTCGTGCCCCCGCAGCTAGCCAAAGCCAGCAGGGGCCACAAAATCCAGGCACGCGCGCGAAGGCGCTGTACGGCTGCCACGCGCGATGCATTGCCGCGCGTCGTCCACCGGTCAATGAGAAGACAGAGGCGGGCGCGAGAGTTTGCGCGCCCGTCACGCCATCGTTTCCTAGTTCGCTACTTGAACGGTACCGGGGTGCAGCCGCGTCCGCGACAGCCCTCGACGTCAACCCCTCGGGCATGACTCTCGGCCTTCGCCCAACAACCCTGGGCCGTCGTGTCTTGCTTGTACTCGTACACGTGCGGCCCGGGAGTCTGGTTGTAAAACACATCCGTCAGCAGCACGTGCTCGGAGTCGAGCTTGATGCGCGCGTGAAAGCGGTAATAGTTCCGCGACACGGTTTCGCTCTCGTAGCCCTCCGCCGGCGCGTCGAAGAACAAACGTGCTTTCACGGTGCAGCCTTCGCCCGTGAGCACGACGCGCGAAAATTCGTGCTTGTGCACCCGCGCCGCAAACTGCTGCTCCTGCGTCCAGGCGAACGCGAGCGCGGGAACCAAGAGCGCGACGCTGGTCATGCGGGTAATGGGCGGCTTCACGATGACGCCGATCGTGTCACGCCTGCCCGCGCCGTCGCAAACGGGATTTGTCGCTCATTTTCCGGTTACGCAGCGCCCGCTGGCAGATACCCCAGACTGCGCTAAACTAGTAATGGAACGGTATTCCGAATAATGGAACGCTCTGGAACGGTCGATAAGGCGCTGCGCGTGCTCGAGGTGCTGCACCAAGCGCGCGCACCGCTGTCGCTGGCGGAGTTGGCGCGTGCGCTCGCGATCCCCAAGCCGACCACGCATCGCCTGCTGGCTTCGCTGCTCAACGCCGCCTTGGTCGAGCAGCGGGCGGACGCGCGGTACGCGCTCGGGGTGGGCTTGGTGCGGCTCGGCCTGGGCGCGCTGGCGCTCGACCCCGTGGTCCGGGCCTGCCAGTTCGAACTCGAGCGCGCGGCGCACGAACTCGGGGAAACTTTTTTCTTGGTCAAGGCGCGTGGCGGCCGCTTGGTGGTACTGAGCAAGGTCGAGGGCACGGGCATGCTGCGCGTTGCGCCCGATGTCGGTTCGGAAGTGCCGGTGGAGGTGACGGCCAGCGGCAGGCTGTACATGGCGTACGCGCCCCAGCTGCTCCTGGGCAATCCCGGCTGCGCGCGCGTTTCCGCGTCCGCGGTGAAACGCGCGCGCAGCCGCGGTTACGACGTGAACGAGGCCGAGTGGCTACCGGGCTTGTCCGTCGTGGCCGCGCCGATCTTGTCCAGCGGTGAACTCTTGGGCTGCGTGACGTGCGCGGGCCCAGCGGTGCGTCTGGACGCAGCACGCCTGAAAATAGCCATCAAGGCCACCTGTGACGTGGCCGAGCGCGTGTCGCGCAGCTTGCAAGGAAGGTAGTGAAGTGATGAAAAAAACGGTGTCGATCGATGGCCGAATCGTGGCCGATCATGAAGCGAAGATCTCGGTGCTGGACCACGGTTTGTTGTACGGTGACGGGCTGTTCGAAGGCATGCGCGTGCGCGCGGGGCGAATCTTTCGACTCGATCAGCACCTGACGCGACTGCAACTCGGTGCCCGGACCTTGGGACTCGATTTGCCTTTCGATGGCGAAGGCCAAGCGCGCATCGTGCGTGAGACGGTGCGCGCGTTCGGGCAAAAAGAGGCATACATTCGCTTGCTCGTGACGCGCGGAGAGGGGCCGCTCGGGGTCGACCCCACGACCTGCAGCAAGCCGACGGTCGTGTGCATCGTGGCCGAGATCGGGCTGTTCAGCGCTGAGCAGCGGGCGCGGGGCCTGACCATGATCACCTCCAGCTATCGTCGCCCGAACCCCGACGTTCAAGACAGCGCGATCAAGACACTCAACTACCTCGGCTCCGCGCTGGCAAAGCAAGAAGCCAAGCGG
>Ga0247740_1000159_pt1 | contig 35598 bp, 37 predicted proteins | sample UWRJL148409B2_FD_180942 | JGI IMG/M metagenome (GOLD analysis project Ga0247740, IMG submission 180942) | Plant litter microbial communities from Arlington Agricultural Research Station in Wisconsin, United States - UWRJ-L148-409B-2 | ecosystem: Environmental > Terrestrial > Plant litter >...
CCTCGCCGCCGCCACCGACGGACCCATCTCCGTCTCGGGCTGGGTCGACACGGTGCGCGACCAGAAGAAGGTGCAGTTCGTCGTTCTGCGCGACGAGTCGGGGGCCGTGCAGTTGGTCAACCCGCGTGCCACCGACGACGAGGGCGCGGTCGTCGCCAACGAACTGAGCGACGCCATCTCGGGCCTCGCACAGGGCACGTTCCTCACCGCCAGCGGTGAGCTCAAGCACGACGAGCGCGTGAAGCTCGGGGGCGTCGAGATCAAGCTCTCCTCGCTGACCATCGCTGGTGCCGCCAATCCCGAGACCCCCATCGCCGACGACTCCGGTGTCGACAAGCGCATGGACTGGCGCTTCCTCGACCTCCGCCAGCCGAAGAACAACCTGATCTTCCGCATCCAGACCACGCTGGAGCACGCCTGGCGCACCTACTGGGTCGAGAACGACTTCATCGAGCTGCACACCCCGAAGCTCATGGCCAGCGCGAGCGAGTCGAAGGCCGAGCTGTTCGAGGTCGACTACTTCGAGGGCAAGGCGTACCTGTCGCAGAGCCCGCAGTTCTTCAAGCAGATGGCGCAGCCCGCCGGCTTCGGCAAGATCTTCGAGGTCGGGCCCGCCTTCCGCGCCGACCCCTCGTTCACCTCGCGCCACGCGACGGAGTTCACGAGTGTCGACAGCGAGATCAGCTGGATCGACTCCCACGAGGACGTCATGAAGCTGCACGAGGAGCTGCTCGTCGCCGGCTTCCAAGCCGTGAAGGACAAGCACGGCGAGGAGATCGAGGCGCTGTTCGGCGTCGAAGTCACCGTTCCGACCACCCCGTTCCCGCGCATCCCCCTCGCCGAGGCGAAGCGCATCATCGCGGAGCGCGGCTACACGGTGCCACGCACCGACGACGACATGGATCCGGAGGGCGAGCGCCAGATCGCCGCCTACGTCAAAGAGACCTTCGACCATGAATTCGTGTTCCTCACGGACTACGCCTCGAGCATCCGGCCGTTCTACCACATGCGCCACGAGGGCGACCCGTCGCTCACGAACAGCTACGACCTCATCTTCAACGGGGTCGAGATCTCCACGGGAGCACAGCGCGAGCACCGCATCGACCTGCTGATCGAGCAGGCTAAGGACAAGGGCCTCGACCCCGAGGAACTCGACTTCTACCTCGACTTCTTCCGCTTCGGGGTTCCCCCGCACGGCGGCTTCGGCATGGGGCTCAGCCGCGTGCTGATGCTCATGCTGCACCTGACGAACATCCGCGAGTCCACGTACCTGTTCCGCGGACCGACGCGCCTGCTGCCGTAGGGGAGCGCCGCGCGCGGGCGACAGCGAGCTCTGACTGCGAGTGCGGCGCGATGCGCGGGTGCTGCGGGCGTCCGCGGGAGTTGCATCTCGCGCGGATGCCCGCAACTCCCGCGCGCGTCAGCCCGGCGGCGCACAATACCCCTTAGCGCTCGTTCACCTTCATGGGGCAGGATGACCCCATGTCCAAGAAAATCGATGCCGCGCTGAAGGATCTCAAGAAGGCGCTCACGAAGCACGCCGACGCCGTCGGCGGAAGCGCTGTCTCCCTCAAGAAGGCCCAGCGCGCGAGCGCGAAGGTCGCGGCGGCAGCAACCGCCTATGCGGAGGCCGTCCACGCCAAAAGCGGTATGGGCAACCCCTTCGACGACATGGTGCAGCCCGGGCTCGACGGCGGCACACTTGCCTCACTGGCCGCGGAGCGCGACTCGATCGCCAAGCACCTCACCGGTCCCATCCCGGTGCAGGAGAAGAAGGCCGCGAGCCTCTAGCCCGCAGCCGCGACGATCGCGGCACGGAGGCGCTCGGCCTCGAACCGCCAGATGCCGTGTACGCGGCCCTCGATCATGATTACCGGGATCTCGTCCCAGTACTTCGCGTTGAGTTCGGCATCCTCGAGGATCGACAGCTCGTCGACCGACACGGATGCCGTGCCCTCTAGTGATTCGACGACGGAATCGACCACAGCCCGGGCATCCTCGCAGAGGTGGCACTCCGGCTTGCCGATGAGGGTCAGGCGAATGGGGGACACGCGAATAGAATATGGGCAATGCCCGATGTAGCGCCGCCACCCCCGAGTGATCGACCGATCATCGCCTTCTTCGACGTAGACAACACGCTCATGCGGGGTGCGAGTGTCTACTACGTCGGTCGCGAGGCCTTCCGCCGCGGCCTGATCTCCTGGCGCGACATCGCCCTGTTCGGCTGGCACCAGTTCCGGTTCCTCGCCGTCGGGGAGAACCGGGCGCACCTGGCCACGGCCAAGGAGCGCGCGCTGGGGCTGGTGAGCGGCTTCACGGAGGCCGGCGTCACCGAGATGGCGAACGACATGTACGAGCGCGACTTCGCGCCGAAGCTGTGGCCCGAGACGGTGGACCTCACACGCGAGCACCTCGCCAAGGGACACGAGGTCTGGCTCATCACCGCGACACCGCAGCTCGTCGCCCAGGTCATCGCCGACCGGCTCGGCCTCACCGGTGCGATCGGCACGCGGGTGCAGGCCCTCGACGGCGTCTTCACGGGCGCTCTGGACGGGCACGTGATCCACGGCGAGGAGAAGGCGGCGGTCGCGCTGCAGTTCGCGAGCGACCGCAACGCCGATCTCTCGGACTGCTGGGCGTACTCCGACTCGAGCAACGACATCCCGCTGCTGACGATGGTGGGCAACCGGATCGTCATCAACCCGGACGCGAAGCTGCTCGCGCACGCCGAGCGTCAGGATTGGACGGTGCTCCCGCTCAGCCGGTCGAGCATCAAGGATGCCCAGAAGAAGGTCAAGCGCGAAGCGCGAGCCGTGAAGCGGAAGAAGTAGGGGGCTACTTCTTGTTGCGACGCTGGTGACGCGTCTTGCGCAGCAGCTTGCGGTGCTTCTTCTTGGCCATCCGCTTGCGGCGCTTCTTGATGACTGAACCCATGGGGTACCTCGCTGATCTGTGACGAACCGACCGGTCCGAAATCAGAACCGCGGAAAAATGTACTTACGGAGTCTACCGCAAGAGGGTAGGAGCTCTAGCCGACCTCGGAAATCGGGGTGGCGATCGCGGCCACGACGGCCGACTCGGGGATGCGGAACGAGCGACCGAAGCGGACTGCGGGCAGCTCGCCCGCGTGCACGAGGCGGTACACGGTCATGTTGGAGACGCGCATCATCTCGGCCACTTCGGCGACCGTGAGGAAACGAACGTCGGACAAATCACTGGCCATTTCGGGTACTGCTCCTCGCGCTGTGAGGCACACCAGTGTGACTGGAGTGCTAGAGGGCAACAATAGGGGTTGGAGTTGTACGCTGTCCACCCCCGTTGTGGGGCCCTAAGTGCGGTGGAAGAGCTTCCGTCGAACGGGTGTCGGCAACTTGCTCACGACCTTCTCCGAGGCGTCTTCGAAGACGGTGCGCGCCTGGTGGGTGCTCTCCGCCACCCGGCGGCCGATCGTGTCGCCCACGTCGGCGCCCGACCAGGCCGCGAACACCGCGGAACCTCCGTCGTCGACGACGATGTCGTCCTCATCCTCGAGCGCAGGCTCGAGGTAGGGGGTGAGCCAGTCCTCGATCGCCTCGAGTGGCGCCGGTTCGAGCCGGTAGTAGCGGTGCTGCCCGTCCTCACGGACGTGCACAAGACCGTGGTCCCTGAGCACCTTGAGGTGCTTCGAGACCGTCGGCTGGCTGAGCCCCAGCCGTTCCACCAGATCCCCTACGCTGATCTCGCCCTGCGAGGCATCCCTCTGCAGGGATCGCTCCAGCAGTGCCCGCATGAGCTCACGCCTCGTCGGGTCGGACACGACGTCGAAGATGTCAGCCATGGCAACAGGCTACTGGCGCACGGCGGGTAGTACCATGCAAGCTCTGACGAGGGGGTGGGATGCGCGGCAAACCGATCTCGCGCGACACACCGTTCGCCCGCATCCGGGACGGCGTTGACGCGTTCATCGCGGCGACCCCCGCGCGCTTCGCGATCCTCATCTTCGCGAGCCTCATCCTGGTATTCACCGCCCTCTTCTCGCTGCCCCTCTCCACCACCTCGGGCAAGCAAGCCCCGCTGGTGGATGCCCTTTTCACGGCGGTCTCGGTCATCTGCGTCACCGGGCTCTCCACCGTCGACATGGCCACCTACTGGTCGCCCCTCGGCCACCTCTTCATCTTCATCGGAGTGGAGATCGGCGGCATCGGGGTGCTCACGCTCGCCTCGATCCTCGGCCTCGTGATCAGCCGCCGCCTCGGACTGCGCCAGAAGCTGCTCGCGGCGGGGGACGCCAACCCCCTGCGCATCCGTAAGGGCCCCATCGCCGAAGGGCAGGCGGTGCGCCTCGGCGAGACCGGCAACCTGCTCGTCACCGTCGCCGTCAGCGCGATCGCGATCGAGCTCGTCGTGGCACTACTGCTCTACCCGCGCATGCTTCTCGAGGGGGTGGACCCGTTCAGCGCTGCGTGGGAGTCCATCTACATCTCGGCGATGGCGTTCACCAACACCGGCTTCCTGCCGACCTCCGAGGGGCTCACCCCGTACGCCGGCGACGTGTGGTTCCTGAGCGTGATCATGATCGGCGTCATCCTCGGGGCGATCGGGTTCCCCGTGATCTACGTGCTGTCGCGCAACCTCCGGCACCCTCGTAAGTGGTCGCTGCACGTGAAGATGACCATCCTCACCTTCGGACTGCTGCTCGTACTCGGCGCGCTCGCGTACTTCGTGCTCGAATTCAACAACCCCCGCACGTTCGCCAACCTCGACCCGGGCCAGCGGGTACTGCAGAGCTTCTTCATGTCGACAATGGCGAGGTCGGGCGGTTTCTCCACCATCGACATCTCCCACCTCGACGGTTCGAGCCTGCTCGTCACCGACATGCTCATGTTCATCGGTGGCGGTTCGGCGTCCACCGCGGGCGGAATCAAGGTCACCACTCTCGCCGTACTGTTCCTCGCCGCCTTCGCGGAGGCGCGAGGGAACGACGAGATGGAGGCGTACGAGCGACGCATCCCGCCGGACGTGCTCCGGCTCGGCGTGAGCGTGGTGCTCTGGGGCGCGACGACCGTGGCCGCGTCGTCGATCATCCTTCTCCTCATCACCGACGAACCGCTGGACTACGTGCTGTTCGACGTGATCAGCGCGTTCGCGACGTGCGGACTCTCGACCGGGTTCACGCAGAACGCGTCGGACGGGGCGCAGTACGTGCTCGCGGCCACGATGTTCCTCGGACGTATTGGTACCGTGACCCTTGCGGCGGCGCTCGCCGCCAGCCAGCGTCGCCAGCTGTTCCGGCGACCCGAAGAAAGGCCGATCGTTGGTTGACAAAATTCCCCACGACGCCCCCGTCCTGGTCATCGGGCTCGGCCGTTTCGGCGCCGCCACCGCCGGCCAGCTGCAGCGCCTCGACCGCGAGGTGCTCGCCATCGACGACGACAACGCCCTCGTGCAGAAGTGGTCCGAACGCGTCACCCACGCCGTGCAGGCGGACGCCCGGTCCATCGACGCCCTGCGCCAGATCGGCGCCCAGGATTTCGCGATCGCCGTCGTCGCGGTCGGCTCGTCGATCGAGGCATCGGTGCTGATCACCGCGAACCTCGTCGACCTGAAGATCCCGCAGATCTGGGCGAAGGCGATCAGCCAGTCGCACGGCAAGATCCTCGCGCGCATCGGCGCGAACCACGTGATCTACCCCGAGGCGGAGGCCGGCGAGCGCGTCGCCCACCTGGTCTCCGGCCGGATGCTCGACTTCATCGAGTTCGACGACGACTTCGCCATCGTGAAGATGTACCCGCCGAAGCCGATCCGCGGCATCCCCCTCTCCGAGTCGCAGGTGCGCAAGAAGTTCGGGATCACCGTGGTCGGCGTCAAGTCGCCCGGCAAGGACTTCACCTACGCGACGCCCGAGACCGTGGTGTCGAACCACGACCTCATCATCGTGAGCGGCAACTCCGTCGACATGGAGCGGTTCGCGGCCCTCGGGTCTTAGCCCACGCTAGTTCTCCTCGGTGTCGGTCTGGCCCTGCCCGGGCTGCGCCGGGCCGGGCCCGCCGTTGCCGTTCGGACCGCCCGGGAAGCCGCCCTCCGGACCGCCCTGTCCGGGGCCGAACTGGGACTGCGTCTGTGCCTGCGGGATGACCGTGCCCACGAGCACCCCTCCGCCGAACAGCGCGCCTGCGACCAGCACCCCGCCGACGATGATCGCGGCGATCGCGAGCTTGGGCATCCTTCGCGTGGGGGTCTCGACGGGCTCGACCGGCGGCGTGGGCTCGGCCGCGGTCGGGGCCGGCTCTTCGCTCGGGACGACGGCGGTGGTGGCGTCTGACATGGGTTCTCCTGCGTTCTCGGGGCGCGCTCCTCCGCGCGCGGGTCAACCCTGATCGCCGTCCCTATGGATAGCCCAAGGCGACGCCGGGAGCCCGCCGAGACTCGCGGGAGGCGGGCGGGCACCTACCGCCCGCCCCTCCACGTTCACTTCTGCGGAGAAACCCTCCTCGAGTCACACCAGTTGACGAAATCGGGGCGTCCGGGGCCGAAACTCCGCAGAAGTGAACAGGATGCCCGAGCGCGAGCACCCGCGAGCTCAGCCCGCGGCGAGCTCGCGGGCCCGGGCGAGGGCGGCCTCGGTCGCGCGGTCGAACAGCTCGCTCAGGTCGGCCGACTGGAGCACCGCGACAGCGCGCTCGGTCGTGCCCTTGGGGCTCGTGACCTGGGCCCGGAGCTCGGATGGTGACGACCCCGACGCGACCAGGAGGTCGAGCGAGCCGGCGAAGGTTCCCTGCACCAGCTCCGCGGCCTGGGCGGGGGTGAAGCCGAGTTTGACGGCGGTGCGCGTGAACTCCTCCACGAGGTAGAAGACGTACGCGGGGCCCGAACCCGAAATGGTGCTGAGCGCGTCGATCTGCGACTCCGGGATCTCGAGCACAGTGCCGACGGTCGAGAACAGGGCGACGCCGAGCGCCACCTGCTCCGCCGTCGCACGGGACCCCGCGGAGACCCCGGTGACCGCCTTGCCCACGATCGCCGGAGTGTTGGGCATCGCCCGCAGCACGGGGTTGTCGACGACCGCCTCCATCGCGGCGGTGGTGATGCCCGCCGCGACGCTGATGATGAGCGCGTCGGGCGCGAGGGCGGGCGCGAGCTCGCGCAGCGTGTCGACGATCATCGCCGGCTTCACGCCGAGCAGCACGATTCCGGCGCCGCGCACGGCCCGCTGGTTGCCGTCGGGTTCGTTCTCGAGGGCGATCGACTCGACCCCGTCGGCCGCGACGAGCGCCGCCTTCGCCGCGGTGCGGTTGGTGACACGGATGCCCCCGCTCACACTCACGGAGGGCGCGAGCAGCCCCGACAGAATGGCGCCGCCCATGGCACCCGCTCCGATGATGGCCGTGGTAGGGAGTGTCGTAGTCACGCGGATCAGCCTAAGCGCGCCGCCCCTGCACACCCTGCTGGCCATATCTACTCCCTGTGGCGCGCGGCCCCCAGCGGATACCGTGGATGACCATGAACACCTCCTCACTCATGAACCAGATCAACGAATCCCTCGCCGCCCTCGGGGCCGGCCCGTTCCGCACCACCGACACCGCGGAGTCCGAGGACAGGGCGACCGTGACGGGCGAGCTCGCTGGCCGCACCCTGCGCATCGAGTTCGTGGAGGAGGGCAGCGGAGATCACGCCGAGAACGGCCACACCGTCGAGGTCTTCGACGATGAGACCGGCACGAGCCTGGGCAAGGGGACGGGCGACTCGACGTTCGCCGACGCCATCTCCTCGTTCAAGTGGGCCGGCGTGCTGGAGGGCCTCGCCGAGCTCGACTGAGGAGGGCACGCCTTCGTCCTAGGATGGGGCGCATGAGTGCATCCGGCGGCGGTAAGGCGATCATCGCGGCGTTGCTCGCGAACCTCGGGATCGCGATTGCGAAGTTCATCGGCTTCCTCGTCTCGGGGTCGAGTTCGATGCTCGCGGAGAGCGTGCACTCCCTCGCGGACACCGGCAACCAGGGTCTGCTTCTGCTGGGCGGGCGCAAGTCCCGCAAGCGCGCCGACGAGTCCCACCCCTTCGGCTACGGCCGCGAGCGCTACGTGTACGCGTTCGTCGTGTCGATCATCCTGTTCTCCGTCGGTGGCGTGTTCTCGATCTACGAAGGTGTGGAGAAGATCCAGCACCCGCACGAGTTGGAAGCACCGATCGTGCCGCTGGTCATCCTTCTCGTGGCGATGGTGCTCGAGGGCTTCTCGCTGCGCACGGCGATCGGCGAGTCGAACCACGTGCGCGGTAAGCAGGGCTGGATCTCGTTCATCCGCCACGCGAAGGCGCCCGAGCTTCCCGTCGTGCTCCTCGAGGACGTCGCCGCCCTCACCGGACTGGTCTTCGCGTTCGCCGGCGTCGGGCTGAGCGTGCTCACGGGCGACGCCATCTTCGACGCGGTCGGAACCCTCGCGATCGGCGTACTGCTGGTGCTGGTCGCGATCATCCTCGGCATCGAGACCAAGAGCCTGCTCGTCGGCGAGGGTGCCAACGCGGGCGACGCGGACAAGATCCGGGACGCGATCAACTCGCACCCCGAGGTCGAGGCGCTCATCCACATCAAGACCCTCTACCTCGGCCCCGACGAGCTGCTCGTCGCCGCCAAGCTGGCGTTCGCTAGGGCGAGCAAGCTCTCCGACGTCGCGGCGTCGATCGATGCGGTCGAGGTCTCGATCCGGGCCGCAGTGCCGACCGCTCGCGTGATCTACATCGAGCCGGACGTCTACACGCCGCCGAACGAGACGAACCCGTCGACCGACGCGATCGTCATCAAGGCCGCGGACTAGGCTCCACGCTCGCCCCGCGTCGTCGACAGGCGCGAAGAAGGATGCCCGCCGCAGCGCCCGGGGCATCCGCCTGCCCGCCGTCAAGGGGGCAATTCCGTGATGGCGCTGCGCCGCCGACGGTACTAACCTGCCGCTGTCTCCCGCAAATGATCTTCTTTCATGGAAGGAACACCCGTGCGCAAATTATTCGCCGTCCTCGCCGTCCTGCTCTCCATCTCGGCGGTCCTCCAGTTGTACTTCGCGGCGGTGGGGGTGTTCAGCAACCCGGATGACGGGCTGTTCGTCATCCACGGCATCAACGGGCAGTACGTCCTCAGGTTCCTGCCGGTCGTGCTCATCATCGTCGGAGCGATCGCCAAGGTCGGCAAGCGCCTCCTCTGGCTGTGCGTGTGGGTGGTCGTCGGCACCCTCGTGCAGCTGCTGCTGTTCATCCTCACCGGTGTGATCTTCGGCATCAGCGAGGAGAGCGCCGACGTGCCCCTGGGCGCCAGTCTCTTCCTCGGCCTGCACGGACTCGTCGGGTTCGCGATCATCGGGTTGGCGGTGGAGATCGCCCGGCGGGCCGTGCTGCTCGGCTTCCCGCGTGCACCGAGGGAAGCCACGCCGGTCGCGTGAGCACCGCGCAGCTGCTCGCCCTCGATCTCGCTGCAAGCATCCTCGCGGCCGGGTCGTGGGGCGCTGCTGCGATCGTCGCGGCCCGACCCGCGATGGCCCGGCGGAGCGCCGCGCTGACTCTCGCACTGATGACCGCCGCCTGGCTGGGGCTGATCGCCCAAGTCGTACTGGTCCTGGTCCTATGGGTATCCGGATGGTGGTTCGTGCAGGAGAAGCTCCTCCTCGCCCTCCCGCTGGGAGTCGCCGGATCGGCAGCCGCGGTTCTCGTCGCCGCGCGACCGATGGCGCGCGTCCTCCGCGGGGCAGGGGTGGGACGGAAACCGGGAATCAACACGGCTCTGATCGCCGCCGCCCTGTGCGCGTTCGCCGGTCTCGCCCTGCGGTTCGTGGTCGGGTATCCGCTCTCGCCCGTACCGGCGGCCACCGTGCTCGTGCTGGTCGGGCTCGGAACGCGGCTCGCCCACGCGGTCTTCTCGGGCCAAGGGCGGAGGCTGGTCATCGGGCTCGCGGCGCTGGTCGGACTCTGCCTCGTGGCATCCGTGGGGTTCAACTGGCTCACCAGCATCGCCGGGCCGGTCGCGCTCGCTGGTGCGCACTCGCACGGGGAATCAGATGAGAGCGACGACTCGACACCCACCGCCTCGGTCACCGAGCTGAGAACCGCCGAGGACGCTCCGGGGCCGATCAAGCACTTCGACCTGACCGCCGCCAAGCAGCAGGTCGCCCTCCCGTCGGGTACGGCCACCTCGGCGTGGACCTTCGGCTCGCTCCCCGGGCCGGAACTGCGCGTGCAGCTGGGGGACCTCGTCGAGGTCACCCTCCACAACGCGGACATCCCCGATGGCGTGACCATCCACTGGCACGGTTACGACGTGCCGAACGGCGAGGACGGCGTGGCGGGCGTGACTCAGGACGCGGTGCTGCCCGGCGACTCCTTCACCTACCGCTTCGTCGCCGATGAGACCGGAACCTACTGGTACCACACGCACCAGAACGCGTCCGACGGCGTGCGGCGCGGCCTCTACGGGACCCTCGTGGTCGAGCCTCGGGGCGGATTCCCCGAGGACGTCGACTTGGTGGTCCCCGTGCACACGGTCGGCCGCACCCTCCTGCTGGGCGACTCCGATATCGCCGCCGCCGCGGAGGTCGGCGCTGGGGACATCGTGCGGCTCCGACTGATCAACACCGACCAGGTGCCGCAGCGCCTGCGACTGGCCGGCACGTCGTTCACCGTCGACGCGATCGACGGCAGGACGATCGTGGGCGCCACCCCGCTGGAAGGTGCTGCGTTGCGCCTGCCCGCGGGTGGCCGGATGGACCTGGTCTTCACCATGCCGAGCACTGGCGCGCTCCTCACATCGGACGCGTCGTCCCGGCCCAGCCTGATGATCGCGCCGCCCGGGGCCGAGGCGACTCTCACCCCCGACACGACGACCGGCGACTTCGATCCTCTCTCGTACGGAACGCCCAGCCCGACCGCGCAACTGCCGAGCGATACCGGCGTGGTCCACGCGACCATGGTGCTCGACCGCCTCCCCCGGTTCCTCTCCGGGCGGCCGATCCAGGGCTACACGGTCGACGGCGAGGTGTTCCCGCACATCCCGAGCATCGAGGTCGAGGAGGGCGACGTGCTCGAGCTGACGATCGCGAACCGCGGTTGGGAGACGCACCCCATGCACATCCACGGCCACCACGTGCTCGTGCTGTCCCGCAACGGTGTCCCAGCGACGGGAGCCCCGCTCTGGCTGGACACCTTCGACGTGCAACCGGGCGAGGTCTGGGTGGTCGCCCTCGTCGCCGACAATCCCGGGATCTGGATGGACCACTGTCACAACCTCGACCACGCGGCGGAGGGGATGATGATGGCGCTCAGCTACGTCGGGGTGACCACGCCCTTCGACCAGGGCGGCGACCACGGCAATCGGGCGGAGTGACTAGCGCTTCGCCTCGAAGAACTCGCGCAGCAGGGCGGCGGACTCCTCAGCGGCAACGCCCGCGATCACCTCGACCCGGTGGGGCAGCCTGCGATCGCGCAGCACGTCGTGCACGCTCCCGACGGCTCCGGCCTTCTCGTCCCAGGCTCCGAACACCACACGGGGGATGCGCGCTTGGAGGATCGCCCCGGCGCACATCGTGCACGGTTCGAGGGTGACCACGAGGGTGGTGCTCTCGAGGTGCCAGGTTCCGAGCGCCTCGGCGGCCGCCCGGATCGCGAGCACCTCGGCGTGGGCAGTGGGGTCGTGGGTGAGCTCCCGCTCGTTGCGCCCGACGCCCAAGCGGTTGCCGCGGGCATCCATGACTATTGCCGCGACGGGGACATCGCCGGTGACGAGGGCCAGACGCGCCTCGACCAGCGCTTCGGCCATCCATCCGTCGTAAGCATTCACAGTAGATTGAGCCTATGCGAGTACACGTTGCCGACCACCCGCTCATCACGCACAAGCTCACCGTGCTGCGTGACAAGAACACCCCGTCGCCGACCTTCCGCGCCCTGACCGAGGAGCTCATGACACTCCTCGCCTACGAGGCCACCCGCGACGTGCGCACCGAGGTCGTCGAGATCGAGACGCCCGTCACCACCACCAAGGGCCTTGCGATCAGCAGCCCCCGCCCGCTCGTGGTTCCCATCCTCCGCGCCGGACTCGGGATGCTCGAGGGCATGGTCAAGCTCATCCCGACGGCCGAGGTCGGCTTTCTCGGCATGATGCGCGACGAGGAGACCCTTCTCCCCACGACGTACGCGCAGCGCCTGCCCGACGACCTGTCGGACCGCCAGTGCTTCATCCTCGACCCCATGCTCGCCACGGGCGGGTCGCTCATCGGCGCCATCGAGTTCCTGTTCGAGAGGGGCGCCAAGGATGTCACGGCCGTCTGCCTCATCGGATCGCCCGAGGGTCTGGCTGCCGTCGAGAAGGCCACCGAGGGCCGCGAGGTGACCGTCGTGCTCGGCGCGCTCGACGAGAAGCTCAACGAGGTCGGGTACATCGTGCCGGGCCTCGGCGATGCAGGGGACCGCCTCTACGGCACTGTGTAGCGCTGCGTCGATCGAGCTCGTGCTCTCGCCGGTCGAGCTTGTCGCGACCCAGCACGTGTGGCATAGTTACCGGCATGACTGTTCGTGCGATCGCCCCGACCTCCGCTGAGGTTCGCGAGAGCATGGTCATGTGTTGTCGAATGTGTGCCTAGTAGGCCCACAATTCGTCGGGTTCCGCCTCCCTTAGAGGGCGGTACTCCCGGGCTCCAGTCCTCATAACGGCTGCTGCTCGCATCGCATGACCGCAGTACCCGAAGGATCACAACCTCATCATCAGAGGCCCTTCAACCCCAAACACTAAGGATTCCCAGGACCATGTCCGTCGCTACTATCGACCGCGCTCCCCTTTCTCCCGTTCCCGCACAGCCCGAAGCAGCACCCACCCGTCGGCTCCAGGCGGTTCCCGCCGGCACCGAGGCTCGCGGATTCGCCCTCTACGTCGGCCTCGACGAGTTCAAGGCCCTCGACTCCGGGACCGATCTGACCCATGTGGTCGAGCAGCTCAAGGACCTGCTCGCGCAGCTCGTCCCCGGTGCCGAGACCTACGCCGCAGTGGCGCTCGCCCCGGCGGGTGCGGGCGGCCGTGACGTCGACGTCGTGCGTCTCGCCCTGCAGGACCCGGCGGCGCTCGCCAAGCACCGCCAGGTCGCCGAGGAGCCCGAGGCGAAGGTGCGCACGGGCGTCGTCATCGACATCTCCCGCAAGCGCGTCGCCCTCGACGGCGAGACCGCCCCCCTCACGTACAAGGAGTTCGAGCTGCTGCAGTACCTCGTGCTCCGCGAGGGCCGCACCATCGACCGCTCAGAGTTGATCTCGTCGCTGTGGTCCGCCGCCGACGACGAGATCCCGAACGAGCGCACGATCGACGTGCACGTGCGCCGCCTGCGCGCCAAGCTCGGCGACTACGAGGACATCGTGCGCACCGTGCGCGGCGTCGGCTACCGCTTCGACCGTCACGCCGACGTGCAGATCCGCCAGGCCACCACCCCGAGCCCCGACTTCTTCTAGAGCGCTCCAGGCTCCGAGATTTCGTTGCCTTACGGCAAGTAGTTATGTCTATGATAACTACATGTCAATGGAGATGCGGGGCCGGGTTGTCATCGTCACGGGTGCGGCCGGAGGAGTCGGGCAGGCTGTCACACGGATGATCCGTGATCGAGGCGGCTGGGTCGTCGCTGAGGACCTGAGCCAGTCCGTCGTCGACATCTTCGCCGACGATGACGGTGTCGCCACCGTCGTGGGCGACTGCGCCGACATCGCCGTGGCGGACCACGCCGTGGCGGTCGCGCGGGAGACCTTCGGGCACCTCGATGGGCTCGTCAACAACGCAGGTCGGTTCCTTCTCAAGCCCATCGCCGAGACCTCGGTCGAGGAGTGGGACGCCCTCATGACCACCAACGTGCGAGGCGCCTTCGTGCACACCCGGCAGGCCCTGCCCGCCCTCACCGACGCCAAGGGCACCATCGTGAACGTCGCGTCGATCTCCGGCCTGGTCGGCTTCCCGGGTCAGACCGGCTACACCGCCACCAAGGGAGCCCTCGTGCAGCTGACGCGCACGTCGGCGATCGAGTTCGCCCCCGCGAAGATCCGCGTCAACGCCGTCGCTCCTGGCTCCATCGCGACCGGCTTCATGGACGAGGCGATGGCCGACAACCCCGACAAGGAGGGCACGATGCGGGCGATCTCGGCATCGCACCCGCTCGACCGCATCGCCTCGCCCGATGAAGTGGCCGAAGCGATCGTCTTCCTTCTGTCGGAGCGCTCGCGTGCGATCACCGGCGCCATCCTCCCGGTCGACGGCGGCTATACCGCGCAGTAGTCAGGGTTTCGGGCGCTTGGCCCGCGGAAGTCCGGCCACCACGAGCTCGTACGAGTCGCGGACGAGGTCGGTGAGCGGGGCCGTGCGCGACGGGAGTTCCACCGAGATCCAGTGCTTCTTGTTCATGTGGTACCCCGGCGTGACCTCGGGGAATTCGGAGACGAGCGCGCGGGCATCCTCGGGATCGGCTTTGAGCGTGATGCTGCCCGGCCCCTCCTCGGCGCTCAGGATGGCGAACACCTTGCCGACCACTTTGAACACCGGGGTCTCCTCGCCGAAGGGGTAGCTGAGCTCGACGGCCGGGTGCGCGGCGCACGCCTCCATCGCCTGTTCGGAGTCCATGCTGCCATTGTGGCGCGGGCGGCCGACGCTATCCCTTAACCGACCCGGACGTCAGGCCCGACCCCTCGAGAGTGCAGTTCGACGGGGTGGCGCCGGTGAGAACACCGTCGAACTGCACTTTCGACGGCCGAAAATGGCCCCTCAGAAAACTCGAAGCAAAAATAACGGATTGATAACTAGACAGCGTTACCGTTCCGTTATACATTCATAGAGCAGAAGTTGTTTGCTGTGGCAGCTGAAGCGGAATGTGATTGCAGGACACTCTTGGTGCAAGGGAGAGGGTCGGTTTCTAGCCTCTGAAACCGACCCTCAATCCTGTTTAACGGGCACATTTCCCGCCCTCCCCCTCCGCCCCGGCCGTCCGCGGCTCGCGGGCTCCCGGCGCCCGCCTCCCGCTCCGAGATTTGCGAAATGACGGATCACGGCCGCGCAACGGGTGCTTCATCCGCGCGACCCCGCCCGCGACGCGCCCGTTTTCCGTCATTTCGCAAACTGTGGGGGTCGGGCGCCGACGCTGCGGGAGCCCGAAGTCGGTGCAGATGCATAGAGTGGGAGCGTGAGCGACAAGACCGTGTCCGTTACCGCCTGGGAGGCGCTGTTCCGCGCCCAGGTCTCCGTGCTCCGGCAGCTGAACGCCGAGTTCCCCACCGGGCAACTCTCGCTTAACGAGTACGATGTGCTGTTCAACCTGAGCCGCCTCCCCGACCGCGCACTGCGCATCCGCGACCTCAACCGCCACCTCCTCCTCACGCAGCCGAGCGTCAGCCGCCTGGTCGACCGGCTCGTCGCCAAGGGCCTCGTGCGCAAGGAGCCCGATCCGGGCGACGGTCGCGGCACCATCGTCTGCCTCACGGATGAGGGCTACGACATGTTCCGGCGGGTGGCAGTCGTCCACGCCGACTCCATCCACCGCCGTGTGGGTTCGGCCCTCACCGACGACGAGCTCGAGGAGCTCACGCGCCTGACCGACAAGCTCCGGCTCAACGCGCCCGCCGACTGATGCCGTCACCCAGCATCGTCTGGCTGCGGGACGACCTGCGCCTCGCGGACAACCCCGCCCTCACCGCGGCGGCGGAGCGCGGCGAGCCCGTCGTGCTCGTGTACGTCCTGGACGAGGTGAGCCCGGGCATCCGGCCGCTCGGTGCGGCCAGCAAGTGGTGGCTTCACGGGTCGCTCGCGTCGTTCGGCGCACCCCTCGTGCTGCGGCGCGGTGCGGCGGAGGACGTGATCCCGGCGCTCGTGGAGGAGACCGGCGCGGGCGCGGTGTTCTGGAACCGCCGGTACGGCGCGGTCCGCGACGTGGATGCCCGGCTCAAGACCGCCCTGCGCGACGACGGCCTCGACGTGCAGAGCTTCCAGGCCAACCTGCTCGTCGAGCCGTGGACGCTCACCACCGGCAGCGGCGGGCCGTACCGCGTGTTCACCCCCTTCTGGAAGGCTGCGCGGGAGCTCACGTTCCGGGATCCGCTGCCCGTGCCGACCGTGGACTGGAGCACGGCGGAGAGCGACAACCTCGACGACTGGGGCCTCCTGCCCACGCACCCCGACTGGGCCGCTGGACTTCGCGAGGCGTGGACTCCGGGCGAGGAGGGTGCGCACGACCAGCTCGAGAGCTTCGTCGACGAGCGCCTTGAGAGCTACCACCGCCGCGACGAGCCCGCGGTCGACGCGACGAGCCGCCTCAGCCCGCACGTGCGGTTCGGCGAGATCAGCCCGTTCCAGGTCTGGGAGCGTTTGCACGGCCACATGTCGGCGGCGGCTCGCAAGAACGCGCCCAAGTTCCTCAGCGAGGTGGGCTGGCGCGAGTTCAACTGGAGCATCCTGTTCCACTCGCCCGAGCTCGCGGAGCGCAACTACCGGCCGGCGTTCGACGCGTTCCCGTGGTCGGAGCCCGACCCCGAGGAGCTCGCGGCCTGGAAGCAGGGGCGCACGGGCATCCCCCTCGTCGATGCAGGGATGCGCGAGCTGTGGCAGACCGGCGTGATGCACAACCGGGTGAGGATGGTCGTCGCCAGCTTCCTGATCAAGAACCTGTTGATCGATTGGCGGGTCGGTGAGAAGTGGTTCTGGGACACGCTCGTGGACGCCGACGAGGCGAGCAATCCCGGCAACTGGCAGTGGGTGGCCGGATCGGGAGCCGATGCCGCCCCGTACTTCCGGGTGTTCAACCCCGAGCTGCAGCGGGACAAGTTCGACAGGGGAGGCCGGTACGTGAACCGGTGGGTGCCCGAGCACGGCACCCCGATGTACCCGGAGCCGATCGTGGACCTCTCCGAGACGCGCAAGCAGGCGCTGCAGGCCTACGACCAGGTGAAGGCCGCGCAGGGCTGAGGCGCGCAGAGCTAGGGCTGCGGGCGGCCGCCGATGACGCCCACGGCGCCGGCCGCGACGAGGGCGCCGGCGCGAGCCGACTCCACCGGGTCACCGGTACGGATGAACGCGTCGAGGTACCCCGCGCAGAACGCGTCACCGGCTCCGGTGGGGTCGACGACCGGGGCGGCGAACGACAGGACCGGGGTGACGACCCCGCCGTGGAACACGATCAGGCCGTCGGCACCCTGCGTAAGCACGACCGTGCCGAAGTCGAGGGCGGCGCCGACCTCCGAAGGGTCCTCCAGCCCGGTCAGAAGACGTCCCTCGTCGAGCGACGGGAAGAGGATGTCCGCCCCGGCCATCGCGGCGAGGAATCGCTCGGGGCCGTAGTCCGCGATGAACCCCGCCGAGCCCGGAGCGACGGACACGATTACGCCCGCGGCACGCGCTCGGGCGATGAGCGAGGCGATGCCCGCAGCCCCGGCGTCGTTGAGGAGCGTGTGGCCCGTGATGTGCAGCACGCTCGCCGAGGCGAGCAGCTCGTCGGTCACCCACGCCGGGTCCAGCAGAGTGTTCGCGCCGCGCTCGGTGAGCATCGCACGGCGCTGCCCCTCGACGATCACGACAATGGTGCCGGTGGGCAGTTCTGGCGAGCCGTGCAGCTCGGAGTCCGCGCCGACGGCGGTGAGCAGTTGCGTGTGGCGGGCGACGTCCCACGCGGAGACGCTCCCGACGAGCACCGCGTCGGCACCGAGCGAGCCGAGCCACGCCGCCGTGTTCGCCGCGGAGCCGCCCGGCCGGGAGTGGATGGACGACGGGGTGTCGGTGTCGTCGCGGATCGGGCCGTTCGGGATGGCGACGACATCGTCGATGACGTCACCGAAGGTGATGATGCGCGAGCGGTCAGCCACGCTGCAGGGCCGACCAGGCCGAGGCGACCTGGGCCGCGACCCGCACGTTGTTGCGGGCGAGGTCGAGGTTCACCTCGAGGCTGCGGCCGCCGGAGAGCTCCACGATCTTGAGGAGCAGGAACGGGGTGACGGCCTTGCCGGTGACGCCGGCCTGCTCGGCGAGCGCGAGGGCCTCAGTGAGCACCCGGTCGTGCTCGGCCGGGTCCCACTGCTGCTCGAGCGGGATCGGGTTGGCGAGCACGATGCCCTGGCCGTGGCCGAGGTCGTCCTGCGCCCGCATGATCGACGCCACCTGCGCGGCGGTCTCCACCGCCCAGTCGAGCTTGTACGCCGACTCCCGCAGCCAGAAGCTCGGGAAGACGTCCGTACCGAAGCCGACGACCGGCACCGACAGGGTCTCGAGACGCTCCAGCGTGGCGGCGATGTCGAGCACCGACTTCACGCCGGCGGAGACGACGGTGATGGGGGTGACCGCGAGGGTCGAGAGGTCGGCCGACTCGTCGAACGTGTCGCTCGCGCCGCGGTGCACGCCGCCGAGCCCGCCGGTCGCGAAGACACGGATGCCCGCGAGCGCCGCCAGGTGGGAGGTGGCTGCGACCGTGGTCGCCGCGGACGATCCTGCAGCGGCGATGATCGGGAGGTCACGCACGCTGGCCTTGGCGAGATCCTCCTCCGCGATGCGGCGCACGCCCTCGGCGCTCAGGCCGATCTGCGGGATTCCGTCGAGCACCGCGATCGTGGCCGGGACCACGCCCGCGTCGCGCAGGATCGTCTCGAACTCGATCGCCGCCTCGTGGTTGCGGGGGCGGGGGAGTCCGTGGGAGATGATCGTGGACTCAAGGGCAACGATCGGGTCGCCCGCGGCAAGCGCGGCGGCAACCTCGTCGGAGAACTGCAAAGGCGTGGGCACCCGACTAATTTACAGGGCGTCGAAACCGAGCTGGCGCGCTATCACCGCCAGCTGCACCTCCGTGGTGCCCTCCCCGATCTCGAGGATCTTCGAGTCGCGGTAGTGGCGCGCCACCGGGTTCTCGTTCATGAAGCCGTAGCCACCGAAGATCTGCGTCGCGTCGCGAGCGTTCTCCATTGCCGCCTCGCTGCCGATCATCTTCGCGATCGAGGCCTCCAGTTTGAAGGGCTGACCGTTCACGATCTTGAACGCGGCGTCGTAGTAGGCGAGCCGGGCGGTGTGCACGCGCGCCTGCATCCGTGCGATCTTGAAGGCGATGTACTGGTTGGAGCCGATGTTCTTGCCGAACACGTTGCGGGACTTGGCGTAGCGGATCGCCTCCTCGAGACAGCCCTGTGCGGCGCCCGTGCAGAGCGCAGCGAATGCGACACGGCCCTCGTCGAGGGTCTGGATGAAGTTCGCGAAGCCGCGGCCTCGCTCGCCCAGGATGTTCGCCTCCGGAACCCGCACGTCGGTCAGGGTCAGCGGGTGCGTGTCGGAGGTGTGCCAGCCGACCTTGTCGTAGGCGGGCAGCTGCACGAACCCGGGCGTGGGCACCGGCACCAGGATCGCTGTCAGTTCCTTCTTCGGCGAGCCGTCGGGATGCTCGGATACCCCGGTGACGGCGGTGATCGTCACCAGCCTCGTGATCTCCGACCCGGAGTTGGTGATGAACTGCTTGGTGCCGTTGATCACCCACTGGCCGTCGACGAGCTCGGCGGTGGTCTTGGTTCCCGCGGCGTCGGAGCCGGCATCCGCCTCGGTGAGGCCGAAGCCCGCGAGCGCCCGGCCCGACGCGAGCATCGGCAGCCACTCCTGCTTCTGCGCCTCGGTGCCGCGGCGGAAGATCGGCATCTCACCGAGGCCCACCCCGGCCTCCAGGGTGACCGCGATGCTCTGGTCGGCGCGGGCGAGCTGCTCGACGGCGAGGCAGAGGGCGAGGTAGTCCCTGCCCTGGCCGCCGTACTCCTCCGGGATGGGCAGGCCGAACAGGCCCATGTCGCCCATCTCGCGGATGATGTCGTACGGCAGCTCGCGTTTCGTGTCGTACTCGTACGCGGCGGGCGCGACCACCGAGTCGGCGAAGTCGCGCACCGTGTCCCGCAGGTCGGAGTGGAACTGGGGCAGCTGGAAGCCGGTCAGGTCCTGGGTGGTGGGTGACGTCATCGGCGGGCCTTTCGGTTACAGCGCGAAGGCGCTGGCGGGGTTGTGGAGCAGACCGCCGACGTCGGCGAGGAAGCGCGAGCCCTGCTCGCCGTCGAGCACGCGGTGGTCGAACGAGAGGCTCAGGGTCACGACGTGGCGCAGGGCGATCTCCCCCTGCCACTCCCACGGGCGCCGGACGACGGCACCGACCGCGAGGATCGCCGCCTCTCCGTCGTTGATGATCGGCGTTCCCGCATCGACACCGAAGACACCGACGTTCGAGATGGTGAACGTACCGCCGGTGAGGTCGGCCGGGCGGGTCTCCCCCGCCTTCGCGGTGCGTGCAAGAGTAGTTATCGCTTCGGCGAGCGGCGCGAGGGAGAGGGTGTCCGCCACCGGTATGACGGGCACGAGCAGCCCGCGCGGGGTGGCCGCGGCAACGCCCAGACCCACGTGCGCGACCTGCGTGATGGTGTCGCCGCCCTCGTCCCAGCGGGAGTTGATCGCCGGGGTGCGGCCGATCGCCGAGCAGCACGCCTTCGCAACGGCGGCGAGGAACGTGAGCCGCATCTCGCGGAAGGCCGAACTCGAGCGAAGTTCGTCGAGAAGCTCGACTGTGCGGGTGACATCGACGGTGAGGAACACGGTGACGTGCGGCGCGGTGAACGCACTGCGCACCATCGCCTCGGCGGTGAGCTTGCGGATGCCCTTCACCGGGAGCGACGTGCCCTCACCGGTGACCACTGCAGCGGGAGCGGTGCGCGCTCCCTCGACGTCGGCGCGCGTGATGAGCCCCGCCTCACCCGAGCCGTGGACCGCCGCGAGGTCGACCCCGAGTTGAGCGGCGAGCTTGCGGACGGGAGGGGCCGCGCGCCGGTGCGTGGAGATGGGGACCGGCTCGGGCGCCGGCAGAACCCGCTCACGCCGTGCTGGCCGCCCAGACTCGGCGACGGCGCCGTACCCGACCAGGTTCGGCGGTGCGACTTCGGGCCCGTCCTCGACCTCGGCCGGGGCATCCATGGATACGTCGAAGGAGACGATCGTCTGGCCTACCTCCACCGTCGTTCCCTCGGGCACATGCAGCTTCGTGACCCGCCCGGCGTGGGGCGATGGCAGTTCTACCATGGCCTTCGCGGTCTCGACGTCGGCGATCACCTGATTCAGGCTGACGAGATCGCCCTCGGTGACGTGCCAGTGCACGATCTCGGATTCGGTGAGCCCTTCTCCCAGATCAGGGAGGGCGAACTGGCGGATGCTCATGCGAAGACCGTTCCGGTGATCGAGTTCGGGCGATCGAGGGCCCGGTCGATTCCGTCCAGCAGCCGGTCGAGGTCCGGCAGGTGGTGCTTCTCGAGCTTCGCGGGCGGGAACGGGATGTCGAACCCGGTGACTCGCACGGGCGCGTGCTCGAGCGAGTAGAAGCAGCGCTCGGTGATGCCCGCAGCGATCTCGGCACCCAGCCCGCCGGACTCCGCGGCCTCGTGGGTGATGACGAGGCGGCCGGTCTTGGTCACCGACCGAGTCACGGTGTCGAAGTCGATCGGGGAGAGGGAGCGCAGGTCGATGACCTCGATCGACACGCCCTCCGACTTCGCAACCTCGGCCGCGGCGACCGCGACCTGCACGAGTCCGCCGTAGGTGACGAGCGTGACATCCGTGCCCTCCGAGACGACGCGAGCCGAGTCCATGGCGTGGCGGCCCTGACCCGACGACTCCAGTTCCACGTCGCCCTTCGTGTGGTACCGGCGCTTGGGCTCGAAGAACAGCACCGGGTCGTTGCTGGCGATGGCCTCCTGGATGACCGTGTACGCGTCCTGCGGATTCGAGACGCTGACGACACGGAGACCGGACGTGTGGGTGAAGTACGCCTCCGGCGAGTCGGAGTGGTGCTCGGCCGCGCCGATCCCGCCGCCGAACGGGACGCGGATCGTGAGCGGCACGGACACGGCACCGGCCGTTCGGGAGTGCAGGCGCGCGACCTGGCTCACGATCTGGTCGAAGGCCGGATAGATGAACCCGTCGAACTGGATCTCGCACACCGGGCGGAACCCCGCGTACGCGAGTCCTACAGCGGTACCGAGGATCGCCGACTCCGCGAGCGGGGTGTCCATCACGCGGCGCTCGCCGAACTCGGCCTGCAGGCCCTCGGTGATCCGGTAGACCCCGCCGAGCTTGCCGATGTCCTCGCCCAGGAGGATGACGCGCTCGTCGGCCTCCATCGCCTTGCGCAGTCCGGCGTTGATCGCCCTGCCCAGGGTCATCGTCGCCGACGTCATGATCGCACCGCCGCGGCGTCGAACATCGCCAGGTATCGGGAGTACCGGTCCCGTTGCTCCTCGAGTCCACGGTGGGGCTCGCTGTACACGTGCGCGAAGAGGCTCATCGGGTCGGGATCGGCGATGGCCACCAGCCCGGCCCGCAGCTCGGCAGCCACCCGATCCGCCGTGGCCTCGACGGCCGCCTGTGCCTCGTCCGTGAGCGTGCCGGTCGACCTGAGGTAGGCAGCGAGGCGCGAGATGGGGTCCCGCTCGCGCCACTCGGCGAGTTCGCTCTCGTCCCGGTACTTCGTCGGGTCGTCCGCCGTGGTGTGCGGGCCCATTCGGTACGTGATCGCCTCGATGAACGTGGGGCCGTCCCCGCGGCGGGCGCGCTCGAGAGCCTGTCGCGTCACGGCCATCACCGCGAGCACGTCGTTGCCGTCGACCTGCACCCCGGGCATCCCGAAGCCGGCCGCGCGGTGCACGAGCTGGTCCTTGCTCTGAAGGGCCACGGGCTCGGAGATCGCCCAGTGGTTGTTCTGGCAGAAGAAGACGACCGGGGCGCGGAAGGTCGCGGCGAAGACCATCGCCTCGCTCACGTCGCCCTGGCTGGTGGCTCCGTCGCCGAAGTACGTGACGGCCACGGCGTCCAGGCCGTCGTTCTGCAGGCCGAGCGCGTAGCCCGTGGCGTGGAGGGTCTGCGCCCCGATGATGATCTGCGGAGTCGCCATGCGGTGCTCGAAGGGGTCCCATCCGGACTGCGACGTTCCGCGCCACACACGGAGCAGGTCGACGCCCGCAACCCCGCGGCAGTAGGCGACGGCGTTCTCGCGGTAGCTGCCGAAGACGAAGTCGTCGGCGGCGAGCGCCCGCGCCGACCCGATCTGGGATGCCTCCTGACCCAGTAGCGGCGGCCAGAGACCCAGCTCCCCCTGACGCTGGAGGGCCGTGGCCTCGGTGTCGATCCGCCGGACCGCGACCATGTCCTCGTAGAGCGCGAGGAGCTGCCGGTCGTCTACGTCGGCCACCGCGAGCTCGAGCTCCGACGTACCGGGCCGAACGCCGTCGGCGGTGAGCAACTGCACGAGCTGCGTCATGTCATCCCCATCGATGAGGTCCGGGCTCCGTTACCCAGATTGTCTCTCAAGGCTAGGAATGGAGCGGCATACAGCGCAATACCAACAGTCTCGATTGAGCAATCTGCCCAATCTATCCGTAGACGCCCGGGCATCCGCGCACTATGGTTGCGCATTATGCGCGCCCTCGACTCCACCGATCTCAGACTCCTCCAAGCCCTCACCGCGAGCCCGCGTGCCACGACGGTCGCACTGGCCGAGCAACTGCAGCTCAGCCGCAACACCGTGCAGGCGAGGCTCGCGACCCTCGAGACTTCGGGGGCGCTCATGACGTTCGAGCGCTGCATCAACCAGGCCGCCCTCGGGTACCCGCTGACGGCGTTCAGCACCGTGTTCGCGAAGCAGCAAGAGATCGCGAACATCACCCGCGCGCTGGTCGAGATCCCGCAGGTGATCCAGGCCTTCGGCATCTCGGGCGCCGCCGACATCCTGGTGCGGATCGTCTGCCGCTCCGCCGAGGAGCTGTTCGAGGTGAGCGCGCGCCTCCTCGAGATCGAGGGCGTCGAGCGCACCGAGATGGCCCTCGCCATCAGCGAGCTCGTTCCGTACCGCCTGGGCCCGCTCATACGCGAGGTCGCGAAGTCGCTCTGAGCGCTACAGCCCGAGGATGCGGCGCGCCTGCCGCAGCACCGGCTCGTCGACCATCCGCCCCTCGAAGGTGAACACCCCGGGGGCGGTGCCCGCCGCATCGACCACCGCTCCGGCCCAGCGCACCGACTCGGCCGTCGGAGCGAACGCCGCCCGCAGCACCTCCACCTGTCGGGGGTGGATGCACAGGGCGCCCGCGAATCCGGAGGCGGCGGCGTCCGCGGCCTCCTCGGCGAGCCCCGCGTCGTCCGCGATATCGAGGTGCACCGTGTCGTACGCCGGCTTGCCCTCGCTGCCCGCCGCAATCAGGATGCGCGATCGCGCGTGAAGGGCGAAGTTGCGGTACCGCCCGTCGGCGCGACGGCTGGAAGTGCCGCCGAGCGCGGCGACCAGGTCCTCCGCTCCCCAGGTGAGACCGACCACGGCGTCGTGGGACGCGAACGTCTCCGCGTTCCGCACGCCGAGGGGACTCTCGCAGAGCGCGATCACGTCGAAGCCGTCCAGGGCCCGGAGGTCGTCGACCGTCTCCGTCTTCGCGAGCATGAGGGTCGTGTAGCCGGTACGGCGGACAGCCTCCAGGTCGAGCTCGAGCAGCCCGCTCGTGCGCGGATTCACCCGGACTATCGTGCGGGCGGGATCGAGGTCGGAGGCGATGAGGGCCGCGCGTGCGCTCTCCTTGTCGGCCGGCGCAACGGCATCCTCGAGGTCGAGGATCACCGAGTCCGATGCCGCCGCGGCCTTCCCGTACCGGTCGGCCCGGTCCGCCGGGCAGAACAGCAGCGCGGGGCCGGCGGTCACGGGAGCGCCTCGGGCGCACACAGCACGAGGGTCGAGCGCACCGCCCGGGCGACGATGTCGCCGTGCTGGTTCCGGGCGACGTGCTCGAGCTCGACGATCCCCTGGCCGGGGCGACTGCTCGACAGCCTCTTGGACAGCACGCGCGTCTCGGACGTCATCGTGTCGCCCGCCCGCAGCGGGTGAGGGAACGAGACGTCGGTGAATCCGAGGTTCGCCACGATCGTCCCCTGCGTGAGCTGGGCCACCGAGCTGCCGACCATGGTCGAGAGGGTGAACATGCTGTTGATCAGGCGCTCGCCGAACTCCGTGCGACTCGCCCACTCGGCGTCGAGGTGCAGCGACTGGGTGTTCATCGTGAGCGTCGTGAAGAGCACGTTGTCCGTCTCCGTGACGGTGCGCGACGGGCTGTGCACGTAGGTCGCCTCCTCGTCGAACTCCTCGAAGTACAGCCCTCGCTGCACGATCCGCTTGCCGGTCATAGGGTGTCCTCCTCGATCTGGATGCTCGCCACCACCTGGTCCGCGGCGACCTGGCCGCCGACCTCGACGTCGAGCACCACCCGCCCGGCCAGGGGTGCACGCAGCACGTGCTCCATCTTCATCGCCTCGATGCTCAGGACCGGGTCGCCCTCCTCGACGCGGGCGCCGTGGGCCGCGAACACCGCCACAACCGCTCCCGGCATGGGTGAACGCAGCTGGGGCGCACTGCTCGTTCCGGCGGCGTCCTCACGGACGAAACCGACGTCGGTGATCGTCCAGGCGACACCGTCGATCCCGAGGTGCACGACGTTCCCCTGCACCGCGTAGCGGTAGGTGGCGGTGACACCGTCCACGGTGACCAGCGCGGACGTGGCCGAGAGCATGATCGCAGCGGCAACTGCGGCGCTCTCGCCCACCGTGACGGTCTGGCCGGTGACCCGGACCGGCACCGGTTCCACGCTGGGAGCCGCGAGACGGTAGACGACCGGGGCCGCCAATCCGATCCGCCACCCGATCGGGCGGGACCACGTCGAGGCACCCGCGGCCTCGACGGCGAGCGCGTGCAGCACGAGCGCGGCCGCGGCAAGCGCCCGGGCATCCGGCGCACTGAAGGCGAGGTGCTCGAGCCGACGGCCGATGAGGTCGGTGTCGAGATCCCCGGCGACCACGTCGGGGTCGGCGAGCAGCAACCGCAGGAACTCGACGTTGTTCGTGACACCGAGTGTCACGGTGTCGCCGAGTGCGGCATCCAGACGCTTCAGGGCGGATGCACGATCCGGCGCCCACGCGATGACCTTGGCGAGCATCGGGTCGTAGTCGGACGAGACGACCAGCCCGTCGATCAGCGCGCTGTCGACCCGCACCCCCTCGCCCACGGGCTGGACGAGGGACAGCACGCGCCCGCCGGTGGGGAGGAAGCCCCGCTGGGGGTCCTCCGCGTAGATGCGGGCCTCGATCGCGTGGCCGGTGAGGGTCACGTCGTCCTGCCCGAAATCGAGGTGCTCCCCGGCCGCCACCCGCAGCTGCCACTCGACCAGGTCGACTCCCGTGACCAGCTCGGTCACGGGGTGCTCGACCTGCAGGCGGGTGTTCATCTCCATGAAGAAGAACTCGTCGGGGGCGTCGGCGGAGACGATGAACTCGACGGTGCCCGCCCCGCGGTACCCCACGCTCAGCGCGGTGTCGACAGCTGCTTGTCCGATGCGGGCACGGGTCTCGGGGTCGAGCAGGGGCGACGGCGCCTCCTCGATCACCTTCTGGTGACGGCGCTGCAGCGAGCACTCGCGCTCACCCAGGTGCACTGTCGCGCCGTGCGAGTCGGCGAGCACCTGCACCTCGATGTGGCGGGGGTTCAGTACGAACCGCTCGATGAAGAGGGTGTCGTCGCCGAACGACGAGGCGGCCTCCCGACGGGCCGCCGCGACGGCCGCGGCGAGGCCGGCCTCGTCGTGCACGAGGTGCATCCCCTTGCCGCCGCCGCCCGCCGACGGCTTGATCAGCATCGGGAAGCCGATGCCCGGCGCGGCGTCGATGAGCTGCTGGTCGGTGAGCCCCGGCTCGGCGAGGCCGGGCACGATCGGCACGTCGCGCTTGACGACCTGCGCCTTCGCGCTGATCTTGTCGCCCATCACCTCGAGTGCTTCGACCGTCGGCCCGATGAACACGATGCCGGCGTCGGCGCAGGCACGCGCGAACGCGGCGTTCTCGGCGAGGAACCCGTAGCCGGGGTGGATGGCCTGCGCGCCCTGATCGAGCGCGGCGCGGATGACCTTCTCGATGTTGAGGTAGCTGTCGGAGGCCGCAGCAGTTCCCAGGCGCACGGCGACGTCCGCGAGCGCGACGTGTCGAGCACCGGCATCCGCGTCGCTGTAGACCGCTACCGAGCGGATGCCCAGGGAGGCGAGGGTGTCGATGACCCGGCAGGCGATCTCGCCCCGGTTCGCCACGAGTACGGTGTCGAACATCGGCGTCACATCCTGAAGACGCCGTAGGAGACGTCGTCCATCGGCGCTCGCGAGCAGACCTCGAGAGCGAGGCTCAGCACCGTGCGCGTGTCGGCGGGGTCGATGACGCCGTCGTCCCAGAGTCGGGCAGTGGCGTAGTACGGGCTGCCCTGCTGCTCGAACTGCTCGAGCACGGGCGCCTTGAAGGCGATCTCCTCCTCGTCGGACCACTCCGTGCCCGCACCCTCGAGCTGGGCGCGCCGCACCGTCGAGAGCACGGATGCCGCCTGCGGTCCCCCCATCACCGAGATGCGGCTCGCCGGCCAGGTCCAGAGGAAGCGCGGCGAGTACGCGCGCCCGCTCATCGAGTAGTTGCCAGCCCCGAACGAACCGCCCACGATCACCGTGAGCTTGGGCACCCGGGCGCAGGCGACGGCGTTGACCATCTTCGCGCCGTGCTTGGCGATGCCGCCCATCTCGTACTCGCGGCCGACCATGAACCCCGTGATGTTCTGCAGGAAGAGCAGCGGGACCTTGCGCTTGTCGCAGAGCTCGATGAAGTGCGCGCCCTTGAGCGCCGACTCCGAGAACAGCACGCCGTTGTTGGCGATGATGCCGACAGGATGCCCGTCGATGTGCGCGAATCCGGTGACGAGTGTGGCGCCGAAGTCCTTCTTGAACTCGTGGAACTCGCTGCCGTCCACGAGCCGGGCGATGATCTCGCGGGCGTCGTAGGGGACGGTCAGCACCGCGGGCACGACGCCGTAGAGCTGCCGGGGGTCCACTACCGGGGCCACGGGTTCGGCCACCGCCCACTCCCGCTCGCGGGGAGGCGGCAGCTGCGCGATGATGTCGCGCACGATCTGCAGGGCGTGCTCGTCGTCGTCGGCCAGGTGGTCGGCCACCCCCGAGTGCTTCGTATGGGTCACGCCGCCGCCGAGATCCTCCGCGGAGACGACCTCGCCCGTGGCGGCCTTCACGAGGGGCGGGCCACCGAGGAAGATGGTCCCCTGGTTTCGCACGATCACCGTCTCGTCGCTCATCGCCGGCACGTAGGCCCCGCCTGCGGTGCTCGAGCCCAGTACGGCGGCGATCTGCGCGATGCCGCGCGCGGACATCCGTGCCTGGTTGTAGAAGATGCGGCCGAAGTGGTCGCGATCCGGGAAGACCTCGTCCTGCCGGGGGAGGAAGGCGCCACCGGAGTCGAGGAGGTACACGCACGGCAGCTCGTTCTCGGAGGCGATCTCCTGGGCGCGGAGGTGCTTCTTCACCGTCATCGGGTAGTACGTTCCGCCCTTGACCGTCGCGTCGTTGCACACGATCATCACGGGGCGGCCGTGGATGATGCCGATGCCCGCGACGACTCCGGCGCCCGGGGCCTCGTCGCCGTACATCCCGTTCGCGGCGAGCGGGGCCACCTCGAGGAACGCGCTGCCCCGGTCGATCAGGTGGTCGATGCGATCGCGGGGCAGGAGTTTGCCGCGGGCGGTGTGCCGGGCGCGGGCCGTCTCGGAACCGCCGGCCGCCGCCACGTCGAGCCGCTCGCGCAGGTCGGCGACGGCCGCGCGCTGTGCAGCGTCGTTCGCCGCGAACTCCGGGCTGGCCGGCCGCGCCTGCGAGGTGAGCGTCTCCATCGACGGCCCCATTTCAGTTACTGATCGCTAACACCAGCAGGTTAGCCATCGCTAACTGAAATGTCCAGCAGTCGCTACAGTGGGGACGTGGCGGAGACGTGGAGGGCGACAGCGAAGGCGCGGACCCGCGACCGCTACCTGAGCGCCGCGGGCCACCTGTTCGCCCAGCGGGGCTACCACGCCGTCTCGATCGACGACCTCGGGTCGGCGGTCGGCGTGAGCGGGCCGGCGCTCTACCGTCACTTCGACAGCAAGGAGGCGATGCTGATCGAGCTGCTCGTCGACGCGAGCGAACGGCTCATGGCCGGCTACGAGGCGACGATCGCCCGCGGCGGCAGCGACCTCGACACCCTGCGCGATCTCATCTCGTTCCACTCGGATTTCGCCATCAAGGGCCGGGACATCATCCGGATCCAGGACCGCGAGCTTGCCAACCTCCCCGCGGACGCCAACCACCGGGTGCGCCAGCTCCAGCGCGTCTACCTCGAGGGGTGGCAGCGGATCGTCGAACGGCTCCGGCCCGAACTCACGCCCGCCGACCTCGAGGTGCGGATGCACGCGCTGTTCGGCATCCTCAACTCGACGCCGTACACGCCCGACCTCGACCGCGACCCCGACGTGGGCTCGGTGCTGATGGATGCCGCACTCGGCGCTCTCTTCGGGTACCGCCCCGCCGCCTGAGCAGAAGCTACTGCGGGAACGCCTTGCCGGGATTGAGGATCTCGTCGGGATCGAGTGCCAGCTTGACCGATCGGTGCATATCGAGCACCCGGGGTGCGAGCTCGTGCCGTGCTCCCTCGAGCTTGAGCAGACCCACGCCGTGCTCGCCGGTGACGGTACCCCCGAGCTCGAGGCAGTTCGCCACGATCTCGTCGAACGCGGTCTTCGCCCTCGCCTTCGCGGCCTCGTCCCCCACCGGGGCGACGATCAGGGGATGCAGGTTGCCGTCGCCCGCGTGGGCGATGTTCGCGATCACGACGTCGTGGGCGAGGGCCGAGGCGGCGATGCGCATGAGCATCTCGGGGACGGCGGACCGCGGCACGCAGATGTCCTCGGTGAGCACTGGTCCGAGTCGCTCCAGCGCCGGGTAGGCGAGCCTGCGCGCGAGGAAGAGGCGGTCGATCTGGGCCTGGTCGCTCGCGCGCTCGACATCCGTGCCGCCGGCCTCGGCGAAGAGGGCGGCCACCCGATCCGCGAGCTCGTCACCCGAGGCTCCGGGCTGATCGATCTTCGCGAGGAGGAGGGTGTCGACGTCCTGCGGCAGCCCTAGACCCTGCCATTCGTCGACGGCGCGGAGGCAGGTGCGGTCGATCAGCTCGAGCGCCGCGGGGATGATCCCGGCGCGGGAGATGCTGGCGACGGCGTCTCCGGCGGCCCGAAGGGAGGGGAAGAACCCGATGATCGCCCGCTCCTCGCGGCCCGAGAGCGGGAGCAGCTTCACGATCACCTCGGTGATGATCCCGAGGGTTCCCTCGGAGCCGACCAGGAGACCGGTGAGGTCGTAGCCCGTGACGCCCTTCGCGGTGCGCCGGCCGAGGCGCACGATCTCCCCGTCGGCGAGCACCACGGTCATCCCCAGCACGTAGTCGCGAGTGACCCCGTACTTGACGCAGCAGATGCCGCCCGCGTTGGTGGCCGCGTTGCCGCCGATGCTCGAGATCGCCGAGCTCGCGGGATCCGGCGGGTACCAGAGCCCGTGCACGGCGACCGCCGCCCGCAGCGCCTCGTTGATCACCCCGGCCTGCGCGACGGCGAGGCGCTCGTCGACGTCGATCTCGAGCACGGCGTCCATGAGCTCGAGCGAGACGACGATGCAGTTCGCGATGCTGTTGGCGCCGCCGGAGAGGCCGGTCCCCCTGCCCCGGGGCACGATCCGGATCCCGCGCTCGCGCGCGAACCGCACCACCGAGGCGACATCCTCGGTGCTGCGTGCGAGCACCACCGCGAGGGGAGCCTCGTACGCTGCCCACTCGGCATCGTCGTGGCTGTAGGCCTCGAGCGAGTCGCCGTCCACCAGCACCACCGAGCCGGGCACGAGCTCGGTCAACCCGGTGTGCAGTGCTGTACTGGCCATCGCTCGACCCTAGAACATCGCGACCGGATAGTCTCTCGGCATGGCCGCACCGACTCCGCTCCACGATCCCCGGCGACGCGGATTCGGCTCGGACAACCAGTCGGGCGTGCACCCTCAGATCCTCGAGGCGATCGCCGCGGCCAACGGCGGCCACGTCGGCGCCTACGGCGACGACCCCTACACCGAGCGACTCCAGCACGTGATCGCCGACCGGTTCGGGCAGGGCGCCGAGGCCTACCCCGTGCTCACCGGCACGGGCGGCAACGTGATCGCCCTGCAGTCGATGATCCCGCGCTGGGGCGCCGTGCTCTGTTCCGCCTCGGCGCACGTGAACACCGACGAGAACGGCGCGGTCGAGAGCGTTGCCGGCATCAAGCTGCTGCCCATCGCGTCCGATGATGGCAAACTCAGCCCCGAGCTGATCGAGGCACAGTCGTGGCGCTGGGGTTCCGTGCACCGCGGCGAGCCGCTCGCAATCACCATCACGCAGACCACCGAGCTCGGCACCGCGTACACCGCAGACGAGATCGGGGCGATCGCCGACTACGCGCACTCCCACGGCATGGGCCTGCACGTCGACGGCGCGCGCCTGTCGAACGCCGCGGCGCACCTCGGCCTCTCCCTGAAAGAAATGACGATGGATGTCGGCGTCGACACTGTCTCGTTCGGCGGCACCAAGAACGGACTGCTGTTCGGCGAGGCCATCGTCTCGCTCAAGCCGGGCTCGCTGCACGGCTTCTCGCACCTCCGCAAGGCCGACATGCAGCTCGCGAGCAAGATGCGGTTCATCTCCGCGCAGCTGATCACCCTGCTCGAGACCGACCTGTGGCTCACCTCCGCGGGCCACGCGAACGCCATGGCCACCCGCCTGGCCGACGGCGTGCGGGGGATGCCCGGGGTCGAGGTAACCCAGCTGGTGCAGGGCAACGCGGTGTTCGCGATCCTCCCGCCCGGTGTTTTCGCCCCTTTGAGCCAGGTCGCGTACTTCGACGAGTGGAACCCGTTCACCCGCGAGGTGCGATGGGTGTGCTCGTTCGACACCACCGAGGCCGAGGTCGACCGGTTCGTTGCGGCGCTCGGCGACCTCCTGAAATAGCACTGTCCCGCGCTCGTCACAACAGGCGAGCTCGGAGGTTCGGGCGGGTGATGCCGACTCCCGCGAGATCTCGCGGATCGGGCATCCGTAGATCACCCGCATTTCACCCTCGACCCGGGCGGATTCGGGATGACCCCCAAACCGGGGTGGCCCGTTGCTCCGGACCCCTCAGTGCAACCGGGAAACACTCGGGAAGCGCAGGGCCAGCACGACCCGGCCCGAACAATGTGAAGGAGTTCAGCAATGAACATCTCGAAGAAGACCGCTTTTGGTGCCACCGCTGCTGCTGCAGCACTCATCGTCGTCGGCGCTGCCGCTCCGGCCATGGCGAGCGACACCGATTACAGCAGCTACGCCAAGAACTCGGCGCGCACCTCCACCTCACACCAGACCACCAACACCGTGGTCAACCCGGATATCGACGCTCTCGGCGGCGACATCCTCAACGGGAACGCACTGGGGTCGGGCAACGACGTCAGCGCTCCCCTGCTCTCGGGCAACGACACCGCACTGGGCAACAACAACGACACCGCGGTGGGCAATGTGACCGGCAACGACATCAGCACTGATGTGTCCGACGTCGTCGACAACTCGGTCGGTTCGTCCGTCACCGACCTCGTGGATGTCGACGGCATCCTGGGCGACGTGACCGGTTCGCTCGGACTGAGCGGCATCTTCGAGGACTAAGACCCCTCGATGCGAGAAGGCCCCGCGGCTGACAGCCGCGGGGCCTTCGTCGTTCCGATTTGCATCGGGGATGCCCGCTTGACAGAATGAACGTTCGTTCTACTTGTTTCGACCGAAGGAAGACATCATGCCCACTCGTTCAGCACGCACCGCTTGGAATGGCAGCCTCGAGACCGGTGAGGGCCAGGTCGAACTCAGCAGCTCGAAGCTCGGCACCTACGACGTGTCGTTCCCGAAGCGCGCCGCCGACGAGGCCAACGGCTCGACGAGCCCCGAGGAGCTCCTCGCCGCCGCGCACTCCGCCTGCTACGCGATGCAGCTCTCCGCCATCCTCGGCGGCATGGGCGGCACCATCGAGGCCCTCGACGTGAAGGCCGACGTCTCGCTCGGCGCCGACCCCGCCGGCGGATTCAAGCTCACGGGCATCCTTCTGACCGTCCGCGGTGAGGTGACCGGAATCGACGCGGCAGGCTTCGCGTCCGCCGCGGCCGAGGCCAAGGCCGGCTGCCCGCTCAGCAAGGCGCTCACCGGCGTCGAGATCACGCTGGACGCCGAGCTCGAGGGCTAGTCCGGACGGCGGATTGAGCCCGAACGTGGTGCGGTTCATGTCGCGCGTGACGGCGATCCCGGCGTAGGAGCCGTCGCGCCCCGCCGCGCGCCGCCCCCGCAAGGGCGCGGCAATTCCTCAGGAGCGCGGGCAATTTCCCGTGCCCTTGTGGATCTGCCGTGCCCTTGCGGGGGGGCGGGGGGTAGCCCGCTGCCGCCTCGCGGCCTCCCGGCAAATCCCCGGACCGCTACGTGGGGAGGTCTCGACGGGCTCGACCCGCCTCTAGACTGACGTCGCGAAGAGGAGGGCGACGATGCGCGGATTCGCGGCCTTCCTGTTCGGTCTCCGGGCTCAGCAGCCCGCCGAGTTCCGTCGACTCATGCGCATCCGCAAGCGGATCTATACGCGCGTCGCGGGTCTGAAAGCCGAGATCGTGCGCTCGCCCGAGCCGATCCCGTTCGACGACCTCGACCGGTCGGCGTTCCGGCCGCTGCGCGAGGGCGCGGGCTGGGGCCGCACGTTCGACTGCGCGTGGTTGCGGATCACGGGCGAGGTGCCGGCGGGGGTCTCGGACGTCGAGGTGCTCCTGGGCATCCGCAGCGAGGGTCTCGTGCACTCCGCGTCGGGCGAGCTGCTCGACTCGGTCAGCACTGTGTTCCAGCAGGGCGACCTCCCGCACAGCGCGGGCAGGTTCCGCCCGGTGCGCAACGTCGACACCTCCACCGGCACGATCGAGCTCTACGCCGACGTCACCTACAACGGCTGGATCCTCTACGAGGTCGGCCGCCCCACCTACTTCGGCGCCTACCTCGCCACCCGCGACGACGAGGTCTTCGCGCTCTACTACGACTACCTCACGCTGCTCGTGCTGGCGGGCGCCACAGAGGATGCCGCACTCGAGCTCGACCTGCGAGCCGCCCTCAACGCCGCCTACGCCCGCTTCGCGACGGGCGACATCACCGGCGCCCGGGCAGCGCTGGCCGGCCCGCTGTCCGCGCCGTCGGAGAGCGAGTTCACCTACAGCGCGGTCGGCCACGGCCACCTCGACATGGCCTGGCTCTGGCCGCTCCGCGAGACGCGGCGCAAAGCCGCCCGCACCTACACGCGTGCGCTCAACACGATCGACCGGCGCGACGACTACATCTACGGCACGAGCCAGCCCCAGCAGATGTCGTGGATGAAGCAGCGGCATCCCGCGCTGTTCGAGCGCCTGCGGAAGTCCGTCGCCGACGGCCGCGTCGAGATCCAGGGCTCGTTCTGGGTCGAGCCCGACACCAACCTGCCCTCCGGCGAGTCGCTCGTGCGCCAGGCCCTCGTGGGCCGTCGGTTCCTGCAGGAGGAGTTCGGCCTCACCGACGAGCAGTTGCGGCTGTGCTGGCTGCCGGACACCTTCGGCTACAACGGCAACCTGCCGCAGATCCTGCGGAAGAGCGGGATGGACTGGTTCCAGACCATCAAGCTCGCGTGGAACAAGGTCAACGACTTCCCGCACCGCACCTTCCACTGGGAGGGGATCGACGGCTCGAGCGTGCTCGTGCACATGCCGCCGGAGGGCGACTACAACAGCCGCGGCGCCGCCGACGGCCTGCTCACCGGACTCAAGAAGTACCCGGAGAAGGCGCTCAACACAGCGCTGCTCGTCTACGGCTCGGGCGACGGCGGTGGCGGGCCGGGCGAGATCCACCACGAGGTGGTCGCGCGAGAGGCGAACCTCAGGGGTCTCCCCCGCGTCGAGCACTCGACCGCGAGCGACTTCTTCCGCGCGCTCGAAAAGCGCGACGTCGCTCACACCCACCGGGGCGAGCTCTACCTCGAGACCCATCAGGGCACCTACACGACGCAGGCCCAGATCAAGCGGCACAACCGACTCGTCGAGCGCAAGCTGCACGAGGTCGAGGCGCTCGCGGTGATCGTGGGCGACGACAGCCGCCCGGTGCTCGAGGAGCACTGGCGCGAGGTGCTGCTCAACCAGTTCCACGACATCATCCCCGGCTCGTCGATAGCGCGAGTGAACCTCGAGGCGATAGCCACCTACGAGCGGATCGAGACCGCGCTCGACGAATACGCGTCGACCCTCCGCGACCGGCTCCCCCGCGGCGGGACCTCGGCGCTGAACCTCACCCCGTTCCCGCGCAGCGAGCACGTGAAGGTGGGCGACGAGTGGTTCGAGGCGGACGTGCAGCCCTACGCGGCCGCCCCTCTGCGCCCCTCGGTCGTGACGGGACTGGGTTTCACGGCGGACACGATGAGCAACGGCATCCTCACCCTGCGGTTCGGCGCATCGGGCGAGATCGTCTCGTGCGTCGACGCGTCGGGAGCCGAGCATGCGGGCGCGGGGCTGAACCGGCTCGTGCTGTTCAAGGATCCGTACGTGTGGCCGTTCAACGCGTGGGACATCGCCGTCGACTACACGAAGCGTGCGCCGCGCACCCTGGTGCTG
>Ga0247740_1000160_pt1 | contig 35558 bp, 23 predicted proteins | sample UWRJL148409B2_FD_180942 | JGI IMG/M metagenome (GOLD analysis project Ga0247740, IMG submission 180942) | Plant litter microbial communities from Arlington Agricultural Research Station in Wisconsin, United States - UWRJ-L148-409B-2 | ecosystem: Environmental > Terrestrial > Plant litter >...
GCCCCACGGATTGTCCGGATTCGTGATCCCGCTGTTGAACCGCTGCGGCGCGACCGCACGCACTTGGCGCATCGGGGCGACTGCACCGCCCGCCGCCTGCATCCCCAAGAGCTGCATGTATTGCAGCATGGCGATCTGCTGCATTTGCATCACGTAAACGTCGCCCTGACGCACGTTCGTGATGTAGGTGTTCTGCGTGGTGTCTCCGATGTGCACGTCTCGCGTGCGCGGATCGCTCTGTGGCGCGTAGGCCGGCGCGGCTGCGACCGTGGCTTGCACCACCGCGGCTTGCGCCGCTGGGGCCGGCGCGGCCGCCACGACGGAGACCACGGGCGCGGGTGCAACGGCGGCGGCGGGCGATAGCGCGGCAACTGGCGCGACCGCCGTCGGCGCGGCGGCAACTGTCGTCGGCGCGACGGCGACGGGAGCCGCCACGGGAACCACGGTGGATGCGGACACGATCGCTGCCGGCGGCGCGCTCGGCGCCGGTGCAGCAGCGGCGACGCGCTCGCGGTACTCGGCCTCCAAGCGGGTCAGCACGTCGGCAACCGCGCTGCCTGCGGGGACCGCGGCGCCGTTGCCTTCTTCTGGAGGACTCTTCGCGTCTTGCGTCAGGGCCGCTTCTGCCGGCGCGCTCGGTCCCGGCTCGACGACTCGGTCGACGATGGGTTCTCGTCGCGGCTCGGCGTTCGTGAGCGCGCGTGTAGGGGCGACGACCTCGACTTTGCGCGCGGCTTGTTTGGGCGCAGGCGCGTCAGCTGGTCTGTCGGCTTGCCACAGACCGAACACGACAGCGCTGCTCAGGCAGCCACCCACGAAGGCGCACAGCAGAGGCAAGCGAATCACGCTCATCGCATGCGAGTGTAGCACGCCGTGAATCGAGGAGAGCCCGAGGGCTATTCGAAGTTCGGCGTGGCGAGCGGATTGCGCGGTGGCGAGCCCGGCGCCGCGGGGGTGCCCGGCGCGCTCGGGGGCGGGTTTGCTGGCAAATACGTGGCCAAAACGGCGATCGTATAAAAACGGTATTGATGTTGCGTGTTGCTCCAGTCCGGAGAAACGAACGCCCGTTTGACGCAGTTGACGGCGCGGCGTGCTTGCTTGCCGCGCCATTGGCCGCTGGCACCCGGGAACAGGTGCAGTGATTTCCTTTGGAAATCAACGGTCAGCACGTAGTTGACGGTGCCTTGCTCGTTGGCTTTGGGCGCGCAGTCCGGGTTCTCGCGCACCGCTTTGCTCAACGCCTCCTCGAAGAAAGGCACGCTGTCGCATACGTTCCCGTCGTGGCCGCCGTTGGCGCTCGCACCACAGCGCACGTGTTGGACGGGGGCTACGCGCAGGCGCTCGGGCGGCTTGCCGGCATCGAGCGGGCTGATCGCGGCGCCCGACCCGACGGTGGCCGGCGCTTTGCCGCCGTCGACGCCCGCGCTTGCGCTGCCATTGGCCGAAGCCGCGGATTTCCCGCCCGGTCGGCGCAGCAGATAAAGCGGCACTGCAATCAAAATACAGACCGCGACCAGCGCGACTACGATTTGCGCCCGCAACGGGCGATCGCGGCCGCCCGAGCCAACCCCGAGCCGACGCGAAGAGGGGTCACCAGCGCCGGAAGGGAACGACGAGCGTGAAGGGGGTCCTGCCATGCCGAGCCGAGCTCCGCTGATTGACTAGCTGGCTCGCTCAGTCATCGAGCAAAGCCTGCACCTGATGGCCCGGCTCGACCTTGACCAAGGTTGCCGCAAGATCGAGCGCTTCGGGCATGAGCCCTTGCACTTGTGAGACGACTTGTTCGACGACGTTGCGCGCTTCGTCGGGATTCGGACCGGCCATGATCAGCGCGAACTTGAGCGGCCCAATGCGGCCACCCGTGATCGGGACGATGCTCAGCAGTAGCATCTCGGTGAGCTCCACCACGCGTTGCGCGGCGCGCCGCAGGGCGAGCATTTCACCGATCGTGGGCCGCTCGCTGACGTGGCGATTGGGGCCGCGAATGTGATAGCGCGCGACCGAAAGCGGGACCGCTGCCCACTCCGCGAACGCGCGCTCCTCCTCCAGCGCCTTGACGAGGTGATCGCGCTGCAAGAGCCCGGTCAGCCCGTCACGCCGCGCCAAGTACGCGCGTGCGCGTTCGTGAGGGGGCGAGTGCTCTTGGAAGCTGACCAGCTTGACGCGTGACTCACCGAGCTGAACCTCCGCGCCGTGCAAGAGCGCGATCGTCTTTTTGCGCTCGTAACTGTGGTCAGCGTAAGTGCCGTTGGTGCTGCCGGTGTCTTCGATCGTCCACGAGCCCGCGTTCCAGCGGACGACCGCGTGCGAACCGGAGACCGTTGCCTCCGGCATCACGATGTCTTGCCCCGTGCGCCGACCAATGGTGATCGCCGGCTTGTCGAGCACGAACAGCGTGCCCGCCGCCTCGGGCGCGTTGGTGCAATAGGTCACCAGCAGGGCTTGCGAAGAAGGCGCGAACGCCTCACTGGACGCACGCCCCGGCGGAGCCCCGGGGGCGATGCGCTCCCTCGGGATTTGCACCTGACTAGTGGTGAGCGAGCTCGGATTGAAGAAGCGCAAGTGACGCGCGGTCGGGCGCAGCGTTGCATCATCCGACAAGCAGCGGAAGATTTGCTTGATCTCGTCGACGGACAGGCCCGAGGGCACGTCGAACATGATCTGCGAACGCATCGGCTTGGCGCGCGGGCGGTAGCCCGGCTCGGGTACGCGGCAGGTCCACATTTCCCAGAGCGTTAGTCCGAGCGCGTACATGTCGTCCTCTGGACTCGCGCCGCCGGAGCGCAAGCGTTCAGGGGCCATGTAATTGGGCGTGCCGCCGTCGGGCGGTGCCCCTGGGCGACGCGCGCTGAGGCGAGCACGCTCTTGCGCGAAACCGAAGTCCAAGATGATCGCTCGGTCACCCGTGACCATCACGTTGCCCGGCTTGAGATCACCGTGCACCAACCCTTGAGCGTGGATGGCCGCCAAGCCCGCCGCCACCTCGCTGGCGATCTTGCGGAACTCGTCCGCCGTGTAACCGCCCTGCGCTTTGCGCCGTCGGATGTGCGTGTGCAACGTCTGCCCGGCGATGTGCTCCATCACCAGGATCGGTCCCCAGAGGCTCGGAGCGAGATCGTGCACACGACAGACGTTGGGGTGGCTCACCGAGCGCGCGAGCAGCAGTTCTTGCCGCAGCGCTTCGTCGTCGCCCGGCATGCGCGACTCTTCGCGCACGACTTTCAAAGCGCCGGGCTGCTGCGTGCTGCGGTCGTACGCGAGGAACACCTCACCCATACCGCCCTTGCCCAGGCTTTGCCGGATCTCGTAACGATCGTTGACGACTGTTCCGTGCCCTAACGGCGGGACATTTTTAGGGGGTTGAGCCATTCAGAGCGGCGCTTCGGCGAGCGGGTAGCGTCCTCGATTTAGCAGCACACTGCAATCGGCTATGTTCGATCAGTGAGCTCGAAGCGGCTCTGGACCCAGGCTCGCGGGCCATGGTACACGCCCTGCCTGGCTCGGTCACTCGACCGGGCCCGTGAACGCGGTCCAATGGGTCTTTCCTCGAAATTCCGAGGCACAGGCCCCATCAGGGAAGCCGGTGGAACACCGGCGCGGCCCCCGCCACTGTAACCGGGGACAAAGTTCGACAAATCCACTGGGCGAAGAGCCTGGGAAGGGTCGAACCGAGAACGATCCGGAAGCCAGGAGACCTGCCGAGTTCACGCCCGTGCCCCATTTTGGGGGGCGGTTCGACTTGCGATTCCGCGGGGTGCGGAAGCGAGACGACGTAGGGCGCCGACCTGCACCCCGTGCCGTTTCATTTTGACCACCCCCCGGCATCGCTCAAACCGGAGGCATAAAAATGGCGAAGCGGCACTTATTGATGTTGGGACTTCTTCTGAGCGGCAGTGCGCTGCTCTCTGCATGCAGCGATGCGAGCAGCAAGAGCGACGTGGGGGGCAGCGGCGAAGCAGGCGCCACGGGCGAAGCAGGCGCCACGGGCGAAGCAGGCGCCACGGGCGACGCGGGCGCGACGGGTGAGGCGGGCACCGCGGGTGCGGGCGGCGAGGGCGGCGAGGTGCCGTACGAGTTTCCCGAGAACCTCAACCCCCAACGCGTGGTTGTGATCGGACCGTCGCCGTCGACGTCGACGCACCTGCTCGTCAAAGCCTCCGACTACCGGACCAAGGGTGAGATCGTCAGCCTCACGCTGGGGACGGGTGCGCTCGGCGACGCTACGACCTACGACGATGGCGATCTCGCGGTGAGCAGCAGCGCTGGCATCGGTTTCGCACTCGAGCGCACGAACGACAAGGTCCACCTCCTCGACGGCGGCAAGATCAGCACCACGTTCGACCTCAAGGACCTCGGTACGAATCGCGCAGCCACGGATAGCAAAGCCTACGTCCCGCTCTACAATCAGAGCCTGATCGCGGTGCTCGATCTCACCGAGGGCACTGTCAGCCACCGCATCGATCTGAACGAGTACAACGCGCCCGGTGATAGCGACCACAGCGCCGACGTTGCGGAAGGCGTGTACGATCCAACCAGCAAGATTGCTTACTTCTTGTTGCAACGCATCGACCTACCAAGCTACGCGGGCGGCACGGAGCTACCCTGCACCAAGAACGCCGCGTTGATCGTCGGCATCGACTCCACTACCGACGAAGTGGTCGATCTCAACGGCGACGCCGAGGGCAACGCGATCGAGCTCAAGCTCGTCAATCCGCGCTCGCTATCCATCAACGCGGACGGCAGCGCACTCTACCTTTTGGGTGACGGCTGCTATGAAGGTGGCAAGAAGATCAAAGCCGGCGTCGAAGTCGTGGATTTGACCGAACCCGGAGCTACCACGGTTGCGTACGAGGCCGAAGGCAATGATTACCTGGCCAGCATGATCTTGATCGGCGGCGAAGACGCGCTGATCCAATCGAACGACGCCAACTTCGGGACGCATTGGACCAAGCTGGCCATCGCTAAAGGCGAGCTCGGCGCAGAGCTCAGCAACGTTCCGCAAGGCGTCAGCTTCGACGGAACGGATCTGATTGGCGTCAAAGTGACGGGCACCGTGGGAGCAGTCGTGCGTTACGACCTTGCAACGGAGACCCAAACCGCAGTCAGCCCCACTTCTTGGGCCGGAGATTATACCTTCGGTGTCGATACTGCGCTCGTGCAGTGAGCACGCGGCTCAGTCCCACCGACTCTGCGCGGGGTTGAATCCGTAACGGTTCCGCGCTTCGAGCGCATGCGTGGCAAAATCGCGCATGCGCTCGAGACGTATGTAGGCTCACTCGACAGGGCCTGCGTTGCTGACGATCGGCGCGCTGCTACCTTGAATCGGGTGACGCAGGTTTTGCCAGCCCTCGGTCTTTGCTTTGGAGCAGCGGCGCTGTTTCTCGGCTGCAGCCAGGGCTCGCTGCAACCGGCCAAGCCCGCGCCGCAAGCCGATATCGAGACGCGCGCTGTGCCCAAGCAACCGCGCGAGCTTCCGCGATTGCTCGCTCCGCCGCGGCTGCTCGCTCCGCCCCCAGCCTACGGTAACAAGATCGTGATGGCGCGGGCGAGCGTGGTCGATTACCGAAAGTAGCGGCCTTCGAGGTGGCGCTGTCGCCTACTGCACTTTCAGCGTAATACCGGCCCACGAGGCGCCGCCACGGTTGTCGTGAGCGACGGCCCAGATGCGCGACAAGCCCGGCGCTTTGGGTGCGTAGAATTGCGTTCCGTAGTCGTCGTTCCAACCGGACGTAGCGTCATTCAACAAGCGCACGGGCGATTTGAAGCCGCCCGCGTCGGTGTAGTAATTGATCCACATCTGCTCGCCCACCTTGCGACCGAGCAGCTGCGCCGAAACGTCGTCTTGGTCTTGATTGTCCGGATTGGCTTTGTCGATCGTGGGGCGGAAATTGAAGCCGTCGCACGAAGCGTCGCCGTCGTCCGCGCAGGTCGGCACGCAGCGCGCGCTCTGCTCCGGATCGTCGCAATCGAAGTCCTGCGCGGGCTCGGATCCGTCCAGCGGCAAGCAGTCGTCGTTCAAGCAAACGGCGGAGGCAGGCAGCGGTTTGCCGCGGAATTCGAAACCCTCGATCACCGGATTGCGATTGGAGAAGTTCTCGAAAGAGTAAATCGAGGTGTAACCGGCCACGAAATCGTCCGAGCCGAGCAGCTTGCCCGTCCCGTCTTGGCAACCGATGGGAAACGCCGCTTCGTCGTCTGACGCGGGCAGCAAGGTGAAGTTACCCGCGCACAACGCGAAGAACACGTAGGTGATGCCGTACGGCGCGTTGTTCGAGTTGTCTGCGCGAGGGCGAACGATGTTCGAAGGGATTTCGACGGACGTACGCTCGGGGTTCACAGGGTCCGGGCGAACCATCGTGCCGAACGCATCCGGATTGCTGAAGCACGCGTAGTAAAGATCACCGGCTGGATTGAAGCAGGGCGGCGACCAAGCCACCTGAACTTCGCGCCCTGCGAGGAGCGAGGCATCTTGCCAAAGCATCTGCAGGTTCACGGTCTGACCGGGCTGCGCATAGGGCACGTCTTTTTGCACTGCCAACACACGCAGCGAGTGTAGCTCGCTCGGCGGGTCGAAGTCGGGGCCACAGCCGATGGAGAACAGAGACAGGAACGCGGCACAGCCGGTCAGCCAAGCGGAGGTCGGGATGCGCATCAGAACTCACCTCTCATGCCCAGGCTAGGAATGATCGGAATGCCCGTCTGGTAGGATTGCCGGCTGTAGTTGTAGTTGTACGTCAGCCCCTCCACCGCAGCGTTGTTGTATACGTTCTGAATGTCGAGATAGGTGGAGAAGCGCCAAGTCTTGAACTGCCAACGCTTGTCGATGCGCAGATCGAGCTGGTGGAACACCGGCAGGCGGGTGCTGTACGGTTTGCCCTGCAGAGGGCTGTAGGCGGCGGCATCCGCGGCGTACAGCGCGGGCAACGCGGGCGCGGGCAACACGGCCGTGTCGAGGTTGCCCGACACGATACGGAAGCGGCCGCCAAACTCCCAGCCGCGCCCCAAGCGGTAGCTGCCGAGCATGATCAGGTTGTGCGTCTGATCGTACTGGAACAAGTACTCGGGACTGTCCGGCGTATCACGACGCACGCTGCGCGAGAGGGTGTACGCGACCCAGCCAAAGAAGCGCTTGCTCGGTTTGTACTTGAGCAGCATCTCCAGGCCGATCACCGAACCGGAGCCTCGATTGCTGTACGTGTACGACCCGGAGGCGTTGGGTGCGCGCGACACGCGGTTGGTGAGATCCTTGTAGAAGCCCTCCAAACTGAGCTCGATCTGGCGCGTGATCTCTTGCTCGACGCCGAAGGAATAATGCGTGCTGCGGTTCGAGCTCAGCCCCGGTGTGCCGAACACCGGGTTCGTCTCTTGGAACTGGGGCGGCTGATAGAACGCACCCACGCCACCCTTGAGGGTAGTGCGGCGCTGCTGGACCTCGGGGCGATCCGGATCGGTGCCCCTCACCAAATCATAGCGAGCGACGAGGCGCGGCGCGAAGTCCGCGTGGCCCGAGTCCCGCGCGTAGTCGATACGTGCCCCGGGTACGACGCGCAGGCGACGAGTCGGTTGAAGCTCCGCCTCGACATACCAAGCGGGCCGAAAGACCGTGCTCTCCTCGTGTGATTCCTTGGGCGGGCGGGACGCGAAAGGCCCTGGATCGGGCTCGCCGGGCCGCGGCGGCTGCGGGAAGCGCACCGTGACTTCGTAAGGTGCGACCGCGAAATCCAAACCGGTGTTCAGCTTGATGCCGGGCGCGATCTTGAAGCCGAACTCGTGCCGCGCGTAGAGCGCGGTGTTGTTCAAGCTGAACAAGAAATTACCGACCGAGAAGCCCACGTTGTCTTTGCCGAACGAGACCATGGAGGTGCTCGACACGGAGCGCGTGAGATCGGTCTCGAACAGCGCTTGCCCACGCCAAAACGAGGTCCCAAAGCTGAGCGCGCCGCCGAAGGCCGGATCCTGCGCGGCCGGATCGGTGACGATGATGCGGAATTTGTCGTCCGAGCCGAACAAGCGCAGGCTGAATCGAGACGAGTTGGTCTTGCGGTCGATGATTGCCTGGTAGTCGTAGTACACCGGGGCCGCCGTCACGCTGGAGCCGGCGTTCTCGAGCACGGGCTTGAGCCAGGCGTCGATCCAGCTGCGTCGACCGGCCACCGCGAACGTCCAGTCTTTCATCGGCAGCGGGCCTTGCAGCATCAAGCGGCCGTCGATCAAATCAACCTGCGCCATGCCGTGGAAACAACCGCGGCGGTCGGTCACTTCACCGTATGGCCCGTTGCATTGAGTATTCGGAGTGCGCAGACCGACGTCGACGATGCCGCCGCCCACGCGACCGTAGCGGGCGCTGAAATTTCCGGGGTAGAAATCGATCTTGTCCAGCAGCTCCGTCGGCACGACGCTCGACAAACCGCCGAAGTGGTAAACCAACGGGACGAGCGCGCCGTCGACGTACACCTGGGTGTCGTTGGGTGCTGAACCGCGTACGATCAGCAGACCCGCCAAGCCAGGCGGCCGAGCCACACCCGGCAAGCTCTGTAGCGAGCGCAGGGCATCACCGCTGGTGCCCGGGATGCGATCGATCTCGCGGCGCTCGATGGTGCGGCGCGTGACCTCACGCGGTGGCCGCTCACCCTGAACCGTAATTTCGATGCCCTCCGAGACGGGCGCGAGGCGATAGGTGGCTTCGACCTCCTCGCCGACGACGACGTCTTCCTCGTTCTCGACGGGTTGGAAGCCTGGCGATTCGACGCGCACCTTGTATTTGCCGGCAGCGAGGCCATCGACCCGCCACTTGCCCGTTTCGTCCGTCACGACTTGGCGCTTCGAACCATCCGGAAAGATGAGGGTGACGGTTGCACCAGCGAGCGCGGTGTTGCTGTCTGCCAAGCGCACGCCGCCCAGCAAGTTGCCCGTAGTCGGAGCGGGCGGCGGCGCTTCTGCCCCCGGCTTCACGGTCAAGGTGAACGAGTAGCGGTAGGGGATGACCACCGGGATGGGCACGCCATCACGCGTGGCGGGCGTGAACTTGAACTTGAGCGCGGCCGCCTTGGCTGCTTCGTCGAAGCCATTGCCGACCGGCTCCGACGCATCCGCACGGGTCACGTTGCCTTCGCGATCGACCGTGAGCTTGAGCAGAACCTCCGCCTGCAGCCCGGCTTTCTCGGCTTCGGCCGGGTACTCCGCGTGCTCGAAGTGGGTCAGCTCCGGCAGGACGATGACCGGTTTCTTGGGCGCGTCTTTCGCCGGCTCGGCGGGCCTGACGACGGCGCCCGAGATGCCGCTGGGCACCGCGCCTTGATCCGAGCGAGCGTCATCAGACTGCGCGACCGCGAGCCCACTGCGAGCGAGCAGCGCGAGCACCACCAACGAAGAGACCCGGGTCGGAGCAGAAACCATGGACAACCCGCTACTTCGCTAATGCACACCGAGGCCCGTGACAAGCGTTTAGGACGCCGGGGGCCCCGAACAACTCGGTTGCGAGCGGGAGCGCGCGGTATTACGGCGGGCCGAAGTGAAAGTCGCCACCTGGAACGTCAATTCGATCCGCGCTCGCCTCGACCACGCTTGTGACTGGCTGGAGCGTGCTCAGCCCGACGTCCTGTGCATGCAGGAGACCAAGGTCACGGACGACGATTTCCCCACCGACGAATTCATGCGCCTCGGATACGGCGTCGCCATGACGGGGCAGCTTTCGTACAACGGCGTGGCGATCTTGTCTCGCCTGCCGATGAAGGAGATTACGATCGGCCTCTCTGGGCATGCCCCAGACGCAGACCGACGAGCCATCGCGGCGACGATCGCCGGCATACGCATTTTTTCGGTGTACGTGCCCAATGGCAAGAGCGTGAGCTCGCCTTCTTTCGTGGAAAAGCTCGCCTGGCTGGAGACCTTGCGCACCACACTCGACCAGACCGCGAACCCGAACAGCGACGTACTCGTGTGCGGTGACTTCAACATCGCGACCGACGAACGCGACGTGTACGCGCCCGAGTTGTTTCGCGGCAAAACCCACTTTCACCCCGACGAACACCACGCGCTGGCCAAAATCCGTGAGTTCGGCTTGAAGGACGCGTTCCGCGAGCACCACTCCCAGGGCGGACTATACAGCTGGTGGGACTACCGCGGTGGCGGCTTCCGCAAGAACGAGGGATTGCGCATCGACTACGTATTTTTGTCCGAATCGCTCGTCAAACGCTGCACGAGCGTGGTCATGGACGTAGAGCCGCGCCGACTCGACAAGCCGTCCGATCACATTCCAGTGATGGTAGAGCTCGCTTAACTTCGCCCGCCTCAAGCGCTGCGAAAGCCAAAACCGGCACGGCAAGCTCGCGCCGCCTCCACACTGACTCGACCGTGTTCGAAATAGCCTTCGAGCTCGGGCTCGGCTTCGAACGCGCGCGTGACCCGCGCGAGCGAGATCAGGTACACGGATTCGCGTGCGAGTCCCCCGCCCCGCTCGGCGCGGCACGCGGCCTCGACCGCACTGGTGATGTCCTGTCCGAGGTCGAGCAATTGCTGCACGACCTCCGGGAAGGGAACCTGCATGCGCACCGCGCGCGCCGCGAAGTGGCGTCGAGCCAACTCGCGGCGCCGAGCGCCTTCCAGTACCCCCGCCCCGCGCTCGAGCAACAACGCTCGTCCCTCTTCGTCGTCGCTGCTGTTGGCCGAGCCCACACGGAACAGGCCGAGGGCCTCGCGTTGGGCCAGTACGCGCGGTCGCACGTGCCCTTCGATTTCATGAAGCACGATGCGCATCACCGATTCACGGCTGTGCCAGAGCCCGGGGCGCACACCGATGAAGCCCTCGCCCACGGCAGCCGCGGCGGCTTGATTCGAGCGGACTTGCACTCGCACCGGTAAGCCTTCGGCCGCGCGTTCGAGCGCGCAGATCAAGCTCTCTGGATCGCTGCGGTCGTCACTGCGGTGCAGCTTACTAGAGGCTTGGTCGGGAGCTTGGATCCAGCGGTCCGTCCACGAGTCTGCCTGGTCCGCGTCGGGCGACGATTCGAGCGGGTAGCGGCGCGCGCAATGAGCCGCAAACGCTGGTGTGCCGATGCATTCGGCCGCACGCGCTTCGCACTCCAGCTCCTCGGCGCGCGCCGCGTAGACCGCGCCCAGCGCTCCGAGTCCGCCAATCGCGGCCGCGGCGGCGGCCAGCGCCTCGCGTAGCTTGCCGAGTTGCGGCGGAGGCGCGTACTCGAAGACAGGAGCGCGTGCCCGCCCCGCACCGAAGTCGAGGATCAGCGCCTCGCGCTCCGGGACGGCGTTCGTCGGTTGCGCGCGATCGATCAGCCGAATTTCCGTCTCCGCCCGACGCAGCAGTTGCTGCGTGTTCTGGAACAGCGGCGTTCGATCCAGCTCGATCACGCCGCGCGGTTGCGGGGCGATCGGCATGGTTCAGAGCTTGTTGGCAGCGATATTGGCGAGCTCGCTGCGTTCGCCCTTGGACAGCAAGATGTGCCCGACGATCGGCTCGCCGCGCAGACGGTCGGCGGTGACCGATAGGCCGTTGGTCGCGTTGTCTACGTACGGATTGTCGATCTGGAAGGGGTCGCCGGTGAGGATGATTTTCGTGCCTTCACCGCAGCGGGTGATCACGGTCTTTACCTCGTGGGGCGTCAGGTTCTGCGCTTCGTCCACGATCACGTACTGATGCGGCAAGCTTCTCCCGCGGATGTACGTGAGTGGCTCGACCTGGAGCTGCCCCGCGTCGAACAGCTCTTCGAAGCCGCGCACGCCTCGCCGCTTGCTACCTCCCGCAACCAGCAGAAATTCCAAGTTGTCGTAGATGGGTTGCATCCACGGGTTCAACTTCTGATCGACGTCGCCGGGCAAAAAGCCGATGTCGCGCCCGAGCGGCATCACGGGGCGACTGACCAATAGCCGCGCATACGCGCCGTCGTCGACCACTCGGCGCAGGCCGGCCGCGAGCGCGAGCAAGGTCTTGCCGGTGCCCGCCTTGCCGACCAAGGTGATGAGCTTCACGTTGTCGTCGAGCAACAAGTCGAGCGCGAACGCCTGCTCTTTGTTGCGCGGGCGAATGCCGAGCAGCCCTTCACGCGGCGTCTTTAGCGCGCGGATCTCGCGCGGCTCGTGGTGAAAGCGGCCGAGCGCGGTGCGCGGGCGGGCGCTGTCGTCACGCAGCACCACGCAGGCGTTGGGATTGATCTTGTCGGCGTCGGTCGGTTTGAGCGAACTCGACTCGAAGAACTTGTCGAGCTCGGCCGCCGTGACGGCCAGCTCGATGATGCCGGTCTCCACGCGATCCAAGTCGACCGCGGAGTTCTCGTACGTCTGGGTGGTGAGCCCGAGCGCGTCTGCGCGAATGCGCAGGTTCACGTCCATGGTCACGAAGATGGTCGGCTTGTCGGGAGACTCGTCGCGGAACTCCAGCGCGGTCTGCAGGATAGCGTGGTCGCCGGTGTTCGGGTTGAGAGCGATCTTCAGCTCGAGACGCCGCTGGGGGACATGCACGCGGAGTGAGCCGCCATCGGGCAGGTCGACGCCTTTCGACAGCGGGCCCTTGGCACGTTGCGCGTCCAGCAGGCGCGAAACGGTGCGCGCATTGCGCCCGCGCTCGTTGGCATCGCGCTTGAACTGGTCGATCTCTTCGATCACGTAGATCGGAAGGATGACGTCGTTGTCCTCGAACTTCAGGAACGCGTGCGGGTCGTGGATCAGAACGTTCGTGTCGAGGACGTAATTCTTTTTCATCGTGACCTTGGCGCCTGTTGCGCCGACGCAGCGCGGATAACCTTGCCCCATGGCCCGCGCAACGAGGAAACCGGCGCCGCACATCTACGGCCCTGCGGCCCGCACAAATGCCTTTTCACATCCATATCTTATGCTGCGGTTCCGGCCCCGTCTCGAAAATCCTCACTTCTGCCGCCTGGAGCTCGATCGAGCAGTCAGACGTTGGCCCGCGCGGTGCAGGCCGCGCTAGGCTCGCTCCGTGACTGGGCGCTCTCGCTCGTTTTGGCTGTCCGCGGCGGCTCTCGCTTACGTATGCGTAGGCGCGGCGCACTTGGCAGGCAGTCCTTTGCCATGGCTCGCGCTATTGGCATTGCCGGCGTTGCTCGCCGAGGCGTGGCGGCGCACGGGCGTCCCGGCCGGCAAGGACGAAGTCTCGCTCTCCTCTCGCAGCGCGCTGCGCGCGGTAGCATGGGGTAGCCTGATGTGGGCGGCTGCGCGCACGGGGCCCGCCGGTCGTCCAGCGCTGGACGCGGCCGCGAACCTCGGGGCCGGCACGGCGGCGGTCGCCGCGTTGGTCGCAATCGCGCGTATCGCGCCGCGCCCAGGGCTACTCAAGCCCCCGAAGCAAGCGCTGTCATTGGATGCAGCCACGTTCGCGGGGTTGCTGTGGGCGATTGCCAGCGCGCTGCCGCTCGGATTCGCCCTGCTACCCGCAGAGCGCGTACGCCTCGATCCGTTGATGATCGACTACGCGACGACCAGCGCGGCGATCGCGTCGCTGCTCGTGTTCGTCGCCGCCGCATTTCGTTTGCACGCGCTGCGCCGCCTCGAGCTCGGCGTAGGGGATCGCGCTTCCGGTGCGCTCTCCCTCGCCATCACCACGTTCTCGGTCGCTATCCCTGCCGGCCTGCTCGACGTCGCTCCGCCGGACCGCATCCTACCCGTCGCGGTTTGCGTCGCGTCCTTATCGATGACTTGGGCGGCCACGACGCCCGAGCCCACCACCGTCTCGACCGGTCTACGTGCCATCCTTTCGATCTTGATCTTGGGCACACCGATCATCCTCGGGGCCGGCGCGGTGGTTAGATCCGCACCCGAACACTCGGGAGCAATCTTACTAGCCGCGACCACGCTCTGCATTTTCGTAGGGCTGGTCGCGCGCGCGGTGGCAAAGCCGCTCGGCCCCGAGCAATCGCGCTGGCTCGACGCGATCGAAGCCGCCAGCCGCGGCGCTCTGCAGCCCGAGCCGGATTCCGCGCTGTGCGCGGCACTCGAGGCGTTGGGCAAGACGTCCACGACACCCGACGCGCGCCCCGCGATCTTCCGCAACAATCCGCCCGAGATGCTGTCGGTGGACGTGGCCGGCTACCTGCATGTCGAGGCGTCCGAAGCGCCTCAACGCTTGTACGAATTGGCCAAAGAAGAGCCGGAGCGCACGCTGCGCGCCGAGGTCTTGCAAGCGCTGGCGGTGCGCCGCCCAGAAGTGCGGCCGCTGATCGCGTGGTTCGAAGACCGACGCGCATTCTCGGCTACGCTCGTAGTCGACGAGGATGGCGCCATCGGGTTCATTTTGTTACCCGCCGGCACCCGCACCTCGGCGATGACGCTCGAAGAAGCGCGCGCGGTGCGCGTGCTCGCCGATCGTATCAGCGCGCTGCTCGCGGTCTCTTCTGCGCTCGCTCGCTCGCGTGAACGCGAGCTCAAGGCCGTCGACCGCGCCGACCGCGTGGACGACGAGTGCAAGCGCCTCGAGCACATCATTTTCGCGGCCTCTGGCCGGCACTTGGAGCTCGCGGAGCGGCTCGCCCGCAGCGTGCGCAAGACGGCTTATAGCCCCGCCGCGCGCCAAGCATTGGAGCGGCTCGAGCGACTGGGCAAGCAAGGCGCGCCGATCTCGCTCTTGGCCCCGCCCGGCGTCGAAGCCATCGGCTGGGCGGCGCACGCGCACTTGGAGAGTGGCCGCGCGGGCGGCGCATTCGTGATCGTCGACGGGACCAACCCCACCGAGCACCCGCGCGAGCTGTGGGAAGACAAGGAGCGCTCACCACTGGTCCTCGCCGACGGCGGCACGCTCACGATTTTGGATGTGGCCGTGCTGCCGCTCGATATCCAGGACCTAATCGCGCAGTCATTTTCGCGTCGAGTCAGCTCGCCCATCGTTTCGTCCGTCGCTAAGCCGGGTCTATTCGTGACTCTGCGTGTGCCGCTTGCGCGTCTGCTCGAAGAGCGCCGATTGAGCCGCGATCTTTCGCGCTGGCTCGGGGCGTCGGAGGTCATGCTCCCGACATTGGCCGAGCGGTCCGAAGATCTGCAGGCCTTGGCGCTCGAGGCGCTTTCACGCGTCGGCCTGTCGTTGCGCGGGGAACCGTTGGGTCTGGAGCCGGCGGCCCTGCGCTTACTCGCCGAGCATGATTGGCCGGGCAACGAGCTGGAATTCGGCTCGCGGCTGCTGTCTGCCGCACGCCGGGCACCGGGCGCGGTGGTACGAGCGGAGGATCTGATGGCGACCGGATTTGCGCCGACGGTCGCCACCACGATCGAGCTCACTCCGCCGCCGCCGACCGCCATTCGGCGTCCGCGCCCGCGCCGTGCGCCACGCGGCAGGTAAACGGCCGGCCTGAACGTGGCCGCGTTATCGAGAACTCGCGTCTCTTACGGACCACGTGCTGTGGTCGCAGAGCACCGCTCGCATCGAACGCTACCGTGGAGCGACCGAGGTGGACGGGGAATGACGCTCAACCTGCCCCGTTTCGAGGCGCCGGCCGCTGGAATTTACTTTCGAGCTGACAGTCGACGCGCGCCGACATGCGGACTAGTCTCGATCGCTCGATCGTGACCTTCGCGCCCATCACCGAACGTAGAAAGCTCGGCGACCGCTTCGTCGTGGAACGCGAAGTGGGACGCGGCGGTGCCGGCATCGTCTACCGCGCTTACGATCTCCAGAGCGAACGGATCGTCGCGCTGAAAGTGATCGCGTCGGAGGCCGGTGATGCGCCCGAAGAGGAGGCGCGCTTCACTCGTGAAGGGCAACTGCTCGAGAACCTCGACCACCCCGGAATCGTAAAAACGGTGGGTTTCGGCGTGTTCGAGGAAAACGGGCTGCCCTTCGTGGCCATGGAGTGGCTCGAGGGTGAAGATTTAGCCGCGCGCCAAAAACGCGAGCCCCTGACGATACCCCAAGCCGTCGACCTGACGGTGCACGTGGCCGAGGCCCTGCAGGCCGCACATGCCGCTGGCGTGATTCATCGAGACATCAAGCCGGGCAACTTGTTTTTGTGCAAAGCGCCTGGAAATGAGGGATTCCTCGGGCCGTGGCAGGTGAAGCTGGTGGACTTCGGGGTGGCCGCCAAGAGCGACATCCGCATTACCCGCACGGGTGACGTGGTGGGCACGCCCGCATACATGGCGCCCGAGCAAGCGCGCGGGGACGCGCCCATCGACGCGCGCTGCGACATCTACTCCCTCGGCGCCACGCTCTTCGAGCTGATCGCGGGGCGCCCGCCACACGTCGGCCCGACCGTGATCGCGACCTTGGCTCGCTTGGTCACCACGGCTCCACCCCGCCTGAGCGAGCTGCGCCGCGACACGCCTCCGGAGATCGACAATCTCGTGAGCAGCATGCTGCACACCGACCCCGCGTCACGGCCGAACGACATGGGCGAAGTGCTAGAAATGCTGCGTGACGCTTCCGGCGACGTCGAACGATTGAGTTGGATAGAGCCCGCGCCGGACCCGCGCTCTTCCCGACTCGGCTCGAGTGCCTCGCGCCTGGTGACATCGATCGTCGCGATTCGATTCGCCACCGTCTCTGCGCGTGAGCGCGCGCTCGAGCAGCTGAGGCAGCGCGGCGCCAATGCCGTGCCGCTCGGTCAGGATTCGATAGTCGCCCATTTGGGCGCGCGGCGAGCCGTCGGCAACGAAGCCGCAGTCGGTCTCGAGCTCGGGCGACGCTTGGCGCGGGCCGGCGCTCGCGTGGGCGTGGCCAGCGGCCGCGCGCGGCTCGATTGGGCGCACGACATCGGCGAGGTACTACCTGTCGGTGAGGTGGTCGACCGCGCCTCCTCACTCTCGCGAGATGCGGACGCCGGCGTCGTGCTGGCCGATGCGACGACCAGCGAGCTCGGTCGAGGCCGCTACGAATTTCGTACCCGTGACGACGGCTCGTCGATCGTGGGCGAGCCCGTGCACGGGCGGCGCGGCGCGGGCGGAGCGCCATTCGTCGGCCGTGACCCAGAGCTCGCCCAGGTGCTGAGCGCGTTCGAGCGCTCACGTGCGGATACGACGCCAATTTTGGTGTCCATTGCGGGCCCTCCCGGCATCGGCAAGAGCCGCTTGCGACGGGAAGTGATGGCGCGTATCTCGGCGCAGGCCGGGGCGCCCCATATCGTCTTGCAGCGCAGTGAAGCCTACGCGCAGGGACATGCGTTGGGCGCAGCCGCCGACGTGCTCAGAGGCATCATCAGCCTACCCAAGGGTGCTACCAGCGCGGAAGCAGCCAAGGCGATCATCACCCGGCTCGGTCCGTCGACGCGTGACGAGCTGACCGCGAAGAATCGCGATTTGCTGGCGCGCTTGCTGGCCAACGAACCACTGCCCGAGGGCCTCGACCCGCGCGGTTCGCGCGACGTGCTGTGGCTGGCCATGACCGACCTCGTGCTGCAGGTCGCCAGCAACGAGCAAACCGCGATCTTGATGGAAGATTTGCAGTGGGCCGATCCCGAGAGCATCGGCTGGCTCGACCACATGTTGGGCCGCGCCACGGGCCGCGCGCTGGTGGTGATGGCGCTGGTGCGCCCCGATTTTTGGTCGGACCAGGCCAGCCGCTTCACGGGCCGAGATCACGTTCGGCTCGAGCTCCGCCCGATCTCGAAGCGCGCCTCGCGTGCGATCGCGCGCGCGGTCATGGGCGACGCGGTGGCCGAAGATGTCGTCGACCGCATAGCCGAGCAGGCGGCAGGGCTACCGCTATTTGCGGAAGAATTGGCGCGATTGAGCGCGTCCGGGCGCGATACCGCGCATGCGCCCACGATTGAAGCCGCGATCCAGGTGAGCCTGGACGCGCTCGACGAAGAGTGCCGCGACGCGGTAGGGCGACTGAGCGTATTCGGCTTGACGTGCTGGGACTCCGCGCTCGAGTCGCTGGGCATGCCGCGCGCCGAGAGCGTAATGAAGGCTCTGGTCGCCTCCGAGATCCTGATGGAGCAGAACGTGTCGCGCTTCACCGGCACGCGCGAATGGGTGTTCAAGCATGCCCTCGTGCGCGACGTCGCCTACGCTTCACTGGGTGAACGCGAGCGCAAAGAGCTGCACGCGCTGGCCGCGGCCTGGTTGACCTCCATGGGTGAGGATTCTGCGACGGTGGCCGGGCAGTATGATCTGGGCGCACAGCACGCGCGCGCAGCCGAACATTGGGCGCGCGCGGCGCAGCGCGCCCTCGCCGCCAACGCGCTGACGGATGCCATGACCATGGCCGAGCGCGCGCTGATGTTCGCCGAAGACAAGCCCAACGGCTTTTTGCGTGCCTCCTACTTGGACGAAGCCTGGAGCCGCCTCGATCCGCGGGCGAGCGATCGAGAGTCCGCCATTTTCTCGATGGAAGACAACGTGTACGACGAAGCGAGCGCGGTCCGCGCTCGCGGCGCCCGCGCCCGTTACGACGACGCGCGCGGCTCGGGTCAGGGCATCAGCGAGCGCCTGGCCGAAGCGCGCGATCAGGCTGCAGTGCTCGGCCTCTTGGACGAGGAGGCGCGTTGCTCGGCGGTGCTCGCCTTGCGCGTGGCGTTTGCTGGCCGCTTTGCCGAGGCCGAGGCCGAGATCAAGCGCTTGCTCAAGCTCGCCCAGCAGCAAAGCACGAGCGCGGCCGCGGTGGACGCCTATCAGACTCAAGCGATCGTCCGTCAAACGCAGGGCTCGCTCGCGTCCGCGCTCGAGGCGCGCCGGAACGCGGCCAGCGCCGCCCGTGGTGCCGGGTTGAAGGAGCGTGAGGCCATGCTGATGACCAACCTGGGCTTCGCGTTGACCACGATTGGCGCGCGCCAAGAAGCCCGCACGGCGCTCGAGACGGGCCTCGCCCTGTCCGACGCGATCGGTAGCCTGGGAGCCGTGCGTCACGCGCAAATGAACTTGCTCGGATGGGCCGCGACGTTCGGCAACGATCGCCAATTGGAGGCGAATTTGGCCGAAGTGCGTGCCGATGCCGACGCCGCGGCCACCGGCGTGTGGGCCGCGCCAGACCGCGCCAATCTAGGCATGTTGTTCTACCGCGGCAGCGAACTACTGCGCGCCAGCGCCGAGCGCGAGTGGCGGCGCGCGCTCGGCTTGTTGCGCATCGCAGCTCAATCCTATCGCAGCACGGGGCATCGCGACCTGTTGCCCGTGGCGCTCGGTCTGTGGGCAGAAGCCGAGCGGCGCTGCGGCAACGCGGGCGGAGCGGTCGAGCTGGCGCGCGAGGCCGCCAGCCTGCTCGATCAGGGCGCTCCCAGCTTGCTCAACGAATCGGCGGTGTATCTGGCATTGCACGCCGCCTACGTCGCCATTGGAGAAGAAGAAGACGCGCGCCAAGCGATTGCGCGCGGCATGCCCTCCCTCGTTCGCCGCTTGCACGGGTTGGTAGGAACTCCGTACGCACGCCAGTTCCTGACCGAGTTACCCGACAACGCGCGGCTGCTCGCCGCTTCCGAAGGCTACGGCCTGGTCCCAGACGCGATTCACCGCGTGCTCGAGTCCGCGTCCTAGCGGGGGTTCTTCAAGAAGCGCGCGATGCGCGCGCACGCTTCTTGAACACGCGGCGGATCTTCGATCAGGGCGAAGCGTAAGTAGTCGTCACCACCCGGCCCGAAGCCGACACCGGGCGAGACGGCCACGTGCGCGGACTCGATCAACGCGGTCGTGGCCGCGAGCGAGCGTCTGCCGCCGAAGGCCGGCGGGATCTTGGTCCAGACGAACATCGTGCCGCTCGGCTCGGCGACGTCGGGCCAGCCTGCCGCGCGCAAACCCTCCACCAAGGAGTGGGCGCGAGTTTTGTACAAGCTACGGATCTCATCGGGAAAGCGCTCACCGTGTTCGAGCGCCCAGGCCGACGCCAGCTGTAGCGGCGCGAACGTACCGTAGTCGAGGTACGTCTTCATGTGCGCGAGCGCGCCGACCATGCGTTCATTGCCGGCCATGTACGCAATGCGCCAACCCGGCATGTTGTAGCTCTTCGACATCGAGAACACCTCGACGGCGAATGCCTTCACCTCGTCACGGTCGATTCCACAGTCGAAGATGCTAGGCGCGAAGCGGCGCGAAAAATCGAAATCTGCATAAGCCAGGTCATGCAGCAGCATGGCGCCTGACTTTTGCACCACGCGCACGAGCGCCGCCAACGCATCCGGCGAGATCACTTGACCGGTCGGGTTCTGCGGGTAGTTCGCAATCACCAACTTCACGCGCTTGCCACGCTGCTCGACGCGTTGGATGGCGTCACTGATCGCCTTGGCGGGCGCGACCTCGGTGGTTGCCGGATAATATTCGACGGTGGCGCCGGCAATCTGCGGCGCATAGGCGTGGATCGGATAGCAGGGATCGGGAACGACCACTACGTCACCCGGGCCGAGCATGGCCAGGCACAAGTTGCTCATGCCCTCCTTGGCGCCCATGGTGATGATCACTTCACGGTCGATATCGAAGCTCACGCCGTAACGGCGCGCGTACCAAGCGGCTGCCGCGGCGCGTAGCGGCTGCAAGCCACGGCCGGGGTGGTAGCGGTGATTCTCGGTCAACGTCGCCGCAGTTTGCAGTTTGGCCACGATTTCAGGAGGCGTCGGCCGATCCGGATTTCCGAGTCCGAGATCGATGATGTCGGCGCCCGAGGCACGCACCCGCGCCTTGACGGCATCGGTGACGACGAAGGCGTACGGGGGGAGCGCCTGCGCGCGCGGAAATGTCCAATCCTGAGCTGTCACGGCGGCACTCCTTATCACGGAAGTCTGGACGTGCCTTCCTTCCGGACCAGTCTTTTCGCAGGATTATCGTTTTTTGTCGGCCCGCGGCCGGCGCCGTTTTCGGCTTTCCCGGCATTTTCCGGCCGGGCTTGCTTCGTGTTAGACGAGCAAGAGCATGCTCCGATGTGAGATACGCGGCGCGGTTCGCTCCGACGAAGAAGAGCTGCTCGGCCTCGCGCGCCACCTCAACTCGGTCAACCTACCGAACGACCGTGGCCATGTGCAGCGCCTCCTCGATCATTCGGAGCGCAGCTACAGCGGTGAGATCAAAGACCCGCGCAAACGTAAATACGTGTTCTTACTGCGCGACTTGGAGACACGTGCGGCGGTGGGCACGTCGATGATCGTCGCTCAGCTCGGCCGTCGCGACGCGCCGTACATCTACTTCGACGTGATCTCGGAAGAGAAGTACCACGGTGCTCTCGACCGTCACTTTCAGCACACGGTGCTGCACCTCGGATTCTCCTACCAAGGTCCAACCGAACTCGGCGGCCTCGTCGTCGCGCCCGAGCGGCGCGCCTCGGGCGAGCGTTACGGGTTGATGATCTCGTACGTGCGCTTCTTGTTCATCGCGGCGCACCGCGAACTATTCCAAAGCGAGCTGCTCGCCGAGCTCTTGCCCCCGCTCGAGGCGGATGGCACGAGCCACCTCTGGGAGGCGCTCGGTCGCCGCTTCACGGGCATGAGCTACCGCGAAGCGGACCTGCTCTCGAGCAGCGACAAGTCATTCATTCGTGACCTATTTCCCAGCGGCGGAATCTACGCGAGCCTACTTTCGCCCGAGGCGCAGGCCGTGATCGGAAAGGTCGGCGCGCAGACCAAGGGCGTTGAAAAAATGCTGAGACGAATCGGCTTTCGGTACGCCGAGCGCATCGATCCGTTCGACGGCGGACCGCACTTCATCGCGCCCGCCGATGACGTGACATTGCTGCGAAACGCGCGCGTCGTGCGAATTGGCCGAGCGGCGGGAGTGCGACCCACGGCGCGAGCGTTGCTTGCCCGCGATCTGGCGCAATCCCCGTTTTTTCGCGCGGTTGCCTGTGACGTCCAGGCTTTGGATGAGACGCACGTCGCCGTGTCCAGTGAGGTCCAAGCCCAGCTCGGCTTGGCCGACGACGACCTCGCCTACGTATTGCCGCTCGGGTAGCGCGAAGCACGTGCACTTTGTTCGTACCTCGCGTACGGTCGGCGCGTGAAACAGAAGCTGGTCAAGGGAATCCATTCGTTTCAACGAGGTTTCTTCGCAAGTCATCGCGAACTGTACCACCAGCTCGCGACTGCCGGTCAGCAGCCGGAAACGCTCTTCATCACCTGCTCCGACAGCCGCGTCGACCCGAACCTAATCACCAATTCAGCGCCCGGCGAGTTGTTCATCGTGCGCAACGTGGGCAACGTCGTGCCGAACGTGGATCTGCCCGGCGGCACCGCCGCTGCGATTCAGTACGCCGTCGAGGTGCTGAACGTAGAGAACGTGATCGTGTGCGGGCACACCCAGTGCGGCGCGCTGAAAGCCATTCTCGATCCCGAAAGCGTCGCTCACCTCGACTACGTGAGCCGTTGGGTCAAGAGCACGATCGACGTCAAGAAATTGATCGAAGAGAAGTACGAGCACCTGGTCGGCGAAGAAAAGCTGAACGCAGCGATTCAGGAGAACGTGCTCGCGCAAATCGAGCACCTGCGCCAATACTCCTTCGTTGCCGACCGAATGGACGCCGGCAAGCTGCAAGTGAACGGCTGGGTCTTCGACGTCGGTCGCGGCGAGGTCTACGATTACGACCCGGACATCGGCGAGTTCTTGTCGCTGAGTCGGCTGTAGGCCCTTGCAGGACCGGACGCGCGGGCCGAGCACGAACCTCTAGCCGCCAAACCCTGGGCAGCGGTTTGGCGCGCTAGCGGTTGGTTATCCCGTTCGGATAAACCTTGGCCTCGAGCTCCTTGAGCACGGCCTCGACTTGACGCCGCTCCGGCATGGTCAACTGCAAGTGCTCGTAGGCTCTAGGCAGCTCAGCCGTCGTGAACTGCTTGTAGTTCTTCTGAAAGAGCGAAATGGTGGAGCCGGCGAAGCGAACCTTCATACTGTCCGAAACGGCTGCGACCAGTGCGTGCGAATCTCCCAAGACGGCCATCAGCTCTTTGCGCTGCGCGGCGGTGAGCGTGCCACCGTCGGTGTACACGAGGATCTTGGTATGATCGAGCTCAGCGCGATGCGCGCTCAGATCGGCCTGCAGGTCCGCCCAATCCTTCGCCGTCGCTTCGTTTCGGTTCTGACGAATCGCCAGCATGGAGCCGACTCTTCGCGTCAGCATATTGCGGTTCATGTGTTGCTCGCGCTTTTTAAGACCAATAGATGTAATCGGCACAGCTGCCTCGTGTCAATTGGTCGTGGAATTCTGATTGGATTTGATGAGCTGGTGCCCGCTGCCGTTACGCCCTTATCACCAGCAACTTAGGAGCGAGTTCGCCGTTAGCAGGATCTAGTTCCTTGTACCGCGCTGCCACTCGTCCAGAGGAACATTGCCGCACGAGGAGCATGGGTACCGTTTTCGAACGTTGGCCGTACGCTGAAGTTGGAATTGAAATGAAACAAATCAGAATCGAAACAGCGAAGACTGCAAGGCCCATCCGGACGATGCAGGACGTCGAGCGAGAGATCGATGAACATAGGCAGCATTTCGCAACCCATTCGTTCCTAGGAGCCCTCGAGGGATCGGGAACCATTGATCACTTCAAGCGCTTCGCCCCCCGCGTTGCGTTCTTCGTCCTGGCGTTTCAGGACGTTTTGCGCCTTACGCACTCACTTTCTTCGGATCCCGCAATCGGGCAAATCACCCGCATTCACGCTGCCGAGGACCGGGGACACGACCGATGGTACCTGAACGATATCGAACGGCTCGGCGTTGAATTCGATGTACGGTGGCTGTTCTCAGATGCGCACCAACTGACCCGAGACGTGGCCTACGGGCAGATTTGTCGAGTAATGCGAGCCGCTCACGACCAAACGCGGCTTACCGTTGCGCTCTCGTTGGAGGCGATCGGGTCAGAATGCTTCGGCCGCGCGATCGCTTTTTTGGAGCGAATCGGTCTGGCGGGTGGGCTCGAGTACTTTGCTCGCAAGCACCAAGACATCGAGCAGGGCCACCAAGTGTTCGAAACCGATGCTCAAGGCCAACTTGCGCAGATTCTGGTGCCTGAAGCGGCCCTCCCTGAAATCCGCGAGGCCATCACCAACACTTTCGATGGGATGACGACGCTCATGAGCGACCTCGAGACTGCATTCCACGGCTGAGCGGCTGGCACCGAAGTCCCTCGCCTGGGCTGGCGGGGGTACAGCGGGTAAGCCGCTTTCGTGGCCTACCCGCGTCATCGCCGCTCCCTACCGGAAGATTCCTAGGTTGGGAGCAAGCAGCCCATCTGGATCGAACCGACGCTTGGCGCGCCTGAAGTCGTTCCATTGATTGCCGTACTGACGTTCCCAGTCGCGCCGACTGAAGTCGAGTGAGCCGATCGGATAGCGAGTGCCACCGAGGTCGCGCGCTTTCTCGAAGAGGCGTCGATTGCGGGCCAGCATACGCGCTACGAAGGCGGGGTCTGGATCTCCCGGCACGGCCGACGACGTCAAGATATCGAACAAGTACACGTACTCTCCGGTGTCTGGCACGCGCAGGAACGGGCGCTTCATTTTCGCACGTTTGAGCGCGAAAAGAAGCATGAACCCCGTTGGGCCGATGTCTTCGGGAGTGAGCGTCGGGAGCACGTCTGCAATGTACCGCTCGACCTTCGCGTCTGGCAGGAACACGTCGAACCACGGATGGAGCACGGCATCGAAGATACCTATCGATTGCAAGAACTCGACGACCACGTCCACGCTCTGGACTTGATCGAGGTACGACGAGTCCGAGCTGGTGGACGACGCGGCGTCGAAATGCAGCCCACGGAGCAACGAGCCATTATCTGGGGGCCGTGCCGGGTCGAAGTGCTTGATTGCGTTCAACTGATAGACGAGGTTGCCCGACGCGTCGGGCACCCAAATATTGTACAGGCCATCGAACTCGCCGCGATTGAGCAGCGTACGGAAATCCTTGAAGAAGGTGGCATTGTCCGTGTAGTTCAGCAAAAAGACGCGCGACTTGGCCTTCACGGGCACGACATCCACCACCGCACGGGTGATGATTCCGCATTGGCCGAGGCCCGCCAACACTGCCTCGAACAGGTCAGGGTTGCAGCTCCCCGAACAACGCACGAGGTCACCCTCGCCCGTAACCACCTCGAGCTCTCGCACGGTGTCGACTTGAGCGCCGCGGCTGTTCGTCGCCGAAACCCCGCCCATCGACAGCGTACCGCCGACACTCAGATTGATGTAACCCGTAAGCGCAGGCGGTGTGTAGCCCCGCGGCACGCTGGCATTGACCAACGCTTTCCAGGTCGTTCCGGCGTCGACGTCCGCGCTGTGCGGACCAACGGAATGGATCCGGTCGAGGCTGCGCATGTCGATGACGAGTCCACCTTCGACTTGCGATTGACCGTGGGTCGAATGACCCTGACCACGTGCCGCGATCTGGATCCCCCTGCGACGGCAGAATCGAACCATCTTCTGAATGTCACGAGCCGACTTCGGCCGCAGCACGGCGACTGGCGTGTTGTGCACGATTTTGCCCACGTCATCCGAGAACGGGGCGAGGGACGACGGGTCGGTTCTGAGCTCGCCATCCAAATCAGGGATGTGGTCGAAAGTGGCTGCGCGAGCCTCGCTGATCCACGATCGAGTCACGGGATCGAATCCCATGACCAGTGCGGCTGCCCCTGCACCCATCAGTACGGCGCGACGTGAAACCATGACCAAGCCTTTCCTTGTGCTTTGCGCACTCGGGTCATCGTAACAGAACTCGCCGATGGATCGCAATCACCGGGCGGTCGCTCGCTATCGTCAGTCGCTCGCGATGACGTCTAGCGACGCGCGAGACCGAGCGCGACAATCGATGCCGTCTGCGTAAGCCGAGTCTTCCGGGTTCGATGCGTCAACGTGTCGATGTGGAGCGACTCAGGGGATCGGCGAGGATGGGGCATTGTGCGAGTGGCGCCGAAAAAAGCTCTGGAGAGAGGTAGGCGGTGACCTTCAAGCCCATGGCCTCGCGTCGAAACGAAAAATAGCTCTGGAGGCCAACCGCCTGGGCCAAGTCACGCCTACTCATCGCCGAGACTGCACGTCGGTACGCATCGACCGGCAGCCCCTCACCGGCCATGAAAGCCGCGACGCGCCCGGTGATCTCGGCGTCATTTTCCAGGTAGTGAGCCACCGGAAGGTGAAATGTGACCGCTAGTGGTCCATCGACGCCCGTCACGAACGAGAAGCAGTAGCAGATGGGCTTTCGCCGCAACGAAGGTACCCCGCCCAAAATTTCTCGGCAGAACCGGGTTACGTCACCAGCTCGATTGCTCGGCGCGAACGAAAAAATCGCTTCCAGCTGATCGACCGTCACGTCCTCGTGTGAGAAGTAGACTTTCACTCTCGACCCCAATCGTGCCGCCAAGTCCAGCGAGAAGTAGTTGGGCACGCCACCACGATCGACTACCCGCTGAATCAACGAAAGCACAGACGGTGGAAGCCCCAAGCGCGCAACCCCTTCCGTGACGAGCTCCTCGCCAGAGGTGCCGCAGTGGACGCGGGGATTCAGATAGATTTTGAAGTCGGGTCGACCGGCTCGGTCGAAACACGCGGCGTGCCAGATCGAGAACGGGCCTTGCGGATCCTCAGGGCAAAATAGGTCCTGCAAGCAGTCGAAACGGCTGAGGTCCACCGCGTACAGCTGAGCCAGCCTTCGATTCAGCGCCATCCCCGCCGTCTGATTGCCGTACAAACTGGGTGCGGGGGCTTGCGCCTCGCACAGCATGCGAAGTTCTACGGCGTCTTTGGCAAACTGGACCGAGTATTCGTAGGGCGAGTGATCATCACCAATGCGCGATGGGTAGGGTGCGAGCGGGGGTACCTCGCGCTCGCCCCAGCCTTCCATCATGACCGCTTGGGCGCGCAGGCATTGGCGAGTCGAATCGCCAATGCCCAGGGCATGACACAGGTCATAAAGTTGCCTAGAACCGATCTGGCTATAGGTGGTCACTGGTCATGACTCCGTTTTTTCAGGCGGCGGGAGGCCATTCGCACGGTGGGTAACGAGCGAACCGCGTGCTCATCGCAAATCGACTGCCAACTGCGCGTGGGGAAGATAAGCACTGTAGGTGTCATGGTTGGTGGGCAGCCACGGGGCAGCGAAGGAATCGAAGTCCCATGGTCAATAAGCGGGCAATTCACGGGAGAATTAACTGCAAATGTTAGCCCCAAGGGTTAGAACATCAGATCCGGATCCAATTACCAATCCGCTCGAACGCTGCGCGCCACGGCTCATGGGGACTTCGGCAAGCCAGGAGGGGAATCGCCCCGTGGTCAGCCACCCCGAAGTTGGGGCGGAGTCGCGACCGACTAGGCGAGAGGGTGTATTCATGGTCGGGCATGGGGGTTGGACCTCGCTCCTCCAGTTCGATGGCGGAACGCCTTCGCGGCATGTTCGCGAGCGATCCTGACGGGGGGTGCGCAAGATCGCCGCTTCCATCAATCCTTTACCGTAATCCTCTGCTCACCTGAGTGTCAATCAAGTTACATGCGCGCTCGCCGGGCGGGAAAGGTCCGAACGGCGAGAATAAACCTTTAGGGTTACTTTTGTTTCCTACCTTGCTCGATCAGGTGTCGCATGACTGCGATCACGACGATTCTGCGGATGTCAGGCGGGTCCCTAGAACGCATACGATCAGCATCACGGCAACTCGATCCGTCGGATCTCGCCACGTGATTACTTTTGCGTAGTGTAGGAGGCTCCGCCGCTATTTCTAGCCGCGGAGCGAATATCAGTAGGCCGGAGTGTGCGTACCGTTGCCGGCGACACCCATGGCAACACATCTACGCATGACGGGGCTAGGCTACCCGGACACAACCGAGGCAAAACGAACAGGCAATCACAGGCTCGTCTCGGACGGCGCGCGCGGCACGGAAGGATGGTCGCGGCCCACGTCGTCGAACTCGACCTTGCCGTCACGCATGCGCACCACGCGGGGCATGCGCTCGGCGAAGGCCGGGTTGTGCGTTACCACGATGATCGTGGTGCCGTGCTCGCGGTTGATTTGGAAGAACAGCTCGTGAATCGCGTCACTCGTCGCGCTGTCGAGGTTACCCGTCGGTTCGTCCGCGAGGACCAGCTTTGGGTCCAGAGCGAGAGCGCGGGCTACGGCTACACGCTGCTGTTCTCCCCCGGACAGCTCACCCGGGCGGTGTGACGCGCGGCTGCTCAAGCCGACCTCCTCCAGCAGAGAGAGCGCGCGCTTCTCCATCTCGCGACGCGGGCGGCCTTGAATCAGGCCGGGCACCATCACGTTCTCGAGCGCCGTAAACTCCGGCAATAGATGGTGAAATTGAAAGACGAAGCCGATGTCGCGGTTGCGAACTGCGGCCAGGCGCGAGCCGCTCATCGTGGTGAGTTCCTCGCTACCCAAGCGAATTCGGCCCGAGCTGGGCAAGTCGAGCGTTCCCATACAATGTAGGAGGGTGCTCTTACCCGCGCCTGACTGGCCGACGATGGCCAAGATCTGACCCGCGTAGATGGTCAGATCGATGCCCTTCAACACCTCCAGCGTGCGCCCCATGTGCTGAAAGCTCTTCTTCAGGTCTTCGATCGTAACTAGGGCTTCGGCCACGGCTGCCTCATTCGTAACGAATGCCATCGACCGGCCGCAAGCGGCTGGCAGCGACGGCGGGATAGATCGTAGCAATCGTCGTAATCAGGAGCGCGGCCAGAGCGACCAGCGTGAAGTCCGACCACTCGACGTTAATCGGCAATTTGTCGACGTAGTACACGTCGGGGTCGAGTCGTACACCGAACCACTTCAGGCTCAAGGTAGCCGCGAGCCCGGTGGTGACGCCGAAGACGGTACCGATACCGCCGATCATCACGCCTTCGGTCATGAAGATTTTCAGGATCGCGTTGTCGCTGGCGCCCAGGGACTTCAAAATTGCAATCTCTTTGCTCTTCTCGGTCACCATCAAGAGCAGCGTGCAGATGATACAGAAGCTCGCCACCAAGATGGCGAGCGACAAGATGATGAAAGTGGCGATTTTCTCGAGCTTGAGCGCGCTGAACAGGTTCTTGTTCAGCTCTTTCCAGTCGCGAATCCGCAGATCGTCGCGCGCGACTTTGGCGTCGATCGCCGGGCGGATCTCGGAAACGCGCTCCGCATCGTCGACCTTGAGCTCGATGCCGGTCACGTTCTGCTTCAAATCGAAGAAGTCCTGCGCGGCTTCGATTTTTACGTACGCGTGGCTGGCGTCATACTCGTACATGCCGCTGTAAAAGATAGCGGCCACGCGGAACTTGCGACTGCGAGGCAAGACGCCCATTGGGCCAAGGTCGCCCAAGGGTGAGATCAGTGTCAGTTCGTCGCCCACATAGACGTGCAGTGATTTGGCGAGCTCTCGACCGATGACGATGCCCGGAAAAACGTCCGCGGGGACTACCGCGTCTTCTACGTCCGGGTCGAGCTTGGACAGGTAGGGCTTGATCTCCGGGCCCTTCAAATAGAATTCGCCTCCGCTGCCGATGCCGATCGGCTCGTCCGGGGGCAAATTGGCCAGTTTCTTCGGCTCATCCAGATAAGCGAACTTACCGACCTCGATGTTCTGCAGCAAATCGATCACCGTGCCGATAGTCACGGTGTCGATCCCTCGCATGATCACGCCGGCGGTGTTGGAGGAGCTGGAAGCCATGGCTTCGCCGCCCGCCACCGGAGTTGCCGCGCGCACGCCCTTCACCAGGCGCATGTCGTCGAGCAGGTCACGCCAGTGCTCGAAACCGCCGATGCGCTTGGCTTCGATCTTCACGTGCGCGTTGTTGCCCAAGATTTTGTGTTTCAGATCGGCGCCGAAGCCGCCCATGATCGAGACCACGGCGCACAGCGCGAACGAGCTCACGCCGACTCCCGAGATCGAGAGTAGCGAGATCACCGTCAAGAAGCCGCTCTTCTGCGCTCGCACGTGACGCGCCGCGACGAACGCGACGAAGCCTCGCCCCTCGAAGCGGTCCATGAGCCAAGGCACGGCCAAGACCATGAAGCAGACGACGAACGCGGTGCCGGAGAGTGCGGCCCCGACGCGCACGATTTGGTGCCAAAGGATGAACGAGCTGCCTCGGGGCTCGGGCAGGCGCTTCACCCAGAAGCCGAGCGCGGCCACGAGCACGAAGCTGACTCCGGTCAGCCAGCGCAGCAGATTGTGCCCGCCTTTGCGTAGTGCGCGACGGACGAGCAGCCAGATCACGAAGCCCAGCAGGACGACCGCGGTGCCGATCAGCGCGATGCGGCCGGGCATTCCCCCGCCGAACCACAGCCTGGCAAAGAAGCGGCCGATGAGGGGCGCGGCGAGAATCATGCTGACTCGGGGCGCAGCAGCGGGAACGCGATGACGTCGCGAATCGACGGTTGCGCGGTCAACGCCATCGCCAGGCGATCGACGCCCAAGCCGAAACCGGCGGCGGGCGGCATCCCATGCTCGAGCGCGAGCACGTAGTCTTCGTCGTAGTCCATGGTCTCTTCGGCGCCGCCCGCTTTCAGCTCGAGCTGCGCGCGAAAGCGCGCGGCTTGGTCGTCCGGGTCGTTGAGCTCGCTGAACGCGTTACACAACTCTCGGCCATGCACGAACAGCTCGAAGCGGTCGACGAGGGTCGGATCGGCGTCTTTCTTGCGCGCGAGCGGCGAAACCTCCGCCGGATAGTCGGTGATGAACACGGGCAAGCTCTTGTCGCTGCCCGCCGCACGATAGTCGACGGCCAGAAACGGCTCCGCTAGGTACTCATAGGCGACGAACAACCGCTCACCATCGGTTTTGCAGTGCGTCAGGGCGCGCCGCAGGTTGCCCCAATCGATCGACTTTGCCCGCTCCGAGCGCTGCTTCCAACCTTCGACCGCGGCATCCAACGAGCTCGGCAAGCGCTTGCCGTCCGGACCGAGTTCGAAGGCGAGCTCGGCAAACTGCGAAGCGATCTCCCCGGGGAGCTCGGCGCGGGTCAGCGCGGAGCTCACCGCGAGCTTCATCGGCACACGCGCAAAGGGCTCGCCCAGGGCGAACGGTCGCTCTTCGAGCCAGCGCTGATAGTGCGCGCTGAGCCCGAGCGCGCTCAAACGCCGCTCGAGGAAGGCATCCACGTGGCGGAAGAGGAGCTCGGTCTGGTCCATCAGCGTCTCGTACGTGGCGTACGCTTGATAGAACTCGAGCATCGTGAACTCGGGATTGTGGCGAGTACTGATGCCTTCGTTGCGGTAGCAGCGGCCAATTTCGTACACGCGCTCGAGGCCGCCCACTAGCAAGCGCTTCAGGTACAGCTCGGGCGCGATGCGCAGAAAGAGCTCCAGATCCAGAGCGTTGTGGTGCGTTTTGAACGGCTTTGCGGCGGCTCCGCCGACCAGCGGGTGCAAGGTCGGCGTCTCGACCTCGAGGAAGCCGCGTGCGTCCAAGAAATCTCTCAAGCCTTGCACGATGATCGAGCGCGCGCGTAGCGCCACACTGACCTCGGGGTTGGCGACCAAGTCGACGTAGCGCCGGCGATAACGCAGGTCCACGTCCGTCAGACCGTGGAACTTGTCCGGCAAGGGGCGCAGTGCCTTGGTCAGCAAACGAAGGGACGTGACCTGCAAGCTGAGCTCGCCGGTCTTGGTCACCATGGCTTGACCACGCGCCTCCAAGTGGTCGGCAATGTCGATGTCTTCGAGCGCGGCGAAGCCTTCGCCCAGCACGTCTTGCTTGGCGAACAGCTGCAGCTCGTCACTCATGTCGCGCAGGCGGAGGAAGGAGGCCTTGCCGAAACCGCGCCGCGAAACCAAGCGACCCAAGACGTAGTATTCGCGGCCGCCCGCGAGCTCTTCCACCTTCGCCGGGTCGTAGCGCAGCTCCGAGACGGGCTCCACGAGCGCGGGCGCAAACTGCTCGCGCAAGTCGCGCAGCAGACTGCGGTTGTCTGCGGCCGCGTCGTTCGCAAACGGGTTCTGTCCGCGCGAGCGCAGGTGCTCCGCCTTGCCGCGCCGCGCGTCGATCAGCGCGTCTTCGCCACTCTTCTCCATGATTTATCGCGCCCGGTGTAGCGCGAGTGGCAGGGGGCGTCTACAACGCCGCGTAGCCAAATACTCGGGGCAGCCGCGCACGGCCGCCCTCGAGCAAGCCGCCTCTAAGACATCGCGTTCGGAGGCGTGCCTACACCAGCCGTGCTGCGGTCCGCGTTCTTCAGCAGGTACGCCTCGATGAACGCGTCGAGATCGCCGTCGAGCACGCCCTGCACGTTCGAGGTTTCATGCTCGCTGCGGTAGTCTTTGACCAGCTGATACGGCTGCATCACGTAGCTGCGGATCTGGCTGCCCCACGCGATCTGGCCCTTGGCCGCTTCATAGCGATCTTGAGCGGCCTCGCGCTTGGCGGCTTCGAGTTCGTACAGGCGAGACTTCATGGTCTTCAGCGCCATGGCTCGGTTCTGGTGCTGGCTGCGCTCGGCGCGACACACGACCACGATACCGGTCGGAATGTGCTTCATACGCACGGCTGTCTCGACCTTGTTCACGTTCTGCCCGCCCTTGCCGCCGGCGCGCATGGTCGTAGTTTCGAGATCGCCGTCTTTGATCTCGATGTCGATTTCGTCTTCGATGTCGGGCGTGACTTCGATCGCGGCGAAGCTCGTCTGGCGGCGCGCGTTGCCATCGAACGGGCTGATACGAACTAGGCGATGCACGCCCATTTCGGCCCGTAAGTAGCCGTAGGCGTTCACGCCGCTGACGGTGAAGGATGCGCCGTCGATGCCGGCTTCGTCTCCCGGTTGAAAGTCGATCACCTCGGTCTTGAAGCCGCGGCGCTCGCACCAGCGCAGGTACATGCGCAGCATCATCTCGGCCCAATCCTTGGCCTCCGTGCCGCCGGTGCCCGGGTGAATGCTGACGATGGCGTTCGCGTGATCGACCGGGCCAGAGAGCATTCGCTGCAGCTCGGCCGTGCGAACTCGACTTTCGATCGCCGGGATCTGCGCTTCGACCTCGGCCGTGATGCTCTCGTCGTTGTCGGCCGCGCCCAACTCGAGCAATTCGGACGAGTCAGCAACGTCTTTGCTCAGCGATTCGATCCAGCTGAGCTTTTCGACCGCCCCTGAACGCTTGCGCATCAGGGCTTGGGCCTTCTCTTGATTGTCCCAGAATTTCGGGGCCGCAGATAATTCGTCGAGCTCTTCGATTTCCCGCTTCAATGCCGGGACGTCAAAGAGACCCCCTTAGCGCATCGACACGCCTTTGGAGGTCAGACAGGGAATTTCGGGCATCAGCGAGCATGGCGAGGCGGGTTTACCTCGACTTTTGCCAGTTCGCCACTGTGCCTGTCACCCGGCCCATCACTTTCACCAATCGCCTGAGAAAACCAGCCATCCGTGAGCACGTCGAGCTCGATGGCGGCGGAGATGGCGGTAAGTGCCGCGGTTTCCTGCTCCGCTCCGTCGAGATTGGAGTCCACGGCGCGCGCCTTGCCCCGTTGCCAGATCTCCAGCCGCTCCAAGACGTAGGCGATCAGGCGTCGCTCGGCGGCGTCACGCTCGACTTGCAGCCGTTCTAGCGTCACCTCTTCGTCGGCAAACACCAGCCGATCGAGGTGCCAGGTGAGCCGAGCCTCGAAGGACAGCTCGGACGTACCCGCTTGCGTGTAGCGATACGGATCGTCCGTAGTGGGGGTGAGGCGTAAGGTTTGGCCGGAGCTCCGCTGCGTGCGCAGAGCGAGCTCGGGCAACACGGCCGAGCTGCGCGCGCGCGCGGCCAGGCTCGACAAGCGCGTGCGCGCATTCAAATAGCCTGCGGTGGCGAGCGCGCGACGCACGGAGCCGCGCGCGAGCCGCGAGCTGAGCCGTGGAACCGGCGGCGCGCTTGCCGGTACGGCCGCCGTGGGCTCGGGCGCGGGTTCGCCTTCTTTTTTTGGGGGTCCCTCTCTCAGGTAGGGCTCGACGTGCATAGCCCGCGGCGCGGCAAAGCGCTCCAGCGCGACATTGAGTGACAGAAAGCCAGACCATTCGCGATTGAAGATCCCGCTGCGATACCCCCCCGATAGTGAGAAGGAAAAGCCGCCGGAACTCGGCGAGGCATGCGCCGGCGCACAGACGAAAACCAAACCGAACAGGATTGCCACCCAAAACACCCGCATGAGGGGCAGTTCGGGCGCAGCGCAGCGCTGGTTGCGGACTGATTGCGCGGCTCAGTGAGTCGGGCGACGCGCGCAGTGCGTGAGCGCGCGCTGCTCTACTTCCGGCGCAACTGCGCCGACCGATGGGTTGGCTCGAAACGGTCCGGTGCGCACGGCGCTCGGGCTACCAGAAGCGACGTCCGACGCAACGAGGTACGGCATGAAGCGGCCCTCGGCTTCCCACCCGAGCACCGCGCGCACGACCGCGTCTGCGCGCAACCCGGGCAGCACCGCGCTGCCTACTTCGGAATCGGGCGTGAGATCACGGGCCTGGCGTTCGACGCGACCGGAGCGAGTACGGAAGGTCACGACGCGCAGCACGGGTCGCCCGCTGGGCGAGCGAGCGCGCAACGACGCGAGGGACTGGGGCGGGAGTTCCCAATAGATTTGGCGTTGGCCGGCGAGGGAGAGAGTGAGGACGGCGGGAGTGGGAGCGGGCGCGCGGTCCGCCTCCGGTTGGAGTGAGAGGGGCGGAGACGCGGGCGCGGGATCGGGATCGGGCACGAACACGGGCACGTTCACGTTGCCGGACACTGCCTCGGGCTCGGGCTCGGGCTCGGGCGCGGGCTCGGGCTCGGGCTCGGGCTCGGGTTCGGGCGCAGGAATGGGAGATTCGGGCTCCGCGCTGGGGGCGAAGACGATCACCGGTTCTGGCTCGGCAGCCATGGCCTCGACCGGGTCCGGAGTGGGCTCGATCGATTCGACGGGGTCCGGTGCGGTGACCGTCGGCGGATCGGCGAAGGAGACTCTTTGGCGGCGGCGAGCGGGGGCGACGGGGAGATCGGTGGATGTCGCGAGGCGCGTGCGCAGGGCACGGGCGGGATCGTGATCGGGCTCTTTGGCCAGGACTTCATCCAGCATGCGCAGCGCTCGCTCGAGGTGGCCCTGGGCAGCGTAGATTTCGGCGAGCGTGACGGTCGCCACGGGGGGTGGGCCCTTCCAATCAGTCTCGCGGTTGCCGTCACCGCGGATGATGGCGGCCGCGTCCGGAAGATTGAGGCCCGCTTCCACCACACTCGCGACCAAATCTCGCGCTACACCCAGGAAGCCGCGCGCGCGCTTTTGCTGCGCGAGATCCGGCTCGGAACGGCGCACGATCTCGTCACGCATCTCGACGCGCGTCATCAGCTCGGCGCGCTCGACACCGAGCACGCGCGCTTTCAAGATGAGCTGGTCGCGGCTCAGTCGCTCGAGGTCGTCGCTGCTCTCGGCCATGGGGGCGGTATTATTGCGGCCCCCAGCCGCGCGAGGTCAAGGTTCTTCAGCGCCACGCGCCGCGAGCGAGCGGATCGAGCGAAAGGCCAGAGACCGCGCTCCTGGCTTGCGCGATGTCCTGGCTGATTTGCGCTTTCAGCTCGGGCAAACCAGCGAACTTTCGCTCTTCACGCAAGTGGGCGACGAGGTGCACGCGCAGACTGTCATCGTACAGATCCTCGGCAAAATCGAACAAGTGCACTTCTACGCTGAAGCCCGCGCTGACGGTGGGGCGCAGCCCGATGTTTGCCACACCTGTGCCGATGGCCGTGCTCACGCCGTCTCGAAGGCGATCGACCAAGACCGCGTACACGCCGTAAGGCGGCAAGGCCTCGGCT
>Ga0247740_1000161_pt1 | contig 35546 bp, 38 predicted proteins | sample UWRJL148409B2_FD_180942 | JGI IMG/M metagenome (GOLD analysis project Ga0247740, IMG submission 180942) | Plant litter microbial communities from Arlington Agricultural Research Station in Wisconsin, United States - UWRJ-L148-409B-2 | ecosystem: Environmental > Terrestrial > Plant litter >...
ACCAGCCGCCCAGCCCGCAACACCCGCCCCCGCCACGCATGCCGCCCCCGCCACTCCAGCCGCCACCGCCTGGACCCCCGCCCCCGCGACCTACGGCATCGCCACCCAGAAGAACCTCCCCATCACCATGACGGACGGCACCGTCCTCAAGGCGAACGTCTACTCCCCGACCGACCCCGCGACCGGCGCGCCCGCGGTGGGCCCCTTCCCGGTCATCCTCACCATCACTCCCTACGGCAAGGATCTCGGCGAGTCCGACGCCGGGCTGCAGAGCGTCGGCATGGGCAAGGACACGTTCCTGATCGAGCGCGGCTACATCCATGTGGTCGTGGATGCCCGCGGCACGGGTTCCTCGCAGGGCTCATGGTCGTTCAACCAGCCTCAGGAGTCGGCCGATGGGGCGATCGTGGTGCAGTGGACCACCCAGCTGCCGCAGTCCTCGGGCGTTGTGGGCATGATCGGGTGCTCCTACGTCGGGATCTCGCAACTGCTCCTCGCCGGCCGCATCGGGGCCGGCTCCCCGCTCAAGGCGATCATGCCGATCGTGCCGAGCAGCGACTTCTACGCCGATCTCGCCCAGGGCGGCAGCATGACCCCGCTCACCCTGGCCGCATACTCCGTCGCGAACAACGCCAAAAGCATGCAGAACGCGATCCAGTCCAACCTGCCCTCGGCGACCAGCGCGCAGGACGTCGCCGATCTGCTCGGCCTCCTCGTCGGCCACACCGCCGGGTTCGGCAGCCTTCCGGGCGCCGACTGGATCCTCGGTGGTCCGCAGGCGTACCGCACGCAGTACTGGGAGGACCGTGCTCCCGGGCTGATCCTGCCGCAGGTCGTCGCCAACGACGTGCCCGTGATGATCATCGGCGGCTACCGCGACGCCTTCGCCCGTTCCGGTCCGCTGCTCTACGCGGGACTGCAGAACGCCAGCGTCGGCCGCCCCTCCGACGCGCCGATGCTTGCCGACCAGGTCGCCTCGCCGAAATTCCAGCTGATCGAGGGCCCCTGGTACCACCAGACGGTCGCAGGCGCCGGCACCGTGAACCCCGTTCCCGTCAACACGCTCGCGCTGCAGTGGTTCGACCATTGGCTCAAGGGCATCGACACCGGCATCACCGACACCACCACCCCGTTCCGCAGCTACGACCTCACCGCGAACGCGTGGACCGAGACGAGCACCTACCCGTTCGCCGCGGCCACCCCCACGCGGTTGTACCTCGCCCCGGGCAAGGCCCTCACGACGACCGCGCCCACGACCAGCGGCACCGACACCATCGCGTGGTCAAACCTGCCGCTGTGCACGCCGTCGATCAGCCAGTACACGCTCATCGGCGACGACGAGCGAGCGCGACTGACGGCCGGCCTGCCCGCGAACCCCTGCAACGAGGATGACCGGGGAACCCAGGTTCCGCTCTTCGCGAGCACCTACACGACGGCACCGCTCGCCTCGGCCCAGGTGATCGCGGGACCGATCTCGGCACACATCTTCGCGAAGGTGTCCTCGCTCGAGAGCGAGTGGGTCATCCGCGTCGAGGATGTCGCACCCGACGGCACCTCGTACCCGCTCAGCCGCGGCGTGCTCATGGGTTCGTTGAGGGCTCTCGACGAGGGCAGGACCTGGCGGGCGGCCGACGGCACGATCATCCGGCCGTTCCACCCGCTGACCGCGGCCTCGGCGCAGAACGCCCTGCCCGGGTCACTGCAGGCCTACGACATCGAGGTGCTGGGCATCCACGCGACGATCGCCGCGGGCCACAGCGTCCGGGTCACGGTCAGCAGCAACGACGCGCCCTCGGTGTTCCCGAGTGTCGCCCAGCAGCTCGTTCTGGCCGGCGGCGTCTACCAGATCAAGCGCGGCGGATCGACCGCGTCGTACGTGCAGATCCCGCTCGCCGCTCCAGGAACGCTGGGGACCGAGTGCCTCTCCGAGGTCTTCTGCCCCGCGCAATAACCCCCACCAAGAAACCCACACAACAGATAAGAAAGTTGGAACAGACAATGACGTCCCTCTTCACCCCCCGGCGGCTGCTCGCCACCGGCGCTGCTCTGGCAGTCGCATCCGCGATGCTGGTCGGCTGCTCGGCCAGCCCGGCGAGCACCGAGACCGACAGCAACGAACTGACGATCGCGCTGCAGGCCGGGCCCGCGTCGCTCGACCCCGCCCTCACCAACCAGGCGCTCGAGTACTACCTCGACCTGGCCTACAGCCCGCTCATCATCCGCGGATCGGACGGCACGCTCCGCCCGGGGCTCGCCACCGAGTGGGGCTACGTGGGCGAGGGCAACACGCAGTTCCAGCTCACCATCCGCGAGGGCGTGGAGTTCGCCGACGGCGGGGAGCTCACCGCCCAGGGCGTCGTCGACCACTTCACCTACGTGCAGGGTTCCGGCGGGCAGACCAGCGCACTGCTGGGCGGCGCGACCTTCGAAGCCACGGATGCCCAGACCGTCGTCGTGACCTTCGCGACGCCCGTTCCCGGCGCAGAGCTGTTCTTCACCCAGTTCGGCACCGGCATCGCCGACGTGATCAGCCCCGACGGCCTCGCGGACCCGGCCTCGCTGGGCACGAGCACCCACGGCGCGGGACCGTACATCCTCGACGAGGCGGCCACGGTCACCAACGACCACTACGTGTACACCCCGAACCCGACCTACTGGGACGCCGAGAACGTGCACTGGGACAAGGTGACGATCAAGGTCATCGCCAACCAGAGCTCGATCCTCAACTCGATGAAGTCGGGCCAGGTCGACATCGCCAGCTTCGACTACACGACCGCGGCGGACGCCGAGGCGGCGGGCATCAACACCCACTCCGTGCCGAACGTCTTCTCGGGGCTGAACCTCCTCGATCGCGCGGGAACGCTGGTTCCGGCGCTGGGCGACGAGCGCGTCCGCCAGGCGATCAACTACGCGATCGACCGTGAGACCGTGGCGACCGCCATCTACGGCGAGTACGCCGACCCGACCACGCAGACCACGCGCGACACCGGCTTCCAGGAGCAGCTCGACGAGCGCTACGCCTACGACCCGGACAAGGCGCGCGATCTGCTCGCCGAGGCGGGCTACCCGGACGGGTTCGAGTTCACCGTCGCGTCGACGCCGTTCTTCAACGGCGACACGATGACTCAGGCCATCGCCGGCCAGCTGGCCGAGGTGGGCATCACGTTGAACATGGAGAGCATCGCCGACGCGAACGAGTGGTCGACCCGGATGGCGTCCGGGGAGTTCCCCGCGGCGTGGATCGGATTCGGCAGCCTGCCGCTGTTCGTGGAGGGCCCCGGTCTGTTCCTGCCGAGCGCCTTCTTCAACGCCTTCAAGAGCGAGGATGCCGAGCTGACAGCACTCTTCGGGCAGCTCGTCGTCGCGGCGCCGGAGGACGTGGAGGAGGTCAGCGAGCAGCTCGAGGCTCGCATCGTCGAGCTCGCCTGGTTCGCCCCGGTCGCGTGGACGCCCCTCGGCAACTACTGGACCGACAAGGTCGACTCGACGGAGTTCGAGGCCACCACCGGCCTCTCGCCCATCGCCTCCCTCATCGATATCAAGCCCGCGGGCTAGCGCCCGCCCACCCGGAGTAGCTCATGAACACCAGTCACCTCGCCGACGGGCCGTCGCAGTGATCCGCCTGTTGGCGAGGTGGCTGGTCACCTCCGTGCTGCTCCTCTTCGTGGTCTCCGCCCTCACGTTCGTGCTCACGGCGATCGCTCCGGGAGACGCCGCCCGCGTCATCCTCGGCATGAACGGCACGCAGGAGCAGTACGAGGCGCTGCGGCTGCAGCTCGGCCTCGACGACCCGCTGCCGGTGCGCTACTGGGAGTGGCTCAGTGGGGTGCTCCGCGGCGACCTCGGCGTCTCGATCTACAGCCAGCAGAGCGTCGCCGAGATCATCGGCAGCCGGCTGGGAACCACGTTCTCGCTGGTGTTCGGCGGGCTGCTCTTCTCCGCCGTGATCGGCATCGCGCTGGGCATCGCGAGCGCGCGCGGCCGCGGCCCGCTCTCCAGGGCGACCGACGTGATCTCCCTCGTGGGCGCGTCGATCCCCAACTTCTGGCTCGGCTTCATCCTCGTCTCCCTGTTCGCGGTCACCCTGCCCTGGCTTCCGGCGACGGGGTACGTCGACCTCGCGACATCCCCCGCCGAATGGGCGAGGAGCCTCGTACTGCCCGTCGTCACCCTCGGGGTCGGCGGCGTGGCGATCATCGCCAAACAGACCCGCGACGCGATGAGCAAGCAGCTGGGCCTCGACTACGTCAACGCCATGCGGGCGCAGGGGCTCTCCGAGCGCTCCATCGTCTTCCGGCACGTGCTCAAGAACGCGGCGATCCCGATCACGACGGTGCTCGGACTCATGTTCACGGGGCTGTTCAGCGGAACGGTGCTCGTCGAGAACGTGTTCGCCCTGCCCGGCCTCGGAGGCCTGGTGGTGCAGGCCACCACGACCCACGACATCCCCATCGTGCAAGGCGTGGCGCTCGTCTTCGCCTTCTTCGTCGTCGTCACCAACCTGGCCGTCGACCTCATCTACGGACTCCTCAACCCGAGAGCGAGAATCTCATGAACTCGGCCCGCCGCTACCTCCGCAAGCCGATCGCCGTCGTCGCGCTCGTGATCTTCCTCGGGATCGTGCTCGCGTGCGTGCTCGCCGACGTCATCGCGCCCTACGACCCCATCGCGCAAGACCTCCTGGCGGCGAACTCGCTGCCGAGCGCCGCCCATCCCCTCGGCGCCGACACCCTGGGCCGAGATCTGCTGAGCCGCCTCCTGTTCGGCGGACGCGTGACGCTCAGCGGCTCGCTCATCGCGGTCGTGGTGTTCATCGGGCTCGGCGTTCCGCTGGGGATGCTCGCGGGATACGTACGGGGAGGCCTCGACCTCGTCCTCACCAAGGTCGTCGAGGTGCTCTTCGCCGTGCCGGTCATCATCATCCTGCTGGTCGTGCTCTCGGTGTTCAGCCAGAACCTCGCGGCCGCGATGGTCACGCTCGGGGTCCTCGGGTTCGGCGGACTCTTCCGAGTGGTGCGGGCTACGACGATCGCCGCGAGTGGCGAGCTCTACGTGAAGGCGGCCAAGGCCTCGGGGCTGAACCACGGCGCCGTGCTGTGGCGGCACATCCTGCCCAACCTGTGGGGCCCGGTGATCGTGCAGGTGTCGCTGTTCGCCGCCTCGGCCGTGCTCGTGGAGAGCGGGCTCGCCTTCCTCGGCTTCTCGGTGAAGGCGCCCGACCCGAGCTGGGGGTCGATGATCAGTGACGCGTCCCAGGCGCTCACCCGGTACCCGTGGCTGCTGGTGCCGCCCGGTGTGACCATCGCGATCGTGGTGCTCTGCCTCGGCCTCATCGGAGACGGGGTGCGCGACGCGGTGTCCCGCGAGGGCGGACGGGAACGGGCATCCGGAACGCGGAGCACCGCGCTGCCGGCGCGAGCCGTTCCGCCGGTGCAGTCGAAGGCGCTGCTGAGCGTCCGCGACCTGTCGGTGGGCTACGGGTCGGGCGCGGACGCGACGGTCGTGGTGCGCAACGTCAACTTGGACGTGATGCGCGGCGAGGCCGTCGGCATCGTGGGGGAGTCGGGGAGCGGCAAGACGGTCACCGCGCGGGCGCTCATCGGGCTGCTGGGCGACGGAGGGCGGATCCTCGGCGGAAGCGTGAGCTTCGACGGGGCGAACCTCGGGAGGCTGAGCCGGTCGGCCTTCGCCCGACTGCGCGGCGCCGGGATCGGATTCATCCCGCAGGAGCCCATGAACACACTGGACCCCGTGTTCACGATCGGCTCGCAGCTGCGGGAGGTCGTGCGCAGGCACGACAGGTCGGGCAAGGCGGCGACGCAGGCGCGCGCCCGGGAGTTGCTCGAGCTCGTCGGCCTCCCGGACGCGGACACGGTGCTCCGGAAGTACCCGCACGAGCTCTCCGGCGGCATGGCGCAGCGGGTGGGGATCGCCCTCGCGCTCGCCGGTCGGCCGAAGCTGCTGATCGCGGACGAACCCACCACCGCACTCGACGTCACGGTGCAGCAGCAGATCCTCGACCTGCTCGTCGAGCTCCGCGCGCGCTTCGGGATGGCGCTCGTGCTGGTGACGCACGACTGGGGGGTCCTCGCCGATGTCTGCGACCGGGCCGTCGTCATGTACGCGGGGGAGGTGGTGGAGCAGGCCGTTGTCGACGACTTGTACACGCTGCCGCTGCACCCTTATACCCGCGCCCTCATCGCAGCCAACCCCCACGGTGCACAGCCGGGTGTGGCTTTACCGAGCATCCCCGGCCAGGTGCCCGCGCCGACGGCGTGGCCCGCGGGCTGCCACTTCTCGAACCGCTGCCCGATGGCCGTCGATGCGTGCCGCACGGGCCCGATCCCCATGGCCGAGCCGCAGCCCGGGCGCGAGAGCCGCTGCATCAGGGTCGACGAACTGGAGCTGGCGCTGTGAGCGCGCCCGAACCCCTGCTCGAGGTGACCGAGCTGACGGTCTCATACCGCCGGGGATTCCGCCGCCCGCCGTTGCTCGCCAACAACGGGGTGTCCGTGACGCTCGGCCGCGGCCAGACCCTCGGGATCGTCGGGGAGAGCGGTTCGGGCAAGTCCACGCTCGGCGACGCGGTGCTCGGGTTCGCGCCGATCGCGAGCGGGAGCATTCGTTTCGCCGGGGAGGAGCTCGTGGGCGCCACCGCCCGCCGTCGCCGCGAACTCACCAAGAACATCCAGGTGATCTTCCAGAACCCCTACGCCTCGCTGAACCCGGCGAAGCCCATCGGGCAGACCCTGTCGGAGCCACTCGCCGCGCACGGACTGGCGCACGGGGCCGCCGCCCGGGAGCGGGTTGCCCGGTGGCTCGACATCGTCGGACTCTCGCCGGACGCCGCCGAGCGCTACCCGCGCGACTTCTCCGGGGGCCAGCGGCAGCGCATCGCGATCGCGAGGGCGCTGCTCGTCGAGCCCGACCTCGTGGTGTGCGACGAGGCGGTGAGCGCCCTCGACCTCTCCATCCAGGCGCAGATACTCAATCTGCTGCTCGACCTGCAGGCCCGACTGGGTGTGAGCTACCTGTTCATCACGCACGACATGGCCGTTGTCGAGCACATGTCGAGCCGCATCGCGGTGATGCACAGAGGCCTCATCATTGAGGAAGGCCCGGCGCACGAGATCGTTCACTCGCCGACCGCCGATTACACGCGGGCGCTGCTCGAAGCGGCGCCCTCACCCGACCCGCGCGTCCAGCGCGAGCGCCGCCGCGAGAGGACCACCCCATGACCCGCGTCGTACTCGATCAGGGAACCAAGGCCTGGCTCGCCCGCATCGAGCAGATCACGGCACGGCTGGCGGCATCGGAAGCCCGCCCCGACGATCACCGAGAGCTCATGCGCAGGGTGAGCGACGAGCTCTTCTCAGAGTTCGGCGTGCCCGTCGACGACGCCGTCGAGGTGCTCGACCACACGGTGCCCGTGGGCGGCGGCACGATCCGAGTGCGCCAGTACCGGCCGGCCGGCGCCTCCGGACCGATCCCCGCGTACCTCCTGATGCACGGCGGCGCGTTCTCACACGGATCGATCGACGAGGCGTTCAACCGCGCGCGGGCGACCCAGCGCGCGGTCGAGGCGGATGTGGCGGTGTTCGACGTCGACTACCGGCTCGCGCCCGAGCATCCATTCCCGACCGCGCTCGAGGACGCGTACGCGACGCTCGCGTGGGTCCACGAGAATCGCGTGGCGCTTCAGGTCGATGCCGCTCGCGTCGTGGTCGGCGGCGAGTCCGCGGGCGGCAATCTCGCGGCGGCACTGGGCCAGCTCGCCCGGGACCGCGGTGGCCCGGCGATCGTGGGCCAGATCCTCGAGGTGCCCGTGCTCGACCTGCGGGAGGGCGTCGTCTGGCAGGCCGACCACGCCGCGGCGAACAACATCACCGTGCCCGCCGACCTCCAGGCGCTGTACGGGCCGGGCGTATCGCCGGACAGCCCCTACTTCTCGCCGGCGGCGGGCGAGCTGGCCGGGCTCCCCCCGACGCACGTGATCACCGCCGAGTACGACCCGCTCACCCCGACCACCGAGCAGTACGTGGAGGATCTGCGTCAGGCCGGCGTCGAGGTGTCGGCGACCCGGCACCTCGGGATGCTGCACGGCTCGGCCAGCGTGACGGCGCGCGTTCGCGGTGCGCGGTTATGGGCTGCCGAGGTGTGCCTGGTCCTGCGCGAGATGACCGCCGGCTGACACGGGCCCGGCGGTCCCCCTCTCAATGAGAGTGACCGGCAGCCGCACGTCCTCCACCGGTCCGCCGCGCATGAGTCGCTGCAGCACGCGCACGGCCATCGCGCCCGTCTCCTCCAACGGGTTGCGGATCGTCGTGAGCCCGATCGCCTCGGCCGTCGGGTCGTCGTCGTACCCGACGATCGAGAGATTCTCCGGCACTCGGATGCCCGACTCGTAGGCCGCGCGAAGCACCCTGATCGCCACCAGGTCGCGGGTTGCCAGGATCGCCGTCGGCCACGTCGACCGATCGGGATCCGTGAACAGTTGGCGCACGGCATCCCTGCCCGCGTCTTCGGAGTGGGGGACAGTCACGTCGAGGACGCTGTCGCGGCCCAGCACCGACGCGAGCCCGTCGAAGCGCTGCTGCGTGGGCGACTGCGCGAACAGGGTGACCTGCGCCTCGCGCACGAACGCGACCCGCCGGTGCCCCCACTCGGCGAGGCGCTCGCCGACGAGCCGGCCCCCTTGGAAGTCGTCGACGTCGACCCGGGAGAGCGCCCGCTCGGCCCCGCCGATCACGACGGCCGGCAGCCGCTGGTGGAGGCGCGCGACGATTCGCCCGTCGATCGGCATGTCCATGATGATGATGCCGTCAACGTGACCCTTGACCGGCATCGCGTCGAGCAGGGGGGAGGACGCCATCGCGATGTCCTCGTGGTCGTAGACGATCACCTGGGTGCCGTCGCGGCCGAGCTCGGTGAAGACGCCGTTCAGCCGCCGCGCGTAGGCGGGGTAGGACGTGAAGGGGGCGATCACCGCGATCCGCCCGACGCCGGCCCGCGCCCGGGCGACGGCGCGCTCCTTCGGCACGAACCCGGTCTCGTCGATGACCGCGAGAATGCGGTCGAGCGTGTCGCTGCGCACCCGGTCGGGGTGGTTGATGGCGAGCGAGACCGTGGAGATGCTGACCGCCGCGCGGCGGGCGACCTCGTAGATCGTGCTCTCGCCCTCGCTCATGGATCCTCCGCATTCACACTAGACCAGTCGAAGTGCTTCGATGTAAGCTAACCGTGATTCACTAAGCCGAGCACAACGGAGTCCTCCTCTTGTCACCACACCCTCATTCGCCCGGGCTCGCCTCCGACCCGCAGTGGTACCGCAGCGCGGTGTTCTACGAGGTCATGGTCCGGTCGTACGTCGACAGCAACGGCGACGGGTCCGGCGACCTGCAGGGGCTCATCTCGAAGCTCGACTACCTCCAGTGGCTCGGCATCGACGCACTCTGGCTCCCGCCGTTCTTCTCCTCCCCGTTGCGCGACGGAGGCTACGACGTCGCCGACTACCGCTCCGTGCTCGCCGATTTCGGCACCATCGAAGACTTCCGCGAGCTGGTCAGCCAGGCGCACGAGCGCGGCATGCGTATCGTCATCGACCTCGTGCTCAACCACACGTCCGACCAGCACGAGTGGTTCCAGCAGTCGCGGTCGGATCCCGAAGGCCCCTACGGCGACTTCTACGTCTGGAGCGACGACGACACCAAGTACCCCGACATCCGGCTGATCTTCCCCGACTACGAGGACTCCAACTGGGCGTTCGACTCCGTTCGCCGGCAGTTCTACTTCCACCGGTTCTTCTCCCACCAGCCCGACCTCAACTTCGAGAACCCTGCCGTCGTCGCCGAGATCATGGACGTGGTGCGCTACTGGCTCGAGATGGGTGTCGACGGCTTCCGGCTCGACGCGGTGCCGTACCTGTACGAGTCCGACGGCGGCACCGGCGAGAGCGAGCCCCCCACCCATGACTTCCTGAAAGACCTGCGACGGATGCTCGACCTCGAGTTCCCGGGTCGTGTCCTGATCGCGGAGGCCAACCAGTGGCCGAAGGAGACCGCGAAGTACTTCGGCACCGACGAGGAGCCGGAGTGCCACATGGCGTTCGACTTCCCCGTGATGCCGCGGATCTTCCACGCGCTGCGCTCGCAGGAGGCCGATGAGCTGGCCGACGCGCTGTCGCACGGCACCCAGCTGCCGCAGGGTGCGGGGTGGGGCGTCTTCCTGCGCAACCACGACGAACTCACCCTCGAGATGGTCAGCGAGGAGCACCGCCAGGCAATGTACGGCTGGTACGCGTACGACCCGAGGATGCGCGCGAACGTCGGAATCCGTCGGCGCCTCGCTCCCCTCCTCGACAACTCGCGGCGGGAGTTGGAGCTTGCGCACGCCCTCCTGCTCTCACTGCCCGGCTCGCCCTTCCTGTACTACGGCGACGAGATCGGCATGGGCGACAACATCTGGCTACCCGACCGCGACTCGTCGCGCACCCCGATGCAGTGGAACCCGGATCGCAATGCGGGATTCTCCTCCGCCGATGCGGGCAAGCTCTACCTGCCGGTCGTGCAGTCGCTCGTCTACAACTACGCCCACATCAACGTGGAGTCCCAGCTCGCCCAGTCCTCCTCGCTGCTGCACTGGGTGCGGAGTCTGATCGGCGTGCGCAAGCAGCACCCCGCGTTCGGCCTCGGCGGCATCCGGGTGCTGCGCACCAGTGATCCGGCGGTTCTCGCCTTCGTGCGGGAGTGGCCGGGCGACGAGCCGTCGCGCGCCAGCGAGAGCATCCTCTGCGTCTTCTCGTTCGCGCACACCCCGGTCTCGGTGCGCATCGACCTGGGCGACCTCGACGAGCTCGGGGTGACCGACCTGTTCGGCGGGCGGCGCTTCCCGCAGCCGGGCGACGACCGCGCGCTGGTTGTGACGCTGTCGCCCCAGGGGTTCTACTGGCTCCAGGTGCACGCGGCATCGGACGAACCAGCACCGCAGTACCGCGATCGCCTAGTAGTGGGAGTGTGACATGGCCGTTGATCCAGCAATCGCCGCGCTGATGGCGGGGGCGCCCGCGGGCGATCCCGCCGCTGACGCGCTCGTTCCCGTGGCAACCCGCCGCGACACCATCGAGGCCGGGTTCGGATCGATGATGGCGCAGCTTCAGGGCCGCACCTTCGACGACGTCGACGTCGTGGAGACCACCGTGCCCGGCCCGTACCGCGACATCCCGGTGCGCGTCTTCCGCCCGGCCGGTGTCGACGGTGCCCTGCCCGCCCTGCTCTACTTCTTCGGGGGCGGCTTCTGGATGCGCAGCTACAACTCCCCGGACATCCTCGGCGCGTGCCGGCAGACCGCGAGTCAGGCCCGGGTCGTGGTGGTCGAGATCGACTACGCACTCGCGCCCGAGCATCCGTACCCGGCGGCTCTCGAGGAGGGCCGCGCGGTGCTCGAATGGATGGCGACCGGCGCCCACCTGATCGACTCCGCAAAGCTCGCGGTGGGCGGCCAGTCCGCGGGCGGCGGGATCGCGGCGGGGCTCGCGATCCGCGTCCGCGACTCGGGCGGGCCCGCGCTCTCCCTGCAGGTGCTCGAGGTGCCCGGTGTCGACCTGTCGCTCTCGCAGTTCGACCCGCCACCGCCCGGGTACACGGCCGAGCAGCTGGTCGGGCTGATCGAGTCGGTCGAGTTCTACCTTCCCGAGGGTGTCGAGTCGAGTGATCCCGTCGTCTCGCCGGCACACATCGCCGACCTGTCGAACCTCCCACCGGCGATCATCATCAACGCCGAGAACGACCCGCTCCGCCCGTCGGGCGAACGGTACGCCGACCGGCTCCGCGAGGCCGGTGTGCCGGTGGTCTCCGCAACGTACGGCGGGCAGGTGCACAACTCCCCGGGCCTCACCGGCATCAGTGCGGGCTCCCGCGCGTGGCGCGAGCAGGTGTCCTGGGCGGTCGGCACCCTGCACGGTGACGGGGGAGTGTTCTGGTGATCGTCACCACCGAGGGCGGTCGCGTCGAGGGCGTCGAGGTCGACGGGCTCGCCGTCGTCCGCAACATCCCCTACGCCGAGCCGCCGTTCGGCGAGCGCCGTTTCCGGCCCCCCGTGCGCCGTGAGCCGTGGGATGGCGTGCGCGATGGCACCGTCTCGGGGCCGGCCGCGCCCCAGCCGATCAACGACGACACCCTGCAGATCGACTACTTCAACCCGGCAGTGTGGGGCGAGGACTGTCTGACGCTCGAAGTGTGGTCGCCCGACCTCTCCGGTTCCGCGCCCGTCATGGTGTGGATCCACGGCGGCGGGTTCCTGTTCGGCGTCGGCTCGGCGCCCGCGCACAGTGGCCGCACGTTCGCACGCGACGGCATCGTGCACGTCGCGATCAACTACCGGCTCGGGGCCGAGGGCTTCCTCCCGGCAGGAGACGGATCGGACAACCTCGGGCTGCGAGACATGGTTGCGGCGCTCGAGTGGGTTCAGCGCAACATCGCCGCGTTCGGTGGCGACCCGGACAACGTCACGATCTTCGGCGAATCGGGCGGTGCCGTCGGGGTGATGCACGTGCTCGCGATGCCGTCGTCGCGCGGGCTCTACCAGCGCGCGATCGCGCAGAGCGGCAGCCCGTTCGCGTCGGTCGCGCTCGCCGACGGCGAGAGGATGACGGCCAAGCTCGCGAAGCGCCTCGGCGTCGCGGCCACTCGAGAGGGCCTCGCGTCGGTGCCGGTCGAGAGGATGGCCGCGGAATCGCTCCCGTTCGGCACCGCGTTCGTGACCAACCCGATCGCGAACGGCCCTTCGGCGTTCATGCTGAGCCCCTTCCGGGCCGTGTACGGAACCCCCTCCCTGCCCGACTCGCCCGTCGACGCCGCGAAGCTCGACCCCGGGGTCCCGCTGCTAGCGGGAACCAACCGCAACGAGTCGTACGAGTTCGCCCGGGCGCTCGACGGCGGGGGAGTGAAACGGGCGGTCGTCGAGATCGCGCGGCGCATGATGGGCGGCGGCGGACGCATCGGGCGGTCGTACCGCAACGCTACGCGGGCGATTCCGTCGGGCATCCGTCTGCTGGAGGCGGTCTGGACCGACTGGTCGTTCCGGATCCCGACCATCCGCCTCGCGGAGGCGCGTCGGGCCGATACCTATCTCTACGAGTTCCGGTGGGAGAGCCCGAGCCTGCCGCAGGGGCTCGGTGCGATCCACACGCTCGAGATCCCCTTCGTGCGCGACGACTTCGCTTCCCTGCTCGCGACGGGCAAGTTCGGCGAGGATTTGCTCGGCCCCAATCCGCCGAGCGAGCTTGCGACAAGGATGCACGCCGCCTGGGTGGCATTCGCGAAGTCCGGCGATCCGGGGTGGCCGACCTACGAGCCCTCGCGCCGCAGCACCATGGTGTTCGACGAGGTCAGCGGGGTCGTCACCGACGCCGCGGCGGTGGAGCGCGTGGCGTGGGAGGGCACTCGCTGACGCAAACCTAGGGGTATTAGGTTATAGTGGGGTACATCTAGGAAGAGAGATGTACCCATGGCACGAGCCGGACTGACCGCGGAGCGCGTGATCGCATCTGCGGCGGATTACTCGGACGAGCACGGATTCGACAGCATCACGATGTCGGCCATCGCACGGCTGCTCGGGGTGAAAGACGCGAGTCTCTACGCGCACGTGCGAAACCTCCACGAGCTCAGGTCCGGTGTCGCTGTGCTGTCCCTCGCCGAGCTCGCCGACCAAGTAGGCGCGGCGCTCGCCGGCCGGGCGGGCAAGGACGCCCTCGTCGCGTTCGCCAACGCCTACCGCGCCTACGCGCTCGAGCACCCCGGCAGGTACGAGGCGTCTCGCATGCGGCTCGACCCGGAGGTCGCGCTCGCCAGCGCCGCCCCCCGTCACTCTGCGATGACGCGCGCCATCCTCCGTGGGTACGAACTCTCGGAGACCGACGAGACCGACGCCGTGCGACTGCTGCACAGCACGTTCCACGGCTTCGTCAGCCTGGAGAGCTCGGGCGGGTTCGCCTACACGAGCCGTCCCGCGATCGACTCGTGGAACCGGGCACTCGATGCGCTCGACCGCACACTGACCCACTGGCCCGAGGAGGCCGTCTCATGATTCCGATTGCCGCGCAGGAGCTGCGCGCATCCTTCACCAATGTCTCGCTCCGGGAGCGGAAGGCGATCGTGCTGCCGAGCGAGTTCGACGCCCTGCGCTGGGACGATCTCGACTACCTCGGCTGGCGAAACCCCAAGCTGCCCGAGGTCGGGTACGTCGTCGCCCAGCTCGATGACGGTCCCGCGGGAGTGCTGTTGCGCCAGTCGGCCAGCCGCACGCAGTCGCGCCCGCAGTGCTCGTGGTGCGAAGACGTGACGCTGCCCAACGACGTCGTCTACTTCACGGCGAAGCGGACGGGGGCCGCGGGGCGGTCGGGCAACACCGTGGCGACTCTCCTGTGCTCGAACTTCGAGTGCTCGACCAATGTGCGCAAGCTGCCGCCCGTCGCCTACCCGGGCTTCGACCGGGAGGCGGCGAAGCTCAAGCGCATCGAGACCCTGCAGCTGCGCGCGCGCACCTTCATCGAGGGCATCCGCGACGGCGACTAGTGCTGCAGTTGGGCGCCGGTGGTCTCGTCGTCGGCGTCCGTCGGCTTCACGGATTCGTCCTGCTTGAGGTACTGCGCGGAGATCGTGCGGTACGACTTCGTGAAGAACGCCGCCACGGCCGCGAGCACCATGACGATGCCCGCGATGAGGAAAACGAGGGCGATGCCCCGGGCATCCCCGTCGCCGAGGAGCCAGCCGAGGCTCGCCTTGCCGGCGTCCGACCCCACGTACGGGATGATGACGAACTCGGCGATCGGCGCGATGAGGAACGCCGTGACCGGGGCCGCCGCCGACTCGAAGGCTGCCGCGAACCCGAACACCCTGCCCTGTGTCGTGAACGGCACGACCTTCTGGATGACCGTCTGCTCCGATGCCTCAACCGCCGGTATCAGGGTCATGTAGAGCCAGATGCCCGCCGCGTAGAGCCACCACCACTCGCGGATCGTGAACAGCGCGCCCAGCACGCCCATGAGGATCACGAGCAGGAGCAGGGTGCGGATCGGGTTGCGCCCGAGGCCGAACTTGGCGACCAGCAGACCGCCGATGATGAACCCGGTCGACGTGACACCGAGCACCACTCCCCACCACTCCACGGGGAACAGCTCGAGGCCGTACGGGTCCATGAGCGCCATGTAGACGCCGCCGATGAGGTTGTTGAACGTGGAGAAGATGATGAGCGCGAAAAGGCCCGTCGCCGCGCGCACCGCAGTGATGCTGCCGCGGAGGTCGATGAGGGGGCGGCGCTCGCCGTCGTGCTGGGGCTGGTCCTCGGGGATGCGCAGGAAGAGCAGGTGCACGAGGGCGCCGGCCGAGAGCACGATGGCGATGACGAGCGTCCAGCCCATGCCGAGCAGCCCGATGGAGAGCCCGCTGAACACGCTCGTCACCATGAACGCTAGGCCTTGCACGGTGCCGACGAGGCCGTTCGCGTTCGCGTGCCTCTCCTCGGGGATGAGCAGGGTGACCGTCGTGGAGAGCGCGATGTTGCGCATGTTCTCGACCACCGCGCCGAACAGGATGATGCCGCCGAACAGCCAGAACATCGGTGCGTTCAGGTCGAGCAGTGTCGACTCGGGGAACACGAGGTACAGGCCGCCGCTGATGCCGAACGAGACCAGGGTGACGAGGCCGGCGAACACCATGACCGTGTGCTTGCGGTGCCGGTCGACGATGGTGCCGAACGCCATCGAGCACAGGGCGACGAGCAGCATGTAGGCGCCGCCGATCACACCAGTGGCGAGGACGGAGCGGGTCTCGAGGTAGACCCAGAACGTCAGCGCGAACCAGAGGTAGCTCGTCGTCACGTTGGCGATCGCGGTGTTCACCAGGATCTGCGCGAAAGTGCGCGCGCCGCCCGGCGGGGGAGCGTGCTGGGGATGGGGTGCGATGGTCTCGTCCGCGTCGGCCATGCCCATCAGTCTATGTAGACACCGTGAACATGTCGAGAGGTTTCTGCGCCCGCTACCGTAGGGGCGTGGGAATCGACGGGGAAGACTGATGGCGCTCTGGGGCAAGCGCGCCGCCGCCCTTCGGGCCGCCGCGGCGACGCACACGGAAACGCCGATCCTCGTGGACGGTGATGCCACCGAGCTGCTGGCAGTACTGCGATCGGGTGAGGCGAGCGCGGAGATCCGGGAGACCGATCACGCCTCGCTCGTCGAGAGCGGGGAGCGGGCGCGGATCGTGATCCTGGCCGTCGATGGTCACGGGCGCCGTTCGGCCTTCACCAAGGCATCGAAGATGCTGCGCGAGATGGACGACGTGATCGCAAGCGACGCAATCCGGGTGGTGGTCGTGCAGAGCGACCGGTCGCGGGCCGTGCCGCAGCGCCTGCAGCGGGTGCTGGCGTCGGAGATCCTCTACCAGGTGATGCTGGCGCTGCCGGGGGTGGCGAAGCGGCCGAAGTGGCGGTCGTTCCGGCAGACACTCGGATCGGCGACCCTCGACGCGGCCGGGCTGCGCATCCTGCGGTTCGGGTAGCTCCGTTCCGTTACGGCTTGCTCGCCTTGCCGTCCAGCCAGAGAACCTCCGAGGGATCGCTGTGCGTACCGTCGGTGCCGACGTGCTTCGAAGGGATGATCGGGCCCTTGGTGATGACGTGCACGAGGGCCATCGCGTGCCCGCGCCCGAGCCCGTAGTCCGCGGCGAGCCACTCGATGATCGGGGTGGCCTTCGTGCCGGGGCCGAACCCCTTGCCCTCCGCCAGGGTGACGAACTCGCGAGGCGTCAGCCCCGTCTTGTCCTCGATATTGTCGAGGTACGCCTGGAATGACATGAGCTCTCCTGTCTCTCGTGGTGCCAGATTACCCAGTAGCCAGGACGACGGGATCACCGACTCACAACCCTCGATCACGCTGCGTGATCTCACGTTCGAATGGCCCGACGGCACGATCGCCCTGTCGTCGCTCTCGGGGACCATCGGTGCCGGCCGCACGTCGATCGTCGGTGACAACGGCGCAGGCAAGTCCACGCTGCTCAAGCTCATCGCGGGGCTGCTGACCCCGACGAGCGGGCAGGTCGTCACGAACGGCGACGTCGGCTACCTGGCCCAGACCCTGACGCTGCAGGCGGATGCCACGGTGGCGAAGCTGCTCGGAATCGACGACACCCTCGCCGCCCTCCGCGCGATCGAGTCCGGCGATGTCGACGAGCGCCACTTCGACGTGGTCGGCGACGACTGGGACATCGAGACCCGTGCCGCGGAGGCGCTCACCGAGAACGGATTCCCCGACCTCGATCTCGATCGACGGGTGGGCGAGCTGGCCCCGAGCGTGTGGCGCTCGTCGGCCCCAACGGGGTGGGCAAGACCTCTCTACTGGAGCAGATGCTGCAGGGCGCGCCCGCTACGCCGGGACGGGCATCCGGAGAACTTCATGTCTCGCGCGTCGGATACCTGACCCAGCGGCTCGACGGCCTCGATGACAGCGCGAGCGCCTTGGCCAACGTGGGTGCGGCCGCGCCGCACTCGACGCCGGGGGAGATCCGCAACCAGCTGGCGCGACTGCTCGTGCGCGGCGACAGTGTGGAACGTCCCGTGGCGACGCTGTCTGGTGGGGAGAGGTTCCGGGTGTCGCTCGCGCGACTGCTGCTCGCCGACCCGCCCGCCCAGCTGCTCGTGCTGGACGAGCCCACGAACAACCTCGATGTGCGCAGCGTCGAGCAGCTCGTCGAGGCGCTCGACTCCTACCGCGGTGCGCTCATCATCGTCAGCCACGACGACGGCTTCCTGGCGCGGGCGGAGCTCGACGCGGTGATCGAGATCGACCCCGACGGCGCGCTGCACGAGCGTCGGCTCGGGTAGCGGGGGGCGGGATTCCCGAAGTCGGCGGGCTGGAGGAGGATGGCAGCATGTGCGGACGATTCGCAATGAACAGCGACACCAACGCCCTGCTCGAGCAGATCGTGGCGGAGCACGGCATTGGCGCCGTGCAGGACTGGCAGAGCCACTGGCCGCCGAACTACAACGTCGCGCCCACCGATCAGGTGCCCGTCGCGAGGGAACGGCACGGCCAGCGCGAGATCGAATCCGTGCGGTGGGGGATGGTGCCTCCCAGCTCGAAGGAGTTCGGCGGCAAGCCCATCTTCAACGCGCGGGTCGAGACGGTCGGTTCCAACGGCATGTTCAAACGGCCGCTGGCCTCAGGGCGCTGCATCGTGCCGGCGCTGGGCTACTACGAGTGGCAGCAGCGCGACGACGGCAAGCAGCCGTACTTCATCCGCGACCCGAACGGCCCGATGGCGCTCGCCGGGATCGTGTCCGCGTGGCGCGACCGGTCCAAGCCGGACGACGACCCCGACGCCTGGCGGCTGTCCATGGCGATCGTCACGCTCGATGCCCACGTCACGCCGGGCGAGGTGCACGATCGCGAGCCCGCCTTCGTAACACCCGACGCGTACGACGACTGGCTCGGCGACCATCTCGGCACGGAGGAGCTGGTGAAACTGCTGCAGCGCACGTCCGCCGATGTCGCGGACGGCCTGGAGTATTACGAAGTGTCGCGCGCGGTGAACCGGGTCGAGAAGTCGAAGGGCGTGCCCAACACCGGCCCGGAGTTGATCGACCCGATCCAGCCCTAGCGGGCGAAGTAGCCTCTGTAGTACTCGTACACCCAGCCGATGATGGCGACGGCGAACAGCCCGACACCGATGAAGCAGACCCACGTCCCCACGGCCAGCCCCACGAAGAAGAGCGCGGCAGAGGCGGCGAGGATGATCGGCCACCAGCTCCACGGACTGAAGTGCCCCTGCTCGGCCTCGCCGTCGTCGATGTTGGCGTCGAGGCGGTCCTCGGGAAGTTCGCCGCCCTGCCCCGTGTACGAGCGTCGGAGGTAGAAGGCGATGAGGGTGGCGAGGGCTGCACACAGCGCGAGGCCGACAGTGCCGACCCACTCGATCGTGGTGGACCCCTCACTGCCCGATGCGTCGGTGGCCAGATCCTGAAGGTCGTACAGGTAGGCCCACACGCTGTAGACCACCGCGGCGACAAGGAAGAACACGGCGAGTACCGTGAACAGACGGGCGAAACCCTTCACCGGACAACTCTCCTCACGGTCGCCTCGATGACCACCTGCTCGAAAGGTACGTCCGAGCGAGAAGTTCGGGCAGGGGTTGCCATCGGGGCGACGGTGTGGTGGATGTGGCTTGGAGCGGATGACGGGAATCGAACCCGCGCTATCAGCTTGGGAAGCTGAAGTTCTGCCATTGAACTACATCCGCAGAGCCTCAACGATAACAGCCGCCGCTCCGCGCCATAACTGGAGTCGGGCGGTCAGCGCGTCGGATGCCCCAGGGAGTCGCGGCCCAGCATGTCGTCGAGGTCCCGGTCGACCTTGGACTCCATGTCTTCGAGGGCGTCGTCCACCGCCTTCTCCAGGCGCGCCTCGTGCGCGGCATCACTCGCGTCCCGGCGGGACGCGGTGCGCTGTTCGAATCGTTCTTTCACGGCAGAAATAATATGCCATGTTGTTAGAAAGTCGAAACAGTTGAGCGTTCGCTCATGTTCTACTCAGGAGACGCTCAGACGACGGTCTTCGACTTCCCCGCCCGGCGGCGGATGATGCCGATCAGCAGAGTCGCGAGGAACAGGATGATGCCGATCACGGCCAGCCAGAACAGCCCCTTGATGGCGAACCCCACCACCGACAGGATCAACCACAGGACGAGCAGGACAATCACGAGAATCAGCATTCTCCGACCGTACGCCCCGACCGCGGAAACCCGGAGGCCTTGCGAGCGCGCTGTCCGTATGCGTTCCGGCGCTGGCTGTGACAGTCTGAGCCCGTGGACGACGTCGGCAAGCTCCTACTGGACTACCTCGTCATCGTTAGTGCGCCCAGCCTCGCACCTCATCTCGACGTGATCGCCCTCATCGTCGTGATGGCCCGCGCCTGATCCGTCCGGAGGTGCGGTTCCCGCACCTCCGGATCGGACCCCCTTGCGACGATGGGCTCAATGTACGTCGCTGCCGCCTCGCTGATCGGATTCGAGACGCTCGCCCTGCTGCTCGGGTACGCGACCATGGCGCCAGTTGCTGTGCCGGTGATGATCGCCGGGATTGCGCTCTGGGCGGTCATCCGTCGTCGACTGCGCCGGAAGCCCGACGAGGTCGAGGAGTAGCCAGCCCCATCTCTGGCTAGTCTGGGCGCATGCTTCTCAGTGATCGCGACATCCGTGCAGAGCTCGCCGCCGGCCGCATCGCCCTCGAACCCCTCGACCTCGACATGGTGCAGCCGTCGAGCATCGACGTGCGGCTCGATCGCTTCTTCCGGCTGTTCGACAACCACAAGTACCCGTTCATCGACCCGGCAGAAGACCAGCCCGACCTCACCCACCTCGTGGAGGTCGACGCCGACCAGCCGTTCATCCTGCACCCCGGTGAGTTCGTGCTCGGCTCGACGTTCGAGCTCATCTCTCTGCCCGACGACGTCGCGGCCCGGCTCGAGGGCAAGAGCTCTCTCGGCCGTCTCGGTCTGCTGACCCACTCCACGGCCGGCTTCGTGGATCCCGGATTCTCGGGGCACGTCACCCTCGAGCTGAGCAATGTCGCGACGCTGCCGATCAAGCTGTGGCCCGGGATGAAGATCGGGCAGCTCTGCTTCATCCGCACGAGCTCGCCCGTGGACAACCCCTACGGCTCTGGCAACTACCTCAACCGGTACCAGGGCCAGCGCGGCCCGACGGCGTCGCGCAGCCACCTCAACTTCCACCGCACCGACGTTCGGTCGACCGACGCGGGCGCGAAGGGCAACTAGAGTTCGTCGACGAACGCGAGGATGGCGGCCGCGAGCGACTCGGCAGCCTCCAGGGCAAGGTAGTGACCGGCGCCCTCGATGAGCACCCTGCTGACCGGCGCCGCAGAGACCTGATCGAGCGTGTCCGCGGTGAACGAGCCGCCGGATGCCCCCACGGCGAGCACGGGGACGTTGATCGGGGAGGCCGCCGCGAGCGCCTTGAGCTCTTCACCTTCGGACAGCGCCGAGGTGTACAGGCCCGCGGCGCCCCGCCAGCCGCCCGCCACGGCGTAGGCGCGCGCGAACTCATCGAGCACCTCCTCCGGGACCGATCCCTCGATCGCGGTCATCGCCCGCAACGGCCAGGCGACGACGTCGCGCTCCCTGCCGCCCAGCAGCATTTCGGGGATGCCCGGCGTGACGAGCACCCGGATGTACCAGACGCCCGCGAGCCGCTCGAAGCCGAAGCCGGCGAGCCCCGTCTCGATGCCGGTGACGCTCAGCAGGTCTTCCGAATGGGTGGCGGCCAGGCGGAAGACGGCGCCCCCGCTGATGTCCTGCGCGGTGATGTGAACGGGGCCGAGTCCCAAATGCCCGATGAGGTGGTGCAGGTCTTCGGCGCTCGCCGCGCTGCTGTAGTCGCCGTCGTCGTGCGACGAGTCTCCAAACCCGCGCAGGTCGACCGCGAACACGCGATGGGTCTGCGCGAGAAGCGGGATGAGCTCGTGGAATGCCGCCGACGTCTCCGGAAAGCCGTGCACGAGCAGGATGGGCGAGCCGTGCTCGCCGGCGGAGACGTAGTGCAGCGTGGCGCCATTGAGGGAGGCCGAATGATGGTTCAGTGAGGTAGACAACATGGTTGTCAGTATAGACAACCATGTTGTCTATGTCGACGCCCACCCCGTACGCTGGTCGCATGACACGACCCGGGCCCCGCCTCGCGCAGCTGCTGCTCGCTAGCTACCGGACGATGGTGGATGCGGCGCAGGACGAGCTCGCCCATCGTGGCTATCCCGACATGCGATCCTCGCTGCACTACGCGATGGCCGCCATCGACGCGGGGGCCGTTACGGCCTCCGACCTGGGACGCGCCCTGTCGGTGTCCAAGCAGGCGGCGGCAAAGACGATCGCGGTGCTCGTCGAGCGTGGCTACGTCGCGGTCGACCAGGATCCGGCGGACGGCCGTCGCCGGTCCCTTCGAGTGACGCAGCTGGGCCAGGAGGTGACCCTCGAGGGGGAGTCGATCTTCGACGAGCTCCGGCAGCAGTGGGCGGACCGGATCGGCGAGGACGAGCTCGTGCGCATCGAGGCGCAGCTCATCGCGTTCGTCGGCGACGACGGAATCAGCCCCGGCCCAGCTGCTCCAGCTGCCAGCCGAGCCACGGACTGAATGCGTACGGCGCCGCGACGGCGGCGTCGTGCAGCGAGTCGGGTGACACCCACGCGAATTCGGCGACCTCGTCGGGGTTGGGCGAGACGACACCCGTCGTGACGGCCCGGTAGACGGGGCAGATCTCGTTCTCGACGATTCCGGAGGCGTCGACCGCGCGGTAGCGGAAGTCGGGCAGCACGACGACTAGGTCGGCCACGGTGATGCCGAGCTCGAGCATCCCGCGGCGCACGATCGCCTCCTCCATAGACTCGCCGGGGGCCGGATGCCCGCAGAACGAGTTGGTCCACACTCCCGGCCACGTCAGTTTGCCGAGCGCCCGCCGGGTGACGAGCACCTCGCCGGCCTCGTTGTAGACGTGGCACGAGAATGCGAGGTGGAGTGGTGTCTCGGCGGTGTGGACCGAGACCTTATCCGCTGTACCGATGGGAGCGCCAGTCTCATCCACCAGCACGACCTGCTCGGGTGCGCTCACGGTAGTCTGCCTAAATGGATGGTGCGGGGCTGCTCGGTCTCTCTGAGGAGAGGCAGGTGCAGGTCGACGCCGTTCTGGCGCGCTTCTTCACCCTATCCAAGAACCGGGCCGCCGCCTTCGGCCCGCAGTACGTGCAGCTGTGGGAGACGCTCGAGCAGAACACGATCGGCGGCAAGCGATTCCGCCCCAAGATGGTGCTCTGCGCCTACCAGGCACTCGGCGGAACCGATCTCGAGGCCGCCGCCTACGTGGGCGCCGCGTTCGAACTGCTGCACACCGCTCTCATCGTGCACGACGACGTGATCGACCACGACTTCGTGCGCCGCGGGGTGCCCAACATCTCCGGCAGCTACCGGGATGCCGCGACCGCCGCCGGAACGAGCGTGCGCGTCGCCGAGCACAGCGGCATCTCGGCTGCGGTCATCGCGGGGGATCTCGCACTCTTCAACTCGTACCGGCTCATCGACCGGAGCGGCGTCGCGGATGTCACGCGCGCACGCCTGCTCGAGGTGATGGATGACGCGCTCTTCGCCTCGGCGGCGGGCGAACTCATCGACGTCGACTTCCAGATCGCGCTCGAGGTACCCCGAGTGGACGACATCCTCACCATGGAGCGCCTCAAGACCGCCGTGTACTCCTTCGAGTGCCCGCTGCAGGCCGGTGCCATCCTGGCCGGAGCTTCCGAAGCGGTCATCTCCACCCTCGCCGAGTTCGGCCGGGAGATCGGCATCGCGTACCAGCTCGTGGATGACCTCCTCGGAGTGTTCGGTGTGGAGGCCGAGACGGGGAAGACCACGATCGGCGACCTGCGCGAGGGCAAGCGCACCGTGCTCATCGCGTACGCGACGAGCACCCGCGAGTGGGCCGACATCGAGAGCCTCATCGGCGACCCCGACCTCACCGAGGCGGACGCGGCCCGCGTGCGCGAGCTCCTGACCTCCAGCGGGGCGAAGTCGTTCGCCGAGGGCCTCGCCCGCTACTACGCGAACCGCGCACTCGCCCGTCTGGCCGAGCCGCACATCCCCCTCGCGCTGCGTGAGGAACTGCATCCCGTTGCGGATGCCGTGCTCGGCCGAGTGAAATGAGGGACGCGCTCTACGACCGCGTTGCCGAGGAGACCGCGAGCATCGTCATCCGTCGCTATTCGACGTCGTTCGGCCTGGCCTCCCGACTCCTCGGGGTCGGTGTGCGCCAGCACGTGGAGAACATCTACGCGCTCGTGCGTGTGGCGGACGAGATCGTGGACGGGGGAGCCCACGTTGACACCCTCCAAGCGGCCCGCGCGCTCAACGAGCTCGAGGTGGAGACCGAGGAGGCGATGCGCATCGGGTTCAGCGCGAACCTCGTCGTGCACGCCTTCGCCCTCACCGCGCGCGACGTCTCCTTCGGCTCTGAGCTGACGGCACCGTTCTTCGAGTCGATGCGCATGGACCTCAATCAGAAGGTGCACGACCAGGAGAGCTTCGACCGCTACGTCTACGGCTCCGCCGAGGCCGTCGGGCTCATGTGTCTCCGGGCGTTCCTCCACGACGAACCGGTCACCGACCTCCCGCGCCTCGAGACCGGCGCCCGCGCGCTCGGCGCGGCGTTCCAGAAGGTCAACTTCCTGCGTGACCTCGCCGCCGACTTCGAGACGCTCGGCCGCAGCTACTTCCCGGATGTCGCGGTCGACTCGTTCGACGAGGCCACGAAGGTTCGGCTGCTCGACGACATCGACGCCGATCTCGCGGTCTCCGCAGCGGTGGTGCCCGACCTGCCCAGGAGCTCGCGCCGAGCTGTCGCCCTTGCGCAATCGTTGTTCGCGGAACTCTCGTCGCGCCTGCGGGCGACCCCCGCGAGCCAGCTGGTGAGCGCACGGGTGCGGGTGCCGAACCCGGTGAAGGCCCGGCTCGCGCTCGCCGCGGCACTGAGCCCGTCACGGCAGGGCCGATGAGCACCGTCGTCGTCATCGGCGGCGGGATCGCGGGGCTCGCGAGCGCCGCCCTTCTCGCCCGCGAGGGTCACACCGTCACGCTGCTCGAGGGCCGCCCGGCGGTGGGTGGTCGTGCGGGCTCGTGGGAGCACGACGGCTTCCGCTTCGACACCGGCCCCTCGTGGTACCTCATGCCGGAGGTCTTCGACCACTTCTACAAGCTCATGGGCACGAGCGCCGAGGAGCAGTTGCGCCTGCTCACCCTGGACCCGGGCTACCGCGTCTTCTTCGAGGGCGTCGTCGAGCCGATCGACGTCTCGACCGAGGTCGAAGACAACATCGCGCTGTTCGAGGGCATCGAGAAGGGCGCCGGCAAGCGCCTCCGCGCCTACCTCCAGTCGGCCCGTGAAGTGTACGAGCTCGCCAAGGCCCGTTTCCTGTACACGACCTTCGCCGACTTCCGGCCCCTGCTGAAGAAGGACGTCCTGAGTCAGGGCGGGCGGTTCCTCAAACTCCTGCTCCAGCCTCTCTCGACGTTCGTCAAGCGCCGCTTCAAGGACAACCGCCTGCAGCAGGTGCTCGGGTATCCGGCCGTCTTCCTCGGTTCGTCGCCCTACCTGACGCCCAGCATGTACCACCTCATGAGCCACCTCGACCTGGCGGACGGGGTGCTCTACCCGATGGGCGGCTTCACCCGCGTGATCGAGTCGATCGCCGACCTCGCCCGCGCCGAGGGGGTCACCATCATCACGCGGGCCGAGGTCACCCGCATCGTGGTCGACAACGGCGAGGCGACCGGGGTGGCCTACCTCGACGAGAACCGCGTCGTGAACTTCGTCGACGCCGCCATCGTCGTCTCGGCCGCCGACCTGCACCACACCGAGACGAAGCTGCTGCTCCCGGCCGAGCGCACCTACCCGCAGAGCTACTGGGACACGAAGACCCCCGGCCCGAGTGCCCTTCTCCTCTACTTGGGCGTCAAGGGAGAGCTGCCCGAACTCGAGCACCACAACCTCCTCTTCACGCGCAACTGGAAGACGGGCTTCGACGCCATCTTCGGCGACAATCCCACGGTGCCCGAGCCCGCCTCCCTCTACATCTGCAAGCCGAGCGGAGTCGATCCGGATGTCGCGCCCGAGGGCTTCGAGAACGTCTTCGTGCTGGTGCCGATCCCGGCAGACCCGTCGATCGGGCGCGGCGACTCCGACGGCGATGGCGACACCCGCATCGAGGTTCTGGCGGACAAGGTCATCGAGCAGATCGCAGACTGGACGGGCATCCCCAATCTCGCTTCCCGCGTGACGGTGCGACGCACGGTCGGCCCCGGTAACTTCGAGGGCGAGCTCAACGCCTGGCGCGGCACCGCCCTCGGCCCGGCGCACACGCTCGGCCAGAGCGCGTTCTTCCGGGCGGGCAACGTGTCGAAGAAGGTCAAGGGGCTGTACTACGTGGGCGGGTCGACGATCCCGGGCATCGGGCTGCCGATGTGCCTCATCAGCGCCGAACTGCTCGTCAAGCGGCTGCGAGGCGACGTGTCGACGGGCCCCCTGCCGGAGCCGCTGTGATCGTCCTGTACCTGCTCGCGCTGCTCATCGCCCTCACCGGCATGGTCGTGCTCGATCGGCGCTTCCACCTCTTCTTCTGGCGGGATGCCCGGCGCGCCGCGATCGTGCTCGTCGCGGGCCTGGTCTTCTTCCTCGTGTGGGACCTGGCGGGTGTCGGCGGCGGCATCTTCTTCCGCGGTGAGACGTCGTTCATGACCGGACTGCAGATCGCCCCGGAGGTGCCTGTGGAGGAGGTGTTCTTCCTGACGCTGCTCTGCTACCTGACGATGAACGTGTACGGCTGGTTCACCCGGGCGAGGGTCGCGTCGTGACGTACTGGGCCCTCAACGCGATCTTCCTCGCGGTCGTTCTCGTGCTGGTGCTTCTCGCTGCCCGCCGCGTGCGGTGGGCATCCCTCGGGCTCACGCTCGCGGTGCTGCTGGTGATGACGGCGGTGTTCGACAACGTGATGATCTCGGTCGGCCTGGTCGCGTACAGCGAGTCGCTCATCAGCGGCGCCTTCATCGGAGTCGCGCCGCTCGAGGACTTCGCGTACGCGATCGCCGCGGCGGTCGGGCTGCCGTCCCTGTGGGTGCTGCTGGAGAGGCGCCGACGTGCTTAGGGCACTCTTCGTGTCGTCCCGCCCGCTGAGCTGGGTGAACACGGCGTTCCCGTTCGCGGCCGCCTACCTGCTCACGACCCGCGAGGTCGATGTAACCCTCATAGTGGGTTCGCTATACTTCCTCATCCCGTACAACCTCGCGATGTACGGCATCAACGACGTGTTCGACTACGAGTCCGACCTGCGCAACCCGCGCAAGGGCGGGGTCGAGGGTGCCCTGCTGGATCGAGGGATGCACCGGCCGACGATCATCGCCGCGATCGTCACCAACGTGCCGTTCCTCATCTACCTGGTGCTCGTCGGCAGCACGCTCTCGTGGCTGGTGCTCGCGATCAGCGTGTTCGCCGTGATCGCCTACTCGGCTAAGGGGCTGCGCTTCAAGGAGAAGCCGTTCCTCGACTCGATCACGTCCAGCACGCACTTCGTGTCGCCCGCGGTCTACGGGTTGGTACTTGCCGGCGCGTTGTTCACACCGCAGCTGTGGGCGGTGCTCGCCGCGTTCTTCCTGTGGGGGGCGGCCTCGCACGCGTTCGGCGCGGTGCAGGATGTCATCGCCGACCGCGAGGCGGACATCGCGTCGATCGCTACCGTGATCGGTGCTCGTGCGACCGCTCGACTGTCGGTCGTGCTGTACCTGAGCGCGGGCATCCTTCTGCTGTTCTCGGCGTGGCCCGGGCCGCTCGCCGCCGTGCTGGTCGTGCCCTACGCCGCGGTGTGCGCGCCGTTCTGGAACGTGACGGATGCCACGTCGGAGCGGGCGAACCGCGGGTGGCGTCGGTTCCTGCTGCTCAACTTCATCACGGGGTTCTTCGTGACGATGCTGATGATCTACTTCGCCTGGCTGACTCGCTAGTCAGACCATCCCATGTTTCTGGCCATGGTCTCGAGCACCCGAAGCGTCTCGTCGTACTGGTCCTGGGTGAGGCCCTGGGTGACGAGTGTGCGCTGAGTGCCGACCACGGTGGTGAGGCGGTCGAGCGCCGAGCGCCCGCGTTCCGTCACGTCGTAGCGCGTCGAGGTGATGACGACCCACCCGCTGTCGACGAGCTCCGCCAGGTGCTCGACCGAGCTCTCGTCCTGCTCGGCAGACAGGAAAGGCGCCACCGCCGCGTCCAGCTGCTCCACCGTCGCGGGCTCTTTCACGAGCACGTTCAGGAGTTGCCACTGGCGCCGGGTGACGCCGTGTTCCTCGAGAGTCGAGGCGAACTGCTCGTCGATCAGGCGATCGACGAGCTTGAGCCAGAATCCAATCGGTCGAGGAGTGTCCATGGTTCGAGGTTACGCTTCGGGCTTCTCGGTGGGGAGGCCCTGGTCGCGCATCGGGCGGCCGCCGAAGTGGCCGGGGCGGTGGTCGCCGAAGCCGTGGCGGTGGCCGCGACCGAAGCCGGGGCGCTCGTCGCGCTGATCCTCGGACCAGCCGAGGTTGCGGGCCATCTTCTCGAGGGTCGCCATGGTGGTGGCGTAGTCCTCATCGGAGACGCCCTCGCGGGCGGTGTCACCGAGCGTGGCGCGGTAGTCGCGGGTCAGCTGGTGCTTGCGGTGCTCGATGGCGCGGAGCCAGAAGTTCGGGCGGACTGTTCGTGTTTCGTTGGGGGTAGTCATTTTCAGTGATTCCTTCGTTGGGGTATGTATGTCATATGACAACAGTTGTAACATTACATACATGAACACCGGACGTCAAGACCCCATCGCCGAGATCGAGCAGGCGGTCGTCGCGCTGCGGCACTTCCGAGGGCGCGGCCCCGGGGCACGCGGCGGGCACGGCGGACCGCCGTGGATGAGGGAGGGGATGCGCGAGAACCCCGACGGCCGCTCGCACATGGAGCACATGCCCACGGTGCGCGGCTTCCGCGGACCGCACGACCGAACGATGGGCGGGGCGGCCCGGTTCCGCCTGCTCGCCGCGCTGCGCGACCGCGACGGGATGAGCGTGTCCGAGATCGCGGACGTGGTCGGGGTCGACCAGCCCCGGGCGAGCCGACTCGTCAACGACTCCGCCGAGCGCGGCTTGGTCACGCGCCGGGCCGACGAGAAGGATGCCCGTCGCAGCGTCGTCGAACTGACCGAGCAGGGGCGCGCCCTGCTCTCAACGGCGAACGAGAACCGTCGCACGGCGGTGACGGATGCCGTATCAGGGTTCACCGACGAGGAGACCGCCACGTTCGCGGCGCTCCTCACCCGGTTCGTGGCGGGGTGGACGCAACACGACGGCGATCATCCCGGGCACTAGGCGCGGGCATCCCCGCCGAGCGCCTCTTCGTCGAGTTCGCCTAAAACGACGCAATTTCCGCCTGTGGGCGTCGAGCTCGGCGAATTCGAAGTCGTGAGGGCGCGGCACGGAGCCGAGGGGCGGGTGAGGCCCTACGAAGCCGCGCGCACCGTCGGCACGCGCACGAGGAGGAGCAGCGCGAGCCCCACCGCGAGCACGATGACGATGCCGAGGATGCCCCAGTACTGCGCGCCGCCAATGGCGATGAACGTCGTCCAGAGCAGGGGGGAGAGGAAGCTCGCCGCGCGGCCGGTCGTGGCGTAGAGGCCGAAGATCTCGCCCTCGCGCCCGGCGGGGGTGACCCGGGCCAGGAACGAGCGGCTCGCCGCCTGGGCGGGACCGACGAAGAGCGTGAGGCAGAGTCCGCCGATCCAGAACGCGGTGGTACCGCCGTCGTGGGCGAAGAACACGGCGAGGCCGGCGACGATGAGGCCCGCGAGGGAGAACGCGATCACGGCCTTCGGGCCGAACCTGTCGTCGAAGCGGCCGGCGAGGATGGTGCTCAGGCCGGCCGTGAGGTTGGCGACGATGCCGAAGATGAGCACCTCCGACGGGCTGAAGCCGAAGGTCACGGCGGCGATCACGCCGCCGAAGGTGAAGACGCCGGCGAGCCCGTCGCGGAACACCGCGCTCGCGAGCAGGAACCAGAAGGTGGGCCGGCTCTCGCGGAACAGGCGGCGGATGTCGCGTACGAGCACGGCGTAGCTGGCGAAGAAGTTGCCCTGCTTGCGGCGGTTCGGGTCGGGCGCCGCCTCGGGCACGTTGAGGAAGATCGGAATGGAGAAGAGCACGGTCCAGATGGCACAGGTGAGCGCGACCAGTCGGATGTCGATCCCCGCCTCGGTGCCGACTCCCAGGACGCCCCCGTTGTCGCCCGAGATGAAGAGCACGTAGACGAGCAGCAGCACGATGATGCCGCCGAGGTAGCCGAACCCCCAGCCGAGTCCGCTCACGCGGCCGACGGTCTTGGGGGTGGAGACCTGCACGAGCATCGCGTTGTAGTTGACGTTGGCGATCTCGGCGAACACGTTGCCGACCGCCACGAGGGCGACGCCGAACACGAAGAAGCTCGGTCCGGTCTGCACGAAGAACATGAGCGCCATCGAGAGCACCACGAGCCCGGTGTTGATGGCGAGCCAGCGCTTGCGGTTGCCGGCGGCGTCGGAGCGTTGCCCGAGCACCGGGGCGAGCAGGGCGACGAGGAGACCCGCCACCGTGATCGCGAGGCCGAGCCCGGCCGAGAGGTCGGCGATCGCGCGGTCGTACGCCGCGGTGCCCTCCTCCAGCGCGGGGTCGATGAAGAGCGAGCTCGTCAGGTAGACCGTGAAGACGAAAGTCGTGATGACGGACGCGAACGGCTGCGTCGCCCAGTCCCACAGCGCCCACGACCAGACCTGCTTGCGCGGGATGACCTTGCCCTCCTGGAGGTCCAGTCCGACCGCGGCGATCGCCCCGGTGTTGGCCGTGGTCGGCACCTTCTTCGTGGTGGCTTCGTCGCTCATGGTCACACGCTAGTGGCTGGGGGTGGCGCAGAGGTTAACGACTTACTTGAGTCACTCTCACTCAACTTTCAGCTGGATAACTTGACACCGGATGACCGGCGCGGCCAAACTTGATACAACGCGACTCAACTAGTTGCACCAGGCCAATCAAGGAGTAAGAGCACATGGCTCGAGCAGTAGGAATCGACCTCGGAACCACGAACTCCGTGGTCGCCGTCCTCGAAGGTGGAGAACCCACCGTCATCGCCAACGCCGAAGGTTTCCGGACGACCCCGTCGGTCGTCGCCTTCACCAAGGACGGGGAGGTGCTCGTCGGTGAGACCGCGAAGCGCCAGGCCGTCACCAACGTCGACCGCACCATCGCTTCGGTGAAGCGCCACATGGGCACCACCTGGACCCAGGAGATCGACGGCAAGAAGTACACCGCGCAGGAGATCTCCGCGCGCATCCTCGCCAAGCTCAAGCGCGACGCCGAGCAGTACCTGGGCGAGCCGGTCACCGACGCCGTCGTCACCGTTCCCGCGTACTTCAACGACGCCGAGCGCCAGGCCACCAAGGAGGCCGGTGAGATCGCCGGGCTCAACGTGCTGCGCATCATCAACGAGCCCACCGCTGCCGCCCTCGCGTACGGCCTCGACAAGGGCAAGGAGGACGAGCTCATCCTCGTCTTCGACCTCGGTGGCGGTACCTTCGACGTCTCCCTCCTCGAGGTGGGCAAGGACGACGACTTCTCGACGATCCAGGTCAAGGCGACCTCCGGCGACAACCGCCTCGGCGGTGACGACTGGGACCAGCGCGTCGTGACGTACCTGATCCAGAAGTTCAAGGACACCACCGGCGTCGACGTCTCCAACGACAAGATCGCCAAGCAGCGCCTCAAGGAGGCCGCTGAGCAGGCCAAGAAGGAACTCTCCTCGCAGACGAGCACGACCATCCAGCTGCCGTACCTCTCCCTCACGGAGAACGGCCCCGCCAACCTCGACGAGACGCTCACCCGCGCCAAGTTCGAGGAACTGACGCAGGACCTGCTCGAGCGCACCCAGAAGCCGTTCAACGACGTGATCAAGGAGGCGGGCGTCAAGCTCTCCGACGTTGCCCACGTGGTTCTCGTCGGTGGTTCCACCCGTATGCCCGCCGTGGTCGAGCTCGTCAAGAAGCTCACCGGCGGAAAGGAGCCCAACAAGGGCGTCAACCCGGACGAGGTGGTCGCAGTCGGCGCCGCACTCCAGGCCGGCGTGCTGAAGGGCGAGCGCAAGGACGTGCTGCTGATCGACGTGACCCCCCTGAGCCTCGGCATCGAGACCAAGGGCGGCATCATGACGAAGCTCATCGAGCGCAACACCGCGATCCCGACCAAGCGCAGCGAGACCTTCACCACCGCGGACGACAACCAGCCCTCCGTGGCGATCCAGGTGTTCCAGGGCGAGCGCGAATTCACGAGGGACAACAAGAACCTCGGAACGTTCGAGCTCACCGGCATCGCTCCGGCCCCTCGCGGGATCCCGCAGGTCGAGGTGACCTTCGACATCGACGCCAACGGCATCGTGCACGTGTCCGCCAAGGACAAGGGCACCGGCAAGGAGCAGTCGATGACCATCACGGGCGGTTCCAGCCTGTCGAAGGAGGACATCGAGCGCATGGTGCGCGAGGGCGAAGAGCACGCGGCGGAGGACAAGGCCCGCCGCGAGGCAGCCGAGGTCCGCAACACCGCCGAGCAGCTCGCCTACTCGACCGACAAGCTCATCAAGGACAACGAGGACAAGCTCCCCGCCGACGTGAAGAGCGACGTGCAGGCCGACGTGGATGCCCTCAAGACCGCTCTCGCCGGTGACGACGAGGCCGCAGTCAAGACCGCGTTCGACAAGCTGACCGAGAGCCAGCAGAAGCTCGGCCAGGCGATCTACGCCACCCAGCAGGAGCCCACGGGCACCGAGGGCGGCGAGGCTCCCACCGAGGAGCCGGCGAACGACGAGGACATCGTCGACGCCGAGGTCGTCGACGACGAGGAAGAGCCCAAGAAGTAATGAGCGACCCGACAGGCTCGGAAGAGCCGATCGAGAACGAGTCCGAGGAGGTGGCGGCCGAGGCCGCCGCCCCCGAGGCGGAGGTCGAGCACGATCTGAGTGACGCCGACCAGGCGCTGCTCGATCAGGCCGCCACCGACCTCGTCGCCGAGATGCGCACCGACATGCTGCGCGCTCAGGCTGAGCTCGTGAACTTCCGCCAGCGCGTCGAGCGCGACCGGCAGGCTAACCGCGATGCCGTCATCGCCGAGGTCATCCGTTCGCTCCTGCCGGCACTCGACGACCTCGCCCGCGCCGAGGCGCACGGCGACCTCGTCGAGGGCGCTCCGATGACGATCGTGGCCCAGAAGCTGCGGTCGGGGTTCGAGAAGTACGGCCTCAAGCAGGTGGGGGAGAAGGGCGAGCCCTTCGACCCGGCTTTCCACGAGGCCGTCGTGCAGCTGCCCAACCCGGACGTCACGGTGAACACGATCGCCGACGTGATCGAGCCCGGCTTCACCCTCGGGGACCGCCTCGTGCGCCCTGCGAAGGTCGCCGTGTTCGTTCCGGCCGAGTAACCGAGCAGGAGCAGGATGGCCAGCCAGGACTGGTTCGACAAGGACTTCTACGCCGTACTCGGCGTGCCGAAGACCGTGTCGGAAGCCGAACTCAAGAAGACGTACCGCAAGCTCGCGCGACAGTACCACCCTGACTCCAACCCGGGTGATGCCGCCGCCGAGGCGAAGTTCAAGGAGATCAGCGAGGCGAACTCCGTTCTCTCAGATCCCGAACTGCGCAAGGAGTACGACCAGATCCGCGCCATGGGCTCGGGCGCCCGCTTCCAGGCGGGCGGCCCCCAGGGTGGCGGGTTCGAGGACGTCTTCGGCGGGCTGTTCAACCAGGGCGGGCGCACCCAGTCCAGCGCGAGCTTCGAAGACCTCCTCGGCGGCATGTTCGGCGGGGCGGGAGGCTTCGGTTCCGCCTCGGGCGGGTACCGGGGCACCGGCGGCCCGAGCAAGGGCCGCGACGTGTCGGCGAACACCACGCTCGACTTCGTCACGGCGATCCGCGGCGAGACGATCAAGCTGCAGCCCCAGGGCGGCAAGCCGATCAACGTGAAGATCCCCGAGGGTGTCACCGACGGCCAGAAGATCCGCCTCAAGGGCAAGGGCGAGCCCAGCCCCGACGGCGGAGCCCCCGGCGACCTCGTGCTCACGGTCGCGGTGCGCAAGCACCCGGTGTTCGAGCGCGACGGCCAGAACCTGCGCGTGATCGTTCCGGTCACGTTCACGGAGGCCACGCTCGGCGCCACCATCGAGGTACCCACCCTCGGTGGTGAGCCGGTGAAGCTGCGTGTCGCTCCGGGAACGCCGAGCGGGCGCATCCTTCGTGTGAAGGGCCGCGGCGTCACCTCCGCCAAGGGCGAGGGCGACCTGCTCGCCGAGGTGCAGGTGGCCGTTCCCGCGCACCTCACCGCCGACGCGCTCAAGCACCTCGAGGCGTTCGCGAAGGCGATGCCCAAGGAGAACCCGCGTGAGGAGCTGCTCGAGAAGGCCCGGGCCGACCACTGATGGACATGGATGCCGACACTCCCGTCTTCGCGATAGCGGCAGCCGCGGAGCTCGCCGGCATGCACCCGCAGACTCTCCGGCAGTACGACCGGCTCGGGCTCGTGAGCCCCGGTCGTACCGCCGGGCAGTCGCGGCGCTACTCCCTCCGGGACGTCGCGCAGCTGCGCGAGATCGCGGCCCTGAGTGCCGAGGGCCTCAACCTCGAGGGGATCAAGCGCATCCTCTCGCTGGAGAATCAGGTCGCGGCACTGAGCGATCGCGTTCGCGAGCTCGAGCACGCGCTCGCGGACGAGATGCTGTCCCGCCCCGGCCGGCGGGTATTCGCCGCCGGTTCGGAGGGCGACGTCGTCTCCCTGCGGGCGGGCGAGCGCGCCAAGCGGAGTAACGCGGTCGTCGTGTGGCGTCAGCTGGGCCGCTGATGTCGCCCCTGAACCTCGACGACCTTCGCCGCTGGCCCGACTTCGAGGCGCCGGAACTCCGCGCGTGGGATGCCGCCGACACCCTCATCCTCGATGAAGTAGCCGCGCGGCTCGTCGGCGCCGAGGTCGTGGTGATCGGCGACGACTACGGCGCCCTCACTCTTGGCGCGCTGGACGCCGGCGCGACCCGGGTCCGCGTGCACCAGGACTCGCTGGTGAGCGAGCACGCGCTCGCCGCCAACGGCACCGGTGACTACGTGAACCTGCCCCTTGGACCGGAGCTGCTCGGCGGCGCCACCCTCGTGCTGCTGCGCCTGCCCCGATCGCTCGACGCGCTGGACCAGATCGCGGCGCTCATCGCCGCGCACGCCGACCCTTCGGTCACCGTGGTCGCGGGCGGCCGCATCAAGCACATGTCGCTCGGGATGAACGAGGTGCTCGCGCGCCACTTCTCCCGCGTCGACGTGAGCCTCGCGCGCCAGAAGTCGCGGCTGCTCATCGCGAGCGAGCCCCGGGTCGGGATCGTGAGCGAACCGCAGCGCGCGTTCCACGCCGACCTCGGGCTGTGGGTCGTCTCGACGGGCGGGGCTTTCGCGGGCACCTCGGTCGACATCGGGACTCGAGCGCTGCTCGGGGTGCTCGATGACGTTCCGGCGTTCGACTCCGCCGTCGACCTGGGGTGCGGCACGGGCATCCTCGCCGCGCGACTCAAGCGGCTGCGACCTGACGCCGACGTGCTGGCGAGCGACCGCTCGGCCGCTGCAGTCGCCTCGGCGGAGGCCACCATGGAGGCCAACGGACTCGTCGTCACGGTGACCCGCGACGACGCGCTCTCGCAGCTGTCCGACGCGAGCCTCGACCTGGTCGTGCTCAATCCGCCGTTCCACACCGGCGCGGCGGTGCACTCGGGTGTCGCGACCTCGCTGTTCGAGGCCGCGAGCCGCGTACTGCGCCCGGGCGGCGAACTCTGGGCCGTCTGGAACTCGCACCTCGGCTACAAGGCGCAGCTCCGCTCGATAGTGGGGGAGACCCGCGAGGT
>Ga0247740_1000162_pt1 | contig 35479 bp, 29 predicted proteins | sample UWRJL148409B2_FD_180942 | JGI IMG/M metagenome (GOLD analysis project Ga0247740, IMG submission 180942) | Plant litter microbial communities from Arlington Agricultural Research Station in Wisconsin, United States - UWRJ-L148-409B-2 | ecosystem: Environmental > Terrestrial > Plant litter >...
AGATGAAGAAAGCAAAACCAATATTTTTGCCTCGGTGGCTTTTGTAAAAGGGCAATACGCCAAAAGTACTTTTACAGGCCAGGAAGGCAATCAGGGACCGTATAAATTAAAAGGTCAAAACGGTGAGTTGTATGTTCTGGTTATTTCAGGATCTGAACGGGTTTATGTAAATGGTGTTTTGCTAAAACGTGGCGAAAACAACGATTATGTTATTGATTATAATGCCGGAGAAATTACGTTTACTTCGCTTTTTACAATTACTTCTGAAATGCGAATTAATATTGAATACCAATATTCTGAACGAAATTATAACCGACTCGTAACCTACGCCGGGGCAACACACGAAAATAAAAACTGGAGTTTTGGCGGCTATATTTATTCAGAAAATGATATGAAAAACCAGCCATTGCAACAAAATCTTTCTACAGAGCAGGTCGGGATTTTAAGTCAGGCCGGTGATAATATTAATTTAATGAAAGCGCCATCTGCTTACGAAGATAGTTATGCTGATAATAAAATCCTGTACAAAAAAATACTCGTCAATGCGGTTGAAGCTTACGAATACTCGAATGATGCCAGCAATGTTTTGTATAATGTAAAATTTAGTCTTGTAGGCAATAATGCCGGAAATTATATTATTCAGAACAACAATTCGGTAGAACGTATTTATGTATATGCTGCTCCTGTAAACGGAATTCTGCAAGGAAATTATGAACCTCTTGTACAATTGGTTGCCCCGATAAAATTGCAGGTAGCCACATTTTTAGGAAAATACAATCCTGATGAAAAAACGCTGGTTGATTTTGAAATTGCCATAAGCAACAACGATAAAAATCTTTTTTCGAAAATCGATGACGGCGACAATAGCGGAATTGCCCTTAAAACCAACATTAAAAAACGTCTTTTTACGAAAGAATGGACTTTAGACGGTTTTGCTAACTACCAATTTGTTCAGGAAGATTTTAGATCTGTGGAGCGATTGTATAATATTGAATTTAATAGGGACTGGAATTTAAATGAAGCACTTTTAGGCAATCAGAGTTTATTGGTTACGGGTTTGAATTTTGATTTATTTGCTAAAAAACAAACCTCAAATATTGGACTGTTTACCTATCAATTTGAAAAATTAGATTATTCTGAAAGTTATTCGGGAGCAAGACATACTACGACTGCTCTCTTCAAACTAAAACAATGGACGATAGAAAATCAGGGTAGTTTTTTAAATAGTGATGCCACAAGTTCGACTTCTAAATTTATCAGAAATCAAACCAGAACCAAATATCATTTTGGCAAAAACTGGATTGGCGCCAGTATGCAACTCGAAAACAACCAGCAAAGGGATAAAGTTAGCAATCAGTTTTCGGCTTTAAGCCAAAAATTCACAGAATACGGTGCTTTTGTTGGACGTGGTGACAGCACCAAAGTTTTTGTAGAACTAGGTTATTTACAACGTCGGAATGATAGTTTGCAAAACGGATTGCTACAACATGTAAACAATTCGCAAACGTATTACTTAAAGTCAAAATTGATTCAGAATAAAACAACCGATTTAGCGGTTTATGCAAGTTATCGTAATTTAGATTTCATTAATTCATCCCGAAAAAATGAACCTTCCTTAAATTCGAGAATATTATATAATGATCGCTTCTTTAACCAGTTTATGCAAATCGGGACGACTTACGAAACCAGTTCAGGAACAATTGCGCAACAAGAATTTACCTATGTAGAAGTTCCAACAGGACAAGGGGTTTATACCTGGAACGATTATAATGGCAACGGAATTCAGGAATTGGAAGAGTTTGAAATTGCTGCATTTGCGGATCAGGCAAAATATGTTAGAATCTTTTTGCCCAATCAAATTTATATTAAAACCAACCAGAATAAATTTTCTCAATCTGTTGCTTTGAATCCGCTGCAATGGCAAAACGAAACAGGGTTTAAAAAACTTGCTTCCTATTTTTACAATCAAACTTCGTTTATTATGGATCGAAAAGTAAAAAGCAGAGGCGAACGTTTAGAACTGAATCCATTTGATTCATCTGAAGAAAATATTCTGGGATTGAATTCGAGTTTTAGAAACAGTCTGTATTACAATCGCGGAAAGCAAAAACATTCTGTAACCTACACTTATCTTATTAATAAAGGGAAGAATTTACTTTCGATAGGATCTCAAAATGTTAGAAACAGTTCAAACCAATTGCAATACACTCATTTGTATCAAAAAAGCTGGCTGTTTAATTTCTTTACCAAAACAATAAGTACCAATTTAGTTTCTGAAGATTTTGTCGAAAAAAACTATGATTTAAAAGGCTATCAGGTAGCACCAAAAATCAGTTATTTGTTTTCTAAAAATACCAGTTTAGATTTCTTTTATGAATTTCAGAACAAAGAAAACCAAATTGGGAATTTCGAAACTTTAGTGCAAAACAGACTTGGAACTTCCTTTTCGTTTGCGGGAGAGAAAAAGGTCACCCTGAATGGAGAATTTTCCTTTTATCAAAACAAGTTTAACGGCAATGAATTTTCATCTGTAGGTTTTCAGATGCTGGAAGGACTTCAGGAAGGACAAAATTTAGTCTGGAAATTGCTTTTACAGAAAAACATAACACAGTTTCTGGATGTAAATTTAAATTATCAAGGCCGAAAAGGTGAGACTTCAGCGGTTGTTCATACGGGTAATATTCAGCTTCGCGCTTATTTTTAACACTTTACGAAAAATGTATTCATAAATTGATTAATTTTAATTGAAATTTAAAACCGTAACCTTATGAAAAAATTATTATTACTTTGTTTTATGGTGGTTTTGTCTTCTAATTTTTATGCTCAGGAAACAGCTGTAAAAGACACAAAAAGCAAAACTGAAACTGCTGCTAAAAAGAAAAAAGCAACTGCTGACAAAGCGGCATCAGATGCAAAAAAAGAAGCTACTAAAGCAAAAAAAGCAGCCAAAGAAGCCACTGATGCTTCGGCAGCAAGCACTGCAGCAACCAAAAAAGCAGCCGACAAAGAAGCTGCTAAAGCAAAAAGCGATGCCACTAAAGCTTCTAAAAAAGCAACTGCAGCAGCAGATGGAGCTAAAGCTGATGCCAAAAAAGCCGATGCCAAAGCAACTGTAGCTAAAAAAGATGCTACCGCTACTAAAAAAACAGCCACTAAAACATTAAAAGAAACCACAGAGAAAGCTCCAAAAGTAGCAGATAAAGTTACGGGAGAATACAACGGTAAAAAAGTATATACGGGACCAAAAGGCGGTAAATACTACATTAATAAAAACGGAAATAAAACGTATATTCAGGATTAGTCAAAGATACTGAGATGCTAAGCTACTAAGGCGCTAAGATTAATAGAAAACCGAACTATAGTTCGGTTTTTTTATTTAACAAGCAAAAAACTTAGCATCTTAGAGGCTTAGAAACCTAGAAGCTTAAATCAGAGTTAATAATTTAGTAATATGTACGAAATAACACAAAAAGCTTATTTCTCTATCTTCGTTTTTAAAAAGCGTTAAACTATGAGCATTGACTATTCTGCGAACAAAACAATTTTAGTTGCTCCATTAAACTGGGGACTTGGCCATGCCACAAGATGTATCCCTATTATAAAAGCGCTTCAGGAAAAAAATTTCATCCCAATTATAGCTTCTGATGGAGTTGCTTTGGCGTTACTCCGTAAAGAATTCCCGTACATACAAACACTTGAGTTGCCTTCTTATCATATTGAATATGCTAAAAATGGTAAAAACTTTAAATGGAAATTGATTAAAAGCCTGCCTAAAATGATCGTTGCTATTTTAGACGAGAAAAAAATGGTGAACCGCTGGATCAAAAAACACGGAATTGACGGGATTATCTCGGATAATCGATTGGGGGTTTTCAGTAAAAAAATTCCATCTGTGTTTATGACGCATCAATTGAATGTCATGACTGGAAATACGACCTGGTTTACGAGTAAATGCCATCAATACATTATAAAAAAATACAATCAATGCTGGGTTCCCGATACTAATGACGCGGTAAATTTAACCGGCGATCTGGGGCATCTTAAGACTACTCACCTCAATTTAAAATACATTGGTCCTTTAAGCAGAATGCGCAAAAAGGAAACTCCAAAATTATATGACCTGATGGTAATTTTGTCCGGTCCTGAACCTCAACGCACTTATTTAGACGAAAAATTACAAAAAGAAGTCGCTGATTATAAAGGCAAAGTTGTTTTTATACAGGGCATTGTTGAGAAAACCCAAACCAAATGGCAGGCTGGAAATGTAACGTATTACAATTTCATGAACTCAAAACAACTGGAACAAACTTTTAATGAAAGTGATTTTGTTTTATGCCGTTCCGGTTATACAACAGTAATGGATTTGGCTAAACTAGGCAAAAAAGCCTTTTTTATACCAACTCCGGGGCAATATGAACAAGAGTATTTGGCGATAAAACTTCAGGAAGAAAATCTGGTACCGTATGCAATGCAAAACGACTTTACGATTGAAGATCTTTCAAAAGTAAAGTCGTTTAAAGGTTTAACCCAGTTTAACGAAGATATCGACTGGGATTCGTTATTTGCCGTTTTCGAGGATTAGTTTTAGAAATTAAACTGCGCTTGTAATCGCAATAAATTTCCTTGCTGACGGTTGATTGGCAGCACGCTGTCTTCAAACGTTCTGTCGGCAATAACGTATTCTGCTGTAAACTCAAAAGCTTTAAAAGGCTGCCATTCTATACCAATTTCATAATCTCTAACAACATAACTTCTGGCGTCTTTTTCGTATTTTTTTCCTCCGTCATAATATTGAAATTTGGCGAAAGGATAAATATGCTGTTTTTTGATGTCTAATTTATAATTCAACAATACATAACCGCCATTTAAATCGGTTTCATCCACTGTATTGGTTACCGTATTGTATCTTGGGCCTGTACCAATATTATATTCTGTCTGGATTCCGAAAGGTCTTGGGTACAAAACAAAAGTTGCGCCCACTCTCTGGTCTTTTACATATTGCGGATCGTTTACTTTTACTCCCGGTGAAATTTCGCCTGTAAATGCCCATTTTCCGGTATAAGCCTGAATTCCGGGTTCTATAATCTGGCTGCCTATTACAAAAGGATACGTTACTCTTGCAACCACATTCAAATCTCTGTTACCATCCAGTTTATTGGCAATTTGACCATTGTAAACTCCAAAGGCAAAAACTCCAAAATCGCCTGAACCTTTATAACCGTCTTTTACCAGCATATTAAAACGTTCCCTGATTTCGGCCGGAGCCCAATAAAAAAACAACCCTAAATCACGTTCGTTTAGTATAGCACTGTTCATCGCATCATTACGATCTAACGCCAAACGCTGTGAACTGGACTGCATATTCTCGAAACCATAGGGAATTTTACTTTGTCCTACACGTACGCGATATTCCTTTTTCTTATCAAAAGAAAGGTCAAAATACAAATCTCGAATCTGAACAAAATTCTGAATTCCTGTACTTGGCGAACTCGCAAAATCAGGTTGGAAATAGAAAAACACATTGGGGTGAACCTGGCCTGAAAATACCAAACGCGCACGACGAATAAAAAGTCCGTTGTTGGCTTTTGCATCAGGATCTGTAGAAGTTGTTCCCCAGGATTTATCACATTGATCACAGGAAACTTTATCATTTGTAGAAAAAAGTCCATTGTATCGTATTTGAGCATATCCTCTTAAGGAAATCCTGTCGTACCAATGTTCTTCGCTACTAACTCCGGATTTGGTATCCGGAAGTTTCGCTTTATTAATAGAATCTAAAATACGCATTACTTCGTTTTTTACATCCTGTTTATTTAATTCTTGTGCATTTGATGCGCAAGTTATGAGTAACAAAACGGCTAAAATTTTTCTTTTTATCATCCTTTCTCTAATTCCCTTAATTTCAAGGTGCAAAGATGACTCACCTATGTTAAGAAATCATTAACAAGATGTTACTATAATAAAAATTTAATGTTACGAAGTTTTGGCGTAGTTTAGTTAATTGTTAAAATCCTATGTTTTACAGCACTTAACAAAAATCAGATCACAATTATTTAACTTCCGCTTTTACTGTTTTATGTGCTTTTTCGAGTGTAAAAGAAAATTCAGAACCAATTCCGAATTCACTTTCTACATATACTTTCTCTTTATGCGCTTCGATAATATGTTTTACTATGGCCAATCCCAGACCAGAGCCACCTTCTGAACGGGTTCCGCTTTTATCGACTCTGTAAAAACGTTCGAAAAGTCTTGGAATATTTTGTTTTTCAACTCCTTCTCCGTTATCACTAATTCGGATTAAAACTTTTTTCTTGGTTAAGTTTACAACACCAACTTCGGTTAAACCTCCGTCTTTACCATATTTAATAGAATTAACAAGTAGGTTTTCTAAAACTTGCTGAATCCTGTCCTGATCACCACGCACAATAACCGATTGTACATTTTTGCTTTCAAAAGCCAGTTTGATTTTCTTTTTGTCAGCTTTCATTTCCAACAAATCAAACACATTCTGAATAAGTTCAACGATATTAAAATCAGTCATATTCAAGTCAAGATCTCCTGACTCGAGTTTGGTAATCATGTCTAAATCTTCCACTATATAGATGAGACGTTCAACTCCTTTTTCGGCACGTTTCAAGTATTTCTTTCTAATGGTTTTATCATCCATTGCTCCATCCAGTAAAGTCGAAACATAACCCTGAACCGTAAACAAAGGCGTTTTAAGTTCGTGCGAAACATTCCCTAAAAACTCTCTACGGTATTGTTCACGAATTTCCAGCATTTCGATTTCGAGTTTTTTATCGGTAGCAAACTTTTTTACTTCACGCGAAAGCGTTTCCATATCAGTAGTTATAGGTTGATTTATTAATGTTGTCGACTCTAATAAAGAAACCTCATCGTAGATTTTCTTTACTCGTCTGTAAATAAAGCGTTCTACACGATATTGCAAGACCAAAAAGGAGAAAATATAAATCGAAATAATGAAAACTATTCCAAATGCGACCTGATGCTTCAACTGATTTTTATAAAATAAATTCATCAGGATCAGCACAAATCCTGTTCCGAAAAGACTGATATATAATGCTGACTTTACAGCAAATTTGTATGTTTTTTTAAAATTAATTTTCATTGAGATTATTGAACCATTAAGAGATTATATTTTTACCATATAAGTTATATAAGTTCATTTAAAGTAAAGCGCAATTGTATGATTACATTAAGAACTTAAAAAAAGAAATCTTTGTCAAAGTTTTGAACTTTGACAAAGATAATCTTTGATTCGAAAAGTATGTTGTACTAATTTAAATGAACTTATATAACTTATATGGTTCAAATATTTATTGAATGTCTAGACTTCAAATTTGTAACCAACACCTTTTATAGTTTTAAAAAGATCTTCGCCTATTTTTTCGCGTAGTTTTCTGATGTGAACATCGATTGTTCTTCCTCCTACTACCACTTCATTACCCCAAACTTTATCCAGGATTTCGTCTCTTTTAAAAACTTTTCCAGGTTTTGAAGCCAATAAATAAAATAATTCGAATTCTTTTCTTGGTAAAGCAATTTCTACATTGCCTTTTATGATCTTATATTCTTCACGGTTAATCTCGATTCCGCCGACATTTAAGGTATCACTAACAACTTCTTGTTCTTTTAACCTTCTTAACAAAGCCTTTACTTTGCTTACCAATAATTTTGGTTTTATTGGTTTGGTAATATAGTCATCTGCACCTGCATCAAAACCAGCAACTTGTGAGTAATCTTCGCTTCTGGCAGTTAAGAATGTTATGATAACATTATTTAATTCAGGGATTTTTCTAATGTGTTCGCAAGCTTCCATTCCATCCATTTCGGCCATCATTACATCCATAATAATTAGGTCCGGTAATTCTTTCTGAGCCTTTGCTATTGCTTCTTTTCCATTTGAAGCTGTAACAATCTGGTAGCCTTCCTGAGCAAGGTTATAGCCAACGATTTCTAAGATATCTGGTTCATCGTCAACTAATAAAATCTTGGTTTGTGTTTTTTTCATAAATAGCAAAAATTGAGATTTTTACATCAAATTTTCTTCGTTAAACATTCGATGTTTTTTATTTCACAGCGTAAATATACTAACAAAATAACCGTTAAAAATTGCGGTTAACGGTAATTTAATCTGGTAACAATTTGATAATCTACAAGACACAAAAACATAACAAGTGCCTAACATGAACTTTACACAGCGTTTCTTTCTTTGCACAAAAATAAATCAAACACAACACAAAAATGAAATTCAATTTAAAATTTCTATTTATCACATTCTTTATTTGTACGATTTCGATCGCTCAAAACAAAGGTACGATTTCTGGTGTATTAACCGACAAAGAAACCAATAATCAACCTTTACCTTTCGCAAATGTTTTAGTAAAAGGGACTACAACAAGTGCGAACACTGACATTGACGGAAAATATTCGTTGAACGTAAATCCGGGAAATTATATCGTTATTTTTAGTTTCGTTGGATATGAATCTGTAGAACAGCCAGTAACTGTTAAAGCAAATGAAACTATCACTGTAAATCAGGTACTTTCCTCTGGGGGTTATACGCTAAAAGATGTTGTAGTAAAATCATCTGGAGTAAACAGACAAAAAGAATCAGCATTACTTTTAGAACAAAAAAATGCTGTAGATATTAAACAGTCTATTGGTGCACAAGAACTTTCAAGAAAAGGAGTTAGCGATGTTGCTGGTGCAGTTTCGAAAACTACCGGAATCACAAAGCAAGAAGGCACAGGAAATATTTTCGTAAGAGGTTTAGGAGATCGTTACAATTCTACAACAATGAATGGTCTTCCAATTCCATCAAACGACCCTGAGAAGAAAAATATCAATTTAGATATTTTCTCAACAGATATTATCGAATTTGTTTCTATTGATAAAGTTTACAATGGAAAGTTTTTTGGAGATTTTGCTGGAGGAAATGTAGATATTGTTTCTAAAGATTACAAAGGAAATGGTTTTTTTAGAATTGATGCTGAATCAAAAGTAAACACAAATGCTGTTGGTGAAGATAATTTTACACTACAAAAAGGTCCAAACTCTTTTGGATTTAGCAAAGCTGAAATTCCAAATGACCCATTAAATCAATATAATTTTAACTCATTACAGTTTGACAAAAAAACTCCACTAGGAGGTTCATTCGGTCTGTCTGGTGGTGATTCATTCAACGTTGGAAGCGAAGGAAAAATCAATATTTTCGGAACTGCTTCTTTTACAAATGAATATTCTTCAAGAACTAACGGAACAGCTAAAGGAAGCGTAAATGCTGCCGGTGTTGCAGGAAAAGATTTAGATTACAACTATTTATCTTATGGCACAAATACAACCGGAATGTTTAATGCGGGATATAAAATCAACAACAATAACAAAATCAACTTCAACTCTTTATATATCAATACATCTGCACAAAGAAAAGAAGAATCTTCAGGGTACATTGTTGACTTAGCAAATGAAGGAAACGGGTATATTCGAAGAAATGAATATGAGAAAACTGATTTATGGGTAAACCAATTATTAGGAGAACATAAGTTAAGTGACAGAAGTACTTTAAACTGGGGAGGATCTTATAATCTTGTAAACCAAAACATTCCAGACAGAACGTACAATACAATGAATAAAGTTGATGGTGGTTATGTAATCAATTCGCAATCTGCACCAAACAACAATCGTTATTTCCAGGAGTTAAAAGAAAATGAATTAGCAGCCAATATAGCTGTTAGCTATAAATTCAAAAAAGACAGCGAAGGAGAATACAAAGGAAAATTTACTGTAGGATATAACGGAAGATTCAAAAACAGAGACTTTGAAGCTACTCAATTTAATCTTAAAACAACAACATTTCCAGTTTCTCATACTGGAGATATCGTAGATCCAAATAATCTGGATTTGTTTTACAATCAACAAAATTTCGCTAATAATTTCTTCAGTATTTCAACTTTCCGTGGTGGCTCAGAAGTCCCTAATGCTCTGGACCCGCAAACTTATAATGGTGACTTGACAATTAACGGAGGATACCTGAATACAGAATATAAATTCAACAAATTAACTGCCGTTGTTGGATTAAGAGCCGAAGTTATAACGCAAAATGTAGAATGGAGTACTCAATTAGACCCTGCAGGTGGAAGTGATAATTTGGAAAAAACTGCTTTTTTACCAAGTTTAGTTTTAAAATACGAACTTAATGAAAAACAAAATTTAAGATTAGGAGCCAGTAAGACATATACCTTGCCTCAATTTAAAGAAAGATCTCCTTTTATTTATGAGGAATTTTTACAGGCAAAAATTGGTAACCCTTTCTTGTATGCATCAGACGATTATAATTTAGATATTAAATGGGAAATATTTCCAAAAAGTGATGAAGTAATTTCCTTAACTGCATTTGGAAAATATATTTTAAATCCAATTAACGAGGTAATCATTAACTCATCTACAAACGATATTTCTTATGTAAACTCTGGAGATTACGGTTACGTAGCAGGTGCTGAAGTAGAATACAAAAAAGTACTTTTTTCTTTTGACAGTGAAAACACTAAAAAACTAACAGGAGGAATTAATGCTTCTTACTTATACAGCAAGCAAGAATTAAATGACGAGAAGGTTCTTGAAGAAACTAACGGGACACGTCCAACTACTTTTACTAATAAAACAGGTAAATTTACAGGAGCTTCTCCTTTGTTATTAAATGCTGACATATCATTCTATAACGAATGGAATGACAAAAAAAGTAACTTAACTACAACACTAGCTTATACTTATTTCTCTGATCGAGTAAATGCAATTGGTACACTTGAAAAAGGCGATTTAGTAGACAAAGCCGTTGGTTCATTAGATTTCATTGCAAAATCTAAACTAAGTAAAAACTATGGTCTTGGTTTGGTTGTGAAAAATATTTTAGACCCTACAGTTAACAGAGTTCAGGAAAATCAATCTGGAGATGTAAATGTTTTGAGTTACAAAAAAGGTTTAAACTTAAGCTTACAATTTAGCTATGAGTTTTAACTAAGATATAATTTGAATTAGTAAAAGACGGCTTAATAGCCGTCTTTTTTTTTGAGAAACTTTAAAGTTAGAAAAACGTGCCAAGCAGTTAACATTTAGTTAATATAAAAATCGCTTTTTATTAAACTAACAATCACAGTTACTTAACATTTAAAAAAGATTTCTAATCCATCTTTGCAACAAGAAATTAAACACAAAAAACATTATTAAAAGGATTATGAAAAAATCAATTTTAAATTTCGTTACAGTTATTGCTTTATCAGGAGGCTTGCTTACAAGCTGTTCTAATGATGACGATAAAAAAACAACAACACCTTCAACTTTTGTTGCTGATCCTGCTAACTTTCAAGGAAAAATCACTGATGGTGAGGTTGTACTTGACGCATCTAAGACTTACAAATTAACTGGAGCAATAAAAGTAGAAAACGGAGCAACTTTAACTATTCCTGCCGGAACAGTTATTGAAGGTACTGGAGGAACTGCATCATACATATCTGTTGCCCAAGGTGCAAAAATAAATGTAAACGGTACAGCTGCAAAACCAGTTATCATGACTGCTGCTGTAAAACAAGCTGGAAAATGGGGAGGTTTAGTAATTTGTGGTAAAGCTCCAATTAACCGTGTAAGCGGGGGTGCAAGTACAGCTACATCTGAAGTTGCTGAATTAACTTATGGAGGAACTAACTCTGCTGACAACTCAGGATCTATCAAATATTTAAGAATTGAGTATGCTGGAGCTGCTTTCAATGATGCTAAAGAGTTTAATGGACTTTCATTCTTTGGAGTTGGTTCAGGAACAGTTGTTGAAAATGTAGAAGCTTATTACGGTGCTGATGACGGATTTGAATTCTTCGGAGGATCTGTAAATACTAAAAACTTAATCTCTATTGGTAACGAAGATGATCAGTTTGACTGGACAGAAGGATGGAATGGTACTAACGAAAACTGGTATGGTAAATTAGATTTCGGAAAAGGAAACAGAGGAATTGAAGCTGATAACTTTGAATTCGGATATGCTTTCACTCCAATCGCTAACCCTACTATCACAAACTTAACTCTTGTTGGACCTGGAAGTACAGCAGCTGTTGCTAACTTCGCAGAAAACCAAGCAATCAAATTAAGAAGAGGAACTAAAGGACTTATTTCAAACGTAGTTTTAAGCTCTTGGGCAACTGGAGTTGATGTTGAAAACGACGAAACTATAGCTTTCATCGGAACATCTTTAAAAGTTTCAAACGTATTATTCGTAACTGATGTACCTACAAAAACTAAAGGTAAGAAAACAGATGGGACTTCTGCTACTGTATCAGCTGTTGTAACTGAATTAGCTACTGCTACTGGAGCTGGTAATGGTGTTGGAGCTCCAACATGGGCTGCTGGTTGGTCAGTTGGTTTCTAATCATATAAAAAACAAAATGTTAAAAACATCCTAAATTTTTAGGGTGTTTTTTTTTGGCGTAATTTTTGTATTTTTTTTTGTATATTTACGGTAATCAAAATAACGCGATGGCAAAAAACTACTTTTATATTACATTCTTATTGGCTTTTTTCTTTACTCTTAGTGTCTCGGCACAAGATACTAAGCAATTACCAAAACCTCAAGAGTCTACTACCATTGAGGGTTTAAGCTTGTACCCTAATCCAGTGAAAAACGGAAAAGTATATATTTCTTCGAAAAATGATTTGGAAAAAGAAATTATCATTTTTGATGTTTTAGGAAAAAAAGTACTTCAAACACATTTAAGTTCAAAAGAATTAAACGTTTCAGATCTTGTACCCGGCGTTTACATTATTAAAATAAGCGAAGAAAATGCTTCTGCAACCAGAAAACTCATCATTCGATAAATTATAAAAAAGCTCCAATTTTCATTGGAGCTTTTTTTATGGTATTCAGTTGCCGTTTTCCGTTTTCATACTTTGACCATAAATATATTATTAAAACCGCTGAGAAAAACCGGACTGAAAACTGGGACTGAAAACTGAAAACTATTTACAATTATACTTACCTTTGCACAAAAAAAGTTTTGATCACAGCCAACGATATATTCACAATTTCGAGTCATAAACAATTTGAAAAAATAGCGCTAAAAGTGTTTCGTTTTCAGCACGAGAATAATCAGGTATACCGTGATTTTTGCGATTTTTTAAAAATCAATCCGCAACAGGTAAAATCACTGGAGCAAATTCCCTTTTTACCTATTCAGTTTTTCAAGAGCCATGATGTGGTTTCTAATAATGATCCGGCTCAGGTTACTTTTACCAGCAGCGGAACAACCGGAATGATTACAAGCCGACATATCGTGACCGATGTTTCCTTATATGAGGAAAGTTATCGCAATGGTTTTTCGCAGTTTTACGGCAACATCGAAGATTACGTAGTTTTAGCCCTTTTACCATCTTATCTGGAGCGCGATGGATCTTCGTTAATTTATATGGTCGAAGACCTGATAAAACTATCCAATCAGCCTGAAAGCGGGTTTTATTTACACAATCACGACGACTTAATAAAAAAACTAACCGCTCTTGACGAATCCGGTCAAAATGTAATTTTAATTGGTGTTACTTACGCATTACTGGATTTGATCGAAAAACATCAATTCAATCTTCAGAATACCATAATTATGGAAACCGGAGGAATGAAAGGCAGACGCAAAGAAATGATCCGCGAAGAATTACACGAGATACTTTGTAAAGGTTTTGGGGTTTCGGCAATTCATTCAGAATATGGCATGACTGAACTTTTAGGACAAGCGTATTCTCTAGGCGAAGGCGTATTCGAATGTCCGTCATGGATGCACATTTTAGTTCGCGATCCCGAAGATGCTCTCACTTACGTGAAAGATGGAAAAACCGGCGGGATCAACGTTATTGATTTGGCCAACATCAACTCATGTTCCTTTATCGCTACGCAGGATTTAGGCAAAAAAAATCCCAACAACTCTTTCGAGGTATTGGGACGTTTTGATAATTCTGATATTCGTGGGTGTAATTTGATGGTGTTGTAAAAGCCCAACAACTTAAAAATCTATTCTTTAGACAATGAAATACGAAATCCCAAACCAGCCAAACTTCTACTCATCTTTCGTTAGCCCAACTAAAACTGAAATAAAAAATTATTAGAACAAAATGGATGGAAAATTAGAAAGCAAAGTTTAGACGATTTTGAATGTTCTAATGATTGGGCAGAACTAAATCTTGTAGCTTACCGTACTTACACTTTATTAAATGGTTCAATAGCAAATCCCAACAAAAACTTTAATATTTTACTTGATATCTTTAAAGCAATTAACTGTAAATTTCAAATGGAATTATATGATGAGAATCAAAACATTGTTTTAGAAAATAAAAACTACTAAACTAAAAGAAACATCCTCAACAAGTCAAATCGAGGTAACTTTTCTTATCTTTCATTATAGCTTCAAATAAAATTTAAACAAAAAAAGTCCCAACAACACTTTTTAGTTATTAGGACTTTTTTTTTCTTATTATGACATTATCGAATACAATTTGATAACTTATAATACTGTTTTCGAAATAATTACAACCACCTAAAAATAGATTTTAAAACAAACTTTACTTTAGTTTTAACAGAAAGAATTTTAAAATAACGATACTGTTTTTTCAAAATAAAAAGCATGAATTTTAATCTATGAGAAGATAATCTTTTGAAATAGAAATTAATATTCTGATTAATTGTTTTTTGAATTAATTCTTTATCAAAAAAATGATTTTCATTTTGAAAAGCCTCAAACTTATGAACAGCAAATAGTATTTTTTCTAACTCTTTATATCCTTCAGCCCGGCCAATTTGCAATCCTTTTTTCAAATATTTTAATTCATCATCATCACTTTCAAATCCAATATTTTTCAAATACTTCAATTGTATAGAATTCTTTACTCCTTCATAATCAACTGCAATTGTATCACTAATATTATTATCGTGTAATCTATATTTAACTAAAGGTTTTTGGATATTATAAAGATTGTGTTTCATTATAATCCTGGTCCACAACTCATAATCTTCCATTGGGACAAATTCTGGATTAAAAACGTTAGATAAAAAGACTTCCTTACGTGCTAAAACTGTGGAATTACCTATATAATTTTCATAAATAAAAGCTAGTTTCAATTCTTCATTATGCTCTTTAATATAAGCCTGTTCATAATTAATGTTTTTCCCAAACCGCAACCAAAATCCTCCGCATAAATCAATAGTTGAGTTATTCTTGAGAAAATTCACCTGTACTTCAAGACGGTCTTCAAAACAAATATCATCAGCATCAATAAAACCTATATAATCTCCTTTTGCTTTTGCTATTCCAAAATTTCTAACAATCGCTGGCTTATGATTTTCATCAAAACTATAAACTTTTATCCTGGAATCTATTTCCTGATATTCTTTTAAAATAACTAAACTATCATCTTTAGAATTATCATTTACAGCAATTAATTCCCAATTAGAATATGTTTGTTTTATTACGCTATCGATAGCTTCTCTTATAAATTTTTCAGCATTATAAACAGGCATTACTAAGGTAACCAAACCATTCATTTTAGTTAATTCATCCAATTTATATTTTTTAAAATTTATTTTACCCTCAACACAAAATAATTCTTCTTACCACTTTGCAACAACACAAACTGATTATTAATTAAATCATTTGCAGTCAAAACAAAATCTTCTTTTATTTTTTCTCTGTTTACTGAGATTGAGTTTGCTGTTAAAGCACGTCTAGCTTCTCCGTTTGATTTAAAGAAACCTGTTTTTTCGTTTAAAACGGTAACAATATCCAATCCGTTTTCTAAATCAGCTTTTGCGATTTCAGCTTGAGGAACTCCGTCAAAAACTTCTAAAAAAGTCGTTTCATCCAATTTCTTCAGATCGTCTGCAGTAGAATTTCCGAACAAAATATTCGAAGCCTGAATTGCTTTTTCTAATTCTTCTTCAGAGTGAACAAAAATCGTAATTTCTTCAGCCAGTTTCTTTTGTAAAACTCTTAAATGCGGAGCTGTTTTATGCTCTTCAATCAAAGCATCAATTGTTTCTTTATCTAAAAAAGTAAAGATTTTAATGTATTTTTCAGCATCAACATCTGTTGAATTTACCCAAAATTGGTAAAATTTATATACCGAAGTTTTATCAGCATCCAACCAAACATTTCCACCTTCAGATTTACCAAATTTAGATCCGTCTGCTTTTGTTATTAATGGAGTTGTAAGAGCAAAAGCTTTTGCATTTTCTCCTCCCATTCTGCGCACTAATTCTGTACCTGTGGTGATATTTCCCCATTGGTCAGAACCTCCCATTTGCAAAACGCAATTGTTATTTTTATATAAATGATAAAAATCGTAACCCTGAATTAATTGATAAGTAAACTCTGTAAAAGACATTCCTTCGCCTTCTCCGGCAAATCTCTTTTTTACTGAATCTTTCGCCATCATGTAATTTACCGTGATACGTTTTCCAACTTCACGTGCAAAATCAATAAACGAGAATTCTTTCATCCAGTCATAGTTGTTTACCATAACAGGAGCATTTTCTTCTTTTGAATTAAAATCTAAGAAACGAGACAAAACACTTTTTATTCCTGCAACGTTTTTAGCCAAAGTTTCTTCGTTCAGCAAATTTCTTTCATCAGATTTACCAGATGGATCACCAATCATTCCGGTTGCACCACCAACCAGGGCGATCGCTTTATGACCGGTTCTGTTTAAGTGAACCAATAAAATAATCTGAACCATACTGCCAATATGTAGCGAATCTGCCGTTGGATCAAAACCTATATATGCCGTCGTTACCTCTTTAAGCAATTGTTCTTCCGTTCCTGGCATGCTATCATGATATAATCCGCGCCACTTTAATTCTTCAACTAGATTCTTCATTTTTAAAATAATTTGTGCAAATGTAATCAATGTCAATCTCAATATCAAAAAACAATTACAATGTAATTTGCCACAAAGGCACTAAGACACAAAGAATAATTAAAAAACTTCGTGATTTTGATGCAAAATAAAAACAAAAAAACTTTGTGCCTTTGTGCCTTCGTGGCAAAACTTTTGTGCTTTTGTAACAAAATCGGTATATTTACAAAATGGTATTAGTAACTGGAGGAACAGGTTTAGTTGGCGCACATTTATTACTTCATTTAATTGAAAATGGAGAAAATGTAAGGGCTATTTATCGAAACCTAAACAACATTCAAAAAACAAAATCAGTTTTTGAATTGTACAATAAGGGCGATTTATTCGAAAAGATCCATTGGCTTGAAGCCGATATTCTTGATGTTCCTTCATTAGAAACTGCTTTTATTGGTATTGACTACGTTTATCATTCAGCCGCATTAATATCCTTTGACCCTAAAGACGAAGAATCACTACGAAAAACCAATATCGAAGGAACAGCCAATATGGTTAATTTTTCTATTGCCAAAGAAGTCAAGAAATTTTGTTTTGTAAGTTCCATTGCCGCTTTAGGAGACATAGCACCACACGAAACCTATATTACCGAAGAAACAGACTGGAATCCTGAGAAACCCCACAGCGATTATGCGATTTCTAAATATGGTGCCGAAATGGAAGTTTGGCGTGCACTTCAGGAAGGTTTAGATATTATTATTATAAATCCTGGTGTGATTTTAGGCCCAATTGCAGCAACAAAAATTTTTGATGAAGGAAGAGGAAGTGTCGAATTGTATCGAAAAGTAGCGAATGGGCTTTCATTTCACACTCTTGGAAGCACTGGCTTTATCACTATCAATGATGTCGTACGAATTGCAAATGAATTAATGAAAAGTGACATCAAAAACGAACGTTTTACTTTAATTGCCGACAATATTGTTTTTCAGGATATTCTAAACACAATTGCAGATACTTTAAAAGTAAAAAGACCTAGTACTCATGCTAAGCCATTATTGATGAATTTTCTATGGATTGCGGATGCGGCGTTCTCAACTTTATTTTTTCAAAAAAGAAGTATTACCAAAGCAACTGCAAAAGCTTCTTATTCTAAGAATTTGTACTCCAATGAAAAAATAAAAACCGCTCTGGGAACGGTTTTTTTAGATGTACATCAATACATAAAAGAAGTTTCGAAGTTATAAGACTATCTCTTTTTTCTTAACTGTATTAATTGTTTTATAGAATCTATAGTTGCCTGCTGCTTCACAGGTTTCTTCACTGCTTCTTTAATAGAATCTTTTTCTTTCTTTTTCTTTTCTTTAGCTGCTTTTTTGTCTTCGATTTTCACAATCGAATCTGTAGCTCTTTGATTGACAGACAAACGCTTCCCAATTTCATCAAACATTTCCTTGTACGCTTCATAGTCAGTTGCATAATACATATTGCTTTGTGCAAACTGCAAACTGTCAACTTTATACTTTTTCAAAATAAACTTTACAGGATCTGTTTCAACTGAGTCTAATGAGATCGGATTTTGATATTTCATTGCATCCAAAAGAGACAAATCATACATAATATCAATCATCTTTTCTTTCTGTATAAGTTTTGCAGGCTGTTTGACCAACTCTTTTTTACAACTTACAGAAAGAAACAAAACCAATACTATTATTATACAATTTTTCATTTCAGTTTTTTATCTGTCAAACAATAATCTTTTTCCGTTGCGAAGATCTTTTACTTTAAAATTATTATAAACCAGTTCACCATTCACGAAAGTGTGGGTAATTCTCGATTTAAAAGTATAATTTTCGAAAGGCGACCAACCGCATTTTGCTAAAATATTTTCTGGTTTTACGCTCCATGGCAAACTTGGATTCACAATAACCAAATCAGCAAAATAACCTTCTTTTATAAAGCCTCTTTTTTCGATTTTGAAAATTTTAGCCGGATTGTGGCACATTTTCTCTACAATTTTCTCTACAGTAATTTTCCCCTGATGATGCGCTTCGAACATTGCTACAACAGCATGTTGCACAAGCGGACCTCCAGAAGGCGCATTTAGATACGATTGCATTTTTTCTTCTTTAGTATGTGGCGCGTGATCTGTAGCAATTACATCAATACGGCCATCATTTAAGGCTTTCCAAAGCTCTGCTCTGTCCTGAGCCGTTTTTACAGCAGGGTTCCATTTGATGAAATTTCCTTTTGTTTTATAATCTTCATCGGTAAACCAAAGATGATGTACACAAACCTCAGCGGTAATTTTTTTATCTTCTAACGGAATTTTATTGGTAAACAACTCCATCTCTTTCGCAGTCGACAGGTGAAAAATATGCAAACGAGCCCCAGTTTTCTTTGCCAGCGCCACAGCTTTTGATGATGAAATATAACAAGCCTCTGCACTACGAATCAAATGGTGCGCCGTTACCGGAACATCATCGCCATATTGCTCTTTAAAAGCGGCAAGGTTATTCTGAATTGTTGTTTCATCTTCACAATGCACAGCAATTAACATTGGCGTGCTTGAGAATATTTTTTCTAAAGTCGCTTCGTTATCCACCAACATATTCCCGGTAGATGAACCTAAGAAAATCTTGATTCCCGCAACATTTTTCGGATTGGTTTTCAAAACTTCTTCCAGGTTATCATTGGTTGCCCCCATCATAAACGAATAATTGGCAAATGATTTTACGGCAGCAATTTGATATTTATCTTCTAAAATTTCCTGAGTAACCGCATTAGGAACAGTATTAGGCTGTTCGATGAATGAAGTTATTCCTCCAGCAACCGCAGCTCTTGATTCTGATTCGATATCCCCTTTATGTGTTAATCCAGGCTCTCTAAAATGCACCTGATCATCAATAGCACCCGGAATTAAATAACTTCCTTCGGCATCTATTACTTTACAATCGGATGTTTTTAAGCTAATACTATCTGCAACTTCAACAATTAAGTCGTTCTCAATCAAGACATCACCCTCAAAAATAGATCCTTCGTTTACTATTCTGGCATTCTTTATTAAAATCTTATTCATCACCGTGGTATTATAATGTATTGATTAATTTTTTTAATCTAAGGGAAATTACACCCAAAATAGCTTCTTTGATAATGGCATTGCTCATTTTCGAAACTCCTTTTGTTCTGTCTGTAAAGATAATAGGAACTTCGGTAATTTGAAATTTGGCACAATATGTCCTGTATTTCATTTCGATCTGAAAAGCATAACCCACAAATTTTATTTTGTTAAGATTGATTTTTTCCAACACTTCTCTTTTATAACAAACAAAACCTGCCGTAGCATCATGTATTTTCATTCCGGTAATAAACTTCACGTAAACAGAGGCAAAATAAGACATTAAAACACGACTTAGTGGCCAGTTTACAACGTTTACACCTGTTACATAACGGGAACCAATAGCCAGATCCGCTCCGCCAAAATGGCAAGCATCAAATAATTTTTCAAGATCATTGGGGTTATGAGAAAAATCAGCGTCCATCTCAAAAATGTAATCGTACTTGCGCTCCAAAGCCCATTTGAAACCGTGAACATAAGCAGTTCCTAAACCTGATTTTTTGGCTCTTTTTTCTAAAAACAACCTATCAGGAAATTCTTCCTGCAACGCAATTACCTTATTGGCCGTAAAATCCGGCGAATTATCATCAATAATCAAAAGATGAAAAGGTTTGTGTTGCGAGAGTACAGCTCTTACTATACTTTCAATATTTTCGATTTCGTTGTAAGTGGGGATTATGACAATACAATCATTCATTTTTCTGCGTAAATTTCACCGCAAAAGTAAACTTTTTATAGCATTTGATTCATAATAAATATATAATAAAAGTATTGATACAAAAAATTACTAATTTTGTGTCGTTATGATTGAACAACTTCACCCTCGAATTATCGAAAACAAAGACTGGGCAACACTTTTATTTGTGTTGACCTTTGCTGTTGTGGCTATTACTAAATCAGCATATGAAACTAGATTTAGCGAATTTAGCAAGCTTATTTTTTCAGACAAATACGCAAAAATATATCGCGACAACAACCACCTAAAAAGCAGTTTTACGGTTGGTTTGTTTTTTGTTCAGGTTATTTCGTATGCTTTTTTCATTCAGTTGACCATGCATATTTTTTCAGAAGATCCTAAAACGGGAACTTATAGTATTTTAAAAACCGACTGGATTTTGTTTATTCAGATCGCTACATTGCTACTTTATTTTATTCTGGCGAAGTTTTTAATCGAAAAAATCATTGCAACTTCATTCAACATCGATGAGTTTGCCGACCTTTTTAACTTACAAAAAGTTACTTACAGAACTTATATTGGCGTTTTAGTGCTTCCTATCAATGCTATTTTATTTTATTATGACAATATTCCTAAAATTATACCGCTTGCAATCATAGGTATTTCGCTATGTATCAGCCTCTACTCCTATTTTATTTCAATAAAAACATATCAAAACGTAATAATCAGCAAGTTATTTTATTTTATTTTATATCTTTGCGCTCTTGAAATAGCACCTTATTATTTTCTTTATTATTGGATTACAAAAGGGAGTGCTTAGAAAATGTTTATAATATGAAAGTGAAAACAATTTTGGTGTCACAGCCTGAACCTAAAGTGGAAAATTCTCCTTACTTTGAGCTCCAACAAAAACACAAAATAAAAATTGATTTCAGACCATTTATTCATGTGGAAGGGGTTAATGCAAAAGAGATTCGATTACAAAAAATCGACCTTAATCATTATACTGCTATAATTTTGACAAGCCGTAATGCGGTGGATCATTTTTTTAGAGTAGCTGATGAGATGCGCTATAAAGTCCCTGAAGGATTGAAATATTTCTGCCAATCTGAAGCTGTTGCATTTTACCTGCAAAAGTATGTCGTGTATAGAAAACGTAAGATTTACGTTGGAGCAAAAGATTTTGCAGACTTATCACCTCTTATCAAAAAATACAAAGACGAAAAATTCCTGCTTCCGGCATCTGACCAATTGAATGCTGATGCTCCTATAACATTAAACAATCTAAAAGTAGACTGGGCACAAGCTGTTTTTTACAAAACGGTAATGAGCGACTTATCTGACCTTGCAGATGTTTATTATGATGTTTTAGCATTTTTTAGTCCAACCGGAATAAAATCATTGTTTAAAAACTTCCCGGACTTTAAGCAAAACGATACCAGAATCGCAGTTTTTGGAAGCACAACTCAAAAAGAAGCTCTTGATCACGGTTTAAGAATTGATATTCTTGCTCCAACTCCTGAAACTCCTTCTATGACAATGGCTTTAGAAAAATACATCGCAGAAGCAAACAAAGGAAAATAATCCTTTTTTTAAATTACAATATTTTTAAATTCCAAATTTCAACTTTACTGTTGGGATTTGGAATTTTTTATTTTAAATCACTTTGGATTTTAAGTATCTAAACACAATCATTGTCATCCGGAACGAGGGATCTCCGCGACTAGCTCGACAAAGATAGACAACTTACTTTACGGAGTTTCTTGCGGAGATCCCTCGTTCCTCGGGATGACAAAAATGCGCATAATAACTTTGAACGTAAACATTTGTCAAAGTTCTCTTCTGTCTTTATTTAAATTTAACATTTTAAGAACTTCTCTTTACTTTCTTAATCTCTTAATGGCAAAAAAAGAAAGAAAAAAAACTCAACGCTGAGAAAAATAATTCAAATCTTGATTTTTCAAGTATTTTAAAGTTTTATTCCTAAATTTGATTTCTATTATAAACCAAATCATCAAAATAAGTTTCAAACCACAACTATGAAAATCAACTCCCTTTTAATCGAAATTGACGGTATCGACAAAGAAATCCTTCGTTACTTAATGGACGATGCCCGAAAACCTATTTTACAAATTGCTAACAAAATAGGCATTTCCGGAGCTGCAATTCATCAGCGTTTGAAAAAACTGGAGCAATCCGGCGTTATTTCCGGCTCTAAGTTTACTGTAAATCCAAAAGTGTTAGGTTATAACACCATGGCGTTTATTGGCGTTTATCTGGACAAAGCTTCGAGAAACTCTGAAGCCGTAAAAGATTTAAAAAAAATCCCCGAAGTTTTAGAATGTCATTATACCACCGGAAACTGGTCGGTTTTGATTAAAATTATTTGTCGCGACAACGAACATTTGATGCAGCTATTGAATACCAAAATTCAGGCTATTGAAGGAGTTTCAAGAACGGAGACTTTTATTTCCTTAGATCAGCAGATTGACAGACAGATTCAATTGTAAATTTGATAATGTGTCAATTTGATAATGAGATAATTTTTAAAAAACTTTATGACAAACATTAGACCCGAAATTAAAACCATCCTGTTTTTTATATTTTACTTTGTAATAGCATTTATTGCAGAGAAAACAAGCCCAAGCGGTGTTTGTACACCAGGATTTGGCTTTTTATTGTTTTTACTTTCAATACCGGTGAGCATAATTTATTCTTCAATTCTTTATTACAAATATTATAAATCAGAGAACAAACAATACTTAAACTCAATTTATATTATATCCGGAATTTGGTTTTTACTATTTGTCTTTTTAAGCTTTAGCAATTCATAAAAAAAACCCGATTAGTTTAAAACTAATCGGGTTCCATATATTATCTCATTATCTCATTTCCTAATGATCTCATTTTAATTCCTTCTGCTTCCGGAATAAATCGAGATATAGTACAACAGCGTTGCAATAGAACCAATTGCAGCAACTACATAAGTTCTCGCAGCCCATTTTAAGGCATCTTTTGCACCGGCCTGCTCTTCCTGTGTCAGCATATGTTTATTTTCTAACCAGGCAAGCGCTCTGTTACTCGCATCGTATTCTACAGGCAAAGTTATGATGGTAAACAATGTTGTCGCGGCAAAAATCACGATTCCTACCAATAGTAATTGCGGAAAAGTCCTGATCATTAAAATTCCGGCCAGCAAAATCCATTGTACATAGTTTGATGCAATACTAACTACTGGCACCAATTTAGAACGCAGAGTCAGCCATTCGTAACCTATAGAATGCTGAACTGCGTGACCACATTCGTGCGCCGCAACAGCCGCTGCAGCTGCATTACGATGATTGTAAACTGCCTCGCTTAAATTCACTGTTTTATCTGATGGATTGTAATGATCTGTTAATTGTCCCGGAGTCGAGATCACACGAACATCTGTGATTCCGTTATCAGCCAGCATTTTTTCGGCAATCTCGGCACCACTCATTCCGTTTCTTAACTGTATTTTCGAGTATAATTCAAACTTACTTTTGAGCTTTGAACTCACTAACCAGCTGAACAACATAATTGCTCCAGCAATAATTAAATATCCACTTCCCATATTTTTACTTTTATTTGATTGATTATTAAAGTTACAAAAGAAACTGCAATTTCTGAACCAAATTAAAAAAATGTCATTTTGGCATTCAGCTATCCATTAATTCAGTAAGTTATTCTTAATCAGAAATGCAATTAGTTCTGCCACATTTTTAGTCTTATATTTTTGTAGAATATTACGCCTATGCGTTTGCACCGTTAGAAAACTCAAAAACAATTCATCGGCAATTTCCTGGGTCGATTTGCCTTTGGAAAGTAATAGTGTAATGTCTTTTTCCCTGCGACTTAAACTCGGAATATGCTCAAAATCATCAGACAAAGGCTGACTTATAATCGTTTTAACCTCATCGCTAAATACAATTTCACCTTCGATCGCTTTATCAATACAATTTTTAAATTCATCAAACGAAGCGCTTTTTAGCACGTAACCGTTTCCACCATTCTGAATAAATTGCATCACCAGACTTCTTTCAGACTGACTGCTCATCCCGATGATAATTATCTGCGGATATTTTTGCTTGATTGTTTTACAAAGATCAACACCATTAATTACGGGCAAAAAAATATCCATTAAAATTAAATCGACCTGATTTTCCTCGATATAATCAACAAGCTTTACACCAGATTGTAATTTTTCGACGATCTCGACCGTTTCAAAATCTGACAACAAACCTGAAATTCCTGATATCACAATAGGATGATCATCTACTATTACCGTTTTATATACTTTATCCATGTTATGCTGTTTCGTTTTTTACTTTCAATTCAATATAAGCCGAAGTTCCTTTGTTTACTTCACTTTCAATTTCTAATTTTCCTTTCAGGATTTCGACACGATTTTTAATATTTCTCAACCCCATTCCGTTGTTGTTTTTATCCATAATATCAAAACCAACTCCGTTATCTTCAACTGTAATAAAAAAAGTATCTTTATTTTGAGAACAAGAAACCAGTATTAGGGATGCTTCTGCGTATTTTAAAGCATTATTCAACAATTCCTGAATGATCCTGTAAATTACAATTTCATAATTCTTTGGTAAATTTGGTTTTTGGATCAAATACTGAAATTCAATTTGAGTTTTGGCATTTGAATTTGCCATGCATAAATCTCGCAAAGCATGCTCTAAACTCAGTTTAAGCAAACTCTCCGGCATTAAATTCTGAGAAATATTTCTTAATTCCTTGATCGATTTGTCGAGCAAATTATTTACTTCCGCAACACTTAATGCATTTTCTTTCTCAGCTAGTTTCAGATGAATTTTAAGTCCGGAAAGCATACTACCCAGTCCGTCATGTAAATCTCTGGCAATTCTTTTTCTTTCTACTTCCTCACCTTCAATGAGAGCATTAGAAACCGACAATTTTTGTTGGTCTTCAAGCGAAGTCAATTCCTGTTCGTGATTAATTTCTTTTTGAATGCTTAACTTTTTCTGATTATTGTTTAATATCCACAAGAACAAAACAATTAGAAACAACAGCACCGACAATACTGCAAACAAAATAGTATTCAGTCGATTGTTATTGACCAACAAAGCTGCTTTTTCGTTTTGCGATTGCAGCAGATTTATCTTTTTTTCATTTTCGGCTTTTTTATATTTTGCTTCGAGTTCTACAATTTCACTTTTAAACTTAGTATCATTCAGACTATCATTGATCCTGTTCGATTTATTGGCATAGAAATAAGCCTTATCATAATTTTTAGTCGCATTATAAACTTCAGACAGCTTGTTATAATAATTTTTCTGATCGACAATAAAAGGTGTTTTCTCTAAAAGATACTCCAGATTAGCTTTGGCTTTTTCATAATTTTTTAATTTAAAATTTACTTCGTACTCCGCATATTTCAGCCTGTTTAATGCAATTTGGTTTTGATGCTTTTCTGCCGATTTAATTCCTTTTTCGTAACTCTCTAAAGCAATTGTGTTTTTATTTTGTTTCGAATAATATAATCCTTCAGCATAAAAATAAGAATCGTTTAAGTTCGACTCAGGGAAATTTTTTAATGTCGAAAATGCCTTATCGAGTACTTTTTTGGCGTCATAAAAATGACGTAATTCTACAAGGTTTTCGGCATTAATAATATAAGTTTCCATTCTTGACTCGGCAAGCGTTGGCGATTTTTTAATAGCCCTTTCAATATACATCTGGGCTTCACTTAAATATTCGCTTGCTTTTTCACGCTCATTATTATTCATAAAAATAATCGCTACAGCTTTATACAAACCACTTATAAGTTCATAATCACGACTTTTTTTGGCAACAGGAATAGCTTCATTAATTAGCAGTTTCATATAAAGCTTTTCATTATTCTTTCGTTGCTGCATGATTCCATAATTCTGCAGGATAATTGCCCTGATTCGAAATGCTTCGGTATTATAATACTTTTTTAGTTTATTATTCCCATCAAGTAATGCTTTTTCAAAACCATCAGCATCACCTTTTTCTAAAAAACTATATGAATTATAAAATATCCCTGCATCGTTTAAGAACGGATATTTGCTTTTTAGTTTATTGGCCTGCTCTAAATATTCTTTTGATTTTTTAGCATCCTGAACCATCAAATACAGCTTAGACAACTTAAAGCTATACAAACATTTAATACTATCTGACTTTGTGTTTTTAGTGATTTTAGCAATACTGTCTATATAAACCGAATCATCATCAAGAGAAAGAATTACCTGCGAATGCGAAACAACAGATAAAAATAGAAAAAGTGTAAATAAGTAGATTTTCGTCATAACGTGGTATTTATTCAAAAATATCAAATAAAAAAATGTTTAAAAAGAAATTATATCACTTTTACCTGATATCAGGTAATACAAAATGCATTTTATCAGGTATTGCCATCTCATTCATAAGCGTTTAATTTTGTTTTAAATGAATGTTAACTAATAAACTATATTATGAAATCTATTTTAAAAACTTTAGCGATTGTATTCACTCTTGCTTTTACAGCAGGATCTTGCAGCAGCGACGACAATAATGACTCAGCACCTGTTTCAAGAGATGTAAAATATGAGCTAACCGGAAATTTTTCAGGAGAACTTAGTACAATTTATTTTGATAAGGGTGGAAATCCATTAAATGAGGACGTTACCACCTTACCTTGGACAAAAGAAATCACCGTTGATGCAGGTGTTAATGGTATAACAGCCAGCGCAAGTGGTTATGGCGGAGTTAAAGATCAAACCCTAACTGCCAAAATTTATGTTGGCGGTAAAGTAGTAAAAGAATCGACTGCAAAAGCAAACAATGACGGAATCATTGTGGTAACTCTTGTACCTTATGCTTTCCCTCTATAAATTTTAGGAGTAGAATTTTTATTTTAATTTTGGAAAAAAGAAGCTTCGTACATTACGAGGCTTTTTTTTTTGCATTTAATTATCACCAGGAATTACACAATATTCGCGAATTTTATTTTTGTTAATTCGTATAATTTGCGACAAAAAAGCAAAGAAAATCTACAATATTATTATCCTAAATTAATGATCAAAAGCATCGCTCAACAAATATTGTCGATTTTGTTTAAGAGTTCCTAGTCAATGTTATTAAATTAAGGGGAATCTATAAAATTATTTACAGTTTAACCACGAAAGTAATTAGAAAAAATCCGTTTTTATCAGCGTTTTCGCTTTAGCGAATCAGTAAAATCAGCGTCTAATTTTGACGCGGATAAAACAGATTTACTTCGTAAAAACGCAGATAAAAACGGATTTGATTTACAATAATTTTATTTATAAAAGCTTAACTTTAATGAAATTGAGTTCCTAGCGTGATTCTTCCTCCCTCTCAGAATGACAAACTGGCACAAAAAAAATCCCAAATCCCAATCGTAAAATTGGAATTTGGAATTTTAAAATATTGGAATTTATTTGGCTAACCCACCAAATTGATAATTTTCCCAGGAACAATAATCACTTTATTTGGTGTTTTACCATCTAATTGTTTTAGTGTTCTTTCGTCTTTCATGATGATTTCTTCGATTTGTGCTGCGGTTAAATCCAAAGGCAATTCGATTGTGAAACGCATTTTCCCGTTGAAAGAAACCGGATATTCTTTATTCGTCTCTACTAAATGTTTGGCTTCAAAAACAGGAAAATCAACTGTTGCAATTGAAGTTGTATGTCCTAATTGTGACCATAATTCTTCAGCAATATGCGGTGCGTAAGGCGAAACCAAAATCGCTAACGGTTCTAAAATCGCTCTTGAATGACAATTTTGAGTCGACAATTCGTTCACACAAATCATAAACTGAGAAACCGAAGTATTGAAAGAGAAACTCTCGATATCTTCTGCTACTTTTTTAATGGTTTTATGCAATGATTTTAAGTTGTCTTTTGTTGGTTCGTCGTTGTTTACGATTAAACCGTTATTTTCATCAAAATACAATCTCCATAATTTTTTCAAGAAACCAAATACGCCTGAAATTCCGGCAGTATTCCAAGGTTTTGCTTGCTCTAACGGACCTAAAAACATTTCGTACAAACGTAATGTATCGGCACCGTATTCATTGCAAATATCATCTGGAGTTACTACATTATAATATGATTTCGACATTTTTTCGACTTCACGGCCAACAATGTATTTTCCGTTTTCATCCAAAATAAATTCGGCAGTATTAAAATCTTCTCTCCAAGCTTTGAACTTTTCAAGATTCAATTCATCCGAAGAATTTACGAAATGAACATCAACACGAATTGGCTGTACATTCTGTCCTTCAATTTTATTTTTAGATACAAATGTATTTGTTCCTTCCAATCTATAAACATAAGCCGTCGTTCCCAAAATCATTCCCTGATTGATCAGTTTTCTGAATGGTTCTTCAGTTGGAGCAAAACCTTTGTCTTTTAAGAATTTGTTCCAGAAACGAGAATACAATAAATGTCCGGTTGCGTGTTCGCTTCCTCCAATATATAAATCTACGCTTTCCCAATATTTTAACGCTTCCGCGGAAGCGAATCTATCTTCGTTATGCGCATCCATATAACGCATCCAATACCATGAACTTCCCGCCCAACCTGGCATGGTATTCAATTCAAGAGGGAAAATTTCGAAATTATCAACCAAATCAGTATTAACAACTTCATTGTTTTTTGTATCCCAAGCCCAGATTGTGGCGTTTCCTAACGGAGGCAAACCATCTTCTGTTGGCAAATATTTTTCTACTTCTGGCAAAATAATAGGCAAATGTTCTGCAGCAATCATCTTGGGCAATCCGTTTACATAATAAACAGGAAAAGGCTCTCCCCAATAACGCTGACGGGAGAAAACAGCATCACGCAAACGGTAATTTGTTTTTCCGGTCCCCTGACCTATTTTTTCTAATTCAGCAATTGCTTTTTGAGTTGCCTCTTTATAATTTAATCCGTTTAAGAAATCAGAATTGGCGATTTCAACATTGTCTTTAGATCCGTAAGCTGCTTCAGAAATATCAACATTTGCGAAGATATTCTTGATTTCCTGCATTCCGTTTTGACCTTTAAAGAAATTAGCAAAAGCATAATCTCTTTCGTCTCCACAAGGAACCGCCATTACAGCGCCAGTTCCGTAACCTGCCAAAACATAATCACCAATCCAAACCGGAATTGCTTCTTTTGTAAAAGGATGCTCAGCGTAAGCTCCGGTAAATACTCCAGAAATCGTTTTTACATCGGCCATACGCTCACGCTCTGAACGTTTTGCCGTTTTTTCGATATAGGCTTCAACAGCATTTTTTTGATCTGCCGTTACGATCTTAGCTACCAAATCATGTTCTGGCGCCAAGGTCATAAAAGTTACTCCAAAAATGGTATCAGGACGAGTTGTAAATACATCTATTACTTCATCGTGATTTTTTACCTTGAAAGAAACCATTGCACCAACAGATTTCCCGATCCAGTTTCTTTGTGATTCTTTTATCGATTCACTCCAGTCAATATCATTTAAACCTTGCAACAAACGCTCTGCATAGGCAGAAATTCGCATGCTCCATTGTGTCATTTTTTTACGAATAACCGGATATCCGCCACGTTCCGAAACTCCGTTTACAATTTCATCATTTGCCAGAACAGTTCCTAAACCAGGACACCAGTTTACTTCGGTTTCTGCCAAATACGTCATTCTGTATTGCAAAAGGATTTTTTCTTTTTGATTTTCAGTATACGAATTCCATTCTGCTGCAGTAAAAATTGCCACATTATCATCGCAAACGGCTTCGACCAAAACATTTCCTTCTTCTTCAAAAACTTTTACAAGCTCTGAAATATCAAACGCTTTTCCTTGTTTTCTGCAATACCATGAATTGAATAACTGGATAAAAATCCATTGTGTATGTTTATAATAATCAGGATTTGACGTACGAACTTCCCGGCTCCAGTCAAACGAAAAACCAATTTTATCCAATTGTTTTCTGTATCCTGCAATTTGTTTTCCTTCTTTATCTACTCCTCCATCAATATTTACGCGCGTCGTATCTTCAGGACGTTGTCCGGTTTGTATCGCGTATTGTTCTGCCGGCAAACCAAAACTATCGTAACCCATTGGGTGCAAAACATTGAAACCCTGATGTCTTTTGAAACGAGAATAAACATCTGAAGCAATATAACCCAGCGGATGCCCTACGTGCAATCCGGCTCCAGATGGATAAGGAAACATGTCCAGAACATAATGCTTTGGTTTTTCAGAATTGTTTGATGCAGCAAAAGTTTGGTTTTCAGCCCAATATTTCTGCCATTTTTCTTCGATTTCGTTTGGATTGTATTTCATTCTAAGTGACTAAGATTCTAAGTTACTAAGGTTCTAAGGCTTTTCACTAAATTAATTATTGGCGCAAATTTACATTTATTGTCGTTTGTACCAAAGCTATTTCGTTGACAAACAAATAAAATAACAAAATACGTATTTTTAATTAAGTAAAAATACGTGATTTTGTACTTTTGTATTTAGGATAATATCATTTTTTGCTAAAACAATTGCGAAGCAATAAAGTTCCGGAGTAAAGACCCATATTATAGGGCTGGACTTCAGTCCAGTTTAAAATAAAGAATAATAATGCCTATTTTTGAATAGCATTAAAAAAATCAAAATGGCTGACAGCAAAAAATACAAAGTTGAAGTTCGGGTTTGGATTGAAGAAACTGAAGGAGCTTTTCTTGGAATTGGAAAAATTTGGTTATTAGAAAACATTCGAAAAACCGGCTCAATTACCAATGCTGCTAAAGAAATGAAAATGGCCTATCGTCAGGCCTGGCAATTGGTAGAAGAAATGAATCAGCGTGCCGAAAGTCCTTTGGTCGAAAAACTTCTGGGCGGAAAAGGCGGCGGCGGTGCAAGACTTACCGAAGCCGGAGAAAAAGCCATTACTGTTTTCTACGAAATTGAAAAACGCATTAAGGATTTCGCTCTAAAAGAAACCCAAAATTTAAAATTTTAAAACTCATTAATTGCTTTAAAATTACCTTTAAAAAAGAATTTAAAGCCTCGCGAACTTTTCGGTTATTATTTTTAGAAAATAGCAGCAAAACGTAAACCGCGTTTTCAACTGTGAGAATAAGCACAAATAAACAGCACAATAAAATTATTGCAAATCAAATCCTTTTTTATCCATGTTTTCATGAAGTAAATCTGTTTTATCCACGTTAAAATTAGACGCTGATTTTACTGATTCGCTAAAGCGAAAACGCTGATAAAAACGGATTTTCAAATTACTTTCTTGACTTAATAGTATTGACCTCTAGATCGTGGCTTTGCGGGATGAAAACAGAAAAAGCTTTGCTGCCGAAGCTTCGGGATTGCGTAAAACTTGACGCACTTTGTGATTAAATAAACTTTTTATTCAACATCTAATTGTACATTTATGGTACTAAAGTTAAAACTTTGATCGTTATTAACTTCAAATAAAGAAATTCTTTATTATTTTTACCACATAATTTAAGCAAACTATGAGTTCTAACTTTGATAAATTTCAAAAGCGCAGGTTAATTTCCTCTTATTTTTCGGTTGTATTAAGTGTATTTCTGGTTTTATTCCTTTTAGGAGTACTGGGATTATTCATTATCAATTCTAAAAAACTGGCCAATGATTTTAAAGAAAAAATTGCTATGACAGTTTTCTTTAAAAACGAAGCCAATGATAGCGTGATAAAAGCATTCGACACTGAATTGAAAAGAGCGCCTTTCGCAAGATCTTATGTTTATGTTACCAAAGACAAAGCAGCAAAAGAGCATACTGATATTATTGGAGAAGATTTCCTGACCTTTTTAGGCGAAAATCCTTTATTAAATTCATACGACATTCACTTAAAAGCAGATTATGTCGAGAGAGACAGTATTGTGCAAATTGAAAGCAAATTACGCAAAAACACTATGATTGAAGACATTGTTTACGACAAACAATTGGTAAATCTGGTAAACGACAACATCAAAAAAGTAAGTATGTGGATTTTGATTATCAGCGGTTTTCTTGCTGTAATCGCTGTCTTATTAATCAATAGTTCTTTACGCTTATCGATTCATTCTAATCGATTCATCATTAAAACCATGCAAATGGTGGGCGCTACAAAATCGTTTATTCGTAAACCTTTTGTAACCCGTAGTGTAAAATTAGGAATGTTAGGTGCTGGATTGGCTATAATTGCCTTAATTGGTGTTTTATTTTATGTTGAAACCAATTTTCCCGGTTTAGGAATTTTAGAAGATAAAGTATTAATTGGATTGGTATTATTAGCCGTTTTTGGGCTGGGCATTTTAATAACCTGGGTAAGTACGCATTTTGCAACTCAACGTTTCCTGAATTTAAGAACAGACGACCTTTACTAAAAAAGTATTCAGTCACGGTTTTAAGTCTACAGTAAAAATAAATAGTCTTTGACTTCAATCAGAGAGACAAAAAAATAAAAATGAAAAACAATAACAATACAGAACAGCAACAGCCGCAAAAACAAGAATTCCTTTTTGAAGGTATTAACTATAAAATTCTATTAATTGGAATTGGCGTTATTGCCCTTGGTTTTATATTAATGTCTGGCGGAGGAAGTAAAGATCCTAACATTTTTAATGAAGATGTTTTTAACTTTAGACGTATTCGTTTAGCTCCAACAACTGTTTTAATTGGTTTTGGAATTGCAGTTTATTCTATTTTTAAAAAATCTAAGTAGACTCCTTAGACTTCAGACCTCTTAGATTGTTAGATTCATCTTATCTAAGAAGTCTAATATTCTAACAATCTAACATTCTAAATTTAATGAATACATTACAAGCTATTATTCTTGCCATAATTGAAGGAATCACAGAGTTTTTACCTGTTTCTTCAACCGGCCACATGATTATTGCCTCTTCTTTTTTCGGAATTGCCCATGAAGATTTTACTAAATTATTCACCATTGTCATTCAGCTTGGTGCTATACTTTCTGTAGTTGTTTTATATTTCAAACGATTCTTTCAGACACTTGATTTTTATTTTAAACTTTTGGTTGCATTTATTCCGGCTGTAGTTTTAGGATTATTACTAAGTGATTTTATCGATGGTTTATTAGAAAATCCGGTTACGGTTGCGGTTTCACTTTTAATAGGAGGATTAATTTTATTAAAAGTTGACGAATGGTTCAATAACCCAAATACTTCCGAAACTTCAAAAGAAATCACCTATTTGCAAGCTTTTAAAATCGGAATGTTTCAATGTTTGGCTATGATTCCGGGAGTTTCACGAAGCGGAGCCAGTATTGTTGGAGGTATGTCTCAAAAACTATCCAGAACTACAGCTGCTGAATTCTCATTCTTTTTGGCCGTACCAACGATGTTAGGCGCAACAGCAAAAAAATGTTACGATTATTATAAAGCAGGATTCGAATTATCTCACGATCAGGTTAATTTATTGGTTATAGGGAATGTTGTTGCTTTTATTGTTGCACTTTTAGCGATTAAAACTTTTATTGGTTTTTTGACTAAAAACGGCTTTAAAGTTTTTGGTTATTATAGAATAATTGCCGGAATCGCTTTGTTACTGATTCACTTTTTCATTCATCCTCTTACCATTATCTAATGACGCCTGAAGATTATTTAAACGGACAAATTTTATTGATAGACAAACCTTTAAAATGGAGTTCGTTTCAAGCTGTCAATAAATTAAAATACCTTTTGATCAATAAAGTCGGACTTCCTAAAAAGTTCAAAATTGGTCATGCCGGAACTTTAGATCCTTTGGCAACCGGATTATTATTGATCTGCACTGGAAAATTCACTAAAAGAATTACCGAATTGCAGGGTCAGGCCAAAGAATATACCGGAACTTTTTACATCGGAGCCACTACTCCATCATATGATCTTGAAACCGAAATCGACGAAACATATTCAACTTCACATATTGACGAAGCTTTGATTCATGAAACCGTAAAACAGTTTTTAGGTGAAATCGATCAAAAACCACCTATTTTTTCTGCTATTAAAAAAGATGGCGTTCGTTTGTACGAACATGCACGCGCAGGAGAAACTATAGAAATTGAAAGTAGAAAAACGACCATTCACGAATTTGAAATCACAAGAATTGCTTTACCTGAAATTGATTTTAGAATCGTTTGCAGCAAGGGAACCTACATTAGGTCTATAGCTTATGATTTTGGAAAAGCTATGCATTCAGGATCACATTTAACTGTTTTACGCCGTACAAAAATTGGAGACTACGATGTAAAAGATGCGATTGATGTTACTTTATTTGAAGAAAGCCTTAATTTAGAATAAAACAGAAAGCACATTACAAATGAAACCATCGTAATGTGCCAACTCCTAAAATAATTCTATTTCATAAGGTGTTTTTTTTGGAGTTAATAATTACATACATTTTTTCCTCCAAACAATACACCTGAAACAAAATCATAAAATCTTTCGAATAACTTTTTCATAATAGTGCATTTTTTAATTGTTAAACATTAAATAAACACCAATAAAAAGAGTAAATCAGAAAATAAATAATAGAAGTGGGATGATGTTACTAAAGTACAAAACTTTTAAAACAAAAAAAACATTTTACTACATTTTTTAAAAGCTACCGCATTTAATTTCAATACATTACAAAACAAAATCCCGTTTTTAGTGCCACAATAAATCCAACTACAAGCGATTATATTTAATATCTTCTGTAATTTGCATGAGTTCTTCCTGAACCGAAATTCCTTTATCTGCCAGATACCACAATTGCAAATCCGTTTTTATTTTTTCATCGATTACACCAAA
>Ga0247740_1000164_pt1 | contig 35238 bp, 24 predicted proteins | sample UWRJL148409B2_FD_180942 | JGI IMG/M metagenome (GOLD analysis project Ga0247740, IMG submission 180942) | Plant litter microbial communities from Arlington Agricultural Research Station in Wisconsin, United States - UWRJ-L148-409B-2 | ecosystem: Environmental > Terrestrial > Plant litter >...
GGGGCCGCGCTACCAATACAGCTACGGGGTCGACGCCGTACACCTCGATACGCTCGGCTATGATCGCTTGGGGGAGAAGTACGGCCAAGTCTACTTCGAGCGCGTGCTACGAGGCCAAGCTTGGCGGCCCTTGAGCCCGCTCTCGGTGCAGCGCGAGGGCGACGTGATTCGCGTGAATTTTCACGTGCCGGTACCCCCCTTGGTGTGGGACGAGTCGCTGCCGGCCCCGCATGCCGGGCGCCCCGAGTGGGCGGCTGGACGCGGCTTCGAACTCATGGCGCGCGGTTCGGCGCTGGACATCGCGACCGTGGAAATCAGCGCGAGTAGCGTCTTGATTCACGCCCCTCGAGCGCCCCGTGGACCACTGTGGGTGCGCTACGCGGCTACCGCGCAACCGTCCTCTCGTCCGCACGGCACTCGTCGCTGGGGCCAACTGCGCGACTCCGACCCATTCGTCGGCGCGACGACGGGCACGCCGCAGCCGAATCACGCGGTGACGTTCGAACTCGAGCTCCCCTGATCGACTCGGCGTGCGCGGTTCGCGAAGCCTCGCCGGCACGCTCCGATTGCGGCTATCTTGCCGGACTATCGCGGCTTCTACTGCCCCCCCGCTGCTCGTACACGGTGTGGCGCGGCAGGGGCTCTGGTCCAGCTCTGACGGTGGCGCGAGTTACACCCGGCTCGGTGCCTCCGGCGACAATTTCCTCAGTCGCCTGACCTCGGTGACCTGGGACCCGAGCTCGAACCAGATTTTCTACGTTTCGGGGATCTGAGGCTGGGAATCGCCATTCACCGACGGCGTGTTCAAGACTACCGATGCTGGCGCGTCGCTCAGCGGCTACAAGAAGTTGTCTGCGATCCAATCCCACAACGACTCGATCAGCGTGGACTTCAGCGATTCTACTGGGCCGGTGAAGCGGGCGGCCTACTCAAAGGCAGCGATCGCGGTGCTACTTTCGCCCAAGTTTCGGACGAGCCATCGAATCGAGTGTCGCCCATTCAGCTGCCCGATGGCCGCATCGCGTCCGCGGTCGACAGAACACTCGCGCTGAGCAGTGATGAGGGTAAGACCTGGCACGCGATCGGCGCGGCGATCCCTTTCGAGCCCAACGGCATTGGCTACTCGCCGTTCCGGCGCGCATTCTTCGCGACGCACTTCGACTGTCTAGACGCCGTGCCCGCTGACGCCATCGTCCGCTACGGGTTCGACTTCGAGCACTGAGCGCCTCTCGCGGAGCTCTGCCTAGCCGACCATCTGGGCCAGGCGGTCGCTCGTGAGTTTGTCCGCCACGCCGTTTACTTCGAGCTGCTGATCGGCTTGAAAAGCCATCACGGCGGCCGCCGTCCCTCGCCCGAAGATGCCATCAACCCGCAGGCCATGGCCGAGCAGATTGAGTTGCTCCTGCAAAGCTCGAACGTCGAGTCCCATATCACCGACGGCGAGGGTTTCAGCCTGCAACTGACCGCGCGTACCAGCGGGGGTTGGCGCAGGGCCTCGCAACACGGCCAGCGTTTCGACCGTGGCGACCCCGTCGGCTTCGAGCCCGCAGGCCCGCTGGAAGGCACGCAGCGCGTCCAACGTTTTGGGTCCGAAGGCACCGTCCGCCTTCAGCTGCTGCCCGCGCTTCACGAGCAGCGTCTGCAGTTCCGTCACTTCCGGACCACGATCACCGAGGGAGAGCCCAGGCGCCGCGAGGGGACGCTCCCCGAGCAGTAGCCCGGCCTGATGCCAGCTGCGAATCGTCTGGTCACTGGCTTCGAAGTGCATCGCATCCTCGGTGCCGAAGCTAGCACCCCAGTACCACCCGTGACGGTTGAAGATGGGCGCGATCAGCCCAAGTCCGGTTTGAACCAAGCCGTCGCCACGCCGATCCAACTTGCCGTTCAAGGTGAGATCGATCGCGGTTCCCCAAGAATGATTGCTGATGTTGGTCGAAGAACCGCGCACGAAGCGAGCGCACAACATGCCCGCCGTGCCCAGCGCATCGAACACTTCCGGTTGCTCGCGCATCACGTCACCCATAATCCGCTCGAGTCCGTCGACCGCCGGCTTCAACCCAGAGACGCGAAATTTGCCGACCCTGCGGGTCTCGAGCAACGCGGCCAGCACCGGATGGCTGATGGTTTGGCATTCTTGCGAGTAAGACCCGCGGGGGTTGCCCAATAGCGAGAGCATCGTGATCTGCTTGGCGGCGGATAGGTTGGGATTGATGCCGGGGGGAATTGGGATCAAGTCAGTAATGGTCATCCAGCCCTCTCGTCCTCGTCGGAGTAGCATCCGAAGCTGCTCACCTGCCATGGTCATTGTTCGAACGCCGGGACCGGCTGCCGGCGCAGGTAGCGCGCAGAACGAACGACCAAGGGACCGCGCATGCCGGCAGCCTTCTGCCCATGCCTCCGTTGCGTTCTGGTCGAAGCGTAGTGCCCTCGGGGGCTCGCGGTGATTCGAAATCGCCGTCCAGATCGTGCGTCGCATCCGCCGCTTGGCGCACATACGCTTTTGCTGTCGACAGACCTCGTGATTGATATCTTGATTCAGTCTCAACTCATGATCGTTCAGGCTGCAGAGTCGGCGGGGGCGATCTGGATGATTCGCAAATGTAACCCTAATGGGTGAACAGACGGAGTCGCTGGCTGCTTCCTTCATCGTGGCTGAATACCGTACGAACGCCGGTCGGCGTACGAGTTCGAAGCGCCGGCGAGGGAGGCATCGTTACCTCCGCGGGCGGCTGATTCCCTTAGACAAGCGGGAAAAGAAGCACGTATGCTGCTGCGGCGATGCGCGCACCCCGCTTTGGAGAACGCCACCTTCGGCCGTCGAGCGCCCCCGGGTGCGTTGCCAAGGTGAGCGCTAGCAACTCGGGCACGTCGCTAGAGATCATTGCATTGGCTCGATATCGAATTCATTGACAATGACGCGCATGAAAGACAATACCACCGCGCGAGACTCGTACGATAAACGACGGCCGTACGACGATCGGATATTTCGAACCCCAGCGGGTTAGTGCTATGGCTAGCCCCGTTTGGGTTCTGGCAGTGAAATGAGAAAACAGCGGCCTCGAGGGGCGATCACTCGCGATGCCGTTTTGAGCGCGGCGCTTTCATTGGTCGACAACCGCGGTGCGGATAAGCTCACCGTTCGAGCGTTGGCGCGCTCTCTCGACTTGCCGCCAATGTCCCTGTACACGCATTTTGCCAATAAAGAAGAGCTGCTCGACTTGATGCGCAGCGAGATCTCACGCCGCATTTACGAAGACGAACACAACCCGACCTGGCAGGCCGAGCTCTTGGCGTTGTCGAAGCGAATGCATCATACGCTCGGTGAGCATCCACGCTGGCTCGACCTCCTTGCGCGAGTAACGCCGCCGACCCCAGTTGCCACGCGCGACCGAATTCTGCGCTTGATGATCGAAGATGGTCTGCCTGCCGATGTCGCCTTTCAAGGATTCACGGCGGTGCTTTCGTCGTCGCTCGGCCTGGTGCTCGCGAACGCGAGCGTTGGTAGTCTCAAAGGAAAGGCTTCGCTCGGCGCGCGCTTCTCCAGGGTCATGTCCGTATTGGAAAAGACGCCGGCCATCGACGAAGCAGCGACTCGCCTCGCGTTGTCGAAAGCAGATGAACTCGACTTCGAGGGCCAACTCGATTTCACGATGCGAACGTTGATCGCGGGCTTGGAAATGCGGGTCGAGTCACACTCCCGCTGACGTCAGTCAGGAGTAGGAAGGTGATTCGTCGAGCTTGAGCAGCACTCGCTCCAGCTTGCGGAGCAAGAGCTGCGCGTCGTTCTTCTCCACGTAATCGACGGCGCCGAGCTCGAGTGAAATGCGGCTGTCCGAGCTGTTGCTGGTTCGGCCAGACCAGACGAGCACGGGAATGTGACTCGTGCGGCGGTCAGCCTTCAGCGCAGCGAGAACGTCGCGACCGTCCGCGTCCGGAAACTCGATGTCGAGCACGATCACGTCAGGCCCTTGCGTCGCGGCAACGTCGAGCACCGCGGCGCCGGAGGTGACGTCGATTATCGTATGCCCCAAGCGCTCGGCAGCTCGTTTCACGATCTTCTGAATCGCCGCGCTGTCGTCTGCCAACAGAATTCTGCGTGGCCGTCTACAGGTCATGAGCTGCGCCGTGCCAGGTCGAAGGTCACAGCCAGTAGACTCTCGGTCGCCTCCGCCGATTGCGGCCGCGCCACGAAGTAACCCTGAACCTGATCGCATTTCAACAATCGCAACAGTTGGGCTTGCTGGGCGGTCTCTACCCCTTCTGCGATCACCTTCAAATCGAGTGCGTGAGCCAGCGAGATGATCGTCGTGACGATCGACATCTCTTGGGGGTCTTCGTCCATGCGAGCAACGAAGGAGCGGTCGATCTTGAGCGCGTCGATCGGCAAGCGACTGATGTAACCGAGGGACGAGTAGCCAGTTCCGAAATCGTCGATCGAGACCTTGAGGCCCGCCTCGCGTGCCAGCCGCAACTTCTCGGTGTTACCGTGCAGATCTTCCATCAACACGCTCTCCGTGATCTCGAGATCGAGCCCCGAGCTCGCCAAGGGGTACTTGTCCAGGATCGCGCGAACGCAGTGCATGAAGTTGGGTTGCCCCAATTGCAGCGGCGAGACGTTCACCGCGATTCGAGGTGGGTTCAAGCCCCGTTGGCTCCACTCGACGTGTTGTCGGACGGCTCTCTCCATGACCCAAGTTCCCACTTCCACGATCATCCCCGTTTCCTCCAAGAGGGGGATGAATAGCCCCGGCGCGATCAGCTTGCCGTCGGGCCCGGCCCAGCGAATCAGCGCCTCGAGGCCGACGACTCTGCCGGTTTTGAGCTCTACCTTGGGTTGGTAGTGAAGCAGGAACTCGCTCTGCTCGATCGCGTTTCTGAGGCGCGTCTCCATTCGCAGCCGCTCGGCGACCCGCTCGTTGATCGCGGACGTGTAGAACAAATAGCGCTGCGCGCCCGCTTTGCATTTTTTGAGCGCGGCTTCTGCATTGGCGAGCAAGCCGTCTCCGTCCTTTCCGTCCGCGGGGAACATCGCAATGCCGATGCGCGCCGAGAGACGCAGTTCGGTACTCGCGACGACCGCGGATTGGCCGAGCGCGGCAAGCGCCTGCTCGAGCCACTGAGCGACGGCCGATTCGGTCTCGAGCGACCCCGCGACGATGGCGAAGATGTTGCTCGCATAGCGCGACATCGTCCAGTTGGAGTCGATGCTGGACCGCAAGCGATTCGTGACCTCGATCAACGCATCATCACCAGCTCTGCGGCCGAGCGTCTCGTTGATCTGCCGAAAACGCTCGATGTCGATCAGTACGACCGCGAGCTTCAGCTGTTTCTCGGCGGAGGTCGCCAGCTGCTGCGAAAGGCGATCGGTCAAAAGACGGCGATTGGGCAGCCCCGTGAGCTCGTCGTAGTAGGCGAGGAAGTCGAGGCGAGCCTCTTGCTGCTTGCGCTCCCCGATGTCCACGATCGAACCCACGAGCCGAATGGGCTGACCCGTGCTGTTCCACACGGCCTGGGCGTTGACTTCGAACCACCGGTACTCGCCTGCGACGAGCGCTCTCGACTCGACGCCGCGGAGCGGAACGCGGGCCGTGAAGTGCGCGTGTACGGCTGCTCGCACCTCCTCGATGTCCTCCGGATGAATGCGCGACTCGAGCTCCTCGCGGCTCAGCGTGCCATGGGTATCGCCGACCACGAGCATGCCGACACTGGGGGAGTGCTCGACGGTACCAGTCACCAAGTTCCAATCGAACAAGCCCGCGCTGGAGGCGAGGAACGTCAGCCTGAGTTGTTCCTCGCGGCTCTTGAGGGCATCCTCCATCCGAACGCGAGCGGTTACGTCTCGCGCAATACCCACCAGGCCCACCGCGGCTCCCGCGTGGTCGCGGATCGGGGCCTTGGTCGTCGAAAACCAGCGCCGATCGCCGGCCACCGTGATGCTGGAAAGAGAGTCACGAACCGGTTCCAGATCTCGCAGCAGCTGACGCTCCCGCTCCTCCGCCTCCACGACGGCCTGATTCCCGGGCCAAATTTCGGCGAGGCTTCGGCCGACGAGATCCGACACCCCGAGGGCATCCACGAGCGTGCGGCTGCCCTGACTGACCCTCTGGAAACGCAGGTTTTGGTCCTTGAAGAAGATCGCATCCGGCATGCTGTTCATCAAGTCGTCGAGCAGGCGGCGCTCGTGGGCGAGCTCTCGCGCGAGACGAAACTGCCCGGCAGCGCGCTGAACCTTGACTCGCAAATCTTCTGGATCCCACGGCTTGGTGACGTAGGCGTAGATCTGTCCCTCGTTCACCGCGCGGATCACCGCGCTCAAGTCGGCAAAGCCCGTCGCGAGAATCCGCTCCGCATCGAAACTCTTGCGCAAGCGCTGGAACAGCTCGTCGCCTTGCATCTTGGGCATCCGCTGATCCGAGACCACGACGGCGATGTTCGGCTCGCTCTCCACCAGCCGCAGCGCATTTTCCGCAGACTGCGAAGTCAGTACCAAGAATTGATCGGAGAGCAGATCCTCCAGGGCGACCAGCACCTGCGGCTCGTCGTCCACCACCAAGATCGTTTCCCGTGCGGCTGCTTGCATGTTCTCCCAACCCACCAAGGTAGCACGAGCGACAATACGTCTGGAGCTCGCGCGGGTTTATAGATGTCCGCGACTCATGCTCAGCGTACACAAACTCGCGGTCAGTGAGTGTGGCCCAAATGACATCACCAGTTTGAAACCACGGCCGCGCCGCTGACTGCCGACTTCGCTCGCTGATTCGGGCAGCCTCCGCACGTGAGGTGTCAGCCATGAAAGCGCCGGACTCGCCCGCGAAACAGCCGTTTTTTGCCGCCTGTAACAATCTGTAAGATAACCCTCGAAGATGACTGCTGGGTGCAGGCACACCCACACCAGCATACGCATGTCGCCAAACGGCGAAAACCGACGGACTGCATATGACTGGTTCGTACGCAATCGAGCATCCGTACGGTTGGCCCCCACGCGTCACCCATAAGGGTTACGTGCTTGACGGCTTGTTGCGAGCCGCCGAGACTCGGAACGTGGGTTCCCTTATTCGGCGAGGATGGATTCGTTCGTTGGCGCTGTGGGCGGTGCTGGCGACGCTCGAGTCGTGGAGCGCGCGCGCTTCGGCCAAGGACGAAGAACCCGAGGCGCTACCCGTCGAAATTCACGGCTTCGTCAGTCAGGGCTTCATCGCCACCACCGCAAACGAGTACCTGGCCAACTCGCGGCGCGGTAGCTTCGAGTTCAGCGAGGTCGGCATCAACTTCAGCAAGCAATTGACCGAGCGCATGCGCGTCGGCGTGCAGCTCTTTACGCACGACCTCGGGCCACTCGGCAATTATCGCACGCGCTTCGATTGGTTCTACCTCGACTATCGCTTCTGGGATTGGCTGGGGGTGCGAGCCGGCCGCACCAAAGTGCCGTTCGGCTTGTACAACGAAAGCAGCGATGTCGACGCGGCGCGGGTTCCGGTGTTGCTGCCGCAGTCGGTGTATCCAGTTTCGAATCGCGACTTTTTGCTCGCGCAAACCGGCGCGGAAGTTTACGGCAACGTTTCCCTCGCCGCCGCGGGAAGCTTGGAATACCGGCTCTATGGCGGCACGGTGTTCTACGACACGGCTGACGCGAACTCGACCGCCAGCAACGTGAAAGTTCCGTACATCTTGGGCGGACGCTTGATGTGGCAAGCGCCCCTCGAGGGCCTGCAGCTCGGCGGCAGCGTGCAGAAGCTGCGCATCGACGCGGACGCCCTTCTGTCCGCCGAAGAAGTTGCTCAGTTGAAAATGTCGGGCGCGGTGGCGGATGACTTCACGAGTCCGCTCAAGGTGCAGATTCCCGCGTTGCTCGGCGTCGCCTCCGTCGAATACGTCGCGCGTGATCTGAGCCTGGCTTCGGAGTACAGCCGTTGGCAAGTCGGGCTGAAGAGCCCCGTGCCGGTGTTCACCACCCCGGACATGGTGAGCGAGCGCTGGTACGTGATGGGCGCGTATCGCGTCAACTCGTGGTTCACGCCGGGTGCGTACTACTCGCTCTTGTATACGAACGTTCACGATCGCGCGGGCCGGAACCCGGCTTATGGTGCAGCGCCGGACACCCCGCCGCTCGGACGCGCCGCCTACCAGCACGACGTTGCGCTCACTCTTCGGTATGACCTCAATCAGCACTGGCTCCTGAAGGCCGAGGGACACTTCATGCACGGCACCGCCGGGCTCACGAGTGCCCTGAACGACAACGCGCCGTTGTCGAACTTGACGAAGGACTGGGCGGTGCTCGTCCTCAAAACCACGGCCTACTTTTGAGCGAGCGCATGCAAGCAAAGGCACGCCCCTCGTCCCTTCGATGCGCCCCGCCGGGGTGGCCGACACGGCGCATGATGCTGTGTGTAGCGATCGTGATTTCGTGCTTTCTATCGTCGTTCGCTGTCGAGGATGAGGCGTGTGCCGACTCGCGACCAGAGTTTCTCGTGATCGTTCACCCGCAGAACCCCGTCGCCAGCGTCGGTCGGGCATTCTTGGCGGACCTGTATTTGAAGCGCGCGACACGCTGGGACGACGGAGAACTCGCGCGCCCGATCGATCAACGCGCCGACTCGGCGGCGCGCCGAGTCTTCTCGGAATCGGTGCTCAAGCGTTCGGTTGCCGCGGTCAAGCGCTACTGGCAGCAGCGCATCTTTTCTGGACGAGATTTGCCGCCGCCGGAGCTGGACGGCGACGAGGCCGTCGTGAGCTACGTCGCGAGTCACCGCGGGGCGATCGGGTACGTGTCCGGCAACGCGAAGCTCGACAAGACCAAGCTGGTGGCGGTGCGGTGAAGGCAGGAAGATGAACGGCTCACTCCGCACCCAATTCATGCTGCTCGTCGGCACTGCGGCGATCGCGCTGCTGGCCTCGCTGATAGGCAGCGCCGTGATGGCAGCCCGGCAAACCCGAGACTTGCGCGATGTCGAGCAGCGCTTGGTGCCCAAGCTCGAGCTGGGCCCCAAGCTTCAGGGTGAGTTCGACCACTTGCGGCAAGGCATGCAAGATGCGGTCGCTGCGCAGGACATGCCCGCGCTGGAGGGCACTCTCGCCAATCGCAACGGCATGTTCGACCTCATCGCCCGCACGCGCGGCGTGATTGACGTGAACGATGCCGCGCTCCTGCGCTGGACCATTCACGACTACTTCGAAACCGCCCAGGACGTATCGCGCCGGCTGATTCAGGGCGAAACAGGGGAGTCCCTGGTCGAAAAGATGTCGCGCATGCAGAGCCAGCAAGAGAAGGTCAGTGCGCTGATCAAGCAGACTACCGGCCTGAGTCGCAGCGAGCTGGCTGCGAGTTTTACGGCGGTGGGTGACGGGAGCCGGCGCGCCGATGCGTTGCGTCTGACGATCGGCCTCGTTGGCTTGGCGTTGGTGCTCGGCTTGTCCGTCTCCGCCAGCGCCAGCGTACTGCGGGGGATGCGCGCCTTGTCGCACGGACTCTCGCGCTTCGCCACGGGCGACTTTCAAGACAAAATTCCCGAGAACGGCTTGAGCGAGCTTGCCAGATTGGCGCGGGAAGCCAATCAGATGGCCGCCAGCCTGAAGAAGCACGCGGCGCGGCGCGATCGCGATGACTGGCTGAAAGAGAGTCAGGCCGCCCTGTCCAACGAAATGCGTGGCGATCTCGAACCAGAGCCGCTGTCCGAACGGATCGTGCAGTGCGTTGCCCGACGTACAGGGGCCGTCGCAGCGGCCCTGTACCTTTTGGAAGACGGCGGCTTGACCCTTCGCGGCTCGTACGGAGTGCAGGATGCGCCGCCGTTCGCCGCCATCAACCCACTGCAGTACGCGGCGACCGGCGAGGGCCTCTTGATCGAGGCACTGCGCACCGAGCGCCTGCTGATCGTAGACGACGTTCCGGCGGGGTACCTGACGGTGCGTTCTGGCCTCGGAGCCTCTTTGGCCACGACCCTGGTGTTCTTGCCGCTCGTCCGTCAAAACGAGACGGTCGGCGTGCTCGAACTCGCGCTGTTCAAGACTGCGTCGGAAGAACTGCGTGAACTCCTGCGATCGGTGCAGGAAATGCTGGTGATTTCTTTGCAAGCGGCGCGTTCGCGTCGCGCCCTCCGTGAGGCGTTGGAGCGAAGTCAACGCCAAACCGAGCGGCTCGGTACGCAAGAAGAAGAGCTGCGCGCGAACAACCAAGAGCTACAGGCGCAACACGAAGAGCTGCGGGTGGCAAACGCGGAGCTCGAGAGCCAGCGCAGCGCGCTCCGCGAGCAGAATGCCGAGCTGGACGAAGCGCGCAAGCGGCTCCAGCAAAAGGCCGAAGAACTCACCAAGATGAGCGCGTACAAGTCGCAGTTCTTGGCCAACATGTCCCACGAGCTGCGCACGCCGCTCAACAGCATGTTGTTGCTCTCCCATCTGCTCGCGCAGAACGAGGCGGGCAATCTGAGCATCAAACAAGTCGAGTACTGCAAGACCATCCACTCGGCGGGTGGTGATTTGCTGAGCCTCATCAACCAGGTGCTGGATCTAGCCAAAATCGAGGCCGGCAAACAGGAGTTGAAGCTCGATACCGTCGAGCTTCGGCGCTTCGGCGAGTATGCGCGGCGCGTCTTCGAGCCCCTCGCGGAGGAGAAGGGCCTTGCGTTGAAGCTCGAACTCGCGAGCGACCTGCCGGAACGTTTCACCACCGACGCGCAGCGGGTCGAGCGGATACTGACCAACTTGCTCGGCAACGCGATCAAATTCACGGAGACAGGCGAAGTCGCGCTGCGCATCACTCGAGCGGCCCCGGGTACCGAGTTCCGACGTCCCGAGCTGGGTCTGGATGAAGTGATTGCCTTTGCGGTCTCGGACACCGGCATTGGCATCGAGGCGGGGGCGCGAGAGCGCGTGTTCGCGCCGTTCGAGCAGATAGAGTCGCACAGTAGCCGCCGCTACGCAGGAACTGGCCTCGGCTTGGCTATCTCGCGTGAATCGGCCGCCATCCTCGGCGGAGAGCTACAACTCGAAAGCGAACTCGGGCGAGGCAGTACCTTCACCTGCTACTTGCCGTTGCACCCGGACACCCGCGAGTCGCACAAGAGCCGCATCGAGGCGGCTTCTTTGCGGGTGCGCGACGACAGCGGGGGGCTCGCGGGTGACACGCCCCACCTGCTCGTGATCGAGGACGACCCGACTCTCGCCGAGCAGCTCGTGGACATCATTCACGCGCGTCGCCTCAAGGCGTTGGTTGCCGCCACTGGCGAAGCCGGCATTCGGCTCGCGCGGCAACACCGACCGCAGGGTATCATTCTCGACGTCAACCTGCCCGATACCGACGGCTGGCAGGTCATGGAACGGCTGCGCACGCACGCGAGCACCCGTGAAATCCCCGTCCATTTCGTGTCCGGTGAAGATTCGCCCGAACGCGGCTTGGCGCTGGGCGCGATTGGTTACTTGATGAAGCCGGCCAGCCACGCGGAGCTCGCGCAAGCCGTCCGTGCGCTGACCCCGGTGGTCCACGGGCGCGCGCAGCGCATCCTGATCGTCGAAGACAGCGCTCTCGAGGCAGAGTCGCTGTGCGAGTTGCTGCGGTCGGAGCAGTTCGATGCCGTTCGCGTGGGTAGCGCGCGGGCCGCGCTCGAAGCGCTGGACAAGGGCAGCTTCGGCTGCATGATTTTGGATCTGGGCCTGCCCGATATGGACGGGTTGGCGGTGTTGGAGACGCTACGTGAGCGCAACTCGTCCGATGCCCCTCGCGTGATCGTGCACACGGGGCGCGCGCTCGACAAGCGAGAGATGCTGCAGTTGGAGGCTTACGCCGAAGCGGTCGTGCTCAAGGAGGGGGACTCCGCGGCGCGCTTGCTGGAAGAGATTCGGCTATTCGTGAGTCACGTCAAAGACACACTGTCTCCGCGCGTCCGCTCGCAGATACCCCCTGCGCCCTCGAGCGTCGACATCTCCCTGTCCGCGACCAAATTACTGATTGCGGAGGACGACATGCGAACTGTGTATGCCCTTTCCGCGTTGCTCACGAGCAAGGGCGCGACCGTGATCGTGGCCGACACGGGTCACGAAGCCTTGGAGATGCTCGACAAGAATCCAGACGTCCGGGCCGTGCTGATGGACATCATGATGCCCGAGATGGACGGCTACGAGGCTACGCGGCGACTGCGCCGTGACCCACGCTTTCGCACGCTGCCGGTGCTCGCGCTCACGGCCAAGGCCATGAAGGGTGAGCGCGAGCGCTGTCTGGAGGCGGGAGCCAGCGACTACCTGACCAAGCCGATCGATAGCGACCGCTTGCTCGAGACGTTGGCAAAGTGGTTACCCGGAGGCGCGCATGCTAGCGAAGGATAGCGTCGAAGACTTGGAGATCCGCCTGTTGCTCGAGGCCATCTTCGGCAAGTACGGCTATCGCTTCCAGGATTATGCGCAGGCTTCGATCCGCCGCCGAGCCCGTGCCGCCCTCGCGCGATCGGGTTTGCCCCACTTCGGTGAGTTACAACACAAGCTGCTCTGCGATCCGGAGTTCTTCGCCACGCTGCTCGACGACCTGACCGTACGGGTGAGTGACGTATTTCGCGATCCGCAAGTCTTCCGTGCTTTTCGCGAGAAGGTGGTGCCGCTGTTGCGCACCTATCCGCTGCTCAAGATTTGGCATGCGGGCTGTGCTTCCGGGGAAGAGGTGTACACCACGGCCATCCTCTTGGCCGAAGAGAACCTGTACGACCGCGTGCAGATCTACGCGACCGACATGAGCGCGACCGCGCTCGAGATGGCACGTGCCGGCGTGTATGGCGAAGAGCGCGCTGAAGGCTTCGAACGCAACTACCGCGAGAGCGGCGGCAAGTTTTCGCTGGAGAACTACTTCTCGCGCGCCTACGGGCGCATCACGGTGCGTGAGCCGTTGCGGCGGAACATCGTCTTCTTTCAGCATGATCTGGCTTCTGACCACGCCCTCGGAGACATGCACGTGGTGTTCTGTCGCAACGTGTTGATCTACTTCGGGAGCGGGCTGCGCGAGCAGGCGCTCGCGACGTTTGCCAATTGCTTGGGGCGCGGCGGCTTCTTGTGCCTGGGCAGCAACGAAGCCCTGCCCCCTATCGCCACGGCAGCGTTCGCCGAGTACGCCGCCGCTGAGCGAATTTATCGCAGGCGGGCATCGTAAAATGCCGCCCTCGCCTCGAAAGTTGGCCGAGTCGCAGGTGTCACTGCGTCCCGCAGTGCTGGCGGTGGACGACGTCGAGGCGAACTTGGTCGCGCTGCAGGCGCTGCTCGAGGACATGGACTGCGACGTGGTCTTCGCGCGCTCGGGCAATGAGGCCTTGCGCCAATTGCTGCGTCGCACCTTTGCGGTGATTTTGTTGGACGTACAGATGCCGGAGATGGACGGCTACGAGGTCGCTCACCACGCGCGCCGCAACTCGTCGACCCGAGACGTGCCGATCATCTTCCTGACCGCGGCCAACAACAGTGAGGGCATGGTCTTGCGTGGCTACGGCTCGGGGGCGGTGGATTTTCTGTTCAAGCCGCTCAATCCATCCATTTTACGCAGCAAAGTACGCATCTTCCTCGAGCTACACGAGGCTCATCGAAAGGTCGCAGACGCCAAGTGCGTCTTGGAGAAGACGAACTCGGACCTGCGAGAGCTGGCCGAAGAGAAAGCGACCCTTGCCGCGCGGTTCCAGGAGAACAACATCGAACTTCAGCGAGCCTACAGTGAACTTCAGCAGACACACGCCCAGCTCGTCCAGTCGGCGAAAATGGCCTCGCTGGGCGAGCTCGTGGCTGGCGTGGCGCACGAGATCAATAACCCTCTCGCATTCGTACTCAGTCATCTGGACACCGTGCGCAAGCGCCTCGCCCTAGTCGAAGCAGGCCTGGGGAGTGACTGGCCCGCATCGGTAGGTACGCATTGGCAGATAGCCACCGACCGTCTGAACGAGACGCGGCCGGGGCTCGAGCGCATCCGAGAGTTGGTGGTCAAGCTGCGTACCTTCTCTCGCCTGGACGAAGGCGAACTGAAGCGGGTGAGTATGCGAGAGTGTGTCGAGTCGGTGCTCACGATCCTCGGTCACCGATTGAAAGATCAGTTTCAGGTCGAGACCGAATTCGGTACCCCGGATGTGATCGACTGCTACGCGAGTCTGCTCAATCAAGCCATCATGAACCTGGTCTCCAACGCGATCGACGCCATGGGCAGTGGAGGGACGCTTCGCATCACGACGGGGGCCCAGGGTGATGGCTATGCGATAGTCGTCACGGACACGGGCCCGGGAATTCCGGCGCAGCTGCGTGACCGAGTGCTGGAGCCGTTCTTTACGACCAAGCCCGTCGGTCAAGGCACGGGGCTGGGCTTGTCCATCACGTATTCCATCGTTCGAAAACACCAGGGCACGCTCGAACTCTCCGAGCCAGAGGGCGGCGGCACGTCCGTCGCCCTGCGCTTTCCCATCCAAGCGAACGGAGCGAGTTAGTCATGCACGCATCGAAGGAACGGATTCTGCTCGTCGATGACGAACCTCAGGTGCTGGTCGCTCTCGAGGACCTCCTGGGCGACGACTTTTCGGTGCTCAAGACCGCGTCGCCGGAAGAGGCGCTGTTGATCGTGGAGCGTGAGCATGGCATCGCGGTCGTGGTCAGTGATCAGCGCATGCCGAGGATGTCGGGGGACGAGCTGCTCGCGCGCCTCGCATCTACCTCGGACGCGCGTAAGATCTTGGTCACGGCATTCGCCGATTTGTCGGCGGTGATCCGAGCCGTGAACGACGGCAAAATTTTCGCCTACGTGACGAAGCCGTGGAACGCGGACGACTTGGTGCTCAAAGTGCGCAAAGCCGCCGAGCACTTCCGCATGGCCCAGGAGCTGGCCCGCGAGCGGAGATTGCTCGACTCCATCCTGAACAGTCTGGGCGAGGGGATCGTCGCTGCGGACCGCGATGGCAAGTGTTTGCTCTTCAACGCCCAGGCCGAAAAGATCCTGGGGCGCGGCCCTTTCGACGTCGCTCCCGAGGCTTGGGCTCGGCACTACGGGGTGTTCGCGAGCGACCGCGCGCAGCCTCTGTCTGCGCTCGCCAATCCGCTGCTCAGGGCGATGAATGGCGAGGTGGTGCCAGACGTGGAAGCCTTCGTCCGTAACGAGCGAGTCCCCGGCTCGGTCGTGACTATTTCCGGTACGCCTCTCGGCGGCGGTCACGACGACGTGCACGGTGGGGTCGCCGTACTGCGCGACGTCACTCAGCAACGTGACCTCGAAACGCAACTGCGACAATCACAGAAGATGGATGCGATTGGTCGTCTGGCAGGCGGGGTGGCGCACGACTTCAACAACTTGCTCGTGGTGATCCAGAGCTACGCCGAGATGATGCGCGAGGACTTACCTGCCGAAAGCGCGTCCGCGCGCGACGACTTGGACGAAGTGTTGGCAGCAACGCGGCGCGCCGCTGCATTGACCAAACAGCTCCTGGCTTTCAGCCGCAGCGAACCGGTGCAGCCGGTGGATTTGCAGTTGGCAGACGTCGTGAGCGGCATCGAGAAGATGCTGCGCCGTATCATCGGGGAAGACATCGAGCTGTTCATCGAACTCTCTCCGCAGCGGGGTTTGGTCCGCGCCGACCCCGGGCAGATCGATCAGGTAATCTTGAACCTCGCGGTCAACGCGCGCGATGCCATGCCCAACGGCGGTCAAATCACGATCGCAACGCAGAACGTCACCCTGGACGCAGAAGACGTCGACGCGAATCCGCGGCTCGAGCCAGGCGAGTTCGTGATGCTGGCCGTCACGGACAACGGGACGGGCATGGATGCGGAAACCCAGCGGCGTATCTTCGAGCCTTTTTTCACGACCAAAGAAGTGGGCAAGGGGACGGGTCTGGGCCTTGCGACGGTGTACGGCATCGTGCAACAGAGCGGCGGGCAGATCCGCGTCTATAGCGAGCTCGAGCGTGGCACTTCGTTCAAGCTGTACTTTCCACGCATCGATGAAGTGGCAAACGCTTCGGCGCCGCGGGCGCCGACCGCCGCTACGGTGCGTGCCACAGGCACTATTTTGTTGGTGGAGGACGACTCGGCGGTGCGCCAAGTCGCGGCGCGCATCTTGCGCGGCCGAGGCTACGACGTGCTCGAGGCTCGTCACCCTGCCGAAGCGCGTGAAGTCTGCCGCAAGCACGGCGCCGCGATTCACTTGTTGCTCACGGACGTGATCATGCCCGAGTGCACCGGGCCGCAGTTGGCGCTCGAGCTGACCGCCCGACAGCCCGACATGCGCGTGATCTACATGTCGGGCTATCCGGGCGGGGCTGCGGCACGCGCGGGCGTTCTCGACCGCAACGCGGTCTACTTGGAGAAGCCCTTCTCACCCAAGGTGCTCTTGGAGCGCGTGCGCGAGGCGTTCAGCGTCGATGCGTAGCTCAGTTGGATTTGTAAGCGCGGTCGTCGCTAACCGACTTCGACGTGGTCGTGGCGCTGGGATTGACGAGCGGTGCAGTCGGGCTGATGTCCGCGTCGTCGTTGTAGTTCGGTCCATCGACCCAGCCGGTGACCGGCATGGTGCTCGCGTCATAAGCGGCGCCCGGCGTGTAGCCGGTCACGGTGGCATGCTCGGTGAGCGTGGCCAGATCGGTGCGAAAGGGCGAGCTCTCGGGTAAAATCTGCTTTTTGGCAGTGGGGCCATACGCCAAGTGAGACCACTCGATGAACGAGGTGTCGTAGAAGCGAGTCGGGTAGCCGAGCACGACGGCCGCGACGATGCCCGTAACCATCGAACGCATATTGGTCCGGCAATACTGAATCGTCAGATCGCCGGGCTGATAGCCTGACAACGTGTCGAACGCGGCCTTCGCGTCAGCCTTGCTCAAGAAGCGGAAGCCCTCGTTCGTGCCTTGGAGGAAGTTCGGCCAGGGCACGCTCTTGGCGCCCTTGATGCGCCCCTCGAAGGGCGGCGAGCAGCGAGTATTGCTCCCGCTGTTCGTGAAGCTCGGGCAATCGGTCTTGCCGGTCGAGGTCGACTTGAGCAGGCCGAGCGCCTCGGCGCCCCCGCGGGCGTCGATCACTCGCAGCTTGGCGAGCGGCCAGTTCCCCGACGCCCCTTTCAGCGTGCTCAACAGCTCCTCGAGCGGGATAACCAGTTTTGTGTTGTCGATGCGCAGGTCGCGCACGCTCGTGAGACCGTCGTTCGGTGGGGTGGGCGCAACGGCGGTGGACAACGGCAGCGCTTGGTTCGTCGCATTCCAATTCACGCTGCCGTTCAAGATCGCGACCCGCTCGCGCGGGAAACCCCAGTAGCGCAGGGTCAGCCAAGCTCGGCCCACCGACTGCACGATGGAGTTCGCGGTGGCTGGGGTTTGCCCTTCTGCCGGCAACTGCTCGAACGTGAGCGCGACCAGATCTTTCGTGGCGTCGATGCCGTACTTCTTCAGCAGGGCATCGGCGGCGGCGCCCCCTGGAATCTCGGCTTCTATCTGTGACAAGCCGTTGTCCCTCACCTGCAGCAGTTCGGCCTGTGGCAGCAGGTAAGATACGACACCGTTTGCGTTTTCGGCGACGTGTACCTTCGACGTGGCGATGCTCGGGACGACCTGCAGCACCACGAGTTTGCCGGTGATGCCCGCCGGGCGATTCGCACCCCAGCTGTCTACCCAGCTCTTCAAGCGCGCGCCGCTGATCAAGCCGTGCACGTTGCCTCCGTAGTCGGAGGCAGACTCGTCGACGAGCTGCTGGGCGGTGCTCGTCTGGAGCTCGACTCCGCCGCCCGCTTCCCCGCTGGAACCCGCGGCGCCCGCGGCGCCCGCATCACCGGCGGTGCCGCCGGCGCCGCCCGTGTCTTCACCGCCGCTGGACTCGCCGGCGTTGTTTGCGCCTGCGCTGCCCGCGCGCCCGCCGGTGCTTGATCCTGCGTCACCCGCGCGGCCACCGTTGCTCGCACCTGCGGTCGAGCCACCCGCGCCGCCGCTCCCGCCGCCCGAGCTGCCCGCGCGCCCGTCCGGTGAGTTAGGATCATCCGACGAACAAGCAGACAGTGCGACGCACGCGCCGAGCACGATGGGGGCCCAGTTGAACGCAATTTTTCGATAATCGAGACGCTTCATGCCCGAGGACATAGCAACGAACTTCAGTTATAGGCACTATAAAAGACGTAAAGATGGTGGAAGAGACAGTGGCAAAATGGCTCGAAGGTGGGGCTTCTGCGAGGGAGGCGAGCCGCGGCACTCGATCACGACCGAGCTCGCCCTGCGAGCCGCGCCCGTTACTTCCTGAAACATGGGCGACATTCGTGAGCCATGTTTCGTCCGCTATTCCGGAAGCCTCAAGATGAACCAATTCCTCGGAACCATGCCCGCCGCTTACGAACGTCTATACAGCGCAGGTGAGGTGGCCGAACACGCCGCGATCGTGGCTCGACGCGCGGCCCGTCCCGTTCACGCCGAGCTGTGGCAGTCGGCAAAAGGGCCGCAGCTGTGCATCGTTGCCGAAGATCGGCCCGGCTTGCTGGCGCTCGTGACCGACGCCCTGCTGGCCCAGGGCATGGCAATTCAGAGCGCGCGCGCGTTCTGTCGCGAGGTGGGGAAAGAAAAGGTCGAGGCGGTCGACTTCCTCGAGCTGCGTGCGCTCGGCGGCTCGGCTGACGCCACCGCCCAGCTCGACGGTGATGGCTTGCAGGCGTTCGCGCAATCTCTGAGCGAGCTAATCGCCGACGACATGGCGCGCAGCCCTTCGAGCGCGCCCAGCCGCGATGCCGAGCCAAGCACGCGGGTCTACTTCGAGCGCCAATCGCCGAACGAAGGCACGTACCTGCTGGTGGTCGACGCGCCCGATTCCGTCGGCCTGCTGCACGCGGTCAGTAGCGCCCTGCACGCCAAGGGGTTGCGTATCCTGGCCTGCGAGATCCGCACCGTAGGCGGCCGCGCCCGTGACCGCTTCGAAGTCGAGCCGAGCTCACAGCGCGCCCTCAACGACATTGCATTGTGCGACGTGCAGCTCGCCGTGCTCGAAGCATTGCCTTCGCGCCGCTGACGCGGCGGTACGGCTAGTCATTATGTTCGAAGGGCGACGCGCCACTGCGTCGCCCAGCTGGTGTGTGCTTGACTGGCCCGCGGCGCGTCGCATTTTGCAACGCGCAAGCCCTTGGTGCGGGGAGAACCAGCGATGAACAATTTGCAAGTGTGGGCTCGCAATGCTCTGAGCGTGGAGCTCGTGGACGGCGACAAGCGGTCGTTCGGACCTCCGATCTTGCTCGAGAAGACGACCGTGCCTTACCGCGGCGTGACGATGAGCGGCTATTGGCAATTGGCGGCGCGCGACCGGCAGAACTTTCCACTCGACGACGGCGACGGCTATTGGTTCAAGATCGAGTTCGAGGACGGGAGCAAGGTCTGCAAGCCGGACCCGTATGCGCGCGCCATGCGCTACAGCACCGAGCGCTCGATCTACAAGGACCCAGGGCGCTTTCAGTGGACGGACGCCGCGCACCAGCCGCCCTCACGCGGGCAGATGGTGATTTACCAAATCTTTCAAGGTGCCTACGAAGGCCGCGGTGATCAAGGTTGGAAGGACGCCGACGGCAATGACTGCCAATTCACCTGGGACGACAATGGCAACAAGGGCGACTTTCCGCAGCTCCGCAAGAAGCTCGACTACATCCAGTCACTAGGCGTAAATACGATCGAGCTCTTACCGGTCAACGAATACAACGGAGACGGCTACCTCGGGTATTCTTCGGTCACGTTCTTCGCCATCGAATCGTCTTACGGTGGTGCAAAAGGTGATGGCAGCTCGTACGACGACCTCAAGGCGCTGATCAACGACGCTCACGCGCGTCAGATTTCCGTAGTCGCCGACGTAGTCTTCAATCACTTTGGCGCCGTCGGTGATTCCGGCCCCTTGTGGAACTTCGACTCGATCACGAAAAATAGCTATTTCAGCGGAGAAGAGGCGTCGAATCAAGCGGGAGGCACGTTCGGAATGGCGCCCGACTGGGCCCGCTACGAAGTGCAAAAGTACATCGAAGACGCCTGCCGTTACTACCTCGAGGAACTCCACTTCGATGGCTTGCGGTTCGACTTCACCTCACAGATCGTGAACAAGCGAAGCGGCGGGGGCGACAACAGCGGCGCGGAGGGTTTGCGCCGGATCGTTCACGGCTTGAAGCAAGCGTATCCGCAAAAAATCTTGATCTGCGAGCATTGGGACGAGGCCAGCGGCGGCGGATACAACCGCTGGATGATGGACTACATCGGCTTCGATGCCGGTTGGTTCAACTTTCGGAACGAGATCGAGAAGGTGCTCGCACCCTTTGCGGAGGGTGTCGAAGGCGCGCTCGCCCACGCCATCAACGGCGGCGACTACCCGCACGCCCACAGCCGAGTCATCTACGCGAACAACCACGACGAATGCTGGTGGGATGGCGGGCGGGAGGACAAGTTCTACCCTGTGAGCCAGTTCGGGTGGCGCGGCGACTACTGGTCGAAGAAGAAAGCGCGCTTCATCTCCGCGCTCTCGTTCTTCGTGCCGGGCATTCCCCTGTTTTTCATGGGCGACGAGTTCGCGATGGAGGGCAGCTTCAACGACTCACGAAAGGACCACATCCTGAACTGGGCGCTGGAAAGTCGGACGCCGGGTCACGAATTCAAGGCCATGTTTCGGCGGCTGATCGCCATTCGTCAGAGCTTCGACCCCCTGACGCGCTCGGCCGCCGAGTTCGAGTGGCTGCAGTACCCGAAAGATGGCTGGTTCGCCTTCAAGCGCAAATGGAACGCGGCCGTGCTGATCGTTGCGGGCAACTGGACCGGCTCCGACCTGTTCGGCTATCACGTGTCGACGAACGGCGAGACGGGCAACTGGACTCAGATCTTCAATAGTGACTCGACGACCTTCGGCGGTGACGGCATCGGCAACTACTTGAACGAACCGAACTCCGCTAGCGGCGCGATTGTCATCAACATCCCGAAGAACGGAATCGTGGTGATGAGCCGGACATCGGTTTGACCGCGCCCGGCAATTCTTCGCGCAACGCGCTACGCCTTGGTCGAGCCCTGCGCCTCGACCGCGACGTCGTTCCACTCTTCCCAAAGGGCAATGCGTGAGGCGTAGTCCGCCTTGGCCATAGCCAAGGGGGCTTCGCCGAAAAACACGCGCAGCGGCGGGTTCTCGGCATCCACCACTTTGAGCAGGGCGCTACTCGTCGCTGCGGGATCGCCGGGCACCCAGCGCTTTTTTCGCTGCTCGGCGACCTCTTGCTTGAGCGCATCGTAAGCGGGCAGGGCGGTTGCTCGGTCGGCTGACGAGCCGCTCCAATCCGTGGAGAAACCGGCCGGCTCGATCAGCGTGACGTGAATGCCGAATGCGCGCACCTCTTGTGCGAGCGACTGAGACAACCCCTCGAGCGCCCATTTGGACGCATGATACATGCTTACCAGAGGGAAAGCGGTGATCCCGCCGATCGACGACACTTGCACGATGTGTCCGCTCTTCTGCGCGCGCAGGTGCGGGAGAGCCGCTTGCGTGACCCACAGCGCGCCGAAAAAGTTGGTCTCCATCTGCGCGCGCGCTTGGGCTTCACTCACTTCTTCGACCATGCCGAACAAGCCGTAGCCGGCGTTGTTGACCACGATATCGAGCCGGCCGAAGTGCTCGTGGCCTTGGTCGACCGCGGCGGTGACGGCTTGCTTGTTCGTCACATCGAGCTGCAGCGGCAACAACGAGTCTGGGTACTTTTCGGCCAAAGCCGCGAGCGAATCCAGCTTGCGGGCGGTGGCCACGACTTTATCGCCCCGCTCGAGCGCCGCCTTCGTCCACTCGAGGCCAAAGCCGCGCGACGTCCCAGTGATGAACCAATTCTTTCGCACCATAACGACCCTATTCAGCCAAATTTCTGGAACGCAAGGGATCACGTTCGTCACCCCAATTGGGGGCGCTCGCGACCCGGCCGCGCACCTCGCAGCCGCACTTGATTTCCGGCCCACGACCCCGAAAAGAAAAACGCAACTGCTGGGCGCGCGTTACCGAACAGCGTGCATGCCTCAGAAATCGTTCATATCGCGACTCGCGCTCGCGCTGCCCCTGCTGGTCGCCGCTTGTTCGGGCAGTGACGACTCGGCCAATGCGTCGCTCCTCGAATCGTGCTCCGCCTCTTACCTCTGCCTAATCGGGGGTGACTCGGTGGTCACCCGCCTGAACAAGTCTGGCGATAGTTGCTACTTGGGCTCGGTCGAGCTTCGGCCCGACGGCACCGCGCCGCCCATCTCCGGAGATCGCACGACCTGGTCGGGCGACGCCGACAAGCTGACGCTGTGCAGTGGTGACGCTTGTTTTCCTTGCTACGCGAGCCCCGCATCGAGTGGCGGGCAGTCTTCGAGCGGCAGTTGCTCCGGCACGGCGGACAGCTGCAGCTCCGTGGCCGCGTCGAGTTGCTCGGATCAGGGCGGCTGTCACTACACCATCGGATCCAACATCAGCAGCACGTCCGACGACGGCTGTTCAGGCACTCCTCGTCCGTGCTCCGACTACGACGACCGCGACGGTTGCGAGGGGCACTCCGGTTGCAGTTGGCGCTGAAGGGCCGTCGCGCTAGGCACCCCTCCTGAAAGTGGAGTGACGACCCCGCCCGTGCCCAAACCTCGCAAGCCCAAGTTCAGCCTCGCCCCCGTGGAGTTTCGCGAGCGCAGCATCGCGGGTCGCGGGGTGTTCGCCAAGCGCCGCTTCAAGCCGGGCGATGTGATTACACCCTACGCCCCCAAACAGCGCCGGCTCGATGTCGAAGATCCGGAAGCAACGCTAGCCGCACAGAGCAAGCTGACATTGCTCTCCGAGCAGTGGTCGGTGATCGTTCCCGATACCAGCGTGCCAGGCGGCTGGCTGTGCAATCACAGCTGTAACCCGAACGCGGCCATCTACTCCGATCGCGAAGGCCGAATCCAATGCACCCGCGCGATCGCTCCTGGTGAAGAAGTAACGATCTTCTACGGTTGGGTCACTCAAAACGAGCCCGAGCGAGATCCGTGTCTGTGCGGCTCCGCTCGCTGCCGCGGCTTCATCAACTTCGACCTGAGCGACCGCGACGCGGCCCTCATCGAAGACGAGTCCGAGGCGGGCGAAGCCGTGCGAGCGAAGCTCGCTGAGTACGTCGCGTTCTTGGGCTCGATCGGGCAAGAGCAGGTGGAGGAGACCATCGCGCGTACCCTGTCTACTTTGCGAGCCAAGTTGGGCTGACAGTCGATCCTCGACTCGAGGCTGCGCGCTTTTCGCATTGCTGTGCACGTGAGCATTTGCTTGCGATGAGGGAATCTTGGTCGGAACCCGCTTACCAGCATCACACTGGTAGAGGCGCAAAAGCCTGGATGCCACTCTCTTCTGTGGCTCGAGCAGCGCAGGCGGAGTGTCTGGGCTTAGAGCGGTGATCTGGGATGCACACGGGGTCCGAGACCTGGTCGCCGAGCTCGAAGCATTGGCTGTCGACTTGCAGGGCTACACGCTCGGTCTGCAGGGTTCGGTGCTGGGAATTACTTGGGACGACGAGCACGTGAATACGTACGGTAACGCAACGGCTCCAAAGGCCGGGGCGGACCGCGCTTGGGTCGCGCGGCTGCCGCGTCGCTGACTTTTGCGAGTCCGCGGGTGACGGTTGCTCGCGGGCTCCGAGCGCGTGAGCGTCGATCAAGTCAGATAGACCGCGTCACCCACGCGCAGCTGGCCCGAGCCTTGGATCAGTCCATACACACCGACGTTCTGATCGGCCTGATTGACCACCGTGCGGAGGATGGTCTTGTCGGCCTCGAGCTGCGCCTGAGCGCGGGTGATCGCGCCGCATCGCGGCGTGGCGCCCGCGCAGTCGATCACCGCGTCGCCGATGGTGAGGCGCTTGCCGATCCAATGCTGCTCTTCCAATCCTTGCGCGTGCACGCTCGTTTCGATCACGAGGTTCGGTCGAAAGCGGCGCACGTCCCAATCGGCTTGCGGATTTTTGCCCTTCAAATGCCGGAGGGTTGCGGTCGTAAGCAGATGTAACGGAGTGACCAGAAAGAACGTCCCCAGTAGCGACACGAACTCCACCATCGGGGCAGGTAGCTGAGTCAAATCCGGTAGGGGCTCGCCGGCTTCCCGATCGAAGGTGGCGGCGAGTTCTTTCAGCCAGGTGTGGTCGTCGCGCTTGTAGCGCCGATAGAAGTCGGCGTCGGATTCCGGGCGCAGTGGTTCGAGAGTAGACGGGTGTCCGGTCAGGGCCGATAGCTTCGAGTGAACTTCGAGGCTGTCGCTCCCCAACACGGAACCATCGGGGAAGGTGACGTCCACGTGGTTTTGGGAAGCGGTCGACACGCCGCTTCGGGAGCGCGCCGTGCACAGGAGCAGCTGCGGTCGATACTTGCAGCTCTGAATCTCCCCGCGTGCGTTGTCGCGCAGGGCCCAGATGCGATCTCCGCCGATACCATGCTCGCTCAGCGCGCAGGTTTCGAGCTGTTCGCCGGCCATTCCCTTGACGGGATAGCGCCAGATCTCTTTGACCGTTCCAACGTTCCGCATGACGCTCCTTCGATTGACTCGTGCACCCTGACGCGACTCGCCGTCCGCCGCGGGTTCGCCCTGGTTTCTTCGAGTTCGCGCGCTCGTTTCCTCTCATCGGCGGAGCTCGAACAAGTCACAGGCTGCGTTATACCCTCCTTCCCGAGCGAGGGATAAATCGGCTAGCGTTGCAACCGCAGCAATGCGGATACTCTCCGATTGCCTCGATCCGCACCGACCCGGACTGCTACGATCTTTGCAAGTTGCGCTGTGAAGGCGAGCGCTGTGTCGCCGATCGATCTTGCGATGGCGATGCTGGTTGCAGCACCTCCGCGCCGAGCTGCTCGCAGGGGCAGTGTGTGCAATGCGCGGGGGATGACGACTGCGGCGGCGGCAAGAGCTGTGACGAATGCTTCTGCCACGCACGCTGCAAGCGCAACGAGGAGTGCAACGCGTTCTACGAATGCAACGAGGACAGCGGCGAGATTGCCGTACCTACCTCGGCCTAGTCGGCCAAGTGCCGACGCCGGCGAGGCCGCTCGTACCGACTGCCGTCTGCCGTGAGTGATCGTTTCTAGCGGCGTGCGAGTCGAAAGTTGAACACTGGGACCCACTTTCCGTCACTGCTCAGAGGTGAACGTACGATTTTCGCATCCGTGGGGCGTCGTCGCCTTTTGTGCGGTCGGGGCTGGCGCGGCGTGTGGGCGCGTCGGTGACTCGTCACCCGCCGCCGCGGGCGGTTCGACGTCCGTCGGGGGGGCTCCCGTTTTCGCCGGCGCTCCCCCTGCGGCCCAGGGCTCTAGTGCCGGAGCCGGGGCGCCGCCGAACCCGAGCGGCGGAGTTAGCGAGTCGGGCCGCGCAGGGGCAGGCCAAGTCGCGTCTGGCGGCACTACCCCCGGTGGTGGGGGCGATAGCCGCGGCGGTGCAAGTGGCGGCGCAAGTGGCGCGACCAGCGCAGGCGGCGCCCTCGCCAACGGAGGCTTCGCCAACGGAGGCTTCGCCAACGGAGGCTTCGCCAACGGAGGCTTCGCCAACGGAGGCTTCGCCAACGGAGGCTTCGCCAACGGAGGCTTCGCCAACGGAGGCCAGGGCGGAGGCGGCAGCGGGGGCGGTTGCGCGGATATCCCCGCGACGTGCGGTCCGTCGGCGAGCTCGGATTGTTGTCTCAGCAACGCGATCCCTGGAGGTACGTTCAAGCGTGCGAACGACGCCGCAATTCCCGCCACAGTCGCAAACTTCCGACTCGACACCTACGAGGTCACCGTGGGTCGATTCCGAAAATTCGTAGACGCCTATCCGGCGAATCGCCCCGCCGCTGGGAGCGGCAAGAATCCCAATAACCCAGCGGACCCAGGCTGGGACGCAACGTGGCCGCTGCCCGTCGATCAGGCGAGTTTGCTGCGTGCACTGAGCTGCAAAGAGGCGAACCAAGTTTGGACCGACGCTCCGGGGGACTCCGAGAATTTCCCCATGAATTGTCTCAGCTGGTACGAGGCGTTCGCTTTTTGTATTTGGGACGGAGGGCGTCTGCCGACGGAGGCCGAATGGAACTATGCGGCTGCTGGCGGAGCCGAACAACGGGTGTACCCCTGGTCCAGTCCGCCGGAGAGCCGCGTCGTGAACGCAGGGCGCGCGTTCTTCGGCATGGGGATCCACGTGAAACCGATCCGCGTTGGTTCGAAATCGCCCCAGGGTGATGGCAAATGGGGCTCGTCGGATCTGGCGGGCAACCTCTGGGAGTGGACCCGTGACGCGTTGCGCGCTTATCCCACGCCGTGCGACAACTGCTCAATCGAGCCCGATGGCGAACCTTACCGTATCATCCGCGGAGGCGGCATCTACAATAGCGGGCCCGACCTCCAGACGCCTATCCGCAGTATCGGTTGGGCGGCCTCGCACTTCGGGGACATCGGTGCTCGCTGTGCCCGCGATCCATGAGCATTCCCGGGTCAATGGAAGCGTGTTGCATTCCCTGACGCACTTGCACTCTCGCGTCGACGGTCTACGGCCACCACTTGCGCGATAAAACGCGGCGAGTCGTCGAGCAGCATCTCGTCTGCCCCAACGCGCGGATGGGCGGCAGGCCACGCAAGTCGCCGAAGAGCGGTTAGGTGGCTCGGGCGCTCCGCTCGGATACGGGGGCTCTCTTGCACGCTGCCGCGCGAGCTGCAAAGGGGCCGAGCGGGTCGCGCGGGCGAATTATCGTTGGGCCACCGCGGCGGCGTGCTCCGCGACTTCGCGCAAGACGCGTTGCACGGCGGAGCGCAGCGCGTTCACGTCGAAGGGCTTGTCGAGTACGAAGACGTCAGGCCGTGCAATGAAGTCTCGACCGTCGGCGGTGGAGGGTCCGCCCGTCACGAAAATGATGCGAGCGAGGAGCTGCGGCCAGGCGGCGGCGATTCGGGCGCGAACTTCCATGCCCGTCATTTCGGGCATCATTAGGTCGCAGCAGCAGACGTCGAAGGTATCGCCCGCTTCCAAACGGGCAAACAGCTCGCCTGGCTTGTTCGCCACCCATACGTCGCAGCGACCTTGCAACGAGCGGGAGATGACTTGACCGACCATCGGCTCGTCATCCAAGACCCAAACGCGCGGCAGTACCCCGCCCCTGACCGCTGGCACTACGCCGGACACCGAGCGCGATGAGCTCTGAGCCAGTTTGCTTTCCGGTTCAGTTTTCGGAAGCGGCAAGAATACGCGAAACGCGCTGCCGCGCTCAGGCTCGGAATGCACCTCGATGCGACCCCCGTGGGATGCGATGATGTCCTTGGAAATGGAGAGACCAAGCCCCGTCCCTCCTTCCGCGCCCTTGGTCGTGAAGAAGGGCTCGTAGATTCGTGCTTGAAGAGTCTTCGACATTCCGCGGCCCGTGTCCCGAATCTCGACCACCGCCCAATCACCTTCGAGCTTCGTACTGATGTAGATACGATTGGTTTCGAATCGGTCGGCGGGCATCGACTGAGCGGCATTGACCAGCAGGTTCAGAAAGACCTGGCATAGCCGCCCCTCTTCGCCCAGCACCTGCGCCGAGTCTGTGTCGCTGCGAAGGATCGTCGCGCGATTCTTGATCTGACCCGAAACCATCGACACGCTCGCGTCGACGACCCTCACCAAGTCGAGTCGCTCACGCCGCTCCACGGGGCGTGCCGACAAGCTGCGCAGGTTGCGCACGATCATGCGTACTCGCCCGACGCCCGCGCGGCTGCCTGCGAGCAAACCGCGCACGTCATCGAACTGGCTCAGCAGACGCTCGAGCGATTCGCGTTGTTCGGGGGCGGCATGCGGACCCAGTAGATTCGCCATCTCCGCGCGTAGGGCGGGCAGGGCTTCATCGATGATCTCCAGATTGCCCATGGCGAACGCGAGCGGATTGTTGATCTCGTGACCTACGCCCGCGGCCACCGTTCCGAGCAGTGCGAGCCGGTCGGTCTCTTCGAGGCGTGCGGCCTGGTCGCGTCGCGCGCGCTCCAAAAGCACACGTTCGATTTCGTGCAGCAACTCGGGCCAGGCGAACGGCTTTTGCACGTAACCGTCCGCGTGAATCGCCCGCGCTTGCGGGCTGGGGTCGGAAGTCATGACCAAGACGGGAACGTCGGCGATGGCTTGATCAGCGCGTTGAGCCATCCGAAATTGCCAGCCGTCCATCACCGGCATGTTCAGATCGAGCAAGACCAGGTCGGCCGGCTTCACTAGCAGAAGCTCGAGTGCTTCTTGCCCGTTACGACAGCTGTCGACTTCGTATCCTGCGCGCACGAGCGCGGTCGAGAGCAACTCGCGGAAGTCTTCGTTGTCCTCCGCAATCACGACCCGCCGTCGAAGGTCGGGCACTCGACATGGGTCGTCCGATACAAGTTCCGCGTGGCTCGTGCTCATGGCGAGTATCGTTCATACGGCTGCAATAACTGGACCTGAATATCGAAATCATCGCCGTTCGCTCGGGCCGCACGAAGGGGTCGAAACAAAAGCGCCACTCTGGCGCCTTTCGACAGACCTTGGCCTCCTCATCCCGTCACTAGGCCGTAAGCCCATCGGGTTAGTACTTTGATTTCGCTGTGCGCGCATTCCGCCGGCTGACGTCTGTTCAGCTTCCGACGCCGGGTCTGTTCGCCGAAACCCCGTCCGGAATGCGCACCTGGAGCGCCGCCCTGAAACGATTCACACCCTATGCGCACTGGCGAGGGCTGCGATTTCCGGTTCGGACAACTGGCGTGTCTCGACGAGATTCCGCCGCGCCAGTACCGGCGCCGCTGCGTTCTCCGACAGCATGAAAAATTGGCCGACCTTCTGCTTCGGCAACACGGCCGTCGCGTCGAGCTTCGACTCGGACAGGAGCGGCTTCAGTTTGTCGAGGGCCCGCGGCTCCTTGACGAGGCCCACGAACCAGTTCCGAACATTCTCGCGGCACTTGTAATCGAGATCGCCCGGGCTCTGAGTCGCCAACATCAGCGAAATTCCCGCGGAGCGCGCCCTCTTGAGCAAACTTTCGAGCGGCGTCTTCGTTGGAGGCTTCGAGGTTGCTGGCAAGTAGATGTCGGCCTCGTCGAACATGACCGCTGCTTGAAGCGTGGGCGATGGGGTGCGGCTGGCGAAGCGGTTGAGTTCCAAGAGCAGCTGGGACACCCAGAAGAGGATGGCTGCGTCGTCGCCCAAGAATTTCGTGGAGATGATGGTGAGGCGAGTTTTGCCAGGGGTGGCGTGCGGGCCAAGACCGAAGAGGAGTTCGGCACTCAGGGTGTCCTTGGCTTTGGCGAGGAGCTCGCCGCGCATGTGGACGGTCGTTTGCAGGTGCTCGGCGAGTTTTTTGAAGTGCTTGGGGTCGACGTGGCTGAGAGGCTCGAGCAGGGCCGGGTCCTCCGAGGCGATGAATTCGACGAGGTTGTTGACGCTGACATTTGCCGGGTTGCCGCTTTCGGCAAGGACGCGCAGGGCCTGCATGATGATGGCTTGCTTGGCCCGGTCGGGTTGCGTGTCTTTGAGGCGCAGCATGGCGCCGAGGCCGGCGGCGGCGTCGCGGTAGGCGTCGTTGCGCTCGGATTCGTCGAGCTGATCGAGTCCCGGCGGGAGGAGGGCAATGCCTAAACCGCGACCGCGTGATTGGCCCGGGGTGAAGACCGCGACGTCGACCGTGTCGAGGAACTTCGTCAGCGGATCGTCGGGTGCGAGGCCTTTTCGCAGCTCGGGATCCGCGTAGCGGCACAGGTCGCCTTTGCGGTCGACAAGGAGGACCGGCGTGCCGTGGATTAGGAGTTGCTCCAAGATGGAGAGGGCGAGGGTGGTTTTTCCGCTGCCGCTGCCGCCGAGGACGGCTACGTGGCGCTTCAGTTGCTCGGTGTCGAGATCGATGGGGAGCGGCGTGAGGGCGCGGGTTATGCCGATCTGGACTTTGGCGGGAGATCGAGCGTCCGCAAGCGCCGCAGATTGCGGCGGGTCTTTTTCCTTCAGGGGCGGCGGTTTCGGGGTGCCTGACTTGGTGGCTTTTGGTTTCGCGGTGGCGGTAGGCGCTTTCAGCGCTGGCTCCGACTTGGCAGGCGTTGCTCGAGGCGCTAGCGGCGCTGCGGAGAACAAGAATTCGACCACATCGCGAAAGAGCTCGAGGTTCGACACCGGTCGCGCCGTGCGTAGCCACGCGGTAGTTTGCGCCGACAGGCGGTCGCGCCGCCCCAGCAGGTCGTAGAGCGCGGCGAGCACCTTGAGCTCCGCCTCCTTGGGCACGATCATCTTGCCTCCGCGTTGCTCGAACTCGCTCATCAGCGTGATGCTGAGAGCGCCGGTCGGGCGCGGGGCAGCGCGCAGGATTTTCAGGCGTCGGAATTCCAGGTCGTGATCGATGCCGGCTGACGTCATCGCGGCTTTGAGCCGGCTTTGGAACGCGATGTGGTGCGTCTTTTCTAGAAAGCGGAAGGCGTAGTGACGTTCTCGATCGCTTGCGCTGTGATCGACCACGCGAAGACGCGCGTGGAGGGGTTCGAAGCTGCCCGTTCCCGCGAAGTCTTTGTCAATCAAAGCATCCATGTGCTCGGGCAGCGGGTTCTCTTCGACCAGCGCTTCGCACGCGACTTCGATCAGCCTGTCGAGGGCTTCCTCGTCTTGCCCTTCGAGCATGCCAGCGACGTTGGCGCTCGCAACGAGGGCGTCGAACTGACGCTCGACGTCGTCAGTGTCGATTGGCGTCGTTCCCTTACCGGTCTCCGTAACTTTGCCGGCGGCCATGCAAGCGAGTTGGTGCTCACGGCAAGCTTTGAGCACTTCGCGAGGAAGCAATCCGATGCGGTCCTCGAAGAACGACTCGCCGAATGGATAAGCGGGGTAGGCGGGCGTAACTCCGTTTTCTTCGTACGTGCGAGCGAGGCGCCGTTCGATCAAATTCCGAATCGACGCCGCGTCCTGAGCGGGCTGAAGAATGATCGGCTCCTCGAAGCGGCCGAGGATGGTGGAGTTCGTGCGGGCCTTGAGCACCGCCCACGTGCCTTCCAAGCAGGAGAGAACGGTAAGAGTGCTGCGCGTCAGGTCACGGAGCGCCGACAATCCGCCGGCGAGGCCTTGAATGATTCCAAGTGAGGCTTGCTGGCGTGCCGTCGGCTCCGCGCCGGCGTCGACAGAGCTGGCGAGATTGTGCTCTGCGACGATGGCGTCTAGTTGGTCGAGTGCGAGGACGGTGGGAGCCACCAGGCTCATCAACCAGGAGAGCCCGCGAACGATTTGCTCGGGCCGCTTCTGGCTCTGTGTAAATCCATGGCGAAAGGTCTCGTCTTCGCTGATTGGCAGGCCCTGCAGCCATTGCTGGCCGCGATCTTGGATATCGAAGTCGTTGGATGCGAGCAGAACCAACGCGCGAAGCACATCCTGATGCTCGCGCATCTCACCGCGATGTTCGGCGCCTAGGCCCTGGATCAGCAGATTGCAGCGGTTGATGAGCCCGGGCGGCCGCGCAGATGCGAGCTCTTCGACGGAGGGGGCCCCTTCGACCCGTTCGGTCAACTTGGACAACAAGCGGGTGGCTTGGGTGACTTTGCCAACCTTCTGGTCGAGCGAACGGATATAGCCAGAGCAAATGGTTTCCCAGAACTCACGGATGTCCGTCATGTCCGCGAGCACGAAGAAATGGCCGTGCGTGAGCGACTCCCTGCGGGCCATGCTCAGTAGGTGCGTCTTGCCCGAGCCTCCTTCACCGAGGATGGGCAGGCCGAGCGGTGACCCGGTTGACTGTAGGCGTCGAAGTGCGGACAACCGGACCTGCAGCTGCCGGCGGCTCTCGCGCTGCAGCTCGGGGATGTCGGAGTGAGTGTCCCGCCAGATGCTGTCGATATGGGCGGTCCACTCGAAATCAGCGTTGCTCAGAGCAGTGAGGGTCGCGTCCATGGGGACTATCCTTGAAAGTAAACGAGGTAGCGGGGACGGCCTGCGATATGGAGGGCTGCTGCCTCGACTTCGGGAGTGCGCTCCACCGGATTGTCCAGGCCCATGAGCACGACCTTGCCTTGCTGCTGCATACCGAGCAGGGCTTGGTCGAAATCTTGGCTCTGAACGCCGACTTTCGGTCGCAAGTCCTTCAGCAGCACCCGCTCTTTCAGCGCACCGCGGGTTTCGCGGAGATAGGCCTCTCGGATTTGCTTTTCGATTGAGTCGAGCGTGAGCGGTTCGGGCGAGCTGCCAGGCTCGCTTTTTTTGCGCCGAGGTTTGGTCTTCGGCAGGGCGAGCTTCGCGGCCGCCTTGGCAGCCTTGTCGGCGGCGGCCTTTGCTCTCTTCTGTTCGGCGGCCTCGGCCTTGGCAGCCTTGTCGGCGGCGGCCCTTGCTCTCTTCTGTTCGGCGGCCTCGGCCTTGGCGGCCTTGTCGGCGGCGGCCTTTGCTCTCTTCTGTTCGGCGGCCTCGGCCTTGGCAGCCTTGTCGGCGGCGGCCCTTGCTCTCTTCTGTTCGGCGGCCTCGGCCTTGGCGGCCTTGTCGGCGGCGGCCTTTGCTCTCTTCTGTTCGGCGGCCTCGGCCTTGGCGGCCTTGTCGGCGGCGGCCTTTGCTCTCTTCTGTTCGGCGGCCTTTGCCCTGGCAGTTCGGTCGGCGGCGGCTGTAACTTTCTTTTCCTCAGCGGCCTTGGCCTTGGCTGCCTTCTCAGCGGCAGCCGTTGCCTTCGCGGCGGCCTTTGCCTTGTCGGCTCTCTCCCTCGCCGTCTTCCTTTCTTCGCCCGCTTTTGCCTTGGCTGTTGCCTTGGCTAGCTTTGCCGAGTCGCTCTCTTTGGGCTTAGCCGATTTGGCCTTGGCCTTCGCGGGCGGCCGCGATTTCTGTACGACGATCATGCTTGCTTCTCCGGCCCTCCGAGATACCGAACGGCATCGCGGAGGTCGCTCAGGATTTGGTCGGGGCTTTCGAGGACTTTGAAGCGAGTGAAGCGGACGACTCGGTAGCCGCTCATGAAAAGCTCGAAGTCGCGGCGGCGATCGCGAATGAACTGGCCGAGGCCGCAGTGGTCGTGTCCGTCGATCTCGACTACCAGGCGCCCGGCTTCCCAGAGTAGGTCGACTATCGGGCTCGTGTTGTATTGCGTTTTGACCGGCCAATTGAAGCGGAACAAAGGTGCCAGCTCGGCATCGCTGCAGATCTGATCACAGAGGAGTTGCTCCGCCTCACTGGCGGGATGCGGTCTGCCGAGCACCGGCGAAACGGAGACCACCGCATCGGTCGTATTGCTGTGCTTGGGGTTCGTTGCGGCTTCCGGGGGACGTACGGGAGGAGCCGCCGCTACTTCGGGCTCCACTGGCGCGCTGAAGCGGCATGCCGTGTACGTGACGTGGTCGAGCTCAGGTTCGTCGCTGAGCGCCACCGGGAGCACCAGGACCACGCGCGACCGCGTATTGGTCGCAAGCCACTCGGCGCCTTGAGCCAGCGCGCGGAGGCTGACTTTACTCGCCTTCGCGTCGTGAACGGCGATGAGAAGGATGAGGCGATCGGGCTGAATCGCCAGAGCGAGCTGATGCACTTGCTCGCTGTTCGATAGCTTCTTGATGCTCGGTGCTTGGCCCTGGTGACACGCCCCGAGTATTTGTCGGCATGCGGTTCCGAGGACGGGGGGAATTCTGCGCGTGATCTCGTGCGCTGCCGTTTCCAGGTCGCTTTCCGTCCAGCGCTCACGCATCGTCTGCGTCAGTCCATAGAGCGAGGGGTATAGCTCGAGCGTGGCTTTCGCTAGCGCGGTCACGAGCAGGCCGAGCTCGTTGCCTAGCGCTGGAACGCACTGCCAACTCAGCGTGACCACGCGCGCCGGCTCGGTTTCGGACTCCGCGACCTGCTGAAGCGCCAGCTGTGTATCTGCCACGTCATCCGTAAAGACGCTCGCGGGTCTTCCGGGTTCCACCCTGCTCAGCCACTGGTCTAGGTCGTCTGCGCGTAACACGGGCCGCTCCGAACCGAGGACCCTAGGCAACCCTCCGCTTTTTCGACACGGAAATTCCGCCCACGCGCACAAATAATGTCTGTTTTATTCAAGGCGTTCGCAATCGATTGGCTTCACGACAGTCGCACAATGACTATGGACAAACATTCGTTGTCACGGCTCCAGAATGGGTCGTGCTCGACCGTCGATGCGCGCCGCGACGCCGAAGGCTGCGCCGTCACGCGCGGCATCGCGTGACCATCCCAATACCCTAGGTCAGGGTGTCAGCCCCCCGTCTGGCGCGCTAGGGTACGAAGCGTGTCTACTTCCGCACCTGGCTCGCTTCGTGATCGCGCGCATCAAATCATCTTCGAGGCAGAAACTCCTGCTGGGCGTGCCTTCGACATTGCGCTGATGGTTGCCATCGTGGCGAGCGTTGGTGCGGTCATGCTCGAGAGCGTTACCTGGGTGCGGCTGCGCTTCGGTGCCGAGCTACGCCTTGCGGAGTGGGTGTTCACCGTGCTCTTTTCGCTCGAGTACGTCGCGCGGCTGCTCACCGTCCAGAGGCCTTTGCGCTACGCTACGAGCTTCTTTGGTCTGGTGGACCTCACGAGCGTGGTGCCGGCGTACCTGAGCATTTTCTTTCCCGGCGCGCAGGCACTGCTCATCGTACGCTCATTGCGCCTACTGCGCGTATTCCGGGTGTTGAAGCTGGCGCGCTTCCTCGACGAGGCGCAAATCATCGGGCGCGCGCTGCGGGCGAGCTCCCGTAAAATCTCGGTGTTCCTGGTCACGGTGCTAGTGATCGTCGCCATCATGGGCTCCATGATGTACGCGCTGGAGGGTCCGGAGCACGGCTTTACGAGCATTCCACATGCCATCTACTGGGCTGTGGTCACGCTCACGACGGTTGGCTACGGCGATGTGTATCCCAAGACCGACCTGGGCCGTTTCTTGGCGAGCCTGGTAATGATTTTGGGCTATGGGATCATCGCGGTCCCGACGGGCATCGTCACGGCCGAGCTGAGCAGCGCCATGCGCAAGCCGGTCTCGACGGAGGCGTGTCCGCAATGTTCCGGCGAAGGCCACGACAGCGACGCGGTCTTCTGCAAGTACTGCGGCGGCAAACTTTAGCTGACGGTCGGCGCCTCGATTGTATTCGATGTCGAGAGGCCGGGCGAACACGTAAGGTCCCTCACGAATGCGGTTCGCGTTGGTAGAGCAGAATGCGATTTCGACAGAGACCGAACCTGAGGCGCCCTGAACGAGGCCTGTTGCGGGCAGATTTCGCGTTAGAACGATTGCGCATACAAGCCACCGGCCCCGCTCCCGCGTCACGTCCTCGCGGCAAGCCGGTACTTTGCGCGCGAATTAGCGGACGTCGCGCAGCTACGCTCCCGCGTCACGTCCTCGTGGCAAGCCGGTAC
>Ga0247740_1000165_pt1 | contig 35227 bp, 38 predicted proteins | sample UWRJL148409B2_FD_180942 | JGI IMG/M metagenome (GOLD analysis project Ga0247740, IMG submission 180942) | Plant litter microbial communities from Arlington Agricultural Research Station in Wisconsin, United States - UWRJ-L148-409B-2 | ecosystem: Environmental > Terrestrial > Plant litter >...
GGCCTGCTCGAGGAACATGGTGGCGTCGCCGAACGCGCTGTCGGCCTCGCGCATCGCTTCCTCGAGCGCTCCCCTGAGTTCTTGCTGTGTGTTTACGCGGCGCATTCCGCGTCCGCCACCGCCCGCGACGGCCTTCGCGAAGATCGGGAAGCCGATCTCGGCGGCCTGCTCGAGCAGCAGTTCGATGTCTTTCGAGGCGGCCGTCGACTTGAGCACCGGAACGCCGGCGGCGATCGCGTGCTCTTTCGCAGTGACCTTGTTGCCGGCCATCTGCAGCACCTTGGTGGGCGGGCCGATGAACGTGATGCCGACGGCCGCGGCGGCCTGGGCGAGGTCGGGGTTCTCCGAAAGGAAGCCATATCCCGGGTAGATCGCGTCGGCGCCGCTCTCGACGGCGACCCGGATGATCTCCTCGACGTCGAGGTAGGCGCGCACCGGGTGACCGGGCTCGCCGATCTGGTACGCCTCGTCTGCTTTGAGCCGGTGCATCGAATTGCGGTCTTCGTAGGGGAACACCGCGACGGTCTTTGCCCCGAGCTCATAGGCTGCACGGAAAGCGCGGATCGCGATTTCACCACGGTTGGCGACGAGTATCTTCTTGAACAATTGAGCCCTTTCGGCACACCGCAGACGTTTAGGTTCTTTAAGACTAGTGAAGGTATCGTCGTTACTCGTGCATGTACTCAGCGTCAGTTCCCTCAAGGGGGGTGTGGGCAAGACCACGGTCACCCTCGGACTCGCCTCTGCCGCCTTCGCAAAAGGCTTGAGAACGCTGGTGGTGGACCTCGATCCACAGGCCGACGTCTCGACCGGCATGGATATCGATGTCACCGGACATCTGAATATCGCGGATGTGCTCGCCTCGCCGAAAGAAAAGGTCGTGCGGGCAGCGATCGCTCCGAGTGGCTGGACCCGCGGACGCCCCGGCAAGATCGACGTCCTCATCGGTTCACCCTCGGCCATCAACTTCGACGGGCCGCACCCGAGCATCCGTGAGATCTGGAAGCTCGAAGAGGCCCTCGCCAACGTCGAGAGCGACTACGACCTCGTTCTCATCGACTGCGCCCCGTCGCTCAACGCCCTCACGCGCACCGCGTGGGCCGCGAGCGACCGGGTGACCGTCGTCACCGAGCCCGGACTGTTCTCGGTCGCCGCGGCCGACCGTGCCCTGCGCGCGATCGAGGAGATCCGCCGCGGCCTCTCCCCCCGCCTGCAGCCGCTCGGCATCATCGTCAACCGCGTGCGCATCCAGTCGCTCGAGCACCAGTTCCGCATCAAGGAGCTGCGCGACATGTTCGGTCCGCTCGTGCTCAGCCCGCAGCTGCCCGAGCGCACGTCGCTGCAGCAGGCGCAGGGTGCCGCGAAGCCCCTGCACGTGTGGCCCGGCGAGAGCGCCGAGGAGATGGCGCACAACTTCGACCAGCTGCTCGACCGCATCATGCGCACCGCGAAGATCGGCGACTACAGCGAGTCACGCTGATACCCGCGACATCCGTTACGACAAAAACCCCGGCTCTTCGGAGCCGGGGTTTTTTCTATCGGGGTCTGGGGCCTGCTAGCTGGCCTTGCTGACGCGGCGCTTGGCCAGTTCGTCTGCAGGGTCTTCGGCGGGCACGGAGTCGAGTTCGATGAGGCTCGTCTCGACCTCGCGCAGCACCTTGCCGACGGCGATGCCGAAGACGCCCTGGCCGCGGCTGACCAGGTCGATGACCTCGTCGTTGCTCGTGCACAGGTAGACGCTCGCGCCGTCGCTCATCAGCGTGGTCTGGGCGAGGTCGTTGATGCCCGACTCGCGCAGCTGGTTCACGGCGATGCGGATCTGCTGCAGCGAGATGCCGGTGTCGAGCAGGCGCTTGACGAGCTTGAGGACGAGGATGTCGCGGAAGCCGTAGAGCCGCTGCGAGCCGCTGCCGGCCGCGCCACGCACGGTGGGCACGACGAGCTCGGTGCGGGCCCAGTAGTCGAGCTGGCGGTAGCTGATGCCCGCTGCGCGTGCGGCGACCGCGCCGCGGTAGCCGGTGGCGTCGTCGTGGTCGGGCATTCCGTCGGTGAAGAGGAGGCCGAGGTCGTAGCGGGATGCCTCGCTACGGCTGAGTTCACTCATGGCTCTGTCCTCTTAACCTTCATCGTGAAGTTGACGCTTAATGTTGTCGAACTCCACGGTACCGAGACACGCGTCGCTCGTGCCGCACATCCGGCAAAACTGCCCGGCGTGTCGCACGTGCTGATATTCGACGGTACTACGAATCGAGTCGCGTGAGGGCAGACCGGATGAGACTGCTGCGCACGATTTCGAGTTGGCTCGCGATTTCACGGGCCATTTCTGCCGCTTTCGCGCGGCTGGAGGCGTCTTTGCGGCGGGCGACCGGCATCAGGGCGTTCTCGATGAGACCGAGCTCGCGCTCTGCGGCGGCACGGAAGCCGCGCAGGTGCCGCGGCTCGATTCCGGAGCGCTGCAGCTCGACGAGCGACTTGAGCACCGAGAGGACGTCTTCGCCGAACGTGTCGGCGGCGACGATCAGCGACGCGGAGACCGCATCGTTGAGCAGCATCGCGTTCGCACCCGCCTCGCGGATGAGCTCGTCGCGGCTCAGGCGGCGTTCGGCGCTGAGCATCGAGGGCGCCTGCACGGCTCCCCCTGGCAGCTCGGGCTGGCGGCCCGCGTCGAGCTCGTCGAGGTAGCCGCGGATGACCTTGAGCGGCAGGTAGTGGTCGCGCTGCATGCTGAGCACGAACCGCAGGCGGTCCATGTCGGCGCTCGAGAACTTGCGGTAGCCCGAGTCGGTGCGTGCGGGAGTAATCAGCTGACGCTCCTCGAGGAAGCGCAGCTTCGACGGAGTGAGGTCGGGAAACTCGGGGTTGAGCTTGGCGAGGACCTGGCCGATGCTCAACAGGGCGGCGCCACCAGGCACACCGGCCTGGGCGGCTGCTCGGGCCACTATTTACCAGCCGCGGTCGCGAGGTCGACGCGCGACGCGTAGAACGTGAGTCGGAACTTGCCGACCTGCACCTCGGAGCGGTCGCCGAGCGCCTCGGTGGCGATACGTTCGCCGTTGAGGTAGGTGCCGTTGAGCGACCCGAGGTCTTTCACCTCGAAGCTCGTGCCGTGGCGCAGGAACTGCGCGTGACGACGGGAGACGGTGACGTCGTCGAGGAAGATGTCGGCCTCGGGGTGACGGCCGGCGGTCGTGACGTCGGCGTCGAGCAGGAAGCGCGCTCCGGCGGTGGGGCCGCGACGCACGATCAGGAGGGCCGATCCCGACGGCAGGGCGGCGATGGCCTCCTGCTCCTCGGCGGAGACCTCCCCTTCGAGAGCGGCAAGCTGCGCGCCGAATTCGTTGCCGAATGTCAGCGTCGTGTCGTTTTCCTGGGGCACGGTGGCTTTGTCCTCTTGCGCTCTTGGGTCGGGCGGGGTCTGATCAGCCGCTTCGCCGTTGCTCAGGTCGGGACGGTCTGGAATCTCGGAATCCGTCAAAATGAACCCTCCCTCGCTGGCAACTGGCCGTGTGACCGGCTTCGCTGATTGTCCAGCGTAACGGATGCGGGGACCGTTCCGAGTCGAAAGAATGAGCGGCTGTTAGCGAATCCGCGAAAGTCGTACTGCCTCGCGCAGGTAAACGGCGCCGGCCCACCAGTAGAGGAAGGCTCCCCAGAGTGCGAACGCGAATCCGACGGGGGTTGCAATCGGCGCGACGGCGGGGAACGCATGCGCAAGCATGATGATCGGCAGGGCGTAGAACAGGCAGAACGTCGCGACCTTTCCGAGATGGTGCACCGGGAGCGGACCGTACCCGAGGTTCGCGAGCACGACCCCGAGCACAACGAGCATCACATCGCGCGCGACGATCACGGCGAGCAGCCACCAGGGCAGGATCTCCCTCACGGCCAGGCCGATCAGGGCCGCGAAGATGAACAGCCGGTCGGCGGCCGGGTCGAGCAGTTGGCCGAGCCGGGTGATCTGGTCGAAACGGCGGGCGATCACCCCGTCGAGGTAGTCGGTGACGCTCGAGACCACGAGCACGACGAGGGCGAGGGCGTCTTCGCCGTGCACGATCAGCACGAGGAACACCGGCACGAGCCCGAGCCGCAGAAAACTCAGCACGTTGGGCACGGTGAGCACCTTCGAGCTGAGCACGGGTTCGTCGGGCTTCACAAGACAGGAGTCTAGCGACGGCCGCGGTTCTAGCATGTGGTCATGAATCCGCTGGATCTGGTGCTGCTTCTGGCGCTCGCGGCGAGCGGCGCCGCCTGGTTGTTGTCGTTCGTCACGCACGACCACTCGTGGGTCGACCGCCTGTGGTCGGTCGTGCCCGTCGTCTACGTCTGGGTGTTCGCGCTCTCGGCAGGGTCGGGCGACCTCCGCCTGACGGTGATGGCCGTGCTGGTCACGCTGTGGGGAGCGAGGTTGACGTTCAACTTCGCACGCAAGGGCGGCTACACGGGCACGGAGGACTATCGCTGGGCGATACTGCGGGGGCGGATGCCACGGTGGCAGTTCGAACTCTTCAACCTGTTCTTCATCGTGCTGTACCAGAACGCCCTGCTCGTGCTCATCTCGTTGCCCGCCCTCACCGCCTGGCAACACCGCGGAGCCCCGTTCGGCGTCGCCGACCTGCTGCTCGCCCTTCTGTTCGTCGCCCTGCTGGTTGGCGAGACCGCGGCCGACGAGCAGCAGTGGCGGTTCCACGTCTGGAAGCGGTCGCAGGCCGAGCCACAGCCGCGTTTCCTGCAGAGCGGACTCTGGCGGTTCTCGCGGCACCCGAATTTCTTCTTCGAGCAGGCCCAGTGGTGGGTGTTCTTCGCGCTCGGGGCGTCGGCGGCCGGTTCGTTGCTGCAGTGGACGGTCGTCGGCCCGCTGCTGCTCACCCTGCTCTTCGTGGGTTCGACGGCGTTCACCGAGAGCATCACACGCGCCAGATATCCGGAGTACGCACGGTACCAGCGCACGACGTCGCCGATCGTGCCTTGGCCGCCGCGCGGCTCGCGCGTCGATCCGGCGGTGGGCACGAGCGACGGGTAGCGTTGGCGCATGTCCTGCATCCGATTCAACACCCCGGCGCAGCGCCAGGCTCTGCGCGATCACGCCCCCGTCATGCTCACGCCCGAGGAAGCCGCCGCCCTGCACCCGGCGCCCGCCGTGACCGAGTCGAAGATCACCCGGCTGCGGTTGCTCGCCACGCATGAGAACCCAAAGATCCGCGAGAGTGTGGCGAGCAGTTACCACGCCCCCGAAGACCTCTTCGAGACCCTGGCCCACGACCCCGACATCGGCGTGCGTGCCTGCCTCGCCCGCAACGAGCAGGTGCCGTGCGACATTCTGCGGTCGCTCGCCGACGACGAGTCGGAGACGGTACGCGGCTGGCTCGCCGTCAACTACTACGTGCCGGCCGATGTGATGGAGCGTCTCGCCGACGACCCCGACGACACCGTGCGCTCCCTCGTGCGATGGAAGGCCGACCTGGCCCTCGAGAACGCCTAGCGCGCTAGCTTCCGGCGCGACCGCGTCGCCAATAGCCCATGAACGCGACCTGGCCGCGGTCGATGCCGACGTCGCGAACGAGGTAGCGGCGGATGCTCGTGATCGCTCCGGCCTCCCCCGCCATCCAGGCGTAGAGCCCGGCACCGGTGGGGGCCTCAGGCACGTCCCAGACGAGGGCGTCGGGATCGCTCGACTCGGCGACGTTCTGCGTGCTGTCGGCCAACGTGCTGTCGGCCAACGTGCTGTCGGCCAGCGTCTGGCCGACGAGGTCGGACCGCCGGTCGACCCAGGCACGAACGGCGGGCAGCAGGCGCGAGCCCGGCTCTCCGCCGTCTCTCGACAGCCACTCGACCGTCACCCGGGAGGAATGCCGCAGGTCGATGCGGTCCGCCGCATCCGGAACCTCGATGATCGCGTGCGCCGCCCGCTCGGGCGGCAGCGTCTCGAGGATCGCGGCGATCGCCGGCGCCGCGGTGGCGTCTCCGACGAGCAGTAGCTGGTGGGCGTCGCCGGGGTGCCAGTCGCTGCCGACGTGCGAGTTCGCACTCAGGGCGTCGGGGCCGATGACGATGATCTCGTCGCCGGGGGCGGCGTCCGCGAGCCAGCGCGCGGCCGGGCCGTCGCCGTGCACCACGAAGTCGACGTCGAGCTCGCGGTCGGCCGGCCGGATCGCCCGCACGGTGTAGACGCGCAGCGGGTTGCGCACCTCGTTCGGCAGCGCCCGCCAGCGCGAGTACCAGTGGCCGTCGGGCAGCGGCTGCGGGTCGTCCCAGCCGCAGTCGCTGAAGCCCACGCCGTCGAGCGGGAAGATCAGGTTGATGCGCTGGTCGAGACCGAGGGTGCCGAAGGTGTCGAGGTCGTCGCCGGTGAAGGTGACCCGCGTGAAGTGCTCGCTGAGGTTCGCGACCCGCGACACCCGCACGCGGAACGGCCGGTAGGCGGGGCGCACCTCGGTGGCGGTGTCGTCGACGGAAGTTAGCATTGCCTAAGTATCCCACGACCGTGCGCGGGGCCGCTCGTGCTACACGTATCCTGAACCCATGACGAGGCGCGGGGCTGACCCCATCTACGGTGTGGCGATCGGTGCCGGGCGCACCCTGTTCGGGCTGCTGCGGGTGAAACCGACGGTGCACGGTGCCCAGCACCTGCCGAAGACCGGCGGCGCCGTTCTCGCGATCACCCACTTCGGCTACATGGACTTCGCCCTCACCGAGTGGATCGTCTGGCTTCGCACCCGCCGCCACGTGCGCTTCCTCGCCACCAAGGGCGCGTTCGACAAGCCCGGAGTCGGCTTTGTGCTGCGGGGCATGCGCCACATCCCCGTCGACATGAAGGCGGGCGCCGACGCCTACCGCGCCGCCGTCGAGGCGCTGCGCGACGGCGAGATGCTCGGCATCTTCCCCGAGGGCGGCGTGAGCGCGTCGTTCGAGGTACGCGAACTCAAGTCGGGCGCCATCCGCATGGCCGCGGAGGCCGGCGTGCCGGTGATCCCCGTCGCGGTCTGGGGCGGACAGCGCCTGCTGACCAAGTCGGCTGGCTCCACCCTGCGCGAGAAGTTCGGTCTGCCTGTCGGTTTCGCCTTCGGCTCCCCCGTCGTGGTGAGCGAGGCGGATGACGCGGCCGCCGTCACCTTCACGCTGCAGCACACCCTCCAGACGCTGGTCGGGTCGTTGCAGCAGCAGTATCCCGTCGACGGCACCTGCGCATGGTGGCAGCCCGCCCGTCTCGGTGGCAGCGCACCGACCCCCGAGGTCGCCGCGGTCGCCGAGAAGGCCCGTAAGGAGCGCAAGGCCCGCGAGGCCGAGGCGCGCGAAGCAGGCCCGAAGGGCAAGCGCGGCTGATGGCGTCGAACGTGACGCCGCCCAGCTCGGTGCGGGTGGACAGCTGGGTCTGGGCCGTGCGCGCGCTCAAGACCCGGTCGGCCGCGACCGCCGCGAGCAAGGCTGGTCACGTGCGGGTGAACGACGAACGGGCAAAGGCCGCGCAGCCGGTGCGCATCGGCGACGAGGTGCGTGTGCGCACGGGCGAGGGTGAACGCATCCTGATCGTGCGGCGGTTGATCGTCAAACGGGTGAGCGCGGCCGTCGCCGCCGAGTGCTTCGACGACCTCACTCCCCCGCCACCGCCGCGCGAGGAGCGTGTGCTCACCGCCGTGCGCGACCGCGGAGCCGGGCGCCCCACCAAGAAGGACCGGCGCGAGATCGACAAGCTGCTTGGCATGGATTCCTGACGGACGCGAGGCCTAGCGCCTCTCGAATCGCGCGACGTAGGGTCGGAGAATGAGCGACTCCACCTACACGGCCCACCTCGTCGGCAGCGACGGCACGAACGACATCGAGCTCGAACTCATCGGCGGCCTGCCACAGAAGAGCTTCGTGCGTCCCGTCTCGGGAGACAACGAGGGCGAAGACGTGCTCTGGGAGCTGGTCGACGGCGGCGATGCCGAGGCCGGATTCGAGTACCGCCAGGCCGGCTGGCCGGGTGCCGACTACTCGTGAGACCCGTCCGACGCGCCCGTGCCGCGCTCGATCGCACGGTCGCGACCTAGCGATCGCACCTGCTCGTCACCTTCTCGGGCAACAGCGACGGCAAACCGCGCTGGGTCGACGCGATCGCCGAGGGCGACGACGCCGGGTTCTTCGGACCGGGGTCGGCCGCGTGGGCCGTGCACGGCGGCATCCCGACGCTGGTCGCGGGCATCCGCGCCCTGCTGATGCAGACGCTGCACCCCGGCGCAATGGCGGGGGTGCACGACTGGTCGCGCTATCGCGAAGACCCCCTCGGGCGGCTCTCCGGCACGATCCAATGGTTGGTGACGGTGACCTTCGCCGACACCGCCGTGGCGGTGGCCGAGTCATCCAGAGTCGGACGATTCCATAACCGCGTCGTCGGAGAATATGCGGATGCGCGCGGGGTCGTGCGCCCGTACGCCGCGGGCGACGCCGAGCTGCTCTCCTGGGTGCACGTCGTCTTCACCGACGCGTTCCTGACCTGCCACCAGCTCTGGGGCGGTGTGATCCCCGGCGGTGCCGACGGCTACGTGCGCGAGTGGGCGAAGGCCGGCGAGCTCGTCGGTGTGCGCGACGCCCCGCGCTCGGAGGCCGAGCTGCGCGGGCAGCTCGCTGCCGTGCGCGACGCCGGAACGCTGAAGAGCGACGAGCGGGTCGCCGAGGCCGTGCGGTTCATCCGCAACCCGCCGCTGCGCAGGGGGATGATGCCCGCCTACCGGGTGCTGTTCGCCGGCGCCGTCGCGTCCATTCCCCGTGAGTACCGCGAGATGCTCGGCCTCAGGCGGTCGCCGCTGCCGGTGGTGCTGGGCAGCCGGCTGGTGCTTCGGTTCGTCGGAGCCGTGCTCGGAACCGAGTCGACCTCGGAGGTGGCGGCGCGGGCGCGGATCGCCCGACTCGGCTCGGAGGCCCATTCGGCCTAGTCGCTCAGTCTTGCCACTGCCCGCTTTTCGGGATGACGAGCGGGGTGTGCGAGACCGGGTCGTCGATGACCAGGCACGACAGTCCGAACACGTCGCTCACGAGCTCTGCGGTGACGATGTCGCGCGGTGCCCCCGTCGTGACCACCTCGCCGTCTTTCATCACGATGAGATTCGTGGCGTAGCGTGCCGCGTGGTTCAGGTCGTGCAGCACGGCGACGATCGTGTTGCCCTCGCGGTGCAGGTGCGCGAACAGGTCGAGCAGGTCGATCTGGTGCGCGATGTCGAGGTAGGTGGTCGGTTCGTCGAGCAGCAGGATCGGTGTCTCCTGCGCGAGCGCCATGGCGACCCAGACCCGTTGGCGCTGGCCGCCCGAGAGTTCGTCGAGCTGCCGGGTCGCGAGCGACTGCACGTTCGTCGCCTCCATCGCCGCCCAGAGCGCCGCCTCGTCGGTCGACGACCACTGGCGGATGAGGTTCTGGTGCGGGTAGCGACCACGGGCGACGAGATCGGCGACCGTGATGCCCTCGGGCGCTACAGAGGTCTGCGGAAGCAGGCCGATGGTGCGCGCGACCTCTTTCGGCTTGTATCGGTCGATGGCCTTGCCGTCGAGCACGACACTGCCGGCGCTCGGTTTGAGCAGCCGCGAGAACGAGCGCAGCAGCGTCGACTTGCCGCAGGCGTTCGGGCCGACGATCACCGTGAACGAACCGTCGGGGATCTCGGCAGAGAGGCCGCGCGAGATCACCCGCTGGTCGTAGGCGAGGGTCACGCCGTCGGCGTGCAGTCGGGGTGCGGTCACAGTGGTTTCCTTGCCTGGCCGATGAGCAGGCCGATCAGATAGAGGCCGCCGATGACGACCGTGACCATGCCGACGGGCACGGCGGCGGGCAGAACGTGCTGCGCGACGAAGTCGGCGACGAGCAGCAGCAGCGCACCGGTGAGGGCACTGGCGACGAGCGGGAGTCCGGCGCTCTTGGTGAGCCGAGTGGCGATCTGCGGCGCGGCGAGGGCGACGAACGCGATGGGCCCCGAGCTCGCGGTGACCACCGCGATCAGCGCGACGCCGACGACGAGAAGGGCCAGGCGCGCCGGCTCGACGCGCATGCCGTGCGCCTTTGCCGCATCGTCGCCGAGTTCGAGCTGGCGCAGGCGGCCTGCGAGCACGATCACCAGGAGGGCGAGGCCGCCCAGCAGGGCGAACGCCGGCAGTGCCTCGTCCCAGCCGACGAGCGAGATCGAGCCGGCACCCCAGATCGAGGCGGCCATGGCGACCTCGACCTGCGCGCGCAACAGCAGCCAGGTGTTGAAGGCGTGCAGGATCGCGGTCACCGCGATGCCGACGATGATGAGCCGGAAACCCTGGATGCCCCGCCGGTAGGCCAGCACGTAGACGACAGCGGCGCTGATCAGGCCGCCGCCGATCGCGCCGACCGCCGTGGAGACGTACGATTCGCCGATCAGCGTGAGCACGATGAGCGCGCCGGTGTACGAACCGGTGGCGAACCCGATGATGTCGGGCGAGCCGAGCGGGTTGCGGGTGACCGACTGGAAGATTGCGCCGGAGAGGGCGAGCGCCGCGCCGAAGACGACCGCGACGAGCACCCGCGGCAGGCGCCATTCGAGCACGATGGTGGTGTCGAAGCCGCCGTCGGTCGCGAACACCGCGCGTACGACCTCTACGAGGCTCAGCGGGTAGTCGCCGGAGCCGAGCGCCACGACGGCGAGCAGCAGGATAGCGAGGGCGAGGGCGGCGGACACCACGAGTTGCCGCTTCGGAACGATGACGCCCACGATCGGGATGCGCGCGGATGACGCCCGCCGGCGGGCCTTGGCGTCGGCGGTCTGCACGCTGGCCGCATCCGTCTGCGCTCCTGAAATGCGGGCGCTCACAGGCCGAACGCTCTCTGGCGGCGCACGAGGGCGATGAGCACGGGCGCGCCGATGCAGGCCGTCACGATTCCCGCGGGCAGCTCGCCCGGCCGCAGCACGATGCGGCCGATAACGTCGGCGGCGAGCAGCAGGATCGGGCCGAGCACGATCGAGTAGGCGACGATCCAGCGCTGGTCGGGACCGACCATCCAGCGAGCGACATGCGGGATCATCAGCCCGACGAAGGCGATCGGTCCGGCGATCGCGGTGGCGCCGCCGGCCAGCAGGCTCACCGCGACGATGGCGAGGGTGCGGGTAACGCGTACCCGGGCGCCGAGGGAGGCGGCCAGATCGTCGCCGAGCGCGATGGCGTTGAGCGAGCGGGAGATCACGAAGGCGAGCACGCAACCCACGGCGACGAACGGCAGCACCGGCACGAAGCCGGCCCAGCCGCGGCCCTCGAGCGAGCCGGACTCCCAGGCCCGCATCGCGGCGAACCCCTCGGGGTCGGCGAGCAGCATGGCGGACACGATGCCGCTCAGCACGGCGCCGAGGGCGACCCCGGTGAGGGTGAGGCGCACGGGGCTCGTCCCCTCACGTCCGATCGACCCGATCGCGTAGACGACGACCGTGGCGAGGAGCGCTCCCCCGAAGGCGAACCAGAGGTAGCCCTGCACGGTCGAGATACCGAGCACACCGACGGCGATCGCCACCGCGAAGGCCGCGCCCGAGGTCACACCGAGGATGCCTGGGTCGGCGAGCGGGTTGCGTGTCACGGCCTGGGTGAGGGCGCCCGCCACGGCGAGGGCGAGTCCGGCGACGATCGCGATCGCCGTTCTCGGCAGGCGCGAGTCGAGAACGACGATCGAGTCGGTCGATCCGGTGGCGCCGCCGAACAACGTCTGCCAGACGACGTCGAGCGCGATCTCGCGCGAGCCGATCGCGATGCTGGCGGCGATCGCGAGCGCGAGCAGGACGAGCGAGACCACGAGGCCCGCTGCGCGGGTGGTCGCCGACCGCGACCGCTGCGGCCCCGAGGAAGGCCCTGGCGCGGAAGGCTCGGGCGGAGAAATCTGGGCGGTCATCTGGATTAGCTTAGGCTACCCTTGCATGTGCGTCGGCTGATCCGGCGCCACCACCACCCCCCGTCGCCCGCGATCGAGCGCGCCCCGGGCACCATCAGGAAGGCTCACCCGAGCATGAGATTCACCCACGTAGGCGTCGCGGCACTCGCCGTCGCCGCGCTCGCCCTCACCGGCTGCTCCCCCGCGACCGAGAGCGCCGACGCCAGCGCCGACAGCGGGTCGTCCGACGCCGCGTTCCCCGTGACGGTCACCACCGAGTTCGGCGACGTCACCGTCGACGAGAAGCCTGTGCGCGTCGTCGCGCTCGGCTGGGGCGACGCGGAGACCGCGCTCGCCCTCGGCGTGCAGCCGGTCGGCGCGTCCGACTGGCTCGGTTTCGGCGGAGAAGGCGTCGGCCCGTGGGCCGAGGGACTCTACGACACCGCCCCCGAGATCATCGAGACGCTCGAGCCGTCGTACGAGGCCATCGCGGCGCTCAAGCCCGACCTCATCCTCGACACCAAGAGCTCGGGCGACCAGGACCGCTACGACAAGCTCTCGTCGATCGCGACGACGATCGGCGTCGCCGAGGGAAAGACCAGCTACCTCACCACGATGGACGAGCAGATGGACCTCATCTCGAGCGCGCTCGGGCTGAAAGACGAGGGAGACGCTCTCCTCGCCGAGGTCGACACGACCTTCGAAGAGGCCGCGGCGGCGCACCCCGAGTGGGACGGGCTCACGGTCTCCGCAGCGACCAAGACCAGCGAGGGCTGGGGCGCGTACATCGAGGGCAGCGAGCGGGTGACGTTCCTCGGGCGACTGGGCTTCGTGCAGTCGCCCGGCGTTGCAGCGGCCCCCACCAACGCGGGCGGATTCTCGATAGACATCTCGCCCGAGCAGCTCGACATCCTCGACGCCGACCTGATCGTGGCCTTCCCGATCTTCATCGACACCACCGAGATCACCGACGACCCGCTATTCGCGGCGGTACCGGCGGTGGCCGCCGGTCACTCGCTGATCATCGACGGTGACATCTCGGCGTCGTACTCGCTGGGCAGCACGCTCGCCGCCAACTACTCGGTGGACAAGCTCGTTCCCCTCATCGAGGACGCGCTCGCGAAGTAGTCAGAACGCGAGAAAAGCCCGGCACCCGCATTGCGCGGGTGCCGGGCTTTTTCGTTCGAACGGCCTTTTCGCTCGAACGGCCTTTTCGCTCGAACGGCTAGACCGGCGGCGGAGTGGTCGCGCGCGGCGCCTTGGCCGGCTTCACCGGACGCTGCTGACCCGCGAGGGCGTCGCCCACCGCGGTGCCGGTCGCGCGGCCCGTGACGATCTCGGCGATGTCGATGCCGGTGAGGTCGCGCACGATCTGGGTCGCGGTGGCCAGCTGGGTGGCTACGTTCTGCCCCACCTGCTCGGTTCCGCTGCCGTCCGACGAGATGACCGTCATGTTGTTGATCGCGGCGAGCGGCTCGCTCGCGGCACGCACGATGTCGGGCAGCTGGCCGATGACCTGCTGGCGCAGCAGATCGTCGGCACGTTCCTCGAGCGCGTCGGCCTTGGCGCGGGTCGCCTCGGCCTCGGCCGCACCCTTGACCCGGATCGAGTTGGCTTCCGCCTCGCCCTCGGCCCGCAGTGCCTCGGCCGCCGCGATACGGCGGTTCTTCTCGGCCACACCCTCGGCCTCGGTCGCCTCGGCGGCGCTGCGGCGACGGTTACGCTCGGCCAGACCCTCGGCCTCGACGGCCTCCGAGCTCGCCTTGCGCGCATCACGGTTGGAGTTGGCCGCCGCGACGGCCGCGGCCGCTGTGGCCTCGGCATTCTTCTGCACGGCGTACGACTCGGCGTCGGCGACCGCGCGAATCTCGGCGTCGAGCTCCTGCTTGCGCAGGCCGACCCGCGAGGCCGCGTTGATCTCGTCCTGGGCGATGACGCCCTGCTGCGCGATCGACTCGGCGAGCGGACGGGCCGCTGCCGCTTCGGCGCGGGCCTTGTCGGTCTCCTTCTGGATCTCGGCGTTGCGCAGGTCGAGCTTGCGCTGCTGCTCGGCGACGGCCTGGTCGGCCGAGATGCGGGCCTCCTCCGAGGCCTGACGCGAGACCGACTCGGCGATCTCGGCGACCTGCTTCACGCGGGCGGCCTCCGCACGACCGAGGTCGCGGATGTAGCCGTTGTCGTCGTCGATCTCCTTGATCTGCAACGTGTCGATCTGCAGGCCCTGCACGTCGAGCGATTCGCGCACCGCCTCGAGCACCTGGCCCTGGAGGGCCGACCGGTTGGTGATGATCTCGGTCACCGTGAGCTGGCCGACGATCGAACGTACCGAACCGCTCAGGACCTCTTCGGTGGATGTCTCGATCTGATCCTGCTGGTTGAGGAACCGCTGGGCGGCGGCGCGCACCATCGACTCCGAGCCACCGACCTTGACGACGGCGACAGCGTTGACCTTGATCGTGATCGCGTCTTTGGTCTGGGCGGTGGCCTGCACGTTGAGCTGGCGGCTGCGCAGGCTCAGCTTGAAGTGGGCCTCGACGATCGGCATCACGAACACGCGCGAACCGAAGACGACGCGCTGGCCGCCGTTCTCGTCTTCCGCGTCGCCCTGCTTCTTGACGGTGCGCTGGCGGGAGGTGACGATGATCGCCTCGTCGGGCTTGGCGACTTTGATACCGCGCAAGAAGGTGAAGATGATGATGAGTAGGACGATGACGACCGCGGCGATGACGCCGCCGGTCACGATCGCATCCGCGGGCAGGGGGGTTTCCATGTGAGCTCTCCTGTGGGGGTCGTGGTGCGTTTCCAGTATGTCGGACGGTGTGGAATTCTGCTCAGCTGTTGGCCGAGGTCGCACGGCGCGCGAGTCGCGAGCCCACGAACCCGGCGGGCACGAGCAGGAGCAGCGCCCACAGCCCCACGCCCGGCAGCACCACGACGATGACGAGAACAACGACCATCGTGATCGAGCTCGCGAGCGCCTCGTGCAGCGTCATGGTGCCGCGGCCCTCTGCGACCTGGAGCTCGGGGTTTCTGATCGCGATCCACTGGATGACCGTGGTCGCCAGCGCCGCGATACACATTGTGCCGACGTACAGCGCGGAGGTCGCCGCATGGTCCACCCCGGCGAAGGCGATCAGCTCGGTGGGGAACGGCAGGAAAGCGATGCTGCCCATCCAGAGAAAATTCGCCCAGAGCAGCGAAGGCGAAAAGCCGATCAGCCGGCTGAACAGACCGTGGTGCACGAGCCAGAACCGGCAGATCACCGCGAAACTGAGCACGAAGGCGAAGAACTGCTGCCAGTGCTCGGCGAAGACGGAGCCGAGGTCGCTCGTACTGATCTCCGACGCCGTGTCGACGAGCGGCAGGATCAGCAGCGTGGCCGCGATGGCCACGACCGCGTCGCTGAGGTTGACGAGGCGGTCGAATCCACGTTGGGCTTCCATGGGCCGATTCTGCACCATCGGCTACGCGGGTGGGGATCTACCGCGTCCAGTCGGCGGGAACCGGAGTGACCGTGCAGATCTCGATGGACGACTCGAGCTCGCGCACCAGATAGCGGTAGGCGTCGGCGAACTGTTCTTCGTTCAGATCGTCGCGGTAGCTCCAGCGCACCGTGACCCAGGCGACGTTGCTCACCGGGCTCTCGATCGACTGGATGGTCGCGATGGCCTGCGTGAGCCCACGCGTCGAATCCGGTTCATCCGAAACCGTGAAGGCATCGATGACCTCTTCCGGCGTCGAGATTGTTCGGCTCGCGCTGTCGGTCACAACGATCGACGGATAGGAGAAGCACCGCGCGATTGCCTCGAGGTTGCCGCTCGACAGCGCCGCGCTGTATTGGTCGAAGAAATCCTTAGCTCGTCGTTGTGCTAATTCCGGCATGATTCCTCCCGGTGTTCGTGTGTTCAGCCCAGAACCGAGATGTCGAAAGATTGAATGTCCCTCGTTTAGTAATTATCACCGGATAGCTTGCTGAATACCTAGCAAAAGCCAAATTGTTATCACAAACCAGTACTACTCGATTCGGTCTAGGTAGTCGCCGACGGTGCTACATTCGTGGCGTGGCAGAGCAATGGATCGCTTTCCGCCGTCCGAGCGACGGTGAACTCACCGGCTACCTTTCTCCGATGGGCGGTGACACGTTCGTGCCGCTCAACCTCATCGGTCACCCACTGGGCGAGCCGGGAACACGAACCCAGAGCGAGTCGGTGCTCGCCGATCGCGGGCTCACCTCGCTCGCGAACTACTGGTGGGTGCTGTCGCCGCGGCCGTTCCCGCCGCACGACTTCGACCTGCGGTCGCCGCGACCCGACTGGGAGTGGCGACGCATCGTGATCGTCGAGCTCGACAAGAACGAGTGCACCGTGCGGCCGGCGCTCCCCTACCCCGAAGAGGAGTCGAGCATCGCGACCGTGGCGCTACCAGCCGACGACATCCTGCGGGTCGGCCCTCCGCACACGCACTAGAAGCGCGGGCTCAGGCCGCCTCGAGCTCGGAGACCACGAGTTTCTTCATCCCCATCATCACCTGCATCACCCGCGCCGACCGCTCGGCGTCGGGATCGGAGAGCAGGCGGCCGAGGGCCGACGGCACGATCTGCCACGACAGGCCCCAACGGTCTTTGAGCCAGCCGCACTGGCCGGCCTCTCCCCCGTTCTCGGTGAGCGCGTTCCAGTAGCGGTCGACCTCCTCCTGGGTCTCGACGTTGACGAAGAACGAGATCGCCTCGGTGAACGGAAACGTCGGCCCGGCGTTGAGGGCTTGTATTTCGAGCCCGTCGAGCACGAAGCTCACCGACATGGCGCTGCCGGCCGGCGCTGGACCGCCCTCGGGATAGCGCGCGACGTTCGTGATGCGCGAGTCGGGAAACAGCGAGACGTAGAACTCGGCGGCCTCTTCGGCCTGCGAATCGAACCAGAGAAACGGGCTGATCGACGACATGGCGGTCCTTTCTCGCAATGTGGGCGGGTCGGCACTGACCCGCTCACATCGTAGTGAGCGTCGTTGCGGCACGGAAGACACCCCCGCGCTGCGAGCATGGGGCGATGGCCAGAACCCGAGAGCGTCGTACCGAGCAGCCCGCCGAACACCAGCTGGTGCCGTACCTGAAAGAGCGCATCTACGTCACGTTCATCGGGCTCGCCGTGCTTCTCGCGCTGAGCGGCCACGGCGATACCGACCCGATCGCCGCAGTCGCGTCGCTCGTGATCGCCGCGGTGGGGGCCGGCCTCGCCGGACTCATCTCGGAGATCGTCGCGCACCTCGCGGTAAAGGGCAGTCTTCCGGATGCCGCGGAGATGCGTTTCCTCGTGCGGGTCTCCGCCGGCGCCCTCGCCACCGTGATCCTCCCGGTCGTCATCCTGCTCGTCGCGGTCACCGGCGTCATCGACGTGCAGCTCGCCCTGACGATCGCGGTCTGGGTCATGGCGATCACCCTCGGCGCCATCGGCTACATCGCGGTCTTCCGCGCCGACCTTGCCTGGTGGAAGAAGCTCGCAGTCTTCGGCGGCCTACTGCTGTTCGGCCTGGTCGTCGTCGGCGTGCAGCTACTCGCGCACGGCTGAGGGCACGACCGCGGGCCCCGCGGCCGCGCTGCGCCGCTCGCAGTAGACGTAGAAGACCCCGAACGCCACGAGCGACAGGCCGATGCCGGCCACGAACACGGGGCCGGCCGGCCGTTGCCAGGCGATGTCGCCCGCGCGCACCGCGATCGCGACAGCGATGGCCAGCAGGCTCACGAGTTCGGCCTGGAAGATCCAGCGGAACGCGCTCCACCGCTCGTCGACGAGAAGCCAGACGTTCACAACCCCCGGCAGGGTGAGGATCGCGCCGACGACGCGACCGGTGAGCGGGGTGAGCGGCCAGGCCCACACCTCGATGAGCGCGGGCGGGTCGATGAACAGCACCAGACCGAAAGCCGAAGCGACGATGCCGACGATCGCGATGGCGAGGCGCGGGCCACGGCGGATCGCGTAGTCGTGGGCGTCGAGGGTGCCGGGGTCGGCACGCCAGTTGAGCAGCATCGCCACGAGCACGAGCACCGGCGTCGTGAGGTAGAGCGTCACCCAGGTGATGAACGAGATGTGGCCGAAGTGGAACCGGTCGAAGTGCAGGAAGGTCGCCACCGCGAGCAGGGCGGCGAACACCAGCACCGCGGGGAAGCCGTACTTCACCCGGTGCCAGCGTTCGGTGCGCAGCGCGTGCGCGAAGAAGACGATGCCGCCCACGTAGGCGCTGCCGAGGAACATCGCCGTGAACGGAGGTTGGATGGTCCAGGCGAAGGTCGCGTCGGTGCTGTCGGGCAGCAGGTAGAGCAACGCGACCGCTGCGGCGAGAAACGGCAGGATCACCACGGCGAGCACCCGGGTGAAGGGGCGCACGCGGTCGTGCGGCGCGGTGGGGCCACTCACCCGAGCGCCTCGGTGACCGCGTCGACGATCGAGAGCTCACGACCGGCGACCCGGGCGATCGAGAAGGCGCCTGCGGCGGGCGAGGCGAGGATCTGCTCGACGAGGGCGCCGTGGAAGGCGAAGGCCGCGGCGTTGTAGATGCCGGCCTCCTCGCGGAGCCTGTCGGCCGCACCGAGCAGTCGGCCGGCCCGCTCGATCTCGCCGTCGGTCGCGGCGATCGCCACGAGCGCTTCGAGGCCGTAGGCCACGCCCTCGTCGTGGCCGAGGCGCGCGGCGATCCGCAGCCCCTGCTCGAACGCCGCCCTGGCCGGTTCGATCTCGCCGAGCAGCAGGCGCGCCCAGCCGACGTGGTTCAGCGCGATGGTCTCACCCAGGTCGTCGCTCTCGCTGCGGGTGATGGCGAGGCTCTCGTCGAAGCGGTTCAGGGCGCCGCGCACCTTGTTCTGCAGCAGTGCGACGCGGCCGAGAGACACCAGCGCCATCGACTCGCCCCAGACGTCGTGCGACTCGCGGAAGAGCGAGAGGCTCGTCTCGAGCTGCTCGTTGGCGTCGTCGGGGTCGGGCGTCGCCGCGGCGAGCCGCGACAGTGCGATCGAGACTCGGGCGAGCGCCTCGCCCGCTGGATCGCCCTGCTCGTGGAAGAGCCGGGCACTCTCGGCGAGGCCCGCGTCCATCGTGTCATCCGGCTCCTGCCAAAAGACGATCGCCTTCGTGAAGTAGAGGGCGATCGCCCTCGTGCGGTCGCTGAGCGGTTCGCCCGCGGCGAGCACCCTCTGCATCCAGCCGCGCACCTCGCCGAGCAGCCCGCCGATCCACCAGTAGATGTAGAGGGTCCACGCGAATTCCGCCGCCCGGTCGAAATCGCCGCTGTCGATCAGGTACCGCTCCGCTGCCCTGAGGTTGGCCCGGTCGTCGCTGAGCCGCGCCACGAGTTCGCGCTGCCGCCGGCCCTCGAGGTCGATCTCCAGCGCGCGACCGGCTTCGACGTAGTAGCCGGCGTGCCTGGCCCGCAGCTCGTCGATCGCGCCCTGCGCCTCGAGCTGTTCGAGCGCGTACTCGCGCACGGTGGCAAGGATCGTGAAATACGACCGCTCGCCGCGGTCCTGTTCGCGAACGAGCGAGTTGTCGACCAGCACACCGAGGCTCGCGAGCGGGTCGGCGACGCGGCCGTCGGCGACGGACTCCGCCGCTTCGAGCCAGAATCCGCCCTCGAACACGCCGAGCGTGGCGAGCATGCTCTTCTCGTCGTCGGCGAGCAGCTCGGTGCTCCACTCGATGGTTCCGCGCAGCGTCTGCTGACGGGTGGGCAGGTCGCGCACACCGCCGACCAGCAGCGGCAGGCGCCGGTCGAGGCGCTCGAGCATCGCCGCGGGCGACAGCACCCGGATGCGGGCCGCTGCCAGCTCGATCGCGAGGGGGACGCCGTCGAGCGCGACGCAGATGCGCGTGACCGCGTCGACGTTGCCGTCAGTCAGCTCGAAGTCGGGCTTCACCGCGTGCACCCGCTCGACGAAGAGCGCGACGGCGGGAACCTCGGCCACCGCGGCGGGATCGGGGCGCCGCGTGACCTCGGGCAGCGCGAGCGGGCCGACCTCGATGCTGCGTTCGGCCGACAGTCGCACGAGCGCACGGCTGGTCAGCAGCAGGGTGAGGCCGGGGGCGGCGGAGAGCAGGGCGGAGAGCGTCGTCGCCGCGTCGAGCACCTGCTCGAAGTTGTCGAGTACGAGCAGCAGGCGCCGGTTGCGCACGGCGGTCTCTAGCTTCTCGGCCAGTGGCGCGTCGCCCGTGTCGCGCACGCCGAGCGCCGCGGCGATCGCGTTCACCACGAACGCGGGGTCGTGCACGGGCGCGAGGTCGACGAACACCACCCCTCCGGGAAACTCGTCGGCCACGCGGTCGGCCGCCTCGATCGCGAGGCGGCTCTTGCCGATACCACCGGGGCCGGTGAGGGTGATCAGTCGGTTCTGCGGTTGCCGCAGCATCCGCCCGATCGCGACCACCTCGTTCTCGCGGCCGATCAGGCGCGTGAGCGGATGCGGCAGCACCGTACCGGTCGGCGCCGGCGTCTGGTCGGGCACAGCTGCGGCAGGCGCTGCCGCCGCGGGCGGGCGGCTCTGATCGAACCGCTCGGCGAGCAGGGTCGCGAGGTCGGACTCGATCAGTCGTGCGAGCTCGTGCGGTGTGGAGAAGTACTTGAACGACGCGCGGTCGTCGGCGCGCACCCGGTCGAGCAGTTCCGCCAGCCGTGGCTCGCGGTTCTCGGCCGGCTCCTTTATGTAGATGAGCTTGGGCAGCTCGGGCGGCGCGAGCAGGTACTCGTCTTCGAGCCCCGAGACGTTCTCGCCGGGGGCGACCCAGCCGTAGCGTTCCCAGTACAGGCCGACGAAGACGTCGCTCTGCCCGAGGTAGGCGCGGTAGAGATCACGCGGGGCGTGCGGTCTCGCGCCAAGTTCGAACATCACGGGGGCGAGGTGCAGCCGTTCGGTGGCGGCGCGCGCCGCTTTGCGCTCGGGTGCGAGCTCTTTCAGAGTGCTGCTGACGAAGACTCTGAGGCGTTGGTCGGGTGTGCGAATGGAGCCGGGCATTCGATCCATGCCCGGAAGTCTGGCGCGCCCCCTTCTGCCCTGTCTAGACGGTCGCGCGGCCGTGCGAACGCTAGTAGGCATGGAGGATGCAGCAGCCGAGCGACAGCCCCGCCGTAGGCACCAGACCGGTCATTCTCGTCGCGCTCCGATCGACCGACGACGTCGTGCGCGAGCTCGACCGGCGGTTCGGCGCGGACTACCAGATCGTCGTCGCGCGCGGTGGAGCGGATCGGACAGCGGATGCCACGGCGGACGTCACAGCGGACGCTGCAGCGCGGCTCGCCGAGGCCGCCGCCGCCGGGCAGCGGGTCGCCCTGGTTCTCGGCGACTCCCCCGACCCGCGGCTGTACGCCGAGACGCGCCGACTCCATCCCGACGCCAGGCGCGGGTTCGTGCTCGCGTGGGGATCGTGGGCGTACACCGACACCACCGCGACCGTGCTGTCGCTGATGGCGGGTGGCCACATCGACTACTACGTCGTGCGGCCGCGCTTCTCCCCCGACGAGTCGTTCAACCGCGCCATCACCGACTTCCTGCGCGACCACCAACGGGCCATCGGCGCGGGCGGGGTCGATGTGACGAGCGTGCGCGGCGACGCCGAGCTGGCGAGGGCGCGCGGGCTGGCGACCGGGCTGCCGTCGGAACCGGTCGACCTCGCGATCGTCGGGGCCGGTCCGGCGGGTCTCGCGGCGGCGGTCTATGCGGCGAGCGAGGGGCTCGACACGCTGGTCATCGAACGTGACGCGGTGGGCGGGCAGGCGGGATCGTCGTCGCTCATCCGCAACTACCTGGGGTTCTCGCGGGGTGTCTCCGGCGCGGAGCTCGCCGAGCGGGCCTACCAGCAGGCCTGGGTGTTCGGCGCCCGGTTCGCCCTGACCCGCGAGGTCGTCGGAGCGGCCGCGGTCGACGGGCGATTCGCGCTCGAGGTGGCACCGGGCGAGATCGTCACGGCGGGCGCCGTCGTGCTCGCCACCGGGGTCTCCTACCGCCGGCTCGCCGTGCCGGGGCTGGCGGACTACGTCGGCACGTCGGTGTTCTACGGGGTCTCGGCGGTCGAGGCCCACGCGCAGTCCGGACGGGTGGTCGTGGTGGTCGGCGGCGGCAACTCGGCGGGTCAGGGCGCCCTGCACCTGGCCCGGTTCGCGGCCTCGGTGTCGATCGTCGTACGGGGCGCGACCCTCGCCGAGAGCATGTCGCAGTACCTCGTCGACGAGCTCGCCGCCGCGGGTGTCGTCATCGTGACCGAGGCGAAGGTCGTCGGCGGTGCCGGGGACGGCGGGCTGGAGAGCATCACGCTGCGCGACCGGGTGACGGGCCGGGAGTCGCGTGTGCGCTGCGACGCGCTGTTCATCACCATCGGCGCGGCGCCGCACACCGACTGGCTGCCAGCGGAGGTGCTGCGCGACCGGTGGGGCTACCTGCTGACGGGCGCGGACATCCTGAGCGAGGGTGGCCGCCGGGCCTGGCCGCACGATCGGGCACCGGGCGCGCTCGAGTCGTCGCTCGCCGGGTTCTTCGCCGTGGGCGACGTGCGCCGCGGGTCGGTGAAGCGGGTCGCGTCGGCGGTCGGAGAGGGGTCGGTGGTGGTCAGCGCGGTGCACCAGCACCTCGCCGCGACGCGCACGGGATCCACTCGCGGGTAGCGGCACGTGTGCCCCGTCGGTGTCAGGCCAGTTCGAAGTCCGCGAAGTCGAACCCGGGCGACACGAGGCAGCTGACGAGGGCGTCGGTCATAGCAGGGAGGGTGCGTTGCCAGACGCTGGGTGCGATCTGCAGCTGCGGGGTCTCGCCCGCGGCCAGGTCGGCCCCCAGCGTCACCGAGGCATCCGTCACGGGGGTCTCGCCGTGCCCGCCGAGTTCGAGGTGCACGGGGCCGAGGCCGTTGGTGATCCAGAACTCCGTCGAGCTGACGCGGTGCCACGCCGACGCCTCGCCGGCCGGAAGCAGGAAGAGGATCAGCGTGCCAGCGGGTCGGGTCTCGTCCGCGGCGTTGCGCACCACGTCGGTCGACGCCCAGGTCTGGCGGTACCAGCCGCCCTCGGGGTGCCGCTCGAGATCGAGCGATCGTGCGAGAGGTGGGCGATCGTCGGGCGGCGTCATTCCGTTCGGAATCTCTCGACGAAGGCCCGGATCAGTGCCGCCGGCTCGGTGACGCTCGACGCGTTGATAGCCTCGACGACCTCGCCGTAGGCCTCGGGCTCAAAGTAGCCGTTGTCACTGTAGATGCGGATGCGCGTCAGGATCCCGGCGCGCGAGAGCTCGGGGTGGAACTGCGTCGCGTACACGTTCGCCCCGACCCGGAAGGCCTGCACGGGGCACTGCGCCCCGCTCGCCAGCAGCACGGCGCCCTCGGGGAGCAGCGCGCACGCCTCCTTGTGGCCGACGTAAGCGTCGAACTCGCGCTCGAGACGGCCGAAGAGCTGGTCGTGCTCGCCGTCGTCGGTGAGTGAGACGCGCGTCGGACCGGCCGTCTCGGGGTAGCTGTCGTCGACGACCCCGCCGAGGTGGCTGGTGAGCAGCCCGATGCCGTAGCAGGCACCGAAGAAGGGGTAGTCGCGGGCGATCACCTCGTCGATGAGCTCGCCGAGTTCACGCTCCACCCTGGCCTGCACCGCGGTCTTGGTGACCGGGGCGTCGCTCGCGTTGTAGGGGCTGCCGCCGACGATGATGCCGGAGTAGGCGTCGAGGTCGATGGGCGGCATGGGGGCGGCTTCGAGCCGCACCCGCACGAGGTCGCGGGGGTCGAGGGCACCCGAGTCGAGGAAGCCCTGGTACTCGTCGTCGGCCGCCTCGTCGTCGTCGCGGGTGGCGAGCAGCAGGAATGGCTTCACCGCATCATCGTATTCGCGGCGCCCGCAACGCGTCGGAGTGTGTCGGCGTGTGACTCTCAGCGTCCCCTGAGCTGCGGGAACTGGTCGTCGCGCCACTCGTCGGGCAGGCGCTCCCCCGCTGCCGCCGCCGCGTTCTCGCGGTCGCGCAGCTCGACCCGGCGGATCTTGCCCGAGCTGGTCTTGGGCAGGTCGAAGAACTCGAGGCGCCGCACGCGCATAAACGGCGGGAGGCCGGTGCGAGCGTGACGCAGCACCTCGAGGGCGGTCTCCTCGGTCGCGTCCCAGCCGGCGGCAAGCACGACGTAGGCCTTCGTGATGTTGAGTCGCGTGTCATCCGGGGCCGGCACGACGGCCGCCTCGGCGACCGCCGGGTGCTCGATCAGAACACTCTCCACCTCGAACGGCGAGACCTTGTAGTCACTCGACTTGAAGATGTCGTCGGTGCGACCGATGAATGTGATGTAGCCGTTCTCGTCGCGGCTCGCGACGTCGCCGGTGTGGAAGTAGCCGTCGCGCACGACGTCGGCGCTGCGTACCGGGTCACCGTAGTAGCCGGCCATCAGATTGACGGCCGGGCTCGACAGGTCGAGGCAGATCTCGCCCTCGTCGGAGGTCTCGCCAGAGATCGGGTCGACGAGCGCGACGTTCACGCCGGGCAGCGGCAGGCCCATCGATCCTGCCTTGAGCGCCGAACCGGGCGCGTTCGCGATGATCGCGGTGGTCTCGGTCTGGCCGTACCCGTCGCGGATCACCAGGTCCCACGCGCGCTGCACCTGGCCGATCACCTCGGGGTTCAGCGGTTCGCCCGCCGACAGGATCTCGCGCAGGCTCGCCGGCCGGTCGCCGAGCTCCGACTGGATCAACATGCGCCACACGGTGGGTGGGGCGCAGAAGGTCGTGACCTCGGCGCGGTCGAGCTGGCGGCGCAGCGCGGCGGGGTCGAACCTGCCGTAGTTGTAGACGAACACGGTCGCCTCGGCGATCCACGGGGCGAAGAAGCAGCTCCAGGCGTGCTTGCCCCAGCCGGGCGAGCTGATCGCGAGGTGCACGTCGTGCTTCTGCACGCCGAGCCAGTAGGTCGTCGTGAGGTGCCCGACCGGATAGGACGACTGGGTGTGCACCACCATCTTGGGTTTGCTGGTGGTTCCCGAGGTGAAGTAGACGATGGATGCATCGGAGGTGTCGACAACGACGCCCGGCTTCGCCGTGTCGGCGTCGCGCGACGCGGCGAAGCTGTTCCAGCCGTCGGCCTCGCCCACGGCGATGCGTGTGTACTCCCCCGCCACCCCGGCGAACCTGTCGGTGTCGTCGGCGTTCACGATCACGTGGCGCACCCCGGCGCGGTCGACCCGGTCGGCGAGGTCGGTGGTGCCCAGCACCGTCGACGTGGGCAGGATCACCGCGCCGATCTTCATGATCGCGAGCATCGACTCCCAGAGCTCGACCTGGTTGCCCAGCATCAGCATCACGTGATCTCCGCGTCCCACCCCGAGCGAGGTGAACCAGTTGGCGACCTGGTCGCTGCGCAGGGCCATCTCGGCGAACGTCACCTTCTGCTCGCTGCCGTCTTCCTCGACGATCCAGAGCGCGACGGCGTCGTTGCCCTCGGCGATCACGTCGAACCAGTCGACCGCCCAGTTGAAGTGGTCGCCCACGTCGGGCCAGGCGAACTCGGCCGTCGCCCGCGCACCGTCGCTGCGCAGGGTCAGCAGCTGGTCGCGGGCGGAGCGGTAGGCGATCGTCGCAGCGGAATACGTCATTACTCCATCATCACCCCTTCGGGACCTTCGCCCCTGATGTGTGCGCGGCAGGCGAGCTAGCCTCGACTTAACAGCGTCGTTGAATCCGAGGTCCTTCGACGAAACGAGCGCACCATGACCATCACCGACACCCGCGTTTGGCACGGCCACACGGTGTCGGGCGACCGCTGGCTCGTGCTGAAGGCCGAGTACGCGCTGCGTTGCGGTCCGCGACTCGAGCGCGAGCGGCTGGTCCGCGACTCGGTGCTTCGACTGCAGGCGGTCGAGGCTGCGCTGCTACCCGCCGCAGACTCGCATCTTCCGCACAACTAAGCGGCCCGTTCACTCGGCCTTCGTGGTGAGGTCCTCCGCGTCATCCGCAATCCTGCGATCCGAACCGACCAACCGGCGCGCGCCCCAGGTGACGGCCCAGAGCAGCACCCCGATCGCCAGCAGCACACCCGCGATCTGGTACTGCTCGACCGGCCGCCCCGACGACCACGGCAGCACGAGGTAGGCGCAGGCGAGCGCGCCGATGACGGGAAGCACCGGTCCGGCGTTGAAGTGTTTGTGCTCTACGTGATCGCGGCGCAGCACGAGCACCACGCCATTGACCACGGTGAACACCGTGAGCAGCAGCAGCGACGTCGTTCCGCCGAGCAGGGCGACCACCGAGCCCTCGGTGTCGAGCGAGACGTAGCTGATCAGCCCGAGGGCGATGACCGTGGTCACCAGGATCGACGCCCACGGGGTTCGGCGCGTGGCGTGCACCCGGCCGAGGAAAGACGGTACGACGCCGTGTCTACTCATGCCGTAGAGCAGGCGGCTCGCCATCATCATGTTGATGAGCGCGCTGTTGGCGACCGCGAACATGGAGATGAACGGGATGAGGTCGGAGATCGGGAAGCCCGGCGCCGCCGTCTGCACCACCGTGACGAGCGGGGTCTCGTTGCCGGCCAGCTCGCCGATCGGCACGATCGCCACCGCGCAGATCGAGACCAGCACGTAGATGACGGCGGTGATGCCGAGGCCGGTGAGCATGATGCGCGGGAAGATGCGGCTCGGGTCTTTCGTCTCCTCGGCCATGTTCACGCTGTCCTCGAACCCGACCATCGCGAAGAAGGCCAGCGAGGTCGCGGTGCTCACGGCGAGCAGCACACCCTTGTCTTCGGGCGTATCGAACGCCACCACCCGGGAGAAGTCGGCGTTGCCGCCGGCGATCGCCCAGAAGCCGATGAGGATGACGAAGAGGAGGCCGGATAACTCGACGAGGGTGAGCACCACATTGAGCATCACGCTCTCGCTGACACCGCGGAAGTTGACGGCCATCACGAGAAGGATGAACGCGACCGCGATGAGCAGCACGGTGCCGACGCCCACGTCGAGGCCGAACCCCGCGACGAGGTTGACCGCGAACGCGCGGGAGGCGGCCGACGCCGAGGTGATGCCCGACGACATCACCACGAAGCAGACCATGAAGCTGAAGAACTGGATGCCGAACGCCTTGTGCACGTAGAGCGCGGCACCCGCGGCCTGCGGGTACTTCGTGACCAGCTCGAGGTAGGAGAACGCGGTGACGGTGGCGACCGCGAACGCGACGAGGAACGGCAACCAGGCCGCCCCGCCGACCTCGGCCGCGACCTGGCCGGTGAGGGCGTAGATGCCCGTTCCGAGGATGTCGCCGATGATGAACAGCAGCAGCAGTTTCGGACCGATGGCCCGTTTAAGCTCGGTGGTCTGCGTTCGGGGTTCGCTCCGTGTGGAACTCATGGTTCCTCCCGCGTTGTCGAGGGTTAGATGCCCTCGATACTGCTCCTCGCCGGGCGCGCTGGCAAGGTCAGCTTGGGTGCGGCCCGCTCGACCCAGAGCACGGTCATGACCGCGAGCGACACTGCCGCGAGGCACATGACCTGGCTGGCGAGCAGCAGGGCGTGGGTCGTGGCGAGCGAGCGGTCGAGCGCGAGCGTCGCGGCGAAGGCGATCGTCGCGACGACGAGCACGGCACCGACCAGCGCGCCGAGCACGAGCAGCGCGCGCGTGCCGAGGTCGCTGCGCCTCGGTGCTTCGCCGCGGTCGGGCAGCACGAGGTGTGCGAGCGCCATCACACCGGTGACCAGCAGCAGCCCGGCGACAACGTCGCTCGCGCGGTGCCAGCCGAACGCCAGCAGCTGGAAGACGACGACGCCGAGTAGCACCGAGACCACCACGGCGGCCACGGTGCGCGGCTTCGGCGGAAGGATCACGAGCAGCCCGAACAGCACCGCGGCGTAGACGACCGTGTGCCCGCTCGGCAGGGTGTTCGCCGCGACATCGCCGAGGTAGTCGGGGCGGGCGAGCAGCCCGTTCTTGAGCAGTTGCGACAGCGCCGTCGTGATGACGACCACGCCGACCGCCCGGACGGTCGCCCGCGGGCGCCGCAGCGCGAGGCCGAGCACCACGAGCGCGGCGAGCGCGATCGCGACGTTGACCGCGCTGACCAGCGAGAGCAGCCCGCCGGGACGCGTGAGGAACGTGGAGGCGTCGAGCGCGCGGTTCTCGACGATCTGGCCGGGGCGGGTGAGCACGCCGATCGCGTACACCGTCGCGAAGCCGACGGCGCTCAGAACGAGCACCGCGGTGGCGGCGGCTCTCGGCCGCGCCACTCGCCTCGGGGAAATACGCATCGGGCAAGGGTACAAACTCCGGCTGGGTTCCGGCTGCCGACGCGGCGCAAGCCCTGATACTTTGCTGGCCGTTTGCCCGACGGACAGGCACAATCGGCGTATGCCCACGATCGCGCCGATGCTCGCCAAAGCCGTCTCCGAGGTTCCCGCCCACGAGGGAAGCAGCGGGGATCCGACCTGGGGCTACGAGCCGAAGTGGGACGGCTTTCGCGCGATCGTGCACTTCGACGGCTCGACCGTCGAGATCGAGAGCCGCGGATCGAAGCCGTTGACCCGGTACTTTCCCGAACTGGTGGATGCCTTCGCGCGCCTTCTGCCCGCGCCGTGCGTTCTCGACGGGGAGATCGTGCTGCGCAGCGGCGAACCGGGCAACGAGCGGCTGGACTGGGAGGCGCTGTCGGCACGCATCCACCCGGCCGAGTCGCGGGTGAAGAGGCTTGCTGAAGAGACCCCCGCGTCGTTCGTCGCCTTCGACCTGCTCGGGCTCGAGGGCGACAGCCTGCTCGAGACCCCCTTCGGCGAGCGCCGCGAAGCGCTCGAGACGCTCGTGACGCCGCTCGGCGATCCCGTGCACCTCACCCGGTTGACGACCGACACCGCCCTGGCGTGCGAGTGGCTCACCGAGTTCGAGGGCGCCGGCCTCGACGGCGTCGTGGCCAAGCCCCTGGCCGCGCCCTACGCCCCCGGCAAGCGCGTCATGCTCAAGGTGAAGCACCACCGCACGGCCGACGTGGTCGTTCTCGGCTACCGCGTGCACAAGAGCGGTGCGGGAGTCGGCTCACTACTGCTCGGTCTCTACGACGACGAGGGCGAGCTGCGCAACGTCGGCGGTGCCTCGGCGTTCAGCGACGCGCGGCGGCTCGAGCTGGTCGACGAGCTGGCCCGGCTCGTGCAACACAACGACGCGGGAGACGTGGTGACCGGCGAGACCGAGCGCAGCCGTTTCTCGTCGGGCAAGGACGTCTCGTTCGTGCGGCTCGACCCGACCAGGGTGGTCGAGGTGCGCTACGACCAGATGGAGGGCATGCGCTTCCGACACACCGTGCAGTTCGACCGTTGGCGCCCCGACCGCGACGCTCGCTCGTGCACCTTCGAGCAGCTCGAGATCCCGGTGGCCTACGACCTGGGCAAGGTGCTGGTCTAGTTACCCCTCCCTCGCAGGCTCGGTCGGCGCTGGGGTCGCGGAATCGCTGGCGCGATTCTCCAAGCTCCACCGCGCCCTGCTCGGCTGCACCCGCGGCGGCTCCCCCGGCATCTTCGGGTAGTCGGGCGGGAAAGGCAGCTCGCCGAGTCCGTTCTCCAGGTCGCGGTCCCACCAGCCGAGCAGCACGTCGATGGTTCCCGGCGCGGCGCCGAACCGTGCCCACGGGTCGCCGACGGTCGCGAGCCGCTCGGGCACCGTCAGGATCGTGTGCGCCGCGGGGTCGGCGTTCCCCAGCTCGTCCCACTCGAGCGGTGTGGACACCGTCGCTGTGGGCAGCGCGCGCGGACTGTACGCCCCTGCCATGGTGCGGTCGCGGTTGGCCTGGTTGAAGTCGACGAAGATGCGCTCGCCACGCTCTTCCTTCCACCAGTTGGTCGTCACCTTCCGTGGCATCCGTCTTTCGAGCTCTCGCGCCGCTCCGATCACGGCGTGACGCACGTCGAGAAACTCGCGCGTCGGCTCGATCGGCGCGAAGACGTGCAGTCCGCGGTTTCCGGATGTCTTCACGAACGCCTCGAGGCCGGCCTCCTCGAGCACCTTCCGCAGTTCGAGAGCCGCGGGGATCGCGTCGTCGAAGTCGGTTCCGGGCTGCGGGTCGAGGTCGATGCGCAGCTGGTCGGGATTGTCGGTGTCGCCCGCGCGGCTGGGCCAGGGGTGGAAGACGACGGCGTTCATCTGCGCCGCCCAGACGACGGCGGCCGGCTCGTCGAGCACGAGCTGCGGGTGCGTGCGTCCGCTCGGGTAGACGACGCTCACCGTACCCACGTAGTCGGGGGCGCCCTTCGGCGGGTTCTTCGAGAAGAACTGCTCGCCGTCGATGCCACCCGGGAAACGCTGCAGCGACAGCGGGCGGTCGCCGTTGGCGGCGATGAACGCGGGGCCCACGTTCTGTTCGCTCAGGTACTTCGCGAGGTCGAGCTTGGTGATTCCGAGTTCGGGGAAGAGCACCCGGTTCGGACTCGATATTCGTACCTCGCGCTCGCCGACCGTGAGCATTACCGCTTCGCTTGCCATGGGGCCACCGTAACCAGTGCGTCGCGCGGTCGGAAGGGCTAGCCAAGACGGGACCAAAGACCCTGACTGATCCTCGTTCCTGAGAGCAGACTGTGGAATACAGGGCGCACCCGGCGCCCGCAATGAAAGGCACACCGTGACCACCACGACCGTTACACAGCCCGGCACCACAGCCCGCACGTCGACGGCCATCCGTGCGGTCGGGTTTCTCGCCATCCTCGGCGGCCTCGTCATGATCGTCGGAGGTGCCGTCGTCTGGGGAATGGTGAGCAGCCAGCTCGCCGCCGAGCAGATCACGGTGAGCGACGACGCGTCGATGATGGCGGGGGCACCCGTCGTCGGGCCGATCTCCGCTTTCGCCGAGGCGGACATCATCAACCACCACGCGCTCACCATGGCCGAGGGTAAGACCTACGCCGAGCTGGAACAAGACGACCCGATCCGCGCCACCGTGATGAACGCGTCGTTCCTGCGCACGTCACTCTTCACCTCCGTGGTGTCGTTCGGAGTCGCCGCCTTCGCGATCGGCGCCGGCATCCTCATCGGTCTCGTCGGCTGGGCTCTCACGGCGGCCGTGCCGTCGGCCAAGCGCCGAGACCTCCCTTAGCGGGACAGCGCAGAGCCCGCCCGACAGGATGGCGCGACCCGGGTCGCGCGAATCATCCTGTCGAGCGGGCTTTCGGCGCATCCGGCCCTGTCGACGAGCGTTTCCGACGGTACGGGGGGGTGATTTCCGCCCGGCCGCCGGAGCACACTCGAAGTGGTCGCAGTGTCGCGACCGGACTGGGAGTACATCATGACTGAAGTGACCGACGCGGTCGAGGCCGACCGCGCCTTGAAGGCCAGGCACCGCTCGATGTGGGCCTCCGGCGACTATCCCGAACTGGCGAGCGATCTGATCTCGTCGCTCGGGCCGATCCTCGTCGAGGCGGTGGGGGTGCGACCGGGCGACCGCGTGCTCGACGTCGCCGCCGGATCGGGCAACGCGGCGATCCCCGCCGCTCTCGCCGGTGCCGCCGTGATCGCGAGCGACCTCACCCCCGAGCTGTTCGAGGCAGGCCGAGAGCAGGCCGAGCGAGTGGGCGCCGAGCTGGAGTGGGTCGAGGCCGATGCGGAGGCGCTGCCGTTCGGCGACGGCGAGTTCGACGTGGTGCTGTCGAGCATCGGGGTGATGTTCGCACCACACCACCGGGTCGCCGCCGACGAGCTGGTGCGCGTCTGCCGGTCGGGCGGGCGCATCGGGCTGCTGAGCTGGACGCCCCAGGGGTTCGTGGGCCAGATGCTCGGCACCATGAAGCCGTACGCGGCGGCTCCCCCGCCCGGGGCGGAGCCGCCGCCGCTCTGGGGCGACGAGCAGCACGTGCGCTCGCTGCTCGGCGACCGGGTCGGCAACATCGCCGCGGCGAAGGGCACCGTGACGATCGACAGGTTCGCGACCCCCGAGGACTTCAGGCAGTACTTCGCGTCGCACTACGGGCCGACCATCGCCGCCTACCGCAACGTCGGCGACGATCCCGAGCGCGTGGCGGCGCTCGATGCCGACCTCGTCGCGCTGGCCGAGCGCTTCGACCGCGGAAGCGACGGCGGCCTCGTGCTCGAGTGGGAGTACCTGCTGCTGACGGCCCGCCGCACGTAGCGTTCGCCGCCGTCGCCCCGTATGGTGTGACCATGACGAAACCTCATCGATTGGTCGTTGTGCTGTTCGGGGTCCTCGTCCTGACGGGATGCACGCAGCCCGGGTACTCGGTGCTCGACAGCGAGCAGACCGCGGACGACGAGCTACCGTCCGCCTTCGATCAGCTCGAACTTGAGTCGTTCGACGTCTCGACCTCACGGTTCTCGGGGTCATACCAGGACACCGACTTCTACGTTCTGCTGCCGCAAGGCAAACTCGCGCCCTGTCTGGCCCTGGCCGGCGAGGGCGGCCCGGTGATCGTCTGCGGCGGCGACGGCGCGGTCGAGACCCGCCTGCCCGACGGAACGAGGGTGCAGCTCGGCCCCGAGCCCGTCGTTGGCGGCCGGGGCTGGGCGGCGATCAGCGACAACGTGCGGGTGCGCGACTGACGCTAGAGCCGGATGCTGCTTCTCTGCGTCAGCAGCAGCCACGAGGTCTGCTCGTCGTGGACATCGGCGGCGACGAGGGCGTCGATGTCGAGGCCGGTGAGCTCGGCGATGTCACCGATCGGCGCCTGGAAGGTGCGGAACGGTCCGAGCGGCGGCGGCTCGCCAACCGCCAACGCCATCGCGGTGGCGAGGTCGATGTCGTCGAGCTGCGGGCGCTGGTCGAGCACGTAGCCGGAGGCCGCCAGGCCGTCTGCGTTCGACCAGGCCGCGATCTTCCAGAACAGTCGGGGAATGCGCACGCCGCGGTAGAGCGGGTCGTCGTCGGCGAAGACCGGACCGGTGAACACGCTCAGCCGGCGGTCGAAGGTCTCCGCGTTCTCGAGCACGAAGTCTTCGAGCCCCGACCAGAGCTCTTTCGACTGGTTGAACGCCGCCGCCTGCGGTGCCGCGTTCGTATAGACGAAGGTGTCGGCGTTTGCGCGTTCGGCCTCGTCGCCCCACACCGGGTCGCGACGGCGCACGAGGTGACCGCGGTCGAGGTCGTTGCGAGCGTAGAGTTCTGCCCCGGCCTGCTCGGCCGCCGGAACCCGGTCGTCGAGGTGCCAATCGTCGCCGCGCGCCACGTCGACGAGTAGCTCGCCGTCGATGTTGACGGCGGTGGCCGCCGCAAGCCGACGGCGCGGGTCGAGGAGAACGGTGAAGTGGGTGTAGTCGAGGCGTCGCGTGACCTGCCCCGTCACGGGCAGGTCGAGCGTCTGGCCCAGGAAGCCCGAAGAGTAGCCCACCGCCGCATCCATGCCCCTATTCGATCAGAAGCAGACGACATGCGAAACGCGAACGGGCCGGACTGTTACCGGGCGTCCTCTCTCTACTGTGCGTCTCGCGAGCGCGCCGAGCGCACGAGCAGCCCTGCACCGAGAGCGAGCAGGGCGCCGCTGAGGGCGACCATCGGAAGCAGTTCGGTGCCGGTGGCGGCGAGTTCGGGAGCCCCGGCGCCGACGGCCGCGACCGTGACGACGGGAGGGAGCCCGGGCGTGCCGGGGGTGCCGGGCACCGTCGGCGGTGCGACGGTGATCGTGTATTCGACCGCGGCGTCTGGCGGGGTGCCGTTGCCCGCCGACACGGTGAAGACGTAGGTGCCGGGCGTGGTCGGTGTTCCGGTGATCTCACCCGTGGTCGGGTTGAGCGTCAGGCCGGTCGGGAGGGCGCCGGAGGTGACCGTGTAGGTGACGACGGGCGAGCCCGAGGCCGTGACGGTCGACGAGTACGGAGTGCCGGCCACGGCGGTCGCGGTGGGCGCCGCCGAGGTGATCGACGGGCTCGTGGTCACGACGGTGTCGGTCGCGTCGTCGCAGCCCGCGGGCTGGGTAATCACGTTGCTGTCAAGGGTGACGGCGCCGTTGTCGGCCAGCAGCCGGCCCTCGATGGTCGCGGCGGTCGTCGCGGTGATCGACTGGTTCGCCATGATGGTGCCGACGAACTCGGATGCGGTTCCGAGGGTGGCCGAGCTGCCCACCTGCCAGAACACGTTGCAGGAGCTCGCTCCGCCGGTGAGGATGATGCGGCTCGCCGATCCGGTGATCAGGGTGGAGGCCGCCTGGAAGACCCAGACCGATTCCGCGGTGCCGGCCAGGGTGAGGTCTCCGGTCAGCGAGAGTTCCTGTCCGGAGTAGACGCCGGGCGTGAGCGACTGACCGGTCAGGTCGGCGAGTCCGCTGGTGAGAGGCGTCAGGCTGGCGGCGACGTTGTACGCGGTCGTGAGATCGGTCTGCGCTTGCACGGCGAGGGCCGTCGTCTGATTAAACGTGCCGCCGACCAGTCCGGGCGGGAAGCCGGTGATGGAGGTACCGGGGGCGACGCCGAGGTCGCCCGTGATGACCGATGAGCCGGTGTTGGTGACCGTGCTCGCGCCGAGAACGCCGAACGAGGTCGCGGTGCCGAGGTTGACGGGGCCGTCAATGGTCGTGGCAGCCGAGGCGGCGAGGGCTGGCAGTACGGCGAGGCCGAGGCCGAGTGAAATGGCTACGGCGGCTGTGCCGCGGCGTGTGAGCAGACGTGTCATGCGAGATCCCCTTGTGAGCGTGCAATGGAGCTGAGCCGAGCGATGGTGTCGAGCCGTGCGCTGGCGAGAGTCCAAAAAGAGAAATCTCTACAGTTATTGAAGTGAAACACGCTCGCTCTACTACGTCTAGTAGCGGCTTGGCCTTGACTCCGCCTCGAGAACGTGCTGCTAAACGTCGATTGGGGCACGACTTCGCAGTGTTTTGGCGGGTTCCGGCCCGAAGCGGGCGGTCGAGCGGCTACCGTTGACCCATGACTTCCCCCGAAACATCCGCAACCGGCGAGGCAGAAGCTGCCCCCGCCACCCTCACTTTCACCGAACTGGGGCTCGGTGACGCAGTACTGAAGGCCCTCAAGGACGTGGGTTACGAGACCCCCAGCGCCATCCAGGCCGCGACCATCCCCCCGCTGCTCTCCGGCCGCGACGTTCTCGGCGTCGCCCAGACCGGCACCGGCAAGACCGCCGCGTTCGCCCTCCCCATCCTGTCGCGCCTCGACCTGAGCCAGAAGAGCCCGCAGGCGCTCGTGCTCGCCCCCACCCGCGAGCTCGCTCTGCAGGTGTGCGAGGCATTCGAGCGTTACGCCTCGCACCTCAAGGGCGTGCATGTGCTGCCCGTTTACGGCGGACAGGGCTACGGCGTGCAGCTCTCCGCGCTGCGCCGCGGTGTTCACGTTGTCGTCGGTACTCCTGGCCGCATCATGGACCACCTCGACAAGGGCACCCTCGACCTGTCGCAGCTCAAGTACCTCGTGCTCGACGAGGCCGACGAGATGCTCAAGATGGGCTTCGCCGAAGACGTCGAGACGATCCTCG
>Ga0247740_1000167_pt1 | contig 35170 bp, 31 predicted proteins | sample UWRJL148409B2_FD_180942 | JGI IMG/M metagenome (GOLD analysis project Ga0247740, IMG submission 180942) | Plant litter microbial communities from Arlington Agricultural Research Station in Wisconsin, United States - UWRJ-L148-409B-2 | ecosystem: Environmental > Terrestrial > Plant litter >...
TCCGGCACGCGGGTTCACTTCCAAGTTGCCGAAGGTGTTGAAGATGAAGTTGCCGCGAAAGTCAGGGACCGTGAGCACCGTGGCGCTCGGGCCTTTGCTCACGCGCACGAAGCCGGGGCGACCACCGCGGTGAGAGACGTCGACGCCTTCACCGTCGGTAGCGCTTGCGGCCGCGGCCGATGCGGTGGCGATGAAGAAGGTGTCGGTGTTGGCGAGCAGTTGGCTGGCCTTGACCGACAAGTGCGGGCCCTCGGCAAGAGTTGGCCCGACGCTCGTGGGCACGCTCGGGTCGAACGTGGGTTCGCGCGCTTGAATGTATTGCCGGCAGTTGCCGAAGCTTTGGTCGATCTCGATCGTGAACGAGTCGGCGTCGCGGGCGACGATGTGGCCGTTGGCGCGATTGCGCCGGCGTGTCTCGAGTTGAATACCGAGCAGGCCGAGCGGACTTCCGACCGTGAGTTGCGCGGCGAGCGGATCGCCGACTGCAGTTTGGGCTTTGATTCGCAGGAGTTTGGGCGTTGGTGAGCGAATGAAGCCGGGCGGGCCGCTCAGGAGCGAAGCCCAGGGTCGGCCGCTCGCGTCCATACTGCCCACGACGACTAGCGGCAGTGCCTCGAACAGTTCACGGTGCTGGTCGGGCATTTGTTCGCGGATCATGTTTCGACCCATGCGCTCGATTTGGTCGCGGACGCCGATGCGCCGCTGTACCGCCTGCTCGCCCGCGTGAAACGGCGAGCTGTCGTGCGTCCAACCGCGGTCGATCAACCGCGCTTTTCGAGGGCCAGGGGGGGAGGTCATGATTTTGCGGGCGTGCGGACCATGGGCACGAAGCCGGGCAGCGCCTCGATGCGGCTCAGCCAGGCGCGAATTGCGGGGTACGGTTCGAGCGAGACATCACCTTCGGGCGCGTGGGCCGTGTACGTGTAGAGCGCGATGTCGGCCAGGGTTTCTGTGTCACCCACCAAGAACGGGCGGGCGCTGAGCTCTTTGTCGAGCAGCGTGAATAGTTCGTTGGCTTTGCGCACGGCGAGCGCGTGATCGATGGGGGCCTTGAACACGCGCGCCAAGCGGGCGGCGCCAGGGCCGGCCGAGAGTTGTCCCGCGGCGACGGACAGCCAACGCTGGACCTGCGCGCGTTGCGCGGGCTCGCGCGGCCAATAGCGGTCGCTCGAGTCGTAGCGTTCCGCCAAGTACACGAGGATGGCGTTGCTATCGCTGATCGTCAGCGCGCCGTCTTCCAGCACGGGGATTTGGCCAAAGCTGTTCTTGGCTAGAAACGAGGGCTGCTTGTGCTCACCTTTGGGGATGTCGACATGCACCAACTCGGCGCGCAAGCCGAGCAAAGAGATGAACAGCTCGGCGCGGTGGGAATGGCCGGAGAGGGGAAAGCGGTAGAGGCGGAGGGAGCTCGGTTCGGTCATGCGCAGTAAGCTGCGGCCGTTGGCCGACGGAAACAATAGCCGTGATTGACAAGTCATTATTCCGCAAATAGGAATAATCGAATGGACCGCTTTTTGACGATGCAGGTGTTCGTAGCCGTGGGCGAAGAGCGAAGCTTTGCGGCGGCCGCGCGGCGCCTCGCGCTTTCACCGCCCGCGGTCACGCGAGCGGTCAGTGCTTTGGAGCAGTCCTTGGGCGTCAAGTTGCTCCAGCGCACCACGCGCATCGTGCGCTTGACCGAGGCGGGAGCGCGCTACCTACTCGATTGCAAGCGCCTGCTGAGCGAACTCGAGGATGCCGATCAAGCCCTGTCCGGTGCAGAAGCCGAGGTGCGGGGGACTCTGGCGCTCACCGCTTCGGTGCTGTTCGGTCGCGCGTTCGTGGCGCCGCTGCTGCTCGCGTTCTTGAGCCGGCACGTCAAGTTGAACGTACGCGCGCTGTTCGTCGACCGCGTAGTCGACCTGATCGAGGAAGGAGTGGACGTGGCCGTGCGCATTGCTCACCTCCCGGATGCTTCTTTCACGGCGATCCGCGTGGGCGCCGTGCGCAACGTGGTCTGCGCCTCACCTGCGTATTTGAAGCGCCATGGACTGCCGCGCACTCCCGAGGCCCTGAAGGAGCATCCGGCCTTGTACTTCTCGGGCGATCGCTCGGCACCGGCGTGGTCGTTCCAGGTTGGCAAGCGCGCGCTTTCGGTGAGGCCACGCGCGCGACTGCTCGTCAATAGTCCGGAGGTCGCCATGCAAGCGGCGATCGCGGGCGAAGGCGTGACGCGCGTGCTGTCGTATCAAGCCGCGTCTGCGGTGAAAGCGGGGCAGCTACGTGTGATCTTGAGCGAATTCGAGCAAGAGCCGATTCCGATCCACGTCATTCATCGTGAGGGCAAAAATGCGGCGGCGCGCGTGCGCGCATTCGTGGATTTCGCGGTCGTCGAGCTACGCCGGAACACGCTGCTGCGAGCGTGATTCAGTGTTTGTTCGTAAAGTAGCCGAGCGCCAGCGACAGCCCGCCAACCACGACGATCAGCAGCACGGCCATGAGCCACGAGCTCACCACGCGCGGCCCCGCTTGGCCCCGCTTGAGAGAGTTCACACGTTCAGGCGGCAAAGAGGTGCCGCCGCGACCGCCGCGAGCCAAGTTGGCGAGGCCAGCAGCTGCCGACGCGCTGATGCTCACCTTCACCTGCAGCGCTCCGCGCTCCGCGACCGTCAACGCGACCAGCTGAGATTTTTGCACGCGATCGGAGCCGTTCGAAAAGACCGACAAGGACTCGATGAACGCGCGCACCGAGCTCGGGCGCAGGTTCGGATCTCGTTCGAGACCGCGATGCACGACGCGTGCGAGATCGCGCGGCACCCAGGGAGCAACCAGCTCGAGCTGGGGGATCGGCTCGGTACAAATCGCGACGATTAGCTCGCCGAGCGAGGTTTGGCCGCCCCACAAGCGCTGACCGCTGAGCGCTTCCCACAGCACGACCGAGAGGCTCCAAACGTCCGTGCGCTCGTCGACCGCCTTGGCGTTCTTGGCTTGCTCGGGCGACATGTACATCGGAGAGCCGATCATGCCGCCCGTGCGCGTGAGGCTCAGTTGGCTGACCGCGTTGTTGGCCTCGTTCACGCGCGTACGCTTGGCCACCCCAAAATCACAGACCTTGACCGTGACCTCTTGCGTCTGGTCATCAATCTGCAAAAACAGATTCGCGGGCTTGATGTCTCGATGCACCACGCCACGCGCGTGCGCGGCGGCCACACCGCTCGCGCCCTGCAGCACTAGCCTCACCGCCACTTGCGGGTCGAGCGCGCCCTCTTTTTTGAGCACGGCCGACAGCTCCACGCCGTGCAAGAGTTCCATGATGATGTACGGCATGCCGAGCGCTTCGTCGGAGCCGGTGTCGATCGTGCGGGCAACGTTGGGGCTGCTGATGTCACTCGCCGTACGCGCTTCGCGCGCGAAGCGTTCGAGGGCCGTGGGTGAAGCGTTGGCCATGCCCGCGGAGACCACCTTGGCGGCCAAGCGCTGCGCATCGGGCGCCTCCACTTCGTAAACGGAGCCCATGCCGCCCTTGCCGATCAGGCGGATGACGCGATAGCGGTCGCTCAGGCGCTTGCCCGTCAACCCGAGCGGATCCGTCTCGCTCGAGCCAGGCCGTGACGGCGCCGCGAGCGACAAGGCCAAGTCCGCGCGGCCCTCGACGCGCTGTCGCATCTCGCTCGAGACACGGGTGATGCGCCCTTCGTCCAGCAGCTCGTCTCCACCGGAAAAGCGGCGCAAGCGATCGGCGAAATCTTCCATCGAAGCGGACCGCAAGTTCGGGTCGCGGTTGAGCGCGCGGTGCACCGCGCGCGCCAAGCCGGCTTCCACCCAAGGCGCCCGATCTTGAAGGTGGGGCACGTCTTCGCTGCAAATCGCGACCATCAAGTCGGCAACGGACTCGATATGCGAAAACGGCGCGACGCCGCACAGCATCTCGTACAGCGTCGCGCCGAGGCCCCAGATGTCGGCACGCTCGTCCGCGTCTTTGGCATTCTGCAGTTGTTCGGGCGCCGCGTAGTCCGGCGTGCCGAGCTGCACGTCGGTCGCCGTCAGTGAATCTTCCCCACCGCCGTCCAGACGCTTGGCGATTCCGAAGTCGCACACCTTGACGATCACCTCCGAGCCGTCACGGTCGAGCAAGAGGTTGCCGGGCTTCACGTCGCGATGCACGATGCCCAGGCGATGCGCCGCGGCCAAACCACGCGCGGCCTGCAAGGCGACCCGCACCGCGCTCTCCGGAGCGAGCGCCCCGTGTGCTTCGAGCACGCTTTCCAAATCGCGCCCGCTCAGCAAGGGCATCACCAAGTAGTGACCGAGCGCGTCGTCACGCCCGGCGGCCAGCGTCGCAACCACGTGCGGGTGCGAAAGGCCCAGCACCACCTTCGACTCTCGCTCGAAGCGTAGAGCCGCCTCGCCGTCCATGAGCTCCGGATACAAGATCTTGACGGCGCACGACGTACCTTCCGCCTCGCTCGCCCGAAAAACGGCGCTCATGCCGCCGAGCCCGAGCAACGACTCCAGACGGTAACGACCGGCCACGAGCTGACCGAGGTAGCTCTTCGCGCGATCTTCGAGGTTGGGCAGGCCCACGATGGTCGCCGCAGCATAGCCACGCGGCGAGACTGCGCCTAGCACTAGTCACCGGTTCCCCGGCCGTCGCTGCAGCGACGCCGCCGACTGGGATTTTCCGCGGTCAGAGGCGAGACCGGCATTAGGATGAGCAAATGGCAGAAGCTGACGAACCGCGTGGTCGAGTTTTGGTGGTGGCAGGCTCCGACTCGGGCGGCGGGGCGGGCATTCAGGCCGACATCAAGACCATCACCGTATTGGGTGGCTACGCAGCCACGGCCATCACCGCGCTCACGGCGCAGAACACATTGGGCGTTTTCGGAGTGCTACCCATCGACCCCGAGTTCGTTGCCGAACAAATGTCGGTCGTGCTCACGGATATCGGCGCCGACGCAGTGAAGACCGGCATGCTGTTCTCGGAAGAGATCATCTCCGCCGTGGCTTCTACGCTCGAGGTTCGCGCTCGCCGCGTGCCCGTCATCGTCGACCCGGTGATGGTCGCCAAAGGCGGCGCCAGCTTGCTTCAGGAACGCGCGCGCAGCGCTCTCGTCGAGCGCCTACTGCCACTCGCCGCGCTGATCACGCCCAACGCGCCCGAAGCCGCCGCTCTGACTGGGATGACGGTCGAAACGGTCGACGACTTGGAGCGCGCGGCAGACCGGCTGCTGCTGATGGGCGCGAGCGCAGTACTGATCAAAGGCGGACACGTCCCGGGCGAGACCATCGTCGACCTGCTGCGCACGGCCGACGGTGAGGGCGCACGCTTCGAGCATCCGCGCATCGTCACGCGCTCCACGCACGGCACCGGCTGCACGTTGGCGTCGGCCATCGCCTGCGGCGTCGCTCATGGCTTCACGCTGCGCTCAGCCGTTGAACGCGCCGAAGACTACGTGCTCGAGGCTATCCGCACTGCGCCGGGCCTCGGAAAAGGGCACGGCCCGCTCAACCACGGCCACGTGATCGGCGCGCGGCTGAACTGAAGTCACTGCGAAGGGGCGAGAGACTCACTTCGGCACGGGCATATCAGCGACCGTTTTCACCGGCTGCTTCCCGGCGGGAGAATTGTCGCTGTCCGGGTGCGAATACACCTCCGACATCGGGTGGGCCCGCCGCTGTCGCTCCCAGACCGCGACCACTTGCGCCGCAGAGTGCTCGAACGAGTGCAGCGTCCAGTCTTCACCCGCGGGCGGGTGCAACTCCATCTCGCGCGCTGGCGCGCCCGATACGGTCCCCCACTCCATGTCCACCGCTTGCCTAGTGATCTTGTACTCGATCATGCTCACCAGGCTAGCAGCGCGGATCGGGGCCGAGCAACGTCACGCCACGCAAACAATTTTGCCACGCCACGGGAGCGATGAATCATCCGCTGCGATCAGCGCGTTCGCTTGCGTGCAACGTCGGCGAGCGGCACGCCGTTGGTCTTCACGGGCGGTCGAGGTTCGATCTTCTTCGCTTCGCGCTCACACCAATCAGCGAGCAGGACCAACTCTGGGTCGTCCGCGCCGAACTCGGTCTCTTCGAATCTGACTTCGCCATCTTCGAGTGCCTGCGTGGTCCAGCGATCCCCGGCGTGCTCGGTCTCGACGAGCCGGTTGTCCGGCGCGACCGCAATCCATCGATCGATTTTCGTCCGCGCTTCGTCGGTCGGCACGATGGACGACTAGCTCCATGTGCCAGGCCGGCAAGGAGACGCCGTAAGTGCATGGAAGCACACAGCTCCATATCTAGACGACAGCGACGATGCGGCATTCCCGCCCGCGCCATGGGGGCGCGGGCGATCGTTTCGCTCAGCTGACGCCGCCGTGGAGCGCCGCATTGCGCGCCAAGCGCAGCGCCTCACCCTCTTGCAGCGCATGGGGTGGGACACCGTCGCCTAATTCTGGAGAACCGCACTTGTGACGCTCGGCCATGTCGAGGGCCGCTGCGGCCGCCTCATCGAGCGCGGAGCTCGAATGTTCTTCGATCGTCTCGCCGTGTTCCAACGCCAAGACCGACCAACCCTCTTTTGCTCGTTCGAGCAGCACTTTGACCATTTGAAGGACAATCTGCTCAACCGGGGTCGCTACGGCAACCCCAACCCCGGTTTTAGTCAGCAAATCTCGCCAGAAGCGCAAGCGCGACGCAGCCAGGTCGCATTTCCGCCGCGCTTCGGCGCGGCCACGAGGGCCGTTCAGACGCGGGCGAGCTCGTCCGCAACGTCCCGGATCTTCACGACGGCCCTGGCGTACGAGAGCAATTCACCGCTGATCGTTTGGTCGCTCCCAATCAGAATCAACTGCACGTCTTCGTTTTCGACCAAGTGTTGGATGACTTCGTGAAAGTCACTGTCGCCGGCCGCGAGGAAGAGCGTACGCCACTTGCGATGGCCGTGAGACCGCATTAGGTGAAAAGCCAGGCCGACGTCGACCGCCTTCTGTTGCACGAGCTCGAACTGGCGGGCTGTTTCTGGATGCAAAACTGGACCGCCGCCCCAACTGGAGGGCCAGAACAACGGCCTCTTCTGTAGCCAATAGAGTTTGACCCGAATGCCCGGGCCATCCGGAGGGCGATAGGCGAGCGCGCTGTGGAAGGCGTTTTGCTTCGCGCTCACCACGTCAGGATCCGAGTTGAAATAGTAGGCATCTTCGATGCCCGCGGCAAACGTGGTTTCGAGGTACTGGCGGAGCTTTAGGTAATCGAGTCGATCGCTCCGCTTGAGGCTTTGCCAAACCTTGTACAAGTACGCACCGTCGATGAACCATGCGGCGCTGTCGCTCAAAGGCCTACTCCGCGGTACACGTGCCAGCTGTCGGAAAGCGTCATCGTACGGGCAACTTAGCGCTTTTCGGGGCCCGCCGCGCCGCGCACGACAGAAGCGGCGTTTTCAGCGCGTAAGCGCGAGGCATCCCGTACTATCGGCAGGACTCGCAGACTCGAGCGAACGCGATGACAAGAGACCCGACCGTCAACGACGGGCGCCTGCGCGGCCTGTCCGACACGATGCGCGCCTTCGCGGAGGCCACCATCGACTATCCACGTTTGCTGCGTACGGTGGCCGAGCGCATGGCAGGGCTCGTCGGGCACGGCTGCATCGTCGCGTTATTGTCGGAGGACGAGCAGCGGCTGATCCCCGGGGCCGTGTTCTTCGAGGATCCAGTCTTGATGCGCGGCGCACAGGGCGTGATGCAAAATGGCCCAATTGCGATTGGCACATCCAAGCTCGGCAAGCGCTTGATCGAGCAACGGCAATGCGTGCTCATCCCCTACTGCGATCCCGAGGCATTGATCTCGGAGTTGTCCCCCGAGAATGCAGCGGCAATGCGCCATGTCGGGGTGCAGAGCCTACTCGCGTTGCCGCTCCAGATGCGCGGGGGCCTACTCGGGGTAGTCGCGCTGCTGCGCATTGGTCCCAGCGCCCCGCCCTTCGACGCGGAAGACGAAGCGGTGGCGCGAAACCTGGCCGAACACGCCGCGCTGGCGATCTCCAACGCGCAGCTGCTCGAATCCCGCCAGCGAGAGATCGACGAAAGAAAGCAGGCGGACGAACGGGCCAAACGCTTCGAGTCGCTGATACAGCACAGCGGCGAGTTCATCGCCATGGCCTCGCTGGACGGGCGCGTGCTGTTCATCAACGAGGCCGGCCGCAAACTGCTCGGCGTGGGGCTCGACGCCGACGTGAGCCAGCTGACGCTGCCCACGTTTCACACACCCGACGGCATGAAGCGCGCAGAATTGATCCGAGCGAAAGGTCGCTATCAGGGGCCGGGTCAACTGCGCCACTTGATCACCGGCGAGCTCATCGACACGCAGGTCAGCTCGTTTCTGGTACGCGACTCCCAGGGCGAACCCTTCGCATTTGCGACCGTGCAGCACGACATGCGCGAGATGAAGAGTTTGGAAGCGCACGTGCGCCAGACTCAGCGGCTCGAAGCGCTGGGGCGGCTCGCCGGGGGCATCGCTCACGACTTCAACAATATCTTGTCGGTGATCCTCAGCTACAGCACCATCTTGCTCTCGGATTTGGCGCCCGGTACTCCTGCCTGCGAGGACATCCAAGAAATCCATGCCGCGGGGGAGCGCGCGGCGCGCTTGACGCGGCAGCTCTTGGCTTTCAGCCGTCGCCAAGTGCTCGAGCCGCGGGTGGTCGACTTGAACGAGGTCGTGAGCGGCATGGAGAAGATGACGCGCCGACTGTTGGGCGAGGACATCGTGCTGGAGATGGCGCTTGGTGCTTCGCTCGGCCGCGTCAAGGTGGACGTCGGGCAAATCGAGCAGGTGTTGCTCAATCTAGCGTTGAACGCGCGCGACGCGATGCCGAGCGGCGGCAAGCTGACGATCAGCACCGCGAACGAGCTCGCGCCTATCAAAATCACGAGCGACGAAGCGGTGCCAGCCGTGACTCTAGCCGTAGCGGACACCGGCACGGGTATGGATGAAGCCACCCGCCAACGCGCATTCGAGCCGTTTTTCACGACCAAAGCCAAAGGCAAAGGGACGGGGCTCGGACTCGCCACCGTGTTCGGTGTGGTTCAGCAAAGCGGCGGGCGGATATCGATCACGAGCGAAGTAGCGCACGGCGCAACGTTCGTCATTCATCTCCCGCGCTGTGATGACCCCCTGCCCATACCCCGCGTCAGCGTTCGACCCAAGCAAGAGCAAGCTCGCGAGAACGCAACCATCCTGGTCGTCGAGGACGAGGCGCAGGTTCGCAAACTGGTTCGCGCCATCCTGATCGGCGCTGGGTACCGCGTTTTGGATGCCGCCGGACCGCTCGAAGCGCTACGTCAAAGCGAGCAGTTCGGCGAAGAGATTCAACTACTCGTCACCGATGTGGTGATGCCCACCATGAGTGGTCGCGAGCTGGCGGAGCTACTCAAGCGAACCCGTCACGAGATCAAAGTGCTGTTTTTGTCCGGCTACACCGAAGATGCGATTACGCAGCGCGGTGCGCTCGAATTGAGCGGCGCGCTGCTGCAAAAGCCGGTCACCCCGGACGTGCTGCTGGGGCGCGTCCGGGAGATCTTGGATAGCCCGCAACCTAGCCGGCCTTGAACGCGCGGGGCCCCTAGTTGAAAACGACGCTCACCCCGAAATCGATCGATCGGGCATACGCGGACACGTCTTCTCCCGACTTCGTGTCGGTGGTGCGCATGCCCATGAGCCGCAACTGCGGACCGACGGCCCACTCATCGGCAACCCAGAAGTCATAGCCGAACCAGGCGGCACCGCCGATGCCCGCCGCGCTGTGGGTACCCCCGCCCATGGAGTTCACGTTTTGAAAGCTCTGACCGGCAAAACCGATCATGCCGCCCAAATGCCAGCCTCTCGTCGCGTCGGGGAAGCCGTCGATGAATGGCCCGATCAGGGTGCTGAACCCGCCGTGGCTACCCAGCTTGTTGCCGTTGCGTTCGTAGTCGGCACCAAACAGTGGGTCGAGCAGGATGCCACCGCCGAGCGCCAAGCCCGGGCTCGGTGACCCGCCGATGAGCAGGTCGAGCGACATACTGCTGCCGTGCTCGCTGAAGTCTAGGTCCTGACGATTGCCGTCACTGAAGCTCGCGCGATAGTCACCGAAGCCAACGCTGGCTCGCAGGTAAAAGCCCTCGTGGAAGTGATACGTGCGCTGCACGGGCTTGGCCACGGGCTCGGTGCTCAAGTCGATCTTTGGCGCGGGCGCGGCCGCGGACGGCTGGGGTTTGACCAACTGAATCGTCGGCGGAGGAGTTGGCGGCGCTTCTTCCGCCCAGCCATTTGCCGAGTAGCCGACGACGCAAAGCAGTGCGGGGAACAGACGGTGGAATTTCATTGCTCTCTCGTGCGGGTCGCGGGGGAGCGTCGCGTGACGCCGTAGCTCTATGGTGCCCAAAAGTGGGACGGGTAGGAGCGTTCGACCATTCACCGCATGACGCCAGCCGCGATCCCAGATCGACCCATAAACGTTGATTATTACTAATACTTTTTACGAAACAAGACCCGCCTTAAAAAGTCGAAAGTGGAGCCGTTTCCTCCTGCGCGCTCACCGCATGCCCAAAGACCGCCTGAACTGGACGTTCAATGGCGACCCCAATCAAATGGGGGCGGAGGCCGGCGTTCGCGCGATGACCGTGGCGGACATCAACATGGTGTTCCAACCGATCGTCGACATCACAACTGGGCAGTTGTTCGCGCACGAGGCCTTGGTGCGTTGCAAGCTGCCACAATATGCGTCGCCCACGCTGCTCTTCTTGGCCGCCGAGAAAGAGAATGCCTGCGGCCACTTGGGCCGCATCATCCGGCAGCAGACATTCGAGCGCTGCCAAGACACCGCGCTGTTCGTGAACATCCACCCGGAAGAGCTGAGTCAACGCTGGCTGGTTCGCCCCGATGATCCGATCTTCTTTCATGAACGAGAAGTGTACTTGGAGATCACGGAGTCGGCGGCGTTCACGCACTACGACTTGTGTATGAGCGTGCTCAAAGACGTGTGCGCCCGCTCTGGCGCGTACTTGGTGGTCGATGACTACGGCGCGGGTCACTCCAACTTGGCGCGCATCCTCGATCTCAATCCCAAGATCGTGAAGCTCGATGGCGCGCTCATCCGCGGCATCGACAAGGACCCACGTCGTCAGTTGATGGTGCGGCACATGGTCGCGCTGTGCACCGATCTGGGCGCAAAAGTCGTAGCCGAATGCATCGAAACCGCCGAAGAGCTGAAGGCCGTGGCCGATCAGGGCGTACATTTCGCCCAAGGCTACGTACTCGCGCGGCCCGCCTTCCCCGTACCCGAAATTCACTTTCCGCTGCCGCGCGTGGCGCCGCCCTCGGCCGCGAAGAGCCGCCCCATGCCCACCGCCATCGGCAAAATGGCGCCCACCGCGGCCGTACCCGGCGGCAAACCCGGGCTCCAGATCCCGCGCCCCCAACCTCCTGCGCCGGTCGCCCCGAGAGCCGTACCCGCACCTTCGCCGAAGCCTTCTGCGAAACCCTCTTCCAAGCCGGGCAAGTTGCCCTCGAAGCGCCCTTCCAGACGCCCAACACCACCGGCGTTACCCGCGACGGTACCCAAGCGGCCGCCGCCGCTGCCCGGCACGCGCTGAGCTCATACCGTAAACGAGAACGAGCTCGGCTCACCGCGGTTCTCGCATTCGAACTGTGATTGCCGTACGGCAATCGCGCGCCCATCGAGCTCGACGTGGTCGCCCGTGAAGCCTTTCAGCACATACCTCAGGCGGCGACGCCGAAACTCGGGAAACCCATTGCCCGAAGGGTGCAGAGTGACCGTGACCCGCTCACCGCGACGCTCGACGCTGAAAATCGTGCGCAGGAACGCGCCCGACGCCGCGGCGTGACTCAGGCCATCGTCCTCTTGCAGCAGCGAGCGTGTCTCACCGTCCTCGTCAGGGACGATCACGTGCAGCTCGAGTAGCTCCGGGTAGTGTCCCATGGTCGAGAGCGGTGCTTGCTCATAGAGCGGGATCACGTAGCCGCCGCGCTCGAAAAGCGGAATACGGTCAGCCGGTGCCGAAGCCGTGATGAACTGCGCCCCCGCGTGGCGCTCGCCGGTGTAGAAGTCGACCCAGGTGCCTGGCGGCAGGTACACGTGGCGCGCCGTGCAACCGGGCTCCATCACCGGCGCAACCAGCAGTGCCTCCCCGAATAGGTATGCGTCTTCGGTCTCCCACGCTTGGCGATCATTTTGGAAGTCGAACACGAACGGCCGCTGCACGGGCGCGCCCGTCTCGCTCGCAGTCACGAACGCGCTATAAATATAGGGCAAAAGGCGATAGCGCAGCTCGAGCGCAGTGCGCGCCAGTTTCTCTGTCCCGGGGCCGAAGCTCCACGGATACTTGTCCGGCTCACTGCGCTCGCTGTGGTAGCGGCAAAACGGCGTGAGCGCGCCGTACTGCGTCCAGCGCGCTGCAAGCTCCGCGCTCGGGCTCGAGGTAAAGCCGGGAATATCACCGCCGATGAATGCTTGCCCGGAGACGCCCATGCCCGCCGTCATCGGGATGCTCATCGCCAAGTGGGACCACTCCGCGCAGTTGTCACCGAGCCATTGCGCGGCGTAGCGTTGGATTCCCGAGAAGCCCGCGCGGCTGAGGATGAACGTCCTCAAAGAAGGCTCGGCCTCGAGCAGCCCCTGTTGGGTGCCCATCGCCATCAACAAGCCGTATTGGTTGTGGAAGCGCTCGTGGGCGTGATTTTGCCCGTCGCGATCGAAGCGCATTTGGAAGGGCGCGACTTGGCCCGTCGCGGGCTCGTTCATGTCGTTCCAAATCCCGGCGATGCCGGAGGCGACGTGACGCGCGTTGAGCTCACCCCACCAAGCCCGTGCTTCGGCCTTGGAAAAGTCGGGGAATGCGGTTCGGCCGGGCCAAACCTGACCGACATAGACGTTGCCGGCGTCCGTCTTGCAGAACAAATTCTTGGCCAGCCCTTCGTCGAATACGGCGTAGCCCGGCTCGAATTTCACGCCCGGATCGACGATCGTGATGACCCGTAGCTGGCTCTCGGCCAGCTTGCCCAGCATGCCCGGCAAGTCAGGGAACTTGTCCTTGTTCCAGGTGAAGACCCGGTAGCCGTCCATGTATTCGATGTCGAGCCACAGGACGTCACAGGGGATCTTGCGATCGCGGTATTGCTTGCCGATCCGCAGCACGTCGGCGTCGCTGTAGTCGTACCAACGGCATTGGTGGTGCCCGAGCGACCACAACGGGGGCAGCGAGATTCGCCCCGTGATGAACGTGTAGCCCTCGAGCACGTCCTTCATGCTCGGACCGGCGAATACGTACTCCGTATACTGGCCGCCGTGGAACTCGATGCGATACGAGTCGCTGGCCTCGAACTCGAAGTTGGCTTTGTAGCCGTTGTCGATGAACGAGCCCGAGAGTGACGCGGCCTGCGCGCTGGTGCGGGCGTGGTAAAAGAACGGGATCGAAGTGTAGTAGGGGTCGAAACGCGTGCTCGAGCCAGGCAGGGTTTCGGCTTCGTCCAAGCGATTTTGCGCCAGCACGCCCCGCTGCAGCACGTCCGTATTCCACAGAATGAAGTTCCGACCGCGCCGGTTGAAGCGGCCCGTCTTCTCCCCCAGGCCGTAGATCGCGTCGTGGCGCGCGATGCGCCGCGTGAGCACGAACGAGTCGTTGATGTGCACGTAGCCGTGCGATCGCCCATCCGGCCCAGCCGCATCTTCGAAGACTACCGAGCCGTCCGCGCGATACGCGGCCAAGCCGAACGCGGCGCGCCAAATCACCAACTTGAGCCGTGAGGTTTCGAGCGTGATCACCTCCGGGCCTTCGGTCACGTGGAAAGGCACCGGCGTGGGCATGTCGAACGCCGCCGCAAACGTCGGCGCTTCGTCGAACTTGCCCGAGCGTGAGATCTTCAAGCGCAGGAGATCGGCTCGGATCACGTCCACGCGAAACTTTTCCTCGCCTACCGCGAGCACGAGACCGCGCTCGCTCTGCTGAACCGTGCTCACGGATCCAAGGCCGACGTGATATTTGGGATTGATACTCGCGCGAACCACGAGCCGAACTTTATCGGAAAAATCCGGACTCGCGGCGCAGGATTCGACTAGAACCCGAGATCGGCGATGAAAGGACGACAGGCACGGGCTCCGCACCACCGAGCCGGCATCGGAGCGATCCTGTTGCTCGTGCTCGGCTCGCTCGCCGCGGTCGCCGGCTGTTCGCCGCGGCCGAACAAAAACGCCCCGCGTCACATCACCTATTGGGAGAAGTGGACCGGCTTCGAAGCGGAGGCGATGGACGCCATCATCGCCGACTTCAACGCTCGAGAGACCGCGCGGGCCAAGAGCGATCCGAACTACGCGCCGATCGAGGTCGAAAAGGTCACGATCTCGAAGCTCGAACAGAAGCTCCTGATCGCGATCGCCGGCGGAAATCCGCCCGATCTCGCCGGCAACTACAGCTTTTGCGTCGCCGCCTACGCCGACAATGGCGCGCTCACCGACCTGGGTCCGATGTTGAAACGGGCGGGGTTCGATCGCAGCCGCTACATCGACCACTACATGCAACTCGGCGAGTACCGCGGCAAGACCTGGGCACTTCCGCTGGTTCCCGCGTCGACCGCGCTGCTGCTCAACAAGCGACTCCTCGAAGAAGCAGGACTGGATCCCGAACGCCCCCCGACCACGATCGAAGAGCTCGACGCCTACGCCGAGCAGCTCACCCGCTGGGAAGTGACGTTACCCAGCGGAGAGAAGCAAATCCGAACCGGCTACCTGCCCGCGGTGCCAAGCGAGCAAAAGCGCTTGCTCCAAGCGGGCTTTTTACCCGGGGAGCCGAGCTGGTGGCTGTACGGCTACGGGGACTACTTCGGTGGCCGCCTGCTCGCGAGCCCCGAAACGGTCAGCGCCGCCGATCCGGCCAACGTGCGCGGCTTCGACTGGGTCGCTTCGTATTCGAAGAAGCTCGGTATTGGCGTGATCAAACGTTTTCGCTCCGGCTTCGGCAATTCCTCGAGCCCGCAGAGCGCGTTCTTGTCCGGCAAAGTGGCGATGGTGATGCAGGGCGTGTGGATGCACAACTACATCGAGAAGTACGCGCCCGGCCTGCAATGGTCGGCCGCGCCGTTCCCGTATCCCGCCGGGTACCCCGAGCTCGCCGGCACGACCCACGCCGAAGCAGACGTCTTGATGATCCCCAAAGGCTCGGCGCATCCAGAAGAAGCGTTTGCGTTCATGCAATACGTGAGCACCCAACCCGTACTCGAGAAGCTGTGCCTCGCGCAACAGAAGTTCACGCCGTTGAAAGACGTGAGCGAACAGTTCTGGCACGACCACCCCCACCCCTACATTCGCCTCTTCCGCGAGCTGGGCACGAGCAAAAACGCGGTCGCCATCCCGCAAACCGGGATCTGGAACGAGTACAATCGCGAGCTCGGCAACGCGGTGGATCTGATTCAGAACCTGACCGAGCCCCCGGCTCGCGCGCTGGCCGACGTACAAACCAAGATGCAGATCGCTCTCGACCGCAATCGCGAGATCCTCGCGCGGCGGGCGGCCCAGTGAGCCCGGTTGCGCGCACCAACCTCAGAAATGGCCTACTTTTCTGCCTACCATGGTTGATCGGACTGAGCGTGTTTCTGATCTACCCCCTGTGCGCCGCCTTCTATTACTCGCTGTGCGACTACTCGGTGCTCTTGCCACCGGTATTCATCGGCTTCGACAACTACCTCGACCTGGCGGGCGATCCGTTGTTTTGGAAGAGCCTGCGAAACACGGCCTACTTCGCCACCGGCTCGGTCACGCTCGGCCTCGTAGTTTCGCTCACGCTCGCGCTGCTCTTGAACTCGAAGGTGAGGGGCGTCGGCGTGTACCGCACGATCTTCTTCTTACCCTCGCTGATGCCCGTCGTGGCCGGCAGCATCCTGTGGATGTGGATGTACAACGGCCAAAGCGGACTGATTAACACGGCGCTTCGATCGATCGGCATCGACGGCCCCGCGTGGCTCGGGGATCCAACGTGGTCGAAGCCCGCGATCGTGATCATGGCCGTCTGGGGTGCAGGCAACGCCATGGTCGTCTACCTCGCCGGCCTACAAGACGTGCCCACGTCGCTATACGAGGCCGCGCTGATCGATGGCGCGGGCTTCTTCCAACGCCTGATCCACGTTACGATCCCGATGATCTCGCCGGTCATCTACTTCAACGTCGTGCTCAGTATCATCTCGGGGTTTCAAGCCTTCACGCAGGCCTTCATCATGACCGGTTCGACCGGCGCGCCCGAGCGTTCGACCCTGTTTTACGTGCTGAATTTGTACAATGTGGGCTTCCAAGACCTGCGCATGGGCTACGCCTCGGCCATGGCCTGGGTCCTGTTCGTGATCATCCTCCTGCTCACGTTCGCGGCAACGAAATTGTCCAAGCGCTGGGTCACGTACGACCGCTGAGCAGCGAGCACCAAGCAATACGCCATGCCGAGCCCGAACCCGCTCACCCGCACCACGCCGCTGATTCACCTGCCATTGCTCGCACTGGCCACGGTGTTCGCTCTGCCGCTCCTGTGGCTATTGCTCACGTCCGTGCAGCCGCGCGAACAAGTGGGCAAAATTCCCCCCGAGTGGCTGCCGCGCCAAGCCTTCATCACGGTCAAAGGCGAAACCGTGCCCGTCACCCCGCCGCTGCCCGTAGGCAGCGACAAACTCGTGGTCGTTCCCAGCGCGGGCCCCAAGCAAGGCAAACCGCTGCTCGTCGACCCTGCGGACTACCAAAACGGGCGAGTCACGGTACGCACCCAGGTCGCCGATCGCCTGCTCGAAGAGAGCTACCCGGCGCAGCTCGAACAAGCAGTGCCCGCGCGCTTCGTGATTGTCAAAGAGTGGTTTCTTTCGAAATACACGAGCCGCGAAGCGCGCGTGTTTTACGTGGACCCCAGCGCTGTCACGCGCTCGATATCCCCCATTTTCGGCAATTATCCAGAAGCCATTCGCGCGCTCAGCGCGAGTGAAAAAGACAAGGCCCGCCCCCTCGGCGAGCTGATCGGCAAGTCGGCTCTACCCTGGACCCATAAGGGCGACCGCAGCAAGACCATCACCTTCGTCACCTACCTCGGCAACACGTTGCTGGTCGCGTTACTCTCGGTGGTCGGTACCCTCAGCTCCAGTTCGCTCGTCGCCTATGGCCTATCGCGCATCCCCTGGAAAGGCCGCACCACCCTCTTCAACATCACCTTGGCCACGATGATGGTCCCCTTCCCGGTGCTGATGGTCCCGCTCTACGGCGTGTTCCGCAGCCTCGGCTGGATCGGCACGTTGATGCCCCTCTGGGTACCGCTGTTCTTCGGCGGAGCCTTCAACATCTTCCTGCTCCGCCAATTTTTCCTCACCATCCCGAGCGAACTTTCGGACGCCGCCCGCATCGACGGCTGCAGTGAATTCGGCATCTTTTGGCGCGTCATTCTGCCCCTCTCCCGCCCCGCCCTGTCCGTGGTAGCGCTCTTCACCTTCCTCGGCGCGTGGAACGAATTCCTCGCCCCGCTCATCTTCCTCACCGAACCCGAGACCTTCACCATGGCCCTCGGACTTCAGCAGTACCAATCGCAATTCGGCGGCAGCGAATGGCACCTACTCATGGGCGCCTCGGCGCTGCTCGTCGTGCCCATCATCGCGCTGTTCTTCTTCGCCCAAAAAACCTTCATCCAAGGCATCAGCACCACCGGCATGGGCGGCCGCTGAAGTTGGGCGCTCGCGCTCCCGCCTCGCACCCCGCGGCGTGCTCAGTTCCGGGCAATTGGGCAAACGCACGAGAACGCTTTTCTAGTCGTGCCCAGGTTGCGTGGCGCCCGGGGCCAGGCCGAAGTCGCTCACGCCGTCGATGTGTTTGCCGGCAATGAAGCCTTCGAGCACGGGCACGAGCTCTTTTTCGTAAACTTCGCCGGCCCAGAAGTAGCGCAGTTTGCCGGTTGAATCGAAGAGGAAAGAGACCGGGATCATGCCGGGCCATTTCGGGTTGAGGGCCACTTTGAAGTCTTGGAGGGGCGGCGCAGCCGCGAAGCTCGGCAGGTCGACGTGCAGTGATTCGAGCACGCCTTGGGCCGCTGCGTAGCCGTCTGGGTCGTCGACGGACACGAGCCAGATCGGTACGCCCAGCGCGGCGAACTTGGGAGCGACACGTGCGAGCATCGGCAGTTCTTCGCGGCACGGATCGCACCAGCTGGCCCAGGCGTTCACCACGACCCCCTTGTGACCGCTGGCGCGGATCTTCTGCAGCAAGGTCGGGCCGTCGACCACGGGTAGCGGTGCGGCGCTGGGCTCAGCGCTCGCGGCCAAGTCCACACGCGGGCCGAAAGCGAGTGCGCTGTCACTTGGCGCGACCGCACTCGGTGTGCGTCGCACGCTCTTTTCCTTCGAGCAAGCGAGCCCCCAAACCGCGATTGCGGTGAGGAGCACAGCGCCGAAGCGCAACCGAGCGAGCAACGGAATGACCTTCACAGCCACAGAATATCAGGCACCGTGGCCTCGGCTTCGTCATTGATGCGTGCCATCGCCGCGTCGCTCAAATTGAGCTCGGAGCGGCTGACTTCGAGGTCGAAGTCGTCGACCGCGTCGCCCGCGAGCAAGTTGCCTTGGTCGTCCACCGGGCCGACCACGCTAGCCCCGAAGCGTTCGCTCAAGCGATCAGCGATGTGGATGGCCGCGGCGATCCGCGAGGTTTCACCGGTATGCAAATGGTGGTGATGGCCGACCAGCTCTTGCAGCTCGACCGGGAGGTTCCAGAGTTTCGTGATCAAGCGTGAAGCTTGCTCGTGCATGAGGTCGATCTCGCTCCAGAGCTGGAGCAACGGGGGGCTGGCCTCGGCCTCGACGTTGGAGACCGCAAAGAGCAAGCCGGCAAAGCCGATGTCGTGCAACAAGCCGCACAAGAAGGCGTGTTCTTCGTCGATTTTGGCGTGTTTACACACGATGCGTGCGATGTACGCGGTGACGGTACTGTGGCGGCGGATCTGCTCGATGGTTTCACCGTACTCGGCGAGGCGGAATACACCTTGGCTGAGCGCGGTTTCGAACACCAGATCGCGAACGGTGCGGATCCCCAGCCGCACCACTGCCTCCTTCAACGAACGGATGCGGGTACGAGCGGCGTACAGCGGAGACCCGATCAGGCGCATCACGCCGCCGGCCAGCATTTGGTCCTGCTCGAGCAAGTGCACGACGCGATCGATCGTGGCATCGTCGCGGTTGGAGAGGCTCATCAGCTCGAGCGCAACACCCGGCAGCGGCGGGGGCCGATAGTCGGGATTGTTGAAGGTCTCGATCAGCTCCGCGCCGAGCGTGGCCGTGATCAGAGATTCAGCCATGGTTGCCTCTCGTCATGCTACGGAACCTCGTACAGCTCCACTCCATCCACCGATGGCGTCTTGGACCCATCCTTCAAGTATGCGGGATTGTCGAAGGCGACGCCGCCCCCCTTTGCGCGGAGTCCGCATACCCAAATGTGGTCTGCGCCCTCCGAAGTAGCATTGCAAAAGGGCGCTCCCCGCCACTCGGCGCTGACACGGTGAGGGCTGGAGAGTTTGATTTTTAGCTCGTATTTCGCGGGTTCGAGTGAAAAGTAGATCTTTTTGTTCTGCTCGATGGGCAAGGCCTCGACGACGACCTTGCGCACGATATCCACTTTGAAGTCCGCCGAAGCATCCCCCGCGCGGGCGACCAGATTGGCGGTCCCCACCGACTTCGGGACCAACTGGCCGTCTTTCGGGAACGCGACGCCCGAGTTCTTGGAGACGTAGGTGACGGCCACGTCGCTCAGTTCCGCGCCCGCTTTATCCAACACGCGTACCTTGGGCGCGAATGGCCCCGCGCTCAATTCGACGCGCCCCAAGCTCGGGATCTCGATGCGCTCGACGATCCGGCAGTGTACGTCGACCGAGCGGCTCACGCCGGCGATGGTCACGCTGAGTTTGCCATCACCCGAGCGCTCGCACTTCAGCAGGCCTTTGTTCACGGTGGCAAGCTCGCTCGGGACCAGCGCGTAGTCTGCGCCCTCGGTCACCGATTTGCGCACGCCCTGCGCATTGAGGGCCTGGACCGACACCGCAACCGCATCACGCGATGCGATCACGCTCGGAATTTCGAGTCGAATGTCGCTCGGCACCTCACGTTGCTCGCAAGCCAGGACGAAGGTTGCCACGAGTAGGCTGGCGGCAAGCTTCGTCCTTCGGCCCGCGCCCTGATTCGAGTGAAACGGCATGGTCGGTTAGAACTCTTACTATGCCGCCGCGCCCAGGCGCCAGGGTGGTGCTCAGGCGAGCAGAGCGAGTAAGTCCTCACGCGTGATTCCGGCCGCATCGCCCGTGCCTTCGAGCGCCGCGTCGGCAAGCGCGCGCTTCTTGGCCTGGAGCGCCAAGATGCCTTCTTCGACCGTGTCTTTGGCGATCAGCCGGTAGACCAAGACGGGCCGATTCTGACCGATGCGGTGCGCACGGTCGGCGGCTTGATCTTCCGCGGCGGGGTTCCACCAGGGGTCGAGCAAGAACACGTGGTCCGCGGCCGTGAGGTTGAGCCCGGTGCCGCCCGCCTTGAGCGACGTGAGCAATACGGGGGGTCCGTCATCCGCCTGGAACTCGTTCACGACGGCCGCACGGTCGCGGGTGCGGCCATCCAAGCGCACGAACTTCAGGCCCGCGCGCTTCAAGTGCGGCTCGACCAAGTCCAAGAGGCTGGTCCACTGCGAGAACACCAGGGCCTTGTGACCTTCGGCCGCCACCTGCTCCAAGCTCTCGAGCAAGGCCTCGATCTTGCTGGAGCTCTCTGCCGACTGGCCCGGGACGAGAGCCGGATGGCAAGCAGCTTGCCGTAGACGCAAAAGAGCCTCGAGCGCTTGCAGCACGTTGCCACCTTTCTGCAGCTTCTCGAGCAGGTCCTTCTGCGTCGCCGCGCGGACGGCGTTGTACAAATCACGTTCGCTCGGGTCGAGTTCGATCTCGAGCACCATGTCGGTGCGTGGCGGTAGCTCGGGCGCGACCTCGCGCTTCAGGCGGCGCAAGATGAACGGTTTGGTTTTTTCACGCAGCTCGGCCAGTTTCTTCTTGTTGCCTTGCTCGATCGGCAAGCTGTAGCGATCACGGAACTGCGAGCGACCCGAGAGCAAGCCGCGGTGCGAGAAGTGGAACATGCTCCACAGCTCCTCCAGGCGGTTTTCGAGCGGGGTACCGCTCAAAGCTACGGGGAAATTGGCCTTCAACGCATACGCGGCGCGGGACACCTGGCTGTCCGGGTTCTTGATCGCCTGCGCTTCGTCCAGCACGACCGTATCCCAAGTCTCAGCCGCCAACCGTTCGGCGTCGAGACGCAAGATGGCGTACGTGGTGATGGTGAGATCGGCGCGCTTGTCGAGTTCGCGACGCGGGCCTTGGTAGATGGCGATCTTGAGGCCGGGGCGGAAGCGACGCGCCTCTGCCTCCCAGTTGTGCAGCACGCTCTTCGGACAGACGATCAAGCTGCGGCCGCTGACGGAACAGAGCGTTTGCAGTGTCTTACCGAGACCCATGTCGTCGGCCAGTACGGCGCCCAGACCGGCGTCACGGAGGAAACACAGCCAATCAACGCCCACTTTCTGGTAGGTGCGCAGCGTCGCGGTCAGATCTTTGGGTAGCTCGACCTCGGGCAAGCTCTCGAAGCCGTGAATCAACGGGGCCAGCTTGTCGAACGACGGCGGGCGCGGCTGATCCAAGTCGTCACACAGCGCCGACAGTGCGGGGATCGAGACGCGCGAGACGCGGCCCTCGGCGTCGCGCGCAGCGAGCAGATCGGCCACACGGTCCCCGAACTTTTCGAGCCAATCACTCGGCAAGGGCGCCCAGCCGCCGCCCTCCAGCGGGACCAGGGACAGGCCGTCCTGCCAAGCGCGCAGCACGGCTTCGGCGCTGGCTTTGCCGCGACGCGGCTCGGCGCCCTTCGGCGCATCCGGATCGGCCGGCACTTCGAACTCGATGTTCAGCGTGTCGCCATTGATGCGAATTTTGGCTTCGACCGCCGCCGTGCGCACCAAGACCGCACCCGGCTCACCGCCTAGCCGGGCCTGGAACTCACGCAACTTGGCCGCGAACTTGTTGGCTTCTTGGCCGTCGAAATCGACACGGCGCCCGGGCACCAGGAACAGCTCGTCACGCAAACGACCGATCAGACGGCGCTCGCCGATCTCGTCGCGCTCCGGGACGTCACCCTGCACGTGCACGAGGCGGCTGCCCTCGACGCGCACGCAGATCGGATCGCCATACACGATCATCGGCACGACGCTGAGCGTGTGCTCGGCGTGGCTCAGATCGAACGAGATGCGCGGCGGCATGCGCGTCTTCCCGCGGCGCGGCATGCGCTTCGACTGAATCACGACTTTGATCTTGGATTCGATCTCCGGCATGACCTTGGTCGCCATCTCGCCGACTTCACTCTGGGGGAAGCGACGACGCAGCGGCAGCCGCTCGAGCTTCATACCCGTGAGATCCGTCAAGCCGAGCGGCCGCAAGGTGTTGCCGACGCGGCCGAGGCCGAGCTCTTCCACCGCGGTGAGCTCCGGATTTTGCTCGACCGCGAGCACGATGTCGTCACCCTCGTCATACACGCGGCCCACCGGGAGCAGCGGTTCGGCGGAGACCGAGATCGGCTTGTTCGCGTACTCGACCGTGGCGCCGTTGAGCGCTTCGAGCAAGCTTTGCCAAACGCCGGGGCGCAGTACGCCGCGCGACGCGGCGGTCAGAATGCGGTCGACCACCAGGTCACCCGGGCCGGGCGAGAGCGAGTACTTGCCGACTACCGACGCGAGCGTGCCCTCGAGCTTGGTGCGTTGCTCACCGACCACCACGAAGCGATCGAGCGTGAGCCCGGACATCGGCAAGCGGCGGAATGCGTAGACCAGCTGCGCCCCGGACTTCTTCGCGTCCGGCAGCTTTTGACCGGCCTGTGCGACTTTCTGCACGGCGAGCATAGCGGCGACCACGTGCACGCACGGGTCCGCCGGTCCGGGGCAATCGCACGTCCACTCGAGGTCCCGGGTAAACAGGGAGACGGTGAGGTAGGAAGCGCGCGCGGGAACGCGGACTCGGAGGTCGAGCCGGCCGTCGCTCTCTTTTTCCAGCGAGATCGAATCCTCGCGCGCGAGCTTCACGCCCTGGGCCCAGATTGCAGGCAGTGCCTGCTTCTTCAGCGTGTCGAAAAGTTCTTTCAAGGACCGACGAAGATACTACCGGCCGCCGCAGAGGCAAGGTCTCGATCAGCTCTTTTGATCTTTGTGGGGGCGAGCCGCGGGATACGAGGCGAGGCGGCTTGGCCAAGCGCGGTTACGTCCGATGGAAGCGCGACCCCGCGCGTGCGACAGGTGCCGTACATGGGTGTGGCCGGCGCGCGCCATCCGGGTTACACGCCGACGCGGTGAAACGAGGCGCATTTTGAGCTTATTGGTGGCAATTCTGCTGGGTATCGTCGAAGGCTTGACCGAATACCTGCCGGTTTCTTCGACTGGGCATTTGATCTTGGTCAGCCAGTTTTTGGGCGAAACCAGCGAGGGCGCCAAAGCCTTCGACATCGTGATCCAGCTCGGGGCGATCCTAGCAGTGGTCGTGCACTACCGACGCTTGCTCGGCGCGCGAGTCACGGGCCTCTTGCGGCGTGACGTGGACGCGGTGCGTCTTGCAGTGGCTTTGGCCGTCGCCTTCGCGCCCGCCGCCGCGATTGGCTTCTTGCTCCACAAGACGATCAAGGCGCACCTGTTTGGGCCGCTACCGGTCGCGTTCGCATTGTTCGTGGGCGGCGTATTGATGATCGTCGTCGAGCGCGTACGCGCCAAGCGCCAGCAGCACGGTTTGCACGGCCTCGAACACGTCACGCCCGGGCGCGCGCTGGTGATCGGCCTTGGGCAATGTTTTTCGCTGTGGCCCGGCTCCTCCCGCTCGATGTGCACGATCGTCGCGGGCCAGGCCACGGGCCTTTCCACCGCCACCGCGGCGGAGTTCTCGTTCCTGCTCGCGCTACCCACCTTGGGCGCAGCCACCGTCTACGAAGGCTTGAAGGCGCGCCACGAGCTCGCCGCGACCGTCGGCGGCCTGCAACTCTGGGCGGGCATGCTGGTCTCTTTTTTCGTTGCCTGGGGCGTGATCGCGGTCTTCATCCGCTACCTGCAACGACGCGGCCTCGAGCCATTCGGCTACTATCGCATCGCGCTCTCCGCGTTGGTGCTTTGGCTGGCGCTGAAGGGCTGAACCCCGCGCGCCAGCCTACGGGCGGCTGACCTATTGCGGCGTGTTCCAACCGCCGATGTCGGCGACCAAGCGGTCGGCTTGGGAAGGCCCCCAGCTGCCCGGCTCGTACTCGAACATCGGGCTCGGGCCATGGATCACGGGGTCGACGATCGCCCACGCGGCTTCGACCACGTCTTGACGGGCGAACAGCGTCGCGTCACCCGCCATCGCATCCCCCAGCAAGCGCTCGTACGGGCCCAGACGGCCGTCAGCGCCCTGCTCGTTGGTCTCGACCACCGATAGCTCGAGGGGACGACCGCGCATGCCCTCGCCGGGGCGCTTCGCGCGGGCGCCGAGCGCAATCGCGACTTCGGGGTTCAGGCGGAAACGCACGTAGTTACCCATCGACGGTGTAGGCTCGTTGAACACCACTTGGGGCGGATTGTTCAACTCGACCGTGACCTCGGTCACGGTCTTGGCCAGGGACTTCCCGGCGCGAACGTAAAACGGCACGCCTTCCCAGCGCCACGAGTCCACGTACAAGCGGAGCGCGGCATAGGTGGCCATGTAGGAGTCGCTGTTGACGCCGGGTTCATCGCGGTAGCCGCGGAATTGTCCGCGCACCATGTGGTCGGGGCTAATCGGCCGAATCGTGCGCAGCACCTTGGCTTGCTCGTCACGGACTGCCTCAGGGTAGATGCTCGAGGGCGCCTCCATCGCCAAGTAGCTCACGATCTGCAGCAGATGATTCTGAATCACGTCGCGGATCACGCCCGTCTCTTCGTAGAACTTGCCGCGACCTTTGACACCGAAGTCCTCGGCCATCGTGATCTGCACGTTCTCTACGTAGCGGCGGTTCCAGATCGGATCCAAAAACGCGTTGGCGTAGCGGAAGTACAGGATATTCTGCACCGCTTCCTTGCCCAAGAAGTGGTCGATGCGAAAGATCGACTCTTCCGGGAAGACCTCGTGCAACGTGGCGTTGAGCGCCTTGGCAGACGCCAGGTCGCGCCCGAACGGCTTCTCCAGCACGACGCGCGCGGGTGACGTGCAGCCCGCGCGTTGTAGTTGCTGCACCACGGTGCCGAACATCGACGGCGGGATGGCCAAGTAGTGCGTCGGCAACTGAGCGCCCCCGAGCGCCGCCTTCAACTGCGCGAACGTGTTCGGATCCGCGTAGTCGCCGTCCACATAGCGGAGCTGCTGAGCGAGGATCGGGAACGCTTCGGGATCCAAACCGCCGTAGTCGGTACAGCTCGCTTTGGCTCGCTCGATCAATTGCTCGAGCGTGGCGTTCGACTTCGCCACGCCGACGATCGGAAAGTGCAGCACGCCGCGCTTGGCCATGCGCTGCAGTGCTGGAAAAATCTTCTTGTAGGCAAGGTCCCCGGTCGCGCCGAAAAAGACGAGGGCGTCGGATCGCGGTTTGGCGTCGCTCATGAGCAGCGAGGGTAGTCGAAAAAGCCGGCACCTCTTCACGCGCGCGAGGGGTCTGGACGGTTGCGCAGAAAATGTATCGATTTCGAACAGTTATAAGAAATACTGGGCGAGCGTTCAGTGTCCTGCTAGAGCCGGACACAGAGGAATTCAGCCCATGGACCCGAATACCCGCCCCGTTTTGAAAAGCATCGCAAGCAGTCCTGTCCGTCCCTTCCAAGCCCTCGATCACTTCGTGACCTCGAGTGGGATGCGAGTCACGTACTACGCGCTGTCGCTGGACAAGGTGCCGGCTGACTTTTTTGCCGACCCTGATGGTGCGTGGACTTACGAGTTGCTCTCGCGCGCGGCCGGCTTCAGCTCGCACAGCGGAGTGGCCATTGGCGCTCTCACGGCCGAGTTCAACGGCCATCCCGAGGGCGCAGCGGTCGTCACGCTCGACGCGCTGACGCGCCCGTACGTAGCGATCGTCGAATGCCCGATTGCCTACCAATACGTCGAGCAGGCCGAGAGCTCGGCCAGTTCAGCCGCCTGAGTTGCTCAGCCGGCGCGCGGTGAGGTTGCCCTCAGCCGCCGCCCTGGATCACGCGGAATTGCGAGCGCGCGCCCAGCACGGCCTGAATGCGCAGGCTGGCTTGAGCGTCGCGCATGAAGCTACCCGGGAAGCAGAGCCGTTGCTCCATCTCGCACACGCACTCGGCGAACTCGAAATCAGCCACTTCTAACGCGCGTTCACGGGCGACCGACAGTTCCGCCGCGAGCCATTGCTGGACCAGCTCGAACAGGGGGGCCGGCAGCTCGCTCAGGCGCTGCCGAGCGGGCTCTGCGCCCTTTTCGAGCTCGATCAGCCGCTCGGGGGCGAGCAGGTGGTCGGGGTCGCGGTCTGGATCTCGCAAATCACTCACGTTTTCCAGTGTGCCCCAAGTCGCTTGGGATGGAAATAGCCGAGTTCGGTTTTGTGCCATGCTTGCGCGCCTCAATGACTTCTGCGGATCGCCAGGCACCAGTGCCTCCACTCTCGACCCTGCCCAAAGCGCTGCTCGTCGGCGTGCGCCTGCCCGGCGTTTCCGAGCAAGAATTCGAGTCGAGCCTCGCCGAGCTCGAGCGTTTGGTAAAAACCCTGGGCTATCGCGTCGTGGCTCGCGTCACGCAGACACGCGGCACGCTCGCCCCTACCGCTGTATTGGGTGAAGGCAAACTAGTCGAATTGGCGGCCATCACCGGGGGCTCGGGCCACGCGGGTGTGGAAGTCGAGCGCGTGAAGGACAAGGCGCGCGTTCGTCGTGAAGCGATCGAAGCCGGGCAGACCGTGCCCGACGACGACGACGACGACGAGGACGAGGACGGCGCTCCGCTCACGCCTCCTTCCGACACCGACGATTTGCAGCTGATCGCCGTCGATCACGAGATCAGCCCGAGCCAGTTGCGCAACTTGGAACGCGCAACGGGTATCACCGTCCTGGACCGTACCGGCGTGATCATCGAGATATTTCATCGCCACGCGCACAGCCGCGAGGCGCGCATGCAGGTCGAGATCGCGCGGCTGCGCTATGAATCTCCGCGCGTGCGTGAGTCACCGCGCGGCAAAGAACGTCAAGCCGGGCGCGGCTCGGGTGAAGCTGGCCTCGAGCTCGACCGCCGCAAAATCCGAGATCGCATCGCCGAGCTGAAGGAGCAGCTGGAGGCGATTCAAAAAGAGTACAGCGTGCGCCGCGCGCAACGCCAGCAAGCGCGCCGCGTCGCGCTCGTCGGTTACACGAACGCCGGTAAATCGTCGTTGATGCGCGCGCTCACGGGTAGTGACGTGTACGTAGAGAACAAGCTGTTCGCGACGCTCGACACGACCGTGCGTGCGCTCGCCCCCGAAGTGGAGCCCCGCATCTTGGTCAGCGATACGGTCGGCTTCATCAAGAAGCTGCCGCATGATCTGGTGGCCAGCTTCAAGTCGACCTTGGACGAGGCAAGTGAGGCATCGCTCCTACTGCACGTGGTCGACGCCTCGGATCCGAGCTGGCAAGCGCAGCTCGTCGTGACGCGTGAGGTGCTGACCGAGATCGGCGCGCACGCCGTGCCCAGCCGGCTCGTGATGAACAAGGCCGACTGCTTGACCGACGAGGCCCTGCTCGCACTGCGCGCCGAACAACCCGACGCGTGGTTCCTCTCGGCCAAGCGTCCCGCGGACGTCGCCGAGCTACGCTTGAAAATCATCGCCTTCTTCGAATCGAGCTACGTTCACGCAGAGGTGCTCGTGCCCTTCAGTGAGCAGCGCTTGCTCGCTGAAATGCACGCGACGATGAACGTGCTCGGCACCCGCTACGAAGAAGCCGGCGTGTACGTGGACGTGCGCTGCGAAGCCGCCGCTTTGGACCGCCTGGGCGCTCGGCTGCCCGAAGGTGCGGTCACCCTGCTCAGCGAATGAGGCGCGTCACTTCAGGGTTGCCGTGATGCGCCTCGTGCCGCCGGGGTAGTAGCGGAACTTGGCGTCCGAAAAGCTCGGCGGGCCGAAGCTGCCGCGCGCGTCACGCGACGCGCCGTAGTCTTCCGTCGGCAAACCGATGAAATTCGTGTCGAGCTTGCCGTTGTTGTTCTCGTCGTGAAACGCGGAGATGCCGTACACGCCTTTGGGCACGTCCTTGAACGCGCACACCGCCTGGCCGTCGGTGATACTCCCCACCGCAGCTTGCACCGGTTTCTTCAGCCAGCCCTGCTCGGTGAACAAGCCACAGCGAACGACGCCGCCCGTGCCGCTGAGCTTGGTTTGGAACTCCAAGACCGAAGCCGCACTTTGAGCGTGAGCCAACGAGGCGAGGGTGGCCAAGACAGACAGTGGCGCGAGCGCAACGAAACGACTCATCACGCGCCAGCATAGCGCGGTTTACAGAGAAGCCGACCCCTCCGCCGAGAACTGGCGGATCGGGCAGCCGTGGGACCCCGTGCGCTCGGCGTACTGCTGGTGATAGTCCTCGGCCCGGTAAAAAGGCGAGAGCGTCGTCACCTGTGTGACAATCTTGTCCGACTGCTTTTTCTGGGCGCGGACGAGTGCCCCCTGGGCGGCTTGAACCTGCGCGGGCGACTGCGTAAAAATCGCGCTGCGGTACTGATCGCCGTAGTCCGGACCTTGGCGATTCAGGGTCGTGGGGTCGTGGATCTCGAAGAAAATGTCGAGCAGGCGCGCGTAGCTCACGCGCTTGGGGTCGAACTCGACGAGCACGGTTTCGGCATGCCCAGTATCGTGCGCGCACACGCGCTCATACGTTGGGTCGGGCGTGTGCCCACCGGTGTAGCCGACCGCGGTCGCCGTCACCCCGGGAACGTGGCGGAACGCATCTTCCACGCCCCAGAAGCAGCCCGCGGCAAACGCCGCCAACTCATGCCCAGCCTGAGCGGTCAGCGGCGTGCCGCGACCCACGTGTCCCGGATTGGTCCCCACGTGCGCCAGCGCAACCGCGCTCACGGGCGCGGCCGGCGCGCGGTTCGCGCCTTGATCGCTGGTCGCGCTCTCATGGCACCCCGCCAGAGCTAGAAGCACCATCGAACCGGTCAAAAGGTGTCGCATGGATCATGTACGGTACGCCCGCCGAAGGGTTTCAACTTGCCGCCAAATGCTTGACACGCGTCAGCGGCGTGACGCGCGTGGAGCCGGATTTTAGGGGTCTTACGCTGCGAATTCGCGGCGTTGGCGCGAGGGCAACGCGCTTCGACGACGAGTCGGCCTGGCCCGAACCTTGCTCGATGCGAGCGTGGCCAATTACCTCCCCGAAGCGACCGAAGTTCCACTGTGTCCCGTGTGCGGCGTGAGCTCGAGCGGGCTCGAGGTCGGCACGCGCGGTCGCTTCGAAATGAGTGTGCGCAACATCGCCTGCGACCACTGCGCGCTGGTCTATCAGTCGCCGCGACCAACCCAAAAAGCGATGGCCGAGTACTACGCGACCACCTACCGCGATCACTACAGTGACGTGGGTTACAACGCACCGGGCGGTGGTTATGCGGTTCCGGGCGATGCTCAATTCGAAGTAGCCAAAGACAGCTGGCACCAGCAGCAGGCCGCCAACGCGCAGAAGTTGGGCGAAACCAAAGCGGGAGACCGCGTGCTCGAGATCGGCTGCCGGCATGGGCGAACGCTCTCGTTGATGCGCGACGCAATCGGCATCGAGCCTTACGGCATCGAGCCCGGGTTGGACGAAGCAGAGAAGGCGCGCGCGGCGGGGATCTCCTGCTTCGTCGGCACGATCGAGGACTATGATCCGGGGGAGCTGCGCTTCGACCAAATCCAGAGCTTTCACGTGCTCGAGCACTTGCACGATCCGCTCGCGGCTTTGATCCGCATGCGTAGCTGGCTGAAACCAGGTGGCCGCATGGTGATCGAGGTGCCGAACGTCTATCAACCGTATGGCTTATTGGAAGAGAACTTCTTCCAAAACGCGCACTTGACCAACTTCAGCGCGTCGACCTTGCGCGTGTTGCTCGCACGTGCGGGCTACACGGTGCTACTCACGCTGGACTACGGCGCGCTGTTCGCAGTTGCCACGACCGACGAGCAAGCCGGCGAGCTGCCACTGCCCTTCGTGCCGGGGTTGCTGCCCAACGCCAACGAGTCGGCCATTTGGGTCGCGGATCGCCTGAAGACCTACCAAATCTTGGAGCGGCTCCGCGTGCTGCTGCTCGCGACCGGACCCACGATGGAACTTCTGAACGAGCTGGCGGGCACGCTCAAGCGACCCGGGTTCATCCCCCACACCGTGAACACGGTCACCGAGATGGCTGAGTATTTCGTACAACAAGAGGCGCCGCGAGCGGCCATGTTCGTCGCGGTCGCGGCTTCAGTTGGACCCTACCCGGCCGAGGTTTGCAGCCGGTTTCAAGCTCTCGCCCTGCAGCTCCACGCGATCGCCGCCTGACGCCGAGGGCGCGACGGCGGCCGGCGGCGTCGTATTGACGGCCGGCGGCCTCCGTTCAGCGCGCTCGGGGGCTCCCGCTTCCAGTCGACGGCCCGTGATCAGACGCGAACCGCGTTGGTACGTGAAGTACGACCAGGCCCAATCGAAGAGCACCGCGACTTTACTGCGAAAGTCGATCAAGTAAAAAATGTGCACGGTCAGCCAGGCGAGCCATGCCATGAAGCCGCTCAGTTTGAGCTTGCCCACTGCGGCCACGGCGCGCCGGCGACCGATCGTGGCCATCGAGCCCTTGTCGAGATAGCGGAACGCCCCGCGCGGCTGCTTCTCAATCGAGGCGCGGATCGCGCGCGCCACGAAACGCCCCTGTTGCATCGCGACTGGGCTGACACCGGGCAACGGCTGAGACTCGCCCGCGGGCGTCAGGCTGGCGGCGTCGCCGATCACGAACACTTCCGGGTGGCCCGGCACCGAGCAGTCCGGTTCGACTTGCACGCGCCCCGCGCGGTCGACCGGCAAGCCCAAGCGCTCGCACAGCGGCGAAGCACGCACGCCCGCGGCCCAGAGCACTGTGGACGCTTCGATGCGCGTGTCACCGACTGCGACGCCCTGCTCGTCGATCGCGGTCACGCGCGCGCTGAGCACCACTTCAACGCCCATTTCGTGGAGGCTTTGGATGGCGCGCTCGGACAGCTCTGGGTCGAACGCAGACAGCACGCGCGAGCCGCCCTCGACCAACACCACGCGCGTCGCGTCCGGTCGGATGGCGCGAAAATCACGCGCCAAAACGAACGTGGCGAGCTCCGCGATGGCGCCCGCGAGTTCCACGCCGGTTGGACCGCCCCCGATCACCACGAACGTCAGGTGCCGGCGCTGCTCCGCAGGGTCGGACTCACGTTCGGCAGCCTCGAACGCGAGCAGCACGCGCCGACGGATCTCTACCGCGTCGTCCAAATCTTTCAAGCCGGGGGCGACATGAGCCCACTCGGGGTGGCTGAAGTAAGAACTCACGGCCCCGGGCGCGAGCACCAAGTAGTCATACTCGAGCGGATGCGACTCGCGCGTGATCACTCGCCGCTCGGCGAGGTCGACCTGCGTGACCTCGGCCAGAAGCACGCGCGAGTTCTCGACGTGACGCAACACGCTGCGAATCGGCGTTGCAATTTCGTTCGGCGAGAGTCCGGCCATCGCCACCTGATAAAGCAGCGGTTGAAACAGGTAGTGGTTCGAGCGGTCGACCAGCGTGACGTGCACCGGCGCGTCCGCCAACGCCTTGGCCGCCGCAATCCCGCCGAAGCCGCCGCCAATGACGACCACGCGCTTGCGGAGTTTGGACGCTTGCACGCACTCAACCTAGTGCCGAACGCGGCTTTCGCAATACTCTTCTGAACGCGCAATCGAGGCATTTCGCCGCTCCGCTGACAGCGGACTTCCGCCCGGCCGCGGCGGGAGTGTAGACCAAGCGAGCCACGCCATGCCGCGTTCGGTCTTGAACCTGAGTCCTCGCCTACGCCCGTTGTTTTTTTGTGCGTACCTGGCGACGCAGTTGACGCTGCTGATTCGCGCGCAGCGAAGCCCGGACTTCGTGTTCGGGTTCCAGATGTTCAACGCCTCGTCCGAGTTGAAGATCTCGCTACTCCGAAAAGTGCGTCGTGGCGGCCGCTCGCGCGTGGTGCACGTTCGAGACGGCGCTTGGGAGACCAAAGACGCATCGGGCGAGCGACATACGTTCCGTTGGCATGACCGCATCCGCTACTCGCGCCTGACGGTTTTGGATCGCTATGTGCACGCCGCTTATGGTCTCGACGCGCAGTTGTTCCGCTTGCAAGCTGCCCTGCACGACTTCGCAGCACACTTGTCTGGCGACCGAGAGACCGAAGCGCTGATCGCCGAGGTGGACACAATCGAAAATGGGCGAGTTCGCGGACACGTGCGCTTGCAGGCAGATCGCCCATGAATGCCCTGCCAGCCGTGTGGCGTCGCTTTTTCGGCGAAGAACGCGATGCGTACGTGCTCGGGCTGCTGCGCTTGGCGATTAGCGCGTTGCTCTTTTTCAATCTCTTGCGCGCGGTCTTGGAGTTCGAGCACAGCGGCTACTTCGGCGACTACTTTCACATGCCGATGCTGTCGGAAGTTTGGGTCCCGAGCCGCGCTGGGTACCAGCTGATCCTCGGCGCGCAAGGACTCGCGGCGGTCCTGGCGTTCGTGGGTTTGTGGCCACGAGAAGCGCTGCTCGTCGCGTCGAGCCTGGGGTTGTACTTGCTGACCTGCGATCGCCTGCAGTATCACAACAACCGCTACACGCTGCTCTTGCTGGGCCTTCTGCTGGCGTTCACCCCGTGCGACCGCTCCTTGCTGCTGGTGCGCAAACGCAGCCACACGTTGCCTCGTGCGCAGCGCATTGCGCCCACGTTTGCGCGCCGTTTGTTCCAGATCCAAGTGTCGCTCGTGTACCTCGGGTCCACGGGCGGAAAGCTGCTCGATGCGGACTGGCGCAGCGGACAGGTGTTGTTGATGCGCTTCGCAAAGGCGCCGGAAATCTGCGCCCAGCACGGGCTGATCCTGCCGGCGTGGGTGCTTCTGCTGCTCGGCAGCGCTTGGTTCGCCAGCTTGGCGGCGAAAGCCGCGATCACGAGCGAGCTCTTCATTGCGCTCGGGGTCTGGCTGCCGCGCACGCGACGGCTCGCGCTCTGGCTCGGCGTCGGCTTTCACTTTTGGATCGAGCTCACCGCCAGTGTCGAGCTGTTCAGCTGGGTGATGGCCACGTCTTACCTCGCGTTCGTCACACCGGAGATCCGCGAGCGCCGCCTCGAGTACGTTCCAAGTCACGCGCGGGCGGCAGCGCTGGCGCGCTTCGTCGCCGTGGCGGACTGGTGCGCACGTTTCGAGCGCACGCCGCTCACGCCGCCGGCCCCGGCGAGCGCCGCGTTTTATGTCACCAATCGCGAAGGCCAGCGCGCGACCGGCGTGCTCGGGTTGGCCCAGCTGGCCGAGGCCATCCCGCTACTCTTCCCGTTTTGGATGCCGCTCGCGCTGTACGCAAGGTTCACGACGAAAGCACGCGCGCTGCGCTCTTAACTGCGCTTGATGCCGGAATCCCGCATCTGCTGCTCGAGGGTGCGGAACCGCTGCGCCAACGCCCGCACCAACGCGCCCGTCCAGCCTTCGAAGCCGAGCCCGGCCGTCATGGTGGCCTGGTCGAGCACCAGCACGGTCACCTGATCCACGGCCTCGACGCTGGCGGCGCGGGGTTCGGCCAAAAGCAGGGCCATTTCACCAAAAACGTCACCGGCCGTCATCGTGCCGAGCGTCTCTTGGCCACCGTCGCGGGCGCGCAGCGCGCGGCAGGTTCCGCTCACGATCATGTACGCCTCTTCACCCAATTCACCCTCGCGAATGATCAGCGTGCCAGGGGCGAAGCTCTTGCGCGGCAAATGCAGCCCTCCCTGCAGGAAGCCGCGGACGTCGTTCTGGAGCTCGACCACGGTTTGATGGCGAGCGTCCGGCTCGGCCGCCACGGCTCTCTGCACGATGCTACGAATTCGCTTCGACACGCCGATACCCAGCGTAGCGTCGTCGATGGGTACGATTTTGCCCGCGACCGCTCGCGCTAACACGTAGTCCACGTTCATCGACGGGCCGTAGACCATCTTGCCGCTGATGATCTCGTACAAGATCGCGCCGAGCCCGAAGACGTCGCTGCGCTCGTCCATGTCTTCCGGCTTGCCACGAGCTTGTTCGGGGGCCATGAACGTGGGCGTGCCGACGGCTCCAGGCGCCTCCATTTGCGCACGCGCGCCGGACGCGGGTCGAGTCTTGGTCAACCGCGCGAGTCCCCAATCCATCAAATAAACCTGGCCGAAGCCGGCGACCATGATGTTTTCCGGCTTCAAATCCCGGTGAATCACGCCGCGGTGGTGCGCGTAGGCCACCGCGTCGCACACCTTCAAGAAAATCTCGAGCCCCTCTTGCAAGCGCTCGGTGGTGCCCACGGCGTGCGCCGGATCGCGCAGCCAGGCGTCGAAGTTGATGCCCTGCACCAGCTTCATCGTGAAGTACGGGACGCCCTCGGCGGACACCGCGAGTTCGTGCACGGGCACGATGTTCGGGTGCTCGAGCTGCCCGGTCATCTGCGCCTCCGCAATGAAGCCGTCTCGGTACATCGGCACCTTGGCGAGCTCGCGATCCAAGCGCTTGAGCGCCACATGGCGGAGCAGGTTGCGGTCCGTCGCCGGATGAATGCGGCCCATTCCCCCGCGGCCGAGTTCGGGGAAAATGCGCAAGTGGGGGGGCGTTGGGATCCCCTCTTCGGCGATCTCCGCCGCGCTCACCTTGTTATCGCCCCGGACCGGAATGGTCTCGATCACGTGCACTGGCTGAGCTGGGGCCTCAGCGACATCTCGACTGCTCTTCAAGTGGCGCTCCTCGAACGCTAGGATCTTGCTAGCATGGGCACGCTAACACCCCGTCGGGAGGGTGGCGAGGGCGGGCAAGCGCCACGAATAACCCAGTAATTTCAAGCGGTTTTGACCACAAGCTCAGCCCGACACGCAGGCGAAACAGTGCCGCAGGGATGCTCCGGCCATGTCACAGAGCGAGCGCGATCTCAGCCTCGATTTTCACTCCCTCAGCGCGCGCTAC